>Ga0315910_10000509_pt1 | contig 38536 bp, 31 predicted proteins | sample EdamamesoilMG_FD_204470 | JGI IMG/M metagenome (GOLD analysis project Ga0315910, IMG submission 204470) | Garden soil microbial communities collected in Santa Monica, California, United States - Edamame soil | ecosystem: Environmental > Terrestrial > Soil > Garden | place: USA: California...
GATCCGCCCGCGGCGCTGCAGCGCCGCGGGCGGATCAGGTGAAGAAGTGTCCTGGCACCGTACTCACGCGCACAGGGTGAACAAGTGCCTGGCACCGTACGCGTCAGCGCTTGTCGGCGGACTTGGCTTTGAGCTCGGCGAGCAGCTGGTCGACCGCCTGGTCCATCGCCTTCTCGCGCACGTTCTTGAAGCGGATGCGGCCTTCGGCGTCGATCACGTAGATCGTGGGCCAGCCGCTGACGTTCCAGCGCTTCGAGATCGGCCCCTTGGTGCCGTCCGGGCCGTTCCAGAAGGAGCGCCAGGTGATGTTCTCCTTCTGCATCGCCACCTTCAGCGCCTCGAGGTCCTTGTCGCTGTTGACGCCGATCAGGGCGAAGGGCTCGTTCTTCAGGCGTTCCACGAGCGACCGCTCGTGCGGGTACATCGCCCGGCAGGGGCCTCACCAGTGGCCCCAGAAATCGAGCACGACGACCTTGCCGCGGTAGTCGGAGAGCTTGAACGTGACGCCCGACAGGTCCTGGGCCTCGATCTCCGGCGCGAGCTTGCCGATCGAGAGGTTTTGCAGCTCGAAGAGATAGGCCTCGGCGCGCTTGGCGAGCGGCTCACCGCGCAGGTCGAGCGTGCCGAACTCCTTGACGCAGCGCGCGAAGAGCTGCTCGGCCTCGGCTTCGAACTCCGCCGCCGGCCGCGATTCGATCAGCGCGACGAAGTCCTCGCCGACGCTCTTCTTCCAGCGCGCGCGCTCCTCCTCGGTGAACGACGCGTAGCGCCGCGCAGCGGCCCCGTAGCCCTGGCTCTGCTGCGCGAGCGTGAAGCAGGCGTGGCCGCGCGCCAGCTCCGTCCCGCCCTTGGCCAGCACGGTCTGCAGGTACGTGCGCGTGCGCGGCGCGCGATCCGGCGCGAGCCCCGCGAGCGTGCGCTCCAGGCCCGGGCGCGCCAGGTGGTGGGCCTCGATGCGCTCGAACGACCAGGCGCGCTCCGCGCCCTCGGCGTTGCGCACCAGCCACTCGAGCGCCTCGAAGGCCTGCTCGTCCGTCGCGTCCGCGGCGACGAAGTCCTTGAAGCGCGGCAGCCACTCGGCCTTGGGCGCCTGCGCCTGCAGCGCGGCGCGCGCGGCCGGGTCCTTCTCGGCGGCGAGCTTGGCCTCCCAGGCCTGGTTGGCGCTGTCGTAGCCCTTCTTCAGCGAGGCCAACTGCTCCGCGCGCGACTCGCGCCGCTCGAACGCGACGAGTTCCACGAGCGACGAAGGCGCCGGCGCACCCGCGCCCGCCAGGGACAACCACATGGACAGCGTGATCACAGGACCTCCTCGGAACGTGCAGGGGACGCAGGCAGTCTCACCCCGCTCGCCGGACACCGCAAGCCCGCGGGCGCCGGGCTCAGCGCGCCGGGGCCGCCTTCACGTGCAGCGAGCGCAGCTGCAACCACGTGCCGGCCAGGATCCCGAGCACCGTGACCAGCGCGTACACGCGCCCCTCGCCCACCTGCGCCAGCGCCGTGCCCGGGCAGGTGCCCGACAAGGCCCAGCCGACGCCGAAGATCAGCCCGCCGGCGAACACCAGCCGGTGGTAGGGCTTGGGCGCCAGCTCGCCCTGCCGTCCGCGCGCGCGCAGGAGCGCGATGCCGACCGCCGCGGTCGCGATCGCGACGCCGATCACACCCATCAGGTGCAGGTCGCGCAGCAGGAACATGTCCGTGATCGCGTCGAAGTCCGTCGCCCGCGCGCGCGAGAGCAGGAAGCCGAAGCCCGCACCGCAAGCCAGGAAGACGAGCTGCTTCACGGGCGCGCCTCCAGCCAGCGGAACAGGAGCTGCGCCGTCGCGAAGCCGCCGACCATGAAGCCGAGCGTCGCGATCAAGCTGGCCTTGGCGCCCTGCGCCACGCCGACGATCGAATGGCCGCTGGTGCAGCCGCCGGCGAGGCGCGCGCCGAAGCCGACCAGCACGCCGCCCGCGAACAGGAGGCCGAGCTGCGCGCCGAGCGGCACGCCGAGCGCAGTGAAGCGTGCCACCGAGGTCTCGAGCGCGGCCGTCTGCTCGCTCGACGCGCCGAGCAACCCGCCGAGCGGCAGCCCGAGCACGAACCAGAGCTTCCAGCGGTCGCGCGCCGGACCGGCGAGGTCGCAGGCGTCGGCGTAGCCCGACGAGATGCCCAGCGCCTTGCCCGTCGCGAGCGCGAAGAGCGGCACGAAGGCGCCGAGCGCGAAGCCCGCGACCCAGAAGGGCCAGGGGCGGGCGAGCAGCTCGACGACGGTGTGCACTCCGCTCTCCGGTCGCTACTTCGTGGCAGCCTTGGCCTCGGCCACGAGCTCATCGAGCACCTTGTCCATCTGCGCCTCGTCGCGCACGTCGCGGTAGCGGATCACGCCGCGGTGGTCGATGAAGTACAGGGTCGGCCAGCCGTGCACGTTCCAGGCCGTCGGGATCGGTCCGCGCGTGCCCTTCTCGCCGCACCAGAAGGAGCGCCAGGTGACGCCCTCCTTCTTGCTGCGCTCCTTGAGCTCAGCGAGGTTCGTGTCGCTGTTGACGCCGATCAGCGCGAAGGGCTCGTTCTTCAGTCGTTCCACGAGCGACCGCTCGTGCGGGATCATGGCCCGGCAGGGGCCTCACCAGAAACCCCAGAAGTCGAGCATCACCACCTTGCCGCGGTAGTCCGAGAGCTTGAAGGCCACGCCGTCGACGTCCTGGCCTTCGATCTCGGGCGCGGTCTTGCCGATCGCCAGGTTGCGGATCTCGAACAGCGTGCTGTCGGCCTGCGCGCCGAGCGTCGACTCGTAGGGCGTGCCGGGCATGGTCTTGATGTCGCCGTACTCGGCCTTCAGGCGCTCGTAGAGCGCGACGGTCTCGGCCTCCAGCGCGGCGGGATCCTTGGCGAGCAGCTCGTCGACGCGCCCGACGCCCATCCAGCGGCCGTACTCCTCGCGCGCCTTCGCCGCACCCAGCTGCTGCATCTGCGCCACGTTCTCGGCCTGGCTCTTGCGGGCCTGCGCCAGCGATCCCAGCGCCTTGCCGCGCACCTCCCGGTGCGGACTCTTGGTCGACATCTTCTCGAGCAGGGCCTGCGCGGCCGGAGCGTCCTCGTAGCCCAGGGTCTGCGCGATGTCGCCCAGCTCGGCGCGCTCGAGGTGGTGCTGCTCGAGGATCGCGAGCACGCCCGTCAGCGCATCCTCCGTCGGCTCATCCTCCGCACCGGCCTGAGGCCCGATCCGGTTCATCAGCATCCACTTCGCGGCCTGAAACGCGGTCAGATCGGTCGCGTCCTCCTCGAGCAGGGCGCGCGCGCGCTGCGCGAAGCCCTTGGTCTCCGGCGCCTTGGCGGTCTTGGCGATCTCCTCCATCTCGGCGTCCGACTTCGCGTTGCGGAACAAGTCGAAGTAGGCGTTCATCGCCTCCGAGTGCTCCTTCTCCAGCGCGGCGAAGCGCTCGGCGCGCGGCGTCGTCGCGGCGGCCGCGACGGCGGGCGGCGCCTTGGCCGGGATCACCGGCATGGCCGGCAGGACCGCGCCCTGGGGTGCGGGGGGCTGCGCGCTCGGCTGGGGAGCGGCGGTGTCGGCGGCGGCCTGGTCGGCGCCGCTCGAGCGACAGGCCGGCAGCAGGGCAGGGCCCGCGGCCAGCAGGATCAGGGCGATCGCGCGCATGACGTGTCTCCGGTTTCGAGAGGTCGGACCGGGACAGTCTGCGCTCGTACACCGATCTGTCAATCGCCGCTCGCCGCTCCCGGGCATGGATCCGGCCGCGCGCGCGGCGCACAATCCCCGCCACGCGCCGTGGAGGACCGCACGATGCCCCGACTCGAAGGACTGCTGACGCCCAGCGACTTGAAGCGCAAGATCGCCGCGGGCGAGATCGACACGGTGCTGGCGGTCTTCACCGACCACTACGGCCGCTTCATGGGCAAGCGCTTCGAGGCCGGCTTCTTCCTCGAGGAGGCGCTGGCGCAGGGTTGGCACGCCTGCGACTACCTGCTGACGGTCGACATGGAGATGAACCCCGTGCCCGGCTACCGCTTCGCCAACTGGGAGCGCGGCTACGGCGATTTCCATCTCGCGCCCGACCTCGCGACGCTGCGCCAGGCGACCTGGCTCGAGCGCACCGCGCTGGTGCAGTGCGACGTGTGGCATCCCAAGACGCACGAGGCGATCGCCGTGGCGCCGCGCTCGATCCTGCGCGCGCAGCTCGAGCGCCTGGCGAAGACCGGCCACACGGCCAAGGCCGCCAGCGAACTCGAGTACTACCTCTTCCGCCAGAGCTACAAGGACGCCGCCGCGGCGGGCTACCGCGCTCTCGCGCCCGCGGGCTGGTACGTCGAGGACTACCACGCGCTGCAGGGCACGCGCACCGAGGACTTCCACTCCGAGGCGCGGCGCGCGCTGCAGCGCTCGGGCATCCCGGTCGAGACCTCGAAGGGCGAATGGGGCCTGGGCCAGCACGAGCTCAACGTGCGCTACGCCGAGGCGCTCGAGATGGCCGACCGCCACGCGGTCTTCAAGCAGTGCTTGAAGGAGCTGGCCGACCGGCGCGGCCTGGCGCTGACCTTCATGGCCAAGCCCTTCGCCGACCAGGCGGGTTCGAGCTGCCACGTGCACCTGAGCCTGTGGAAGGGTGCCAAGGGCGCGTTCGCGGGCTCGAAGCAGCTCGGGCCGGTGGCCTGCTCCGACACCTTCCGCTGGTTCCTCGGCGGCTGGATCGCGCACGTCCCCGAGGTGATGGCCTTCTACGCGCCGACGATCAACAGCTACAAGCGCTACCAGGCCGGCTCGTGGGCGCCGACGCGCATGGCGTGGAGCTACGACAACCGCACCGCGGGCTTCCGCGTCGTCGGCAGCGGGGCGAGCCTGCGCATCGAGTGCCGCATCCCGGGTGCGGACTGCAACCCCTACCTCGCCTTCGCGGCGGCGCTGGCCAGCGGCCTCGACGGCATCGAGAAGAAGCTCGAGCCGCCCGAGATGTTCGAGGGCGACGTGTACGCCGCGCAGGACCTGCCGCACGTGCCCAAGACGCTGCGCGAGTCGGTCGGCCTCCTGGCCTCGAGCACCTTCGCCAAGCGCGCCTTCGGCGCCGAGGTCGTCGAGCACTACGCGCATTTCTACCGCACCGAATGCGACCAGTACGACAAGGCCGTCACGGACTGGGAGCGGCAGCGCTACTTCGAACGCATCTGAGCGGCGAGGAACCGAGCATGAAGACCGCGAGCCTTTGGTCGTCGATCTGCCTGGCCCTGGCCTGCACGGCGCGCGCGCCGCTCGACCTGGCTGCCGCGCTGCGGCTGGTCAGCGCCAAGACTGGCTTGACGGGCGTCGTGCTGACCGAGACGACGCCGCGGCACTTCGTCGGCACGGGCCACGACACGGCGGGCAACGTGTTCACGATCGACGTGCGCCAGGACGGCGACCTCGTGCGCTGGACGGCCAGCTCGAGCACCGCGGCCGCGGGTGCGGCCTCGACGGGCGTGATGGTCGGCACCACGACCGGTTGGTGAGCGGCGCATGCAGCACCTGCCCGTCATCGGCATCACCACCTACGGCCGCGGCGGCGACGGGCGCCTCGAGGGCCGCTTCCACCTGCCCGCGCCGTACGTCGACGCGGTGCGGCGCGCGGGCGGCGTGCCGGTGCTCCTGCCGCCCGGCGAGGCGCGCGCGGCGGAGCTGTTCCAGCTGCTCGACGCAGTGGTGCTGACCGGCGGACCGGACGTCGACCCGGCGCTCTACGGCGGATCGCCGCATCCGCAGGTGTACGGCCTCGACGCCGAGCGCGACGCCAGCGAGCTCGAGCTGGTGCGCGCGGTGGTGCGCGCCGGGCTGCCGACGCTCGGCGTGTGCCGCGGCTGCCAGGTGCTCAACGTCGCGCTGGGCGGCACGCTGATCGAACACCTGCCCGACGTGGTCGGCGAGAGCGTCCTGCACCGCGGACCCGAACGCGCCTACGTGCCGCACCCGGTGTACCTCGACGGCGCCTCGCGCCTGGCCCAGGTGCTCGGCACCTCGAGCTGCAGCCCCGCCTCCTCGCACCACCAGGCGATCCGCCGACCCGCGGCCGGCCTCTCGATCGCCGCGCGCGCGCCCGACGGCACGATCGAGGCGGTCGAGCTGCGCACGCACCCCTGGCTCTACGCCGTGCAGTGGCACCCCGAGCACACCGCCGCGCACGACCCGGTGCAACAGCGCCTGTTCGACGAACTCGTGCGCGCCGCGCGCGCCCGCGCCGGCGCCGCGTGAGCACGCGACCTTGACTTCGTGCTCGCGATTCGAGAGATCAGCGCGCGGAGGATCGCATGCGACTGAAGGGCAAGGTGGCGTTGATCACGGGCGCGGGCGGCGGGATCGGCGGCGAATCGGCGCTGCTGTTCGCCGCCGAGGGGGCCGCGGTGGTCGTCAGCGACGTCGACGAGGCGGCCGGCAAGCGGGTCGCCGCGGCGATCGTCCAGGCCGGCGGCCGGGCGGTCTTCGTGCGCGCCGACGTGTCGAAGTCGGCCGATTGCGAGGCGATGGTGCGCGCAGCGGAGACGAACTTCGGCCGCCTCGACGTGCTGATGAACAACGCCGGGATCATGGATTCCGACGACGACGACGCGATGAAGACGCCCGAGGCGGTGTGGGAGCGCACGCTGGCGATCAACGTCAAGGGCGTCTACCTGGGCTGCAAGCACGGCATCCCGGCCCTGCTGCGCGCCGGCGGCGGCGCGGTGATCAACGTCGCGAGCTTCGTCGCCACGCTGGGTGCCGCGACGCCGCAGCTGGCCTACACGGCCAGCAAGGGCGCGGTGCTCTCGATGACGCGCGAGCTGGCGGTGATCCACGCGCGCCAGAACGTGCGCGTCAACGCGCTCTCGCCCGGCCCGCTGCGCACGGAGCTGTTGATGAAGTTCCTGAACACCGAGGCCAAAAGGCAGCGCCGCCTGGTGCACATCCCGATGGGCCGCTTCGGCGAGGCCAAGGAGATGGCCAAGGCGGCCCTGTTCCTCGCCAGCGACGACTCGAGCTACATGACCGGCGGCAACCTGCTGGTCGACGGCGGGATCACCGCGGCGTACGTCACGCCGGAGTGAGCGCGATGCGCCTCGCGTCGATCGCGCTCGCCTGCCTGGCCGCCTGCGCAGGGCCGCAGTCCCCCGCGCTGCGCGGCATCCGGCTCGAGAAGCTGACCTGGATCGAGGCCGAGCGCGTGCTGACGGCCGACACCGTCGTCGTCCTGCCGCTCGGTGCCGCGGCCAAGGAGCACGGGCCGCACCTGACGCTGGAGAACGACTTCCTGATCGCCGAGTGGCTGAAGGAGCGCGTGCTCGAGCGCTGCGACGTCGTCGTGCTGCCGACGCTCAACTACCACTTCTACCCGGCCTTCGTGGAGTACCCTGGCTCGACCACGCTGACGCGCGACACCGCGCGCGCGGTCGTCGTCGACGTCGTGCGCGGCTTGGCGCGCTTCGGTCCCAGGCGTTTCTACGTGCTCAACACCGGCGTCTCGACCGTGCGCGCGCTGCAGCCGGCGGCCGAGGAGCTGGCGCGCGAGGGCATCCTGCTGGCCTACACGAACCTCGAGTCGCTCGCGCCGATCGACGCCGAGGTCTGCACGCAGGAGCGCGGCACGCACGCCGACGAGGGCGAGACCTCGATGATGCTCGTGATCGCACCCGACACGGTCGACATGGCGAAGGCCGTCAAGGACTGCAGCCCGCAGGGCCAGGGCGGCCTCTCGCGCGTCGCCGGCAACGGCAAGACCTGGTCCCCCAGCGGCGTCTGGGGCGACGCGACGCTGGCGACGCGCGAGAAAGGGGAGCGCATCCTGGCCTTCTTCGTCGAGCTCCTGGTGCGCGAGATCGACGCGCTGCGCGCCGCGCCGCTGCCCTGACCCGCCGTCAGTCGCCGCGCAGCACGGCGTCCAGCCAGTCGCGCAGCTCCGCGCGCTCTGACAGCAGCAGCTCCGCCCCCCCGTCGATCGCCACCCGCGGCCGCGCCGACGCCAGCCAGGCCTCGGCGTCCAGCTGCGGCGCCGTGCTGCGCGCCTGGCGCAGCCACGACTCGAGGTCGCCGACCAGGCGCAGCTGCTCGAGCGTCGCGCGCTGGTATTCCCGTTCCAGCCGCGCCGGGTAGTCGCCGTCGGCCGCGGCTTGCATCACCCACTCGGCCGGCACGCGCTTCAAGCCCTTGCGCCGCGCGCGCTCGCACAGCGCGTGCAGGCCCGCGACGCCCTGGCGCTCGACGATGCAGCGCGCGAGCACGTAGCCGTGGCCGTAGAGCTGCGTCGTGACGTCGGGATCGCGCTCGGAGCCCAGCGAGCTGACCGAGTCGAGCGACAGCGCCTGCTCGGGCGTGATCACCTCCGTGTAGCGCTCCGTCCCCGCGCGCAGCTGCGAGATCTCGCGTGCGAGCGGCGCGCCCTGCGCGTCGCGTTCGTCCCACAGGAAGCGCACCAGCACCTGGTGGCGCGCGACCGCCGGCGGCAGGCGGATCGCGGCCAGCCCCGGGTAGGGACCGAGCTCCTCGGTCATCAGGTCGCACAGGCCCTCCTCGAGGACCGCCGGCAACGGGTCCCAGTCCGGGCCCAACCAGGCGTGCACGAGCTCGTGCGGCAGCAACTCGTGCCAGGAGTCCTCGACGACGTGGATCTCCGGCACGCCGTTCAGCCAGGGTTGCACCGTGAAGGCGCGCGTCGTGTCGCTGTCGCGCGGCCGGTAGCGCTGGCTGACGAGCTCGTCCTGCAACCAGATCTCGACCCCGCCCGGCAGCAGCCCGGGGATGCGCTCGCTCAAGGCGTCGCGCAGCTCTTCGACTTCCTCGATCAGCTCGCGCGCCAGCTGCTCGTCTGGCGCGCGCACGATCACGTCGCCCTCGCGCGCGGTGAAGGCCGGCGGCGTGACGCAGCCCGCCCCAGCCAGGGCCAGCGCGACCACGGCGGAGCGCGACGCGGGCTTCATGTCGTGCTCGTGCGCAGGTGGACGCTCTTGCGCCGCGTCAGGTGCAGGAAGCCGAAGTTCGAGAGCGTCGAGCCGAGGCCGCTCTCCTTCCAGCCCGTCCAGGCCAGCGCCGGGTCGAGGTAGTCGCAGCGGTTCTGGAACACCGTCCCGGCCTGCAGCTCGCGCACGAAACGCTCGGCGCGCGCCGCGTCGGCCGTCCAGACGCTGGCGGTCAGGCCGAAGCGGCTGTCGTTCATGCGCGCCAACGCCTCGTCGTCGTTCGCCACGCTGGCCACCGGCAAGAGCGGCCCGAAGCTCTCCTCCTGCATCACCAGCGCTTCGTTGGGCACGTCGGCCAGGAGCGTCGGCTCGAAGAACCAGCCCGCCAGCCCCGGCGCGCGCTTTCCGCCGCACACGAGGCGCGCACCGCGCTGCAGCGCGTCGGCGACGTGGCGCTCGAGCAGCGCGAGCTGTTCGCGGCGCGCGAGCGGTCCGAGCGTGGTCGCCTCGTCGAGCGGATCGCCGAGCTTGTAGGCCCTCATCCAGGTCTCGGCGCGCGCCAGGAAGTCCTGGTAGTGACGCGCGTGCACGTACGCGCGCTCGACCGCGCAGCAGCTCTGCCCGGCGTTGTAGCAGGCGCCCTCGACCACGTTCTCGGCCGCGAAGGCCAGGTCGGCGTCCTCGGCGACGTAGGCTGGATCCTTGCCGCCGAGTTCGAGCCCGACGTCGACGATGCGCTGGCTGGCAGTCTGGTACACGCGCCGGCCGGTCGCCACCGAGCCGGTGAAGGACACGTAGTCGACGCGCGGATCGGCGACCAGCCGCTCGGACCGCGCGTCGTCGACCACCAGGTCGAGCACCAGGTCCTGCACCGAGAGCCCGCGGAAGGCGCGCTCGAAGTGCTGGCCCGCCAAGGGCGTCAGCGGGCTGTGCTTGAGCAGCACCGCGTTGCCGGCGAGCAGCGCCGGCACGACCACGTTGACCGGCACGATCAGCGGGTAGTTCCACGAAGCGATGTCGAGCACCACGCCGAGCGGCTCGTGCTCGATGCGCAGCGTGAAGCCCGGCTTGCCCGCCACCGGCACGGGCGCCAGGGCCTGGGCCGCGACGCCGACGAGGTAGCGCGTGCGCGCGAGCAGGGTCTTCAGCTCGCCGCGCGACTCGCGGATCGGCTTGCCCATCTGCATGGACACGTCGCGTGCGATCTCCTCGGCGTGCTGCTCGAAGTACTGCGCGGCGTGCTGCACTTCGCGCACGCGCTCGGCCAGCGGCACGCGCTTCCAGACCGCCTGGGCGGCGCGCGCGCGAGAGATGCGCTGCTCGACCTCGCTCGGCGTGTGGAGCGCGACCTCGCGCAGCGGCTGGGCGCGGTAGGGATCGATCAAGGTCAGGCTCGCGGGCAGGGTCAGGCTCATGGGCGCGTCTCCGGGTGCCGAGAGTATCGAGCGCGCGGCTCCCGCGGCTCAATCCCCGTCCGGCTCGCGCGGCAGGGGCTCCCGGAACAGGAGGTCGAGGCGCACCAGCGCCCATTCGACCTCGCAACCGAGCTCGGCCAGCCAGCCCGCCGTCGCGTCGTGGCAGTCGTGGAACAGCCAGTAGTCGCGCGCGTGCGGCACGAACTCGGTGCGGTAGTTCGCGTTCCAGACCAGCCCGGCCCGGTGGCGCTCGAAGTCCGCCTGCAGCCGCGCCGCCAGCGCCGCGACGCGCGCCGCCTCGGCCCGGAAGGCGAGCACGTCCTGCGGCCGGCGCTGCGCGCGCTCGGCGGCGGTCCACACGCGCCGTCCCAGCGTGCCGCGCGAGGGCCAGAACACCGTGGCGAAGGCGTCGTACCAGGCGTTGCGCTCGAGCGCGTACCAGCCGTAGTCGCCGAAGCCCCACTCGATCAGCGCGCCGTCGGCGTCGGGCAGCACGAGGCCCTTGTGCAGGCCCTCGTGCACCAGGAACACCTCGACCGGCACCGCGGGTGGCGGTGGCGCCTCGACCACCGCGACGCAGCTCGCGCCCAGCCCGTACGCCGCGAGCAGCGCGCGCGCCACGCCGTCACTCCAGCGTCGCCACGACCGGCGCGTGGTCGCTGGGCTTCTCGCCTTCGCGCGCGACGAGGTCGATCTCGACCGCGCTGCAGGCGTCGAGCGCGGCGGGCGACATCAGCAGGTGGTCGATGCGCAACCCCTGCTTGCGCTTGAAGCCGCCGGTGCGGAAGTCCCACCAGGTGTGGTGGCCGGCCTCCTCGTGGAACTTGCGGAAGGAGTCCTTGAGCCCCAACGCCGTCAGCCGCCCCAGCGCCTCGCGCTCGGGCGTCGAGCACAGGATCTTCTCGTGCCAGAGGTCCGGGTCGTACACGTCGCGGTCGTCGAAGGTCACGTTGAAGTCGCCGAGCACGACCACCTTCTCCCGCGCGACGTCGAAGCGCCGCTGCACGTCGGCCGCCAGGCGCGCGAGCCAGGCCAGCTTGTAGTGGTAGCGGTCGGCGCCGACCTCCTGGCCGTTGACCACGTAGCAGTTGACCAGCAGCAGGTCCTCGACCGTCGCCGTGATCACGCGCGCCTCGAGGTCCTCGACGCCGTCCTGCATGCCGCAGACGACGTCCTCGATGCGCTTGCGCGACAGGATCGCGACGCCGTTGTAGGTCTTCTGGCCGAAGGTCGCGATCTGGTAGCCGGCATCCTCCAGCGGCTCGCGCGGGAAGACCTCGTCGAGGCATTTCGTCTCCTGCAGGCAGACCACGTCGGGGCGGGCGCGCTCGAGCCACTCCAGGAGGCGCGGCAGGCGGGCGCGGACGGAGTTGACGTTCCAGGTGGCGAGGCGCATGGCCGCAGTGTACGCAGCACGCCGCCGGGGCGCGGTTCGAGCGATCTCGCGCTCCCCGCCCTTTGCGCCGCGGCGCCGCTCGCCTATCCTGGTCGCCCTCCTTTAACACCGAGACCCGAAGAGACTCCTTGACCCCTCCCCCGACCCAGCCCCGCGGTGGACGCCGACGCCCTGGTGGCGCGCGCCCCGCCGGCCCCCGGCGCCAGACCGACGCCAGCATCGAGCCCCTGCACCCGACCGAGGTCCCGCCGGACATCGAGACCTTCCAGCACTGGAAGCTCGGCGACGACCTGCAGGCGGTGATCGCCGACATGGGCATCACCAAGCCCACGCCGATCCAGCGGCTCGCCATCCAACACGTGCTCGACGGCCGCGACGTGATCGCCAAGGCCGAGACCGGCACGGGCAAGACGCTGGCCTTCGGCGCGCCGATGATGGCCAAGATCGATCCGGCGCGCGCCAGCGTGATGGGCCTCGTGCTGTGCCCGACGCGCGAGCTGGCGGAGCAGGTGCAGAAGGTGCTCGAGGTGCTCGGCAAGGCGCGCGGCGTCAAGACCGTGCTGATCGTCGGCGGCGAGCCGATGGAGCCGCAGGTGCGCGCGCTGAAGGCGGGGGCGCAGGTCGTGGTCGGGACACCCGGCCGCGTGCTCGACCTGTACCGCCAGAAGTTCCTGTCCTTCCCCTGGACGGAGTTCGCGATCCTCGACGAAGCCGACGTGATGCTCGAGATCGGCTTCATCGACGACGTCAAGCTGATCCTGTCGTACACGCCCGACGAGCGGCAGACGCTGCTCTTCTCGGCCACCTTCCCGCCCGAGCTGCTCAAGCTGGCGCGCGAGTACACCAAGATGCCGGCCGAGGTCGCGACGTCGTCGGGCGTCAAGACCGTCGACACGATCCGCCAGTGCTGGATGCGCGTCGACGAGGAGGACCAGGCGCTGGCGCTGATCCGGTTGATCGAGCAGAGCGAGCCGGAGGACGTGCTCTTGGTCTTCTGCCCGCGCCGCACCGAGGTCGACCGGCTGATGCGGCGCCTGGAGCGCATGCCCTGGCCGATTAAGGCCCTGCACGGCGGCTACGACCAGGAGGCGCGCTTCCGCGTGATGAGCGCCTTCCGCGAGCGCAAGGTCAAGGCGCTGGTCGCGACCGACGTCGCCTCGCGCGGCCTCGACGTCGCGCACGTGTCGCACGTGGTCAACCTCGGCTCGCCGCAGGACGTCACGGACTACACGCACCGCATCGGCCGCACGGGCCGCGCGGGCCGCAGCGGGTTCGCGGTGACGATCGTCTCGGGCAAGGACTTCCGCAAGTGGCAGCGCGTGCTGCAGGACGCGACCTGGCCGATCCCCGAGGTCGAACCGCCGCAGTCGACGCGAGCGCGCAGCTCGCGGCCCCCGCCGCCGGAGCGAAACGAGCGCGAGGAACGGCCGGAGCAGGTCGAGAGGACCGAGCGTCCGGAGCGCAGCGAGCGGCGCGAGCGGCCGGTTCGCAGCGAGCGGCCGGTCCCCAGCGAGCGGCCGGTCCCCAGCGAGCGCCCGGTCCCCAGCGAGCGCCCCGCTCGCAGCGAGCGGCCCGAGCGCGCGGAGCGGTCCGTCCGCAGCGACCGTCCGCCGCGCGACGAGGCCCCGCGGCGCGCACCGGCGCCGCGCCACGAGGAGCCGCGGCGTGAGGCGCCGCGCGCGCGCGAGGAGCGCCCGCTGCGCGATCCGCGTCCGGTGCGCGACGAGCGCCCCGTGCGTGACGAGCGCCCGGTGCGCGATCAGCGTCCGGTGCGCGACGAACGGCCGGTGCGCGACGAGCGCCGTCCGGCCCCGGCCCCGCGCTGGCCCGAGGACAGCTCGGAGCGCCGCGAGCGTTCGAGCGCGGTGCGCGAGTGGCGCCCGCAGGACAGCCACGAGGGCGGTTCGGTCGGCGGCCGCGCGCCGCTGCAGAAGGAATACCGCGACGGCCCGCGCGCTCCGCGCGCGCCGCGCCAGGACCAACGGCCGCCGTCGGACGAGCGCCGCGAGCGGCGGCCCGCCTCGCGTCCCCCGCCCGAGCGCCCCGCCGCGCCGCGCGCCTCCGAGCCGCGCGCTCCGCAGGCGCGTGGGCGCGAGCCCGAGCGCCGCGGCGCACCGCCGCCGCGCCGACGCGGTTCGCCGGACGGCGGCTTCGGCACGGGCGTTTGAGGAACTCGAGGCCATGGGCGGCACCAATCCCTACATCGAGAGTGCGGCGGCGCGCCTGCCGACGCGCAAGTACAAGCTGACGATCCTGCCGGCCAACAAGGTGATCGAGGTCGATCCGGCGGCGCTGCCCTACGCGCGCGACGGTCTGAAGGGCTCGATCCTCGAGATCGCCTCCGGCCACGACGTCGAGATCGACCACGCCTGCGGCGGCGTGTGCGCCTGCTCGACCTGCCACGTGATCGTGCGCAAGGGCCTGGAGTCGATGCAGGAAGCCAGCGAGGACGAGCTCGACCAGCTCGACAACGCGCGCGGCCTGACGCCGCAGTCGCGCCTCGCCTGCCAGGCGGTGCCCGACGGCTCGTGCGACGTGGTGATCGAGATCCCGAGCTGGAACCGCAACCTGGTCGGCGAGGTCCATCCCTGACCGGCGGGCAGCGCGCGCTTGCCAGCCCGGCCCGCGGCGCGGACACTCGTCAGCCGAGAACCAGGATGGAAGTCCGCCTCGCCAACCCGCGCGGTTTCTGCGCCGGCGTCGACCGCGCGATCGAGATTGTCGAGCGCGCGCTCGAGCTGCACGGAGCACCGGTCTACGTGCTGCACGAGATCGTGCACAACCGCCACGTGGTCGACGACCTCGCTTCGCGCGGCACGCGCTTCGTCGACACCCTCGAGGAGGTCCCGCCGGGCTCGGTGACGATCTTCAGCGCGCACGGCGTCAGCGACGAGGTCGTGGCGACGGCCCGCTCGCGCGGCTTGAAGGTGATCGACGCGACCTGTCCGCTGGTGACCAAGGTGCACCTGCAGGCCCAGAACTACCGCAAGAAGGGCCACCACCTGATCCTGATCGGCCACCCGGGCCACCCCGAGGTCGAGGGCACGCGCGGGCGCATCGAGGGTCCGGTGACGGTGCTGTCGACCGTCGCGGAGGTCGAGGCGCTCGAGGTGCCGGCCGAGGCGAGCCTGGCGTACGTGACGCAGACCACGCTCTCGATCGACGACACGCGCGAGGTGATCGACGCGCTGGTCAAGCGCTTCCCGCGCATCCAGGGGCCGGAGCTCAAGGACATCTGCTACGCCACGCAGAACCGCCAGAACGCCGTCAAGCGCCTGACCGAGGAAGGCATCGACGTGCTGATCGTGATCGGCAGCCAGAACAGCTCGAACTCGAACCGCCTGGCCGAGCTCGGCACGCGCAGCGGTGTGCGCAGCTACCTGGTCGACGACGCGCGCGGCATCCGGCCGGAGTGGCTGGTGTCGACCCAGCGCATCGGCGTCACCGCGGGCGCCTCGGCCCCCGAGGGCCTGGTGCAGGAGGTGCTCGAGCGCCTGCGCGAGCTGGGCGTCTCCGACGTGCGCGAGCTGGCGGGCGAGACGGAGACGACGGTCTTCAAGCTGCCGGAAGAGCTGGCGCGGCGCTGAGCGCGGCCGGCGCCGTCTCCGTCCTCAGCCCTCGTTGCGATACAGCCAGACCGAGTACTCGCTCTTCGGGCCGAAGGTCAGCGGCTCGAGCTCGGCCCGCGCCTTCGCGCGCTGCTTGCTCAGCGCCCGCAGCTCGGGCATGCGCTTCTCGCGCAACTCGGCGCGCCGCTTCTCGACGAGGTCCTCGGCGAGGCCCTTCACCTCGGCCTCGATGCCGTCGTAGAGCGCGTCGAGGGCGGCCTCGACCTGCGCGAGCTCGGCGTAGAGCTCGCTGACCCGCTGCTCCTCGGCCTCGGTCAGCTTGCGCGCCGGCGGTTTCCACTGCGCGCTGCCGCCGACGATCAGGTCGAAGTCGCCGTCGCCGTCGACGTCCGCCACGTCGGGGTAGAGCCCGACGTCGGGCCGCACGGGCTCCGTCGTTGCCGTGCCGCCGGGTGCGATCAGCGTCAGCGGCTTGGCGAAGGCGGGCGCGCCCGCACGCCCCGTGTTGCGGAACAGGTAGACGCCACCGCCGCCGCCCGCCTCGTCGGCGTGGCCGATGCTGCTGCAGACGAGGTCGATGCGGCCGTCCTTGTCCCAGTCGACGAGGCGCAGCGTCGCGAACTTGTTCGGCACTTCGAGCAGCTCGTCGCCGGCCATCACGGGCACGTTCAAGCTCTCGAACTTCGGCGCGCCTGCCTTGCCGGCGTTGACGCGCCGGTACATGCGGCCGGTCTTGTAGTCGCCGAGCAGGAGGTCGAAGTCGCCGTCGTTGTCCCAGTCGAAGGCGACGGCCGAGGTGCACTGCCCCTCGGGCGCGATCGCACCCTTGGCGTCGAAGCGCCGCGTCGTCACCCACTGCTTCTTGTCGAAGTCCCAGTACTGGTTGAGCACGATGCGCTCACCCTGCGCGTCGAGGATCTGTGCCGGCGCCTTGAAACCCTGCTCGCTCCCGTACGCGACGTGCGGCGAGCCGTCGAAGATCCCGGCGACGATGTCGAGGTGTCCGTCGGCATTGAAGTCCACGAACTGTGGACTCATGCCGATGCATCACCAGTTCGCGAAGTCGAGGTCCTTGCCGTCGGGGCCCATGAGGAAGGTCTCGGCCGCGTAGCTCGGCGGACCGTCACCCGCGACGCGCAGCGCGACGCTGAGCTTCCCCCAGAGGTCGCCGATGACGACGTCGGGGAGCTTGTCGCCGTTGACGTCGTGGAAGACGGGCGAGGGATAGAGGCGAGCGTCCCCCATGAACACCTCGCCGGCCTTCAAGCGCACCGGCGCGGCGAACTTCACCGCGGTCTGGGTCGGCTTCGCCGCGGGCTCTTGCGCGGACACGGACGCTGCGAGGCAGAGGGCGGAGGCGAAGGTGGGGAGCGAGAACACTCGGATGCGGGTTTCCATGGCCACTCCTGTGCAAGCGAACCGGGAGGACGGTGCTCAGACTAGCACGCGGCGGGTGCATGGCCGGCCCGCAGCCACCACGGTAGGATCGTCCGCGCTCGATGCTCGCCCTCCTTCCCATCGGCGTTCTCGTCGCCGTCGCCGCGGTGTCCGGCCCGCCTTCGACCAGCGTCCCCTTCGCCCAGAAGGCCGACGCGAAGAAGGACCCGGGTGCGGAGTTCCAGGCGCAGCTCGATCTCGCGCAGCGGATGATGACGTCGGGCAAGTGGGCGGCGGCGAAGGACTCGATCCTCGCGGCGATCGCCAAGCACGAAGGCGCCGACTACGTCGTCCACGCGCTGCCGGGGATCCAGGACGACCTCCAGCGCTGCACGTATTGGTCGACGCACACGCGCCCGACCGCGAAGGACGCCGTCGCGGGAGAGCTGCTCTCGTACAACGCCTCGAGCGGCGAGATCAAGCTGCGCTACCGCCGCGACAAGGACGCGAAGAACGCGAACAAGGGGCGCGCGAAGATCGCCCGCTCGAAGCTCGAGTTCGAGAACGACTTCGTGGTCGAAGAAGAAGACAAGACCCTGGTCTACGTCCACCCGCTCGTCTTCAAGGGTCCGCACAGCATCGAGCTCAAGTGCGGGCCGATCGGCCAGCGCGAGCCGCGCTTCTTCGTGTGCTTCGAGGAGAGCAGCTTCTACCTGGCGATCTTCGGCGTCCTGGTCGATCTCATCCGGGTCGAAGACGACAACCCGGTGCGGCTCGCCTCGATGACCCACACGATGAATGTCGCCGAGCCTGTCCGGCTCAAGGTGCAGGTCAACCCGTCGACGATCGTGGTCTCGCTCAACGGCTCGCAGATGGCCACCTGCCCCAAGAAGAAGGGCGCCTGGGGCCAGCTCGGCTTCATGGACTTCACCGGGGTCGAGGAGATCGTCCTCACCGGCGACGCCGAACCGTCGTGGATCGAGGGCCAGATCGACGCCGCGATCCAGAAGCAGTGGGCGGAGTTCCACAAGACCTACGACCCGCTGAAGGAGCTGCCCGAGTGGCTGCGCGCGCGCGCGGCCTCGAAGGACCAGGCGCAGGAGAACCTGCTGGCGCGCCTGCCCGGGCCGGCCGACGAGCAGTCGCGCGCCCTGGTCGAACGCGCGTCGCAGTTCGACGCCAAGGGCGAGTACGAGCCGGGCGCCGCCTGGGCGCGCGGCCTGGCCGCCGGGGAGTGCAGCGAGCCACGGCGCGAGTGGCTGCTGGCCCTGTTCAGCCTGGGCCTCGGCCGCAGCAGCGAGGCGCTCGAGCACATGCGCAAGGTCGCGGAGCTCGACGCGTCGTTCTTCCCGGCGCAGTCCCTGGAGAAGCAGATCCGCATTCCGATCCAATCGCGCGCGAAGTCGCTGGTCGAGCAGGGCGCGCTGCTCGAGAGGTTCCCAGCCGAGCCCGAAGCGCACGCCGCGCTGGCGACGGTGCTGCTGATGTGCGGACAGCCCGAAGAGGCCAAGGCCGTGCTCGAGCGCGCGGCCAAGGCATCGGTGTCGTCCGGCGAGCTCGACGATCTGCGCGGCACGATCAGCCGCGCGGTCAAGGGACCCGAGTGGGGCCGGGCCTTCGAGTACTCCTCGACGCACTACGAGGTGCGCTCCGACCTCAGCCGCGAGCTCTGCTTCGACGCCGCTCAGGCTCTCGAGACGATGTACAAGAAGCTCGACGTCCAACTGCGCCGCGTGGGCAGCCAGCACAAGGGCCGCTTCCGGGTCTACCTGTTCTCGGGTCGCTCGGGGTACAGCACCTACTGCAAGAACCTGCTGGGCGAGGCTCCCGAGAACACGGCCGGGCTCTACAGCCCGGTGCTCAAGCAGCTCCTGATCTGGAACCTGCCCGAACGCGCGGAGATGATGCGCACCGTCCGGCACGAGGGCTTCCACCAGTACTTCGACCAGGTCGCCGACCACGCGCCGAACTGGCTGAACGAAGGCCTGGCCGAGTACTTCGAGCTGAGCCGCCGCATCCGCGGGCGCTGGCAGGACGGTCTCGTGCACGCCGGGCACCTCGCGCTGCTCCAGGATCCCGGCACCGCGCTGGTGCCGCTCCCCGCGTTCCTCGCGATGGACGCCGGCGGGTTCTACGCCGATGCGCAGCTGAACTACGCCCAGGCCTGGGCCTTCGTCCACTACTTGCTGCAGTCCGGCGATCCGCAGCGCAAGCGCTTCGACACGCTGCTCGACGCGCTGATCGCCGGCGAGTCGACGCCCGAGGCGCTCGAGCGCGCGTTCCCCGCGGGAGACCTGGCCGGGATCGAAAAGCAGTTCCGCGAGTACGTCGCGACGCTCTCCGAGTGATGCGAGGCGTGCAGCCTCACTTCGCCTCGACCCGCGCCGCCAGCTCGCGCGCGACGCGCTCGGCGAAGTGGCGCATCGGGGCGCCCTTGAAGTGGCACACGTCGACGTAGGCCGTCTCCTGCCACTCGGCGAAGATGCGCGACAGGTCGACGAAGGGCAGGCCTTCCTGGGCGAGCTCCGCCCCGCGCTGGCGCAGCTTCGGGTAGCCCAGGCGCGCGCCCTCGATCCAGGTCGCGGCGGCCTGGCCCCGCTCGCGCTCCTCGGCCGTCACGGGTTTCGCGCCCTCGTCGTGCAGCGTCGGTTGCAGCACGTGGAGATACGGGATGTTGTGCGCGCGGCACAGGGCGGCCATCGAGCGCGAGCTGTTGGCCCACAGCGTCGCGCACTCCTCCAGTGCCTCGTCGGTCGTCGCCTCGTAGCGCGGACCGCGCGCGGGGTCCTCGTCGCGGTGCGCGGCCAGCGTCGCGACCAGGCGTGACTGCGACTGGCCGAAGCGCGTGTGCAGCGCCTCGGCCTCGCGCAGCCGCAGCGTGCCGAGCACGGCGCTGTGCAGCGCGAGCGAGTCGACCGACAGCTCGCCGGCCTCGTTGCGCAGCGCGTGCAGCGTGCCGAGCTCCTCGAGCGCCTCGTCCGACAGCGCGTGCTGGCTCGCCAGCCGACCCCACATCGGCCAGTGCGGCTGGATCGGGTGGATCCCCATCGCCGCGTTGTCGTTGCCCAACGCCACCTCGTTGAAGCCGTCGATCTCGAGCAGCGCGTCGGGCACCGTCCCCGCGGCCAAGAGCTGCTGCAGGAGCATCAACTGCTGCGGCTGCTTGAACGAGCCGCGCGCCCACACGAGCAGCAGCACCTCGCGGCCCTGCACCGCCGGCAGGCTGCCGACGATCGACTTGAAGAAGCCCGGCGTCGCACCCGCGACGCCCATCTGCTGCCCGACCGAGCCGCCGAGCAGCAGCACGGTGTAGACCTTGGCGCGCTCCGGCCCGCGGAAGAAGGCCTGCTGCTCGACGAAGGCCTGCTGCGAGTGCGGCGACTCCCAGCCGTAGTACGGGCTCAGCGCGCGCAGCTCCGGCCGCTCCGGCCCGGCGAAACCGCCGTCGCCCAGGCTGGGCGTCGCCTGGCGCAGACCGGTCGTGAGCTCGACCAGCCGTTCGCTCGCGCGCCCGTGGTCGTAGGGCGCCCCGCGCACGCGCAGCACGACGCGCCAGCCGATCTCGAGCATCAGCACCGCCGCCAGCAGGGCGAGCACCAGCTTGACGGCGTCGGGCAGCCGCCGGCGCGCGGTCGTCGGCGAGGTCGGACCCATGCGGGCCGGGCAGGATCGCAGGTCCGCGCGGCCAGCGGAAGGCCCGGACGGGTCGCTAACGGTCGGGCGGGGCGCGCGTCCTGCCCAGCAACCCTGCCCCTCAACCCTGGAGCAACGCCATGAAAGCCCTCTTCGCGCTCGTTCCGCTGGTCCTGGCCCTGTCCTTCGCTCCCAGCCCCGCCCCCGCGCCTGCCGTGCCCATCGAACCGGGCGGCCCGCGCTGCGCCGCGCTCTCGGGCGAGAACGCGATGGGACGCTTCATCTTCCACGCCGTGCTCGAGGGCCTCTACGAGGACGGTGTCTCGAACGCGGTCGTCGACGTGATCGCCGCGACCGACCCGAAGAACGGCTGGCCGCTGCACTTCGTCTACGCCTGCCCGATCTGCACGCCGGCCTTCGATGCCATGCGCGTCTACCGCGCGCGCGTGCCCTTCCACGGCCGCAAGGACGGCCCGGTCGACACCTTCGGCAAGGGCCTCGGCGAGGAGCTGACGAAGCGCATCGTCGGCGACGACCTCGACCAGCGCCTCAAGGCGATCGAGGAGCTCGTCCAGCGCTGGATCTCGAACCGCATGCACGTGATGCGCTTCACGGCCGAGGAGCGCGCGACCTGGAGCCAGATGTTCGCCGAGGGCCGCAAGAAGGGCATGGCGACGCTGAGCTCCTACAAGGGCCAGGGCCTGGTGCCGACCTACGACCGGATGAAGGAGTGCGCCTTCTGCAACGCCGCCAACGGCGCGTGCAAGTAGGGAGCGGGCGCAGGATCTCGCGGCGAACTACGACGGCGCAATGCGCGCGCGCGGGCCGGCCGCGCGCGCGCCCCACGTTCCGCACAGCTGCGCTAACCTGTGTAGCGGTCGCGGGAGGCGCGGCCGCCACCCCCATGAACGTCGCAGTCCTCGGCGCCGGCGTCAGCGGCCTCTCCTGCGCCATCCGTCTGCTCGAAGCCGGCCACGCGGTGGTGCTCTACGCCGAGCGGCGCACGCCCGACACCACCTCGGACCGCGCGGCGGCGGCCTTCACGCCCTTCCACCTCGACGACCCCGTCGCGCTCGGCTGGGCGCGCGCCAGCTACCGGGCCTTCGAAGCCCTGGCGCGCACGCGCGGCGCCGAGTGCGGCGTGCGCCTCGGCACGCTGCGCGTCTTCACCCACGAGCGGCGCGTCGGCCTGCCGCCCTGGGCCGCCTGCGTCGAGGGTTGCGCGCGCCTCGCCGAGCTCCCGCGCGGAGCGCTCGACGGCTTCGCGGCGCTGGTGCCGCTGATCGACATGCGGCGCTACATGCCCTGGCTCGAGGAGCGCTTCCAGGACGAGTTGGGCGGCGAGTTCGTGCACGCGCGCGTGCTGGAGCTCGGCGAGCTGTTCGACGAAGGCCACGAGCTGGTCGTCCAGGCCGCGGGGCTCGGCGCGCGCCGCCTGGCGAACGATCCGGCGGTGATGCCCTTCCGCGGGCAGGTGGTGCACGTGCCCAACGTGCTGGGCCTCGACGAGGCGCTGTGCGAGGACGCGCGCGGCCGGCCGCCGACCTACGCCTTCGGCTTCGAGGACCGCATCGTGGTCGGCGGCACCTACGAAGCGGACGAGTGGATCGAGGAGTGCTCCGAGCGCGAGCTGGTCGGCGCGATCGAGCGCGCGCGCGAGCTGCTGCGCCGCGTCGGCCTGCCGCGAGCCGAAAGTCTGGGCCGCCAGCGCCTCGCGGCCCACGCCGGCCTGCGCCCGGGCCGGCGCCTCGGCGGGCGCGACGATGCCGTGCGGCTCGAGCGCGAGGAACTCGACGACGGCCGCGTGGTCGTCCACGACTACGGCCACGGCCGCGCGGGGGTCACGCTCTCGTGGGGCTGCGCCGAGGCAGTGCGGGAGCTGGCCGAGGGCGGGGCGGCGCTGGAGTTCAGCGCACGCTCTGCCTGAGCGCGGCCGCTACTTCTCGGGCGCCAGCTCGCGCCGGATGAACATCGCGAAGGGCCGGTCGTTCTTGGCCCCGCCGACGAAGAGCATGTCCTTGGGCCGCTCGAGCCCCAGGCACATCATCACGTTGAGCGGCTCGGCCTTGGCGTACTTGTCGAGGCCCTCGGCGCGGAACATCACGATGCGCGGCGTGCCGTTGGCGACCGTCAGGACGAAGGGCAGCGTCTCCTGGTTGCGTTGCACGGTGCCGACCAGGAACACGTCGCCGGCGATCAGCTCCTTGTGCTTGGCGGGGATCTCGCTGATCAGCTTGTCGTCCTGCACGAAGGCCAGGCTGCGGATGTCCTTGGAGGCTCCCAGCCAGTGCGTGCGGTCGTCCTGCAGGTCCCACACGCCGAGGATGCGCGCGGCGACGACGTTTTCCTTGTTGGGCTTGAGCTCGAAGGCGACCTGGACGGCGACGGCGGAGACCAGCGCGCACGCGGCCAGGGGCAGCAGCAGGAGTTTCTTCATGGCGTCGACTGAGGGGTGGAAATGGGCCTCGGGAAGGTGCGGCACGCCAGGATAGCGTCGTCCCGGGCGCGGCGGCGCGCCCTACGCCCGGCGCGCGCGGGAGTTGGCCCCGCGACCTGGCCCGCTACCCTATCGGGATGCTGATCCTGCCGGTCCTCCTGCTCCAAGCCCCCTCGGCTCCGGCCGGCCCGCGCGACCTGAGCGCCCAGTTCCAGCACGACCCGGCGCTCGAGGTGACGCTGTTCGCCGAGTCGCCGCAGCTCTTCAATCCGACCGCGATCGACGTCGACGCGCGCGGCCGCGTGTGGGTCGCCGAGGCGGTCAACTACCGCCAGTGGCGCGGCCGCAACCCCGGCCGCCACCACGAGGCCGGCGACCGCATCCTGATCCTCGAGGACGTCGACGGCGACGGCGTGTGCGACACGAGCAAGGTCTTCGTGCAGGAGCCCGGGCTGGTCGCGCCGCTCGGCCTGTGCGTGCTCGGCAACCAGGTGCTGGTCTCGTGCTCGCCCGACGTGCTGCTCTACACCGACACGGACGGCGACGACGTGCCCGACCAGCGCGAGGTGTTCCTGACCGGCTTCGGCGGGCGCGACCACGACCACGGGCTGCACTCCTTCGTGCCCGGCCCCGACGGCCAGTGGTACTTCAACACCGGCAACGCCGGCCCGCACACGGTGCGCGACAAGCTCGGCTGGACGCTGCGCTCGGGCTCGATCTACCGCGACGGCGGCGAGAGCCTGGCCGACAACAAGCCCGGTCTGGTCAGCGACGACGGCCAGGTGTGGACCGGCGGGTTGGCGCTGCGCATCCGGCCGCGGGGCGAGAAGCTGACGGTGCTGGCGCACAACTTCCGCAACAACTACGAGGTCGCGCTCGACTCCTTCGGCAACCTCTTCCAGAGCGACAACGACGACGACGGCAACCAGGCCTGCCGCACGCTGTGGTGCGTGCCGGGCGGCAACCACGGCTACTTCTCGGCCGACGGCGCGCGCACCTGGCAGGCCGATCGCCGTCCCGGACAGGACGTGCAGAGCGCGCACTGGCACCAGGAAGACCCCGGCGTCGCGCCGGCGGGCTGCGTGCACGGCGCGGGCGGGCCGACCGGACTGTGCGTCTACGAGGGCCAGCTCCTGCCAGCGCGCTTCCACGGCGTGGTGCTCGACTGCGACGCGGGCGCCAACGCCGTCTACGCCCACACGCCGCGCCGCGCGGGCGCGGGCATCGCCCTGGAGCACGGCGAGTTCCTGAGCTCGCGCGTGCCGGACGTCGACGAGCGCCAGGGCACCTGGTTCCGGCCCAGCGACGTGTGCGCCGCGACCGACGGCTCGGTGTTCGTGTCCGACTGGTGGGATCCGGGTGTCGGCGGCCACGCCGCGGGCGACCGCGAGGCCTACGGCCGGATCCTGTGCGTGCGCCCGAAAGGCGCGCCGCGCCAGCGACCCGTGCACGAGCTGCGCACGATCCCCGGCGCGATCGCCGCGCTCTCCAGCCCCGCGGTCGGCGTGCGCTGGCTCGGCTGGCGCAAGCTGGTCGAGGAGCGCCAGCTGGCCGTGCCGGCGCTGAAGCAGCTGCTGGCGGGCGGCGACCGGCGCCTCGCCGCGCGCGCGCTGTGGGTGCTGACGACGATCCCCGAGGAGGCGAACAAGGTGATCGACCAGGCGCTGGTCGGCGCCGACGTCGACCTGGCGGTGACCGCCTTCCGCGCGCTGCACGCCAACCCGCCGCTGCGCACGCAGACCGCACGCCAGCTGGTCGAACGCGGCGTCGCGCCCGGTCTCCTGGGCGAGATCGCGCTGACGCTGCGCGACTACTCCTTCGACAGCACCTGGCCGGTGTGGCAGGCGCTGGCGAACAAGTGGGACGGCCAGGACCGCTGGATGCTCGAGCTGCTCGGCCTCGGCGCGCGCGGCAAGGAGGAGCGCATCTACCAGACGTACATCCCCGGTGGCGACCCGCTGAAGTGGAAGGACGCGCACGCGACGCTCGCCTGGCGACTGCACCCCAAGGCCGCGATCCCGGCCTTCATCGCGCGCGCCAACGCGCGCGAGCTTTCGAGTGCGCAGCGGCGCCAGGCGCTCGAGGCCCTGTGCTTCCGGCCCGAGCGCGAGGCGGCCGAGGCGGTGGTCAACCTGGCGCTGGCCGGCCCGGAGGACCTGCGCGAATTGGCCGCGTGGTGGGTGCGCCAGCGCGACGAGAACCTGTGGAGCGAGTACCGCCTCGCGCGCGAGCTCGCGCCGGCTTCGCGCGAAGGCGCGACGCTCGCCTGGTCGAGCGGCGTGCTCGAGCGCGGCTCGAAGAGCTGCGCGGTCGAGCTCGACGGCGCCAGCGCGCTGTGGTTGGTGGTCACCGAGGGCGCGCGCGGCAACGGTTGCGACTGGGCCGACTGGCTCGATGCGCGTCTGATCGGCCCGCAGGGCGCGCAGCCGCTCGACGGGTTGCGCTGGGCCAGCGCCACGGCCGGCTGGGGCGCGGTGCGCGTCGGCCGGAACGCCGACGGCGGGCCGCTGGAGTTCGACGGCCGCGTGCGCGAGCGCGGCCTCGGCACGCACGCCGCCTCGGAGATCGTCTACCGCCTGCCGGCGGGCGCGTTCACGCGCTTCGAGGCCGAGTGCGCGCTCGACGACGGCGGCACCTCGCAGGGCGGCCGCCCGGACGTCGAGTTCCAGGTGTGGCTCGAGCGTGCGCCCGACCGCAGCGTGCACCAGGCGCACGCGCGGACGCTGGCCGATCCGACGGCCAGCGAGAGCGCGCAGCGCGAGGCGGCGCGCGCGCTGGCGGCCGAGCGCGAGGGCGGCCTGTTGCTGATCCGCCTGGCCGACGAGCGCAAGCTCTTCCCGGCCGCGCGCACGGCCGCCGCCGAGGCGCTCCACAAGAACCCCGACCTCGCCGTGCGCGCGCTCGCCAGCCGCGCCTTTCCGCGCGTCGACGCCGGCGGCACGCCGCTGCCGCCGCTGCGCGAGCTGGCTGCCCTGTCGGGCGACGCACGGCGCGGGCGCGAGCTGTTCTTCGGCGCGCAGGCCGGCTGCTCGACCTGCCACGCCTTCCAGGGCCGCGGCGGCGACACCGGCCCGGACCTGACGGAGATCGGCCGCAAGTACGGGCGCGAGGCGCTGGTCGACGCGCTCTTGAACCCCAGCGCCGCGATCTCCTTCGGCTACGACTCGTGGATCGTCGAGACCAAGGACGGCCAGCTCTTCTCGGGCTTCGTGCTGGCCGACGGCGACAAGCTGGTGCTCAAGGACACCAGCGGCAAGCGCACGGTGCTCGAGAGCTCCGAGATCGCCCTGCGCGAGAAGCAGCGCGTCTCGGCCATGCCCGACAACGTCGCGCTCGGCCTCGGTGCGCAGGCGATCGCGGACCTGACCAGCCTGCTGGTCGAGGCTTCTCCGTCGCCCGGCAAGCACGGCGCGCCGCTGAAGCTCTTCGACGGCACGTCGCTGGCGGGCTGGCGCGCCTTCCTGTCCGATCCGAAGGTCGCGCCGGAGAGCGTGTGGACCGCGCGGGACGGCGTCTTGCGCTGCGCGGGCCAGCCGGTCGGCTACCTGGCGACCGAGCGCCTCTACACCAGCTTCGTGCTGACGCTCGAGTGGCGCTTCCCGCCCGGCTCGCAGGGCGGCAATTCCGGCGTCCTGCTGCGCGTGCAGGAGCCCGAGCAGGTCTGGCCCAAGAGCGTCGAAGCCCAACTGATGCACCGCAACGCGGGCGACATCTGGAACATCGGCGAGTTCCCGCTGCAGGTCGAACGCGGTCGCACCGAGGGCCGGCGCACGCACAAGCTCCTGCCTTCGAACGAGCGGCCGATCGGCGAGTGGAACCGATACCGCATCACGCTCGACCGCGGCGACCTGACGCTGGAGGTCAACGGCGAAGTGCAGAACCGCGGACGCTGGTGCGAGATCGTGCCCGGCCGGATCGCGCTGCAGTCCGAGGGCGCGGCGATCGAGTTCCGCGAGATCGTGCTGACGCCGATCGAGTGAGAACGGCCCGGCGGGGGTCAGGTCCCCCGCCGGGCGCGTCTCGCCATCCACCCGCTCAGTCGTTGCGCACGTCTCCGCTGCCGTTGGCCGTGAAGCTGTTGTTGCCGCTCGGCGCCTGGTCGCCGGCCGTGGCGTCGTCGAAGTCGTCGCCGAACACGTCGCGCCGGCGCACACCCCAGAACTGGTTGTTCGAGAACGAGTTGGCGCCGTAGACGCAGTCGATCGTGTGGCGCGTGCGCATGCCGTTCTCCTGGTTGGCATCGCACAGGTTGTTGAGGAAGGCGAGGTTGGTGCAGAACTCCAGGCGCGCGCCGTTCGAGTCGTTGTCGTGCAGCTGGTTGCCCTGGAAGGTCGAGTTCAACACGCGGCGGCCGCGCAGGCCGTCGCTCTGGTTGCCGTGGCAGTTGTTGTTCTGGATCGTGCCGCCGAAGAACGAGCCCACGTCGATGCCGTGCGAGAAGTTGCCGCGCGCCTCGTTGGCCTCGATCGTGGCCCCGCCGACGACCGTGATGCGCATGCCGCTGTGGCTGTTGTTGCGCACCAGGTTCTGACGGATCAGGCCGCCGGTGCCGCGGTTCCAGCGCAGGCCCTCGGCGTTGCCGAAGATCTCGAGGCCTTCGACCCGCACGCCGTCGACGCGCGAGAACTCGACGCCGTCGAAGGTCCCGCCGCCGGTGACGACCAGGTTCGCGAGCCGCACGTTGGTCAGGAAGCCGCTGGTCAACGTCTCGACGTGCACGACCTTGGCCAGGCCGTCGCCCTGGATCACGGGCTTGTTGGTGGCGTCGCCCTTCAGCTCGATGTTCGAGCGCGCGATCCGCACGTTCTCGGCGTAGGTGCCGGACTGCACGAAGATCTCGACCAGACCGTCGTTGTCGACGTCCGTGGCGCCCGCGACGGCCGCGCCGATGGTGGCGAAATCGACGGGGACGGTCGCGTCCTGCCAGGCCCGGGCCGTGGGGGCGAGCGCGAGCGCGGCGAAGGCGAGGGACGGGAGCGAGATACGCAGAGAAGAAGTCATAGAAGCTACTCCAGGAAACGTGGACTGCGACCGGACCGCGAAGTCCGTGGTCGCCGGCGTCCCCCACGGTGCCGCGGGCCACACACCCGCGGTCGACCGCACGCCGACGCGGCAGGCTTGGCAACGGCCGTGCCACGCCGTGCCGCGCGCGCCCGACAGCACGGCCGTCCAAGCGTTGGACGCTCGCGCCGATTCCTGGACCGCGCGACGCTCAGTCCTGCGCCGCAGTGCGTAGCGCGATCGTCGCGATGCTCCACGGACGCAGCGCGATGGACAGCGTGCGCCCGTCGCGCAGCTCCAGCGCGCCGAGCTCGCGCCCGGCGAGATCGACGCGCGTCGCGCCGGCGAGGGTCCACGGCAGCTCGAGCCGCAGCTCTCCCGCCAGGCCGGTGTTCTCGGCGACGCGCACGAGGAACACGTCGCGCTGCGCGGTCGCGGCCAACGCGCACAGCGTCACGCCGGCGTCGCGGCCGATCAGCGCGCGGCCGCCGGGGCCGATGCGCGTCAGGCGCCAGGCGCCCGTCGCCGGCGCACCCACCGCCGGGAGGCTCCGGCCCGTGGCGGGCGGCGCGAGGCGTTGCACGCGCAGCGGCAGGCGCAGCTCGCGCGTCGCGTGCGCGAAGTCGAGGTCGCGCTGGCGCCCGCCGACGGGCACCAACGCCCAGCGCAGCGTGCGCTGCAGCGCCGGCTCGGGACCGGGATCGGCCAGCCACAGCGCCAGCTCCGCGCCGGTCGCGCCGCAGGCCAGGCCGCAGTCGGAAGCGAGGCCCAGGCCCTGCTCGCTGCTGTGCGCGATGCCGCCCAGCGTCGCCGCGCGCTCGGTGCCCGCGCCGCGCGTCGAGACCCAGCCCGGCGCGAAGGGCACGTGGCGCACGGCCGCGGGACCGAACTCGCGGCCTTGGACGGAGAGCCGCAGCGACTCGTGCAGGTGGCCGCGCAGGCGCAGCTCGACCTCCAGGCGCTCGGCGGCGACAGCGAGGACGTAGAACGCCTCCAGCTCCAGCCCGCCGAGCTTCCAGCGCGCGCGCACGACCGCGCGCAGCGGGCCGCGCTCGAGCAGCTCGCAACTGCTCATCTCGGCCGGCACCCCGCGCTCCGAGACCAGCTGCGTGCCGCGCGCGAGCAGGCCCTCGCGCGCCGCGCGCGTCGAGAGCTGCGTGATCGCGCCGCTGGCCGGATCGATCTCGACCGCGATGCGGCCGTTGTCGAGGCGCCAGCCGTCGACGCGCACGACCTCGCCCGACGCGGGCGGCTCGGGCGGCGCCGCGAAGCGCGACACCGCGCGCCAGCTCAGCGTGCCGAAGGCCGGCAGCGTCGCGAGCACCACGCGCCCGCCGTCGTGCGTGCGCTGGTTCGCCAGCGGCCGCCCGCGCGCGTCGAGCAGCACCGCGTCGGGTTCGTCGACGCGCACCAGCGCCGTGCGCTCCCAGGGCAGCGGGTTGAAGACCTGCCAAACGCGGCCCGCCTGCGCGGCATCGCCGGGTGCACCGGCGGCGCAGGCCTCGAGCGAATCCGCCGCGAGCGCCTCGGCGAGCCCGGCGATCTCGCGCGCCTCGGCGACCGCGGCGGGCGAGCCGGGGCCGAGCTCGGCCAGTTCGTGGCTCGCGAGCAGCCGCTTCCAGAGCCGCTCGGCGAGCCCGTGCAGCGGCTCGAGCCCGGCGCCGGCGCGCGCCAGCACCGCCGCGAGCTCGGCTTCGTACAGCCGATCCTCCGCGCGGCGGTTCCAGGCCTGCAGCTCGTCCGACCAGGCGCGCAGCGGCACGACGCCCGCGTCGTCGCGCGCCGGCTTCCACGGCGCCAGCTCGGCGCGCCGGGCGTCCCACGCGCGCGCGATGCCCGCCAGACCCGTGCGCTCGACTTCGAAACCCGAGCCCGGCTCGGCCAGCGCGCGCACGCGGCGCTCGTCGTCGGCGGAGCCGCCGTGCGCGAGGTGCAGCGCGCGCGGCCGGCCCTGTGCGGCGGCGCGCTCGAGCAGCTCGGCGAGCTGCGCGGCCGACGGCAGGCGCTGCGCTGGCGCGGGGTTCGGACTGGGCGTCAAGAGCAGCAGCTCCTCGCCGTCCGGTCCGGTCCAGCGCTGCGCCGGCGCGCGACCGGCCGCGGCCTCGCCGATCGAGGCCCCGGCGCCGGCGAGGCGCGCGAGCTGCGGCAGCTGCCGGAACCAGGTCGCGTCGCCCGGGAACCAGACCACCTCGGAGCGGCGGCCGGTCGCGGCGAGGAGTTCGTCCTGGCCGAGCTGCAGCTGGCGCACGAACGCTTCCTCGCCCAGCGTCCCCCAGCGGGCGTGGGTCCAACCCGCGGGCGCGGGATCCGCGTTCGCGGCGCGCACCGCCGCACTCCACGCCTCCCATTCAGCGGGTGACTGCGCGCGCAGCGCCTCGAGCTCCCGCCCGGGCGGCATGCGCCGCGTCGTGCCGAAGACCGTCGGCTCGCCCCGCTCCGGAGCGCGCGCGGCGAGGCTCTCGAGCAGCAGGCGGCCCGCGAGCGGCCGCGTCTCGACGCGCGCGCTGGCGCCCAGTCGTTCGGCGAGCAGGGCGTCGAAGCCCGCGACGTCGCCGGCGCGCAGGCGGCGGAAGAGCTCGCGCGCCGCCTGCTGCTCGCTGCGCACGTCCGCGTCCTCGGCCAGCGTCGCGACGCGCGCGAGGTACTGCTCGAGCTCCGCGCTCGGCCGTTCGCGCCGCACCCAGGCGCGGCAGAAGTCCGCGTCGGCCGGACCGTCCTTGCGCCAGCGCAGCGTCGCCGCGTGGAGCCTGAGCCGCGGCTCGTCGCACAGCTCGAGCGTCACCACCGAGAACTGGCTGGCGAGCGCGACGCGCACGCGCTGCAGCCCGTTGGTCTCCGCGGGCAGGTCGACGCGGAAGGACAGCGCCTCGCCATCGGCGTCCAGAAGCTTCCAGTGCGTCGCGAGCGGCGCGCCGTCCTGGTTCGCCCGTTCGGGCTCGGCCACCACCTCCAAGGCCAGGTGCAGATCGTAGAAGCGCCCGCCGTCGAGCGGCGCGAGCACCAGGCGCTGTCCGCGCGGCACGCAGACGGAGCCGGATCCCGGGCCGGCGAACAGGAACGGCACGCCGCGCGCGTCCCACACGGCGCCGTGCGGCAGCTCGCCTGGGCTGGCGTCGCCCGCGGGCCGCGGCGCGCGCAGGTGTTCGAAGTCGAGCGTCAGCCACGGGTCGCCGACGTGCTGCTCCGCGCCCGGCAGCCAGCCCGGCGCGCACTCCACTTCGGCAGGCACCAGGCGCGCCGTGCCGTTCGAGGCCGGCGCGACCAGCCCGCGCTGCTCGTCGAAGCACGGCGTGCGCGATCCGTCGGCGTGCTCGATGCGCAGCTCGTCGACCAGCACGGTCGCGGCCGGGCCGCGCGGACCGCGCAGCACCAGTCGCACGGCGGCGCCGCTCGCGCCCGCCAGGCTCGCGAGCGGCGTGCGCACCACGCTCCACGCGCTGGCCGGCGCCAGCGGCGCGGCGAGCGCGGTGCCGTCGGCGAGCACGAGCTCGAGCCCGCCCTGCTCGACGCCGCGGCCGGGCGCGCGCAATCGGTAGACCAGCTCGTCGTCGGCGGCCAGCTCGCGCTGCACGACGCCCACTTCGACCCAGGCCTCCTCGCGCTCCGAGGCCAGGGCCAGCGCACGCGCTTGCGCGGCCGACGGGCCGGGGAGCAGCACGGCACAGGCGAGGACGGCGAGGAGCGGAAGCGTCGGCGGCATGCTGGCGAACCCGGGTCGATCCGGGCCAGTCTACTCGACCTCCGCGCGGCGGGGAGGCCGACGATCACGGCCAGCGCAGGCGCGTTTCCTCCCCGGCGCGCAGCTCGGCGCGCAGCGGCTCGCCGGCGTGGTCGTCGCCCCAGTCGACGCGCAGCGGGCCGGGCGGCAAGGGTCCGAAGCGCCACACGCTGGCGTCCGTGCCGCCGGCCAGATCGGTCCACGGGTTGCGGCCGTCGCGCAGGCCGCTGAGCACGCGACCGCGCTCGTCGAACAGGCGCGGCAGGCGGCCGGTCTCCGTCGCCGGGCGCTCGAGCACCAGCCGCGCCGCGCGGCCGAGCTCGAGCCGGATCGGTTCCTGCGCCAGCTCGTCGCCGGCGGCGAAGGCGACCGCACGCGAGCACTGCTCGTGGCGCACGGCGAACAGGCTGCCCTCGCCGCGGACGGGCGGCGTCAGCGTGCGGCCCTCGCGGTCCGTGAGCAGCATCGAGATCGGCGTCAGGCAGCGCCCGCTGGCGTCGAAGACGAAGACGCTGGCGTGCGCGGCGAGCCGGCCGTGCTCGTCGAAGACGCGCACCTCGCGCGCGCGGCCGAGCGCCAGGCGCAGCTCGAGCTCGCGCACCTCGTCGGCGGAGGCGAGTACCAAGCCCGAGGCGCGCTGTGCGGCGTGCTGCTCGCTCGCGCCACCCGAGTCGAGCGCCGCGACGGCCCAGGTGCCGGGCGCCAACCCGCTGAAGGCGAAGCGTCCGTCCTCCTTGGTCGTGACGCGGTCGGGCAGGCTGACCGGCTGGCGGAACGCATCGCCCTGCTCGCGCGTCAGCTGCACCGTGATCCCGGCCAGCGGGGCTCCCTGCTCGTCGCGCACGACGCCGCGCAGCTCGGCCGCCGGCGCGGCGAAGTCGATGCGCGCCGGACCGCCCTCGCGCACCTCGACGCGCTGCTCGAAGCGTCCCAGCGGCGCGCTGCCGCACACCAGGTACCAGCCGGCCGCGGGCAGCTGGATCTCGTAGCGGCCGTCGTCGGCCACGCGCGCGACGTGTTGGGCGCGCAGCGTGTCCGCTTCGGCTCCGAACCACTGCAAGAGGCCGGACACCGGCGCGCCGCGCTGCGTCAGCGTGCCGTGGACGCGCAGCGGCGACGCGAGCGGCTGGCCGAGCAGCACGTCGACCACCGCGCCGTCGGCGAGCTCGATGCGCTGCTGCGCCATGTAGGTCAGGCCGCCGAGGCTGGCGCGCGGCTCGATCCCGATGCCGAGCAGCTCTTTCTCGTCCGGCAGGGTCGACAGCGTCCAGCGCGCGGGCGTCAGCGCCGCGGCCTCGAAGCGGCCCTGCTCGTCGGTCTTGTGCGTCGTCAGCTGGCCGAGTTCGGGCGCCATGACGCGCACCGCGCGGCCCGGCGCGGCCTGGCCGTCGGGCCGCAGCACCTGGCAGCGCAGCGTCGCACCGGCGCGCAGCGTCAGGCGCAGGCCGGCGCGGCCCTGTTCCTCGAGGACGAAGGGCAGCGGCGCGCTGGCGGCGTAACCGTCCGCGCGCGCGACGAGCACGACGCGGCCGGGCTCGAGGTCCGCGAGCTCGAAGCGGCCCTCCGCATCGCAGGTCGTGCTCTTGCGGCGATCGTCGGGTGCGCCGGTGCCGGGCGGGCCGTACTCGAGCAGCGTGCCGAGCAGCACCAGGGCGCCGCCCGCCGGCTGACCGTCGGGCCGCACCACCACGCCCGCGGCACAGCGCGGCTTCGACGCGGGCGCGGCGACCGCGGCCGGAGCCGTCGCCGGCGCGCGCGACTCGGCGGGCTCCGCGCCGGACTGCGCCGGCGCAGCCTGGTGCTCGTCGACCGCTGCCGGCGCCCCCGGGGCCCCGGCGAGTTCGGGCGAAGCGCCAGGCGGGGAAGGCGGCGCGGAGCCGCTCCAGCGCCACACTCCCCACGCGAGCACGGCGACGGCGAGCAGGCCGGCGGCGAGCTTCGCGGCGGTCGACAGGACGAGCACCCCGGTCAGGGACGGCGCGCCCGCCCGCTCCGCGCCGGCGAGAGCCAGCCACGCGCCGCGCCAGTCCGCGCCCTCGCGTTCGAGATCCGCGCGCAGCCGCTCGTGCGCGCGCGCGAGGCGGCTCTTGACCGTCGCCAGCGGCAGTCGCTCGCGGCGCGCGATCTCGGCCGGCCGCAGGCCCTCGAAGTGGCGCAGCAGCAGGATCGTGCGATGCGGTTCGGCCAGCGCCAGGACGCGTTCGACCAGCGCGCGCGCGCTCTCCGCGCGCTCGAGCAGCTCGTCGGGCGAGGGCAGCGCCTCGCCGCGCGCGCCGCGCCGCTCGACCGCCGTGCGCTGGGCTTCGCGGCGGCGCCATTCCGCGGCCAGGTTGCGCACCACGGCCTGCAGCCAGGCGCGCAGGTTGCCGCGCTCCGGCGGCCGGTCGAAGGCCGTCAACAGCGCCTGCTGCGCCAGGTCCTCGGCCGCGGCGCGGTCGCTCACCAGCTCGCGCGCCAGGCTGCGCACCCAGGCGGAGTGGGCCAGCACCCCCGCGACGTCGGGAACCGCGCTCATGCATCCATGTCAATGGATGGACGCGCGCGGAGGATGCCGCCGCCGTGCAAGTTCCGCGCAAGCCGGCGGCGCCGAGCGTGCGCTCAGCGCTCTACCAGGTGATCTCCCAGCCGTTGGTCACGTTGGCCGTCGCCGGCGGGCAGTAGGTCGTCGAAGCGTTGCGGTACCAGCCGGCGTAGCGGCGCGTGTTGCCGTTGCCCGGCGTCTGGCCGCCGCGCGAGGAGAGCGTCAGCGTCGCGTCGTTGGCGAACAGGTCGTTGGGGAAGATCGCCACGCCGTTGGGCTGGCCCTGGCCCGGGCCCGCGGCGCGGCCGCGCAGGCGCAGCAGCGTCCCGCCGGCGCACAAGACACCGTCGTGGAACACCGCGTCGGCCGGCGCATCGTGCTGCATGAACAGCGTGAACGCGGTGGACGGCATGTTCGAGCAGGTCAGGATCACGGGGTTCGGCCCGATGCCGAGCACGTCGTCGTCGGCGATCACGCCGCTGGCCGCCAGGTTGGCGCCGTCGGCGCTGAAGGAGTGCGCGCAGCCATTGGGGCCCGAGCCCGCGTTGCCGCAGGGGCAGGCCGTCGCGTGGTCGACGCCCAGCGTCGCGTTCGAGCACACCGAGCTGCCCGGCAGCGTCGGCGCGACCGAGCAGTTGATGCGCAGCATCGCGGCCGTGTTGAGCGCCAGCGTGCCGTTGATCGTCGGGAAGAAGGCGCCCGGCGGCTGGAGGTTGCTGGTCAGCGTCGCGAAGTTGAAGGCCACGTTGGCGGCCGTCCAGGCCCCCCAGCAGTCGCCCGGCAGCGCCTCGCAGTTCTCGAGGTCGATGGCGAAGGGGTAGTAGTTGGCGGGCAGCGTCGCCGGGTACTTGATCGTCCAGCCGACGAAGAAGACCCCGTTGAGCACCTCGCTGCCGGCCAGGTTCACGGTGTTGAACAGGTCGGTGTCGTGGTTGAGGATCGTCGAGGCCACGGTCTGGCGCAGCACCGCGTCGCTGGGGTCGTAGTCGTCGGTCGGGTCGTCCCAGATCGCGATCGTCACCGGCGTGCCGTTGACCAGCGCCGTGTTGCCCGCGGCGAACAGGGCGCCGTAGGACACGAGCACCGACGAGACCGTGGTGACCTCGCCCGCGTCGCCGAAGGCCTGCATGATGCAGGCTGTCGCGTTGCCGGCCGCGTTGAAGCGGAAGCGCACGTCGGCGCTGCCGTCGTCGAGCGTGCAGGGGTTGACCTCGGGCAACGGGTCGTAGCCGATCGAGAGGTTGCCCGTGCCGCCCAGGGGCTGCGCCGGCGGCACCTCGGGGTAGCTGCCGAGCTGGATCAGGTACTGCGCGCCGGCCGTCGCGTTGAACGCGACGATCGACTGCAGCGAGCCCGCGCTGATGTCCTCGTTGCAGGCCAGCACCGGTGCTGCGGCGCCGTTGGCCGGGCAGGTCGAGCCGTTGGCGGCCCAGTCGTAGACCGCCAGCTTCGTGTCGACCGCGGTCTGGCCGCAGGTCGAGAGGATCACCACGCCGCTGGTCGGCGCGGTCCACAGGAACCAGACGTCGAGCGCGATCGCCGTCGCGTTGAAGAACGTGCAGTCGGGAGAGTTGTTCTGGCCGTTCAAGCCGGTGGTCGCGGCGCCGTTGTTGAACGCGAACAGGCCCGTGCCGGAGATCGCCTCGGCCGTCGAGCAGTCGTCGGAGCCGCCGGCGAGGAGCTGCGCGCCGGACTGCGCGGCCTGCTGGACCGTGCCGGGCGCGGCGCGGCCGGCGAGGTACGGGCTGACTTCGTGCGCCACGCGCTTGATCGCGGGCGACTGAACGGGGAAGTGCGCGGCGGCCGGCAGGGCCGGGGCGAGACAGGCGAGAGCGAGCCAGTGGGGTTTCATCGTGGGTGGGATGCCGTCGCCCGGGAGGGGCGGGACCGGAAGGAACTTCCCGAGGTCGCACGCGCGCGAGCTGCGGACGACGGACCTGGAGACGGCATCGCTCCCGCGCACCAGCGCACGCGGCGGCTGGCGGGTGATCTGCCACCGAACCCTACTCCACGCACGGCCGCGCGCCAGGAAGCCCCTGGTTTCGGCGCGCGTTGCGGCCTGGAAAGCAGCGAGGCCGACAGCTCGTCGCTGCCGGCCTCGCTCGTCTCAGGGCTGGCCCCGCGGGCGGGCCAGGTCCGTTCCGATCACCAGGTGATCGTCCAGCCGTTGCTGACGTTGGCCGTCGCCGGCGGGCAGAAGGTCGTCGACGCGTTGCGGTACCAGCCCGCGTAGAAGCGCGTGTTGCCGTTGCCCGGCACCTGGCCGCCGCGCGAGGAGAGCGTCAGCGTCGAGTCGTTCGCGAACGCGTTGTTCGGGAAGATCGCGACACCGTTCGGCTGGAACTGGCCCGGACCCGCGCCGCGGCCGCGCAAGCGGATCAGCGTGCCGCCGGCGCACAGCACGCCGTCGTGGAAGACCGTGTCCGCCAGCGCGTCGTGCTGCATGAACAGCGTGAAGGCCGTCGCCGGCAGGTTCGAGGCGGTCAGCACCACCGGGTTCGGACCCGGGGAGGACACGTTGTCGTCGGCGATCACGCCGTTGGCGACCAGGTTGCCGCCGTCGACGCTGAACGAGTGCGCGCAGCCGTTGCCCGCCAGACCGACGTTGCCGCAGGGGCAGGGCGTGGTGTGGTCGGTGCCCAGCGACGCGTTCGTGCAGAACGGGTTGCCCGGGAAGGTCGGCACGGGCGAACACACGGAGCGGATCATCCACACGTGCGTGCGGGCAGGGATCACCATGCCCGCTGCGACCTGCGAGTTGACCGCGAAGGCGAAGGGCACCTGGGAGTTGCCGCCCGGCCCGAGGTTCGAGGTGTTGAACGGCGGGACCGCGTTCCAGCCGATCCAGGCCTGGCTGTGGGCCGGGAAGGCGAAGATGTTCGGCCACGGCTCGCAGCTCTCCATGTCGACCGCGAAGGGGTGGTGGATCGCCGGCAGGGGTGCCGGCGGCATCGTGTACGTCGCGCCGATGTAGTAGTAGCCGGACACCGTGTGCGTCGTGCTGAACGCGACGGTGTTGTAGATGTCCGTGTCGTGGTTCTGCACGGTGGTGGCGACCTGCTCGATCAGGATCGCGTCGTTCGGGTTGCCGTCGTCGGTCGGGTCTTCCCAGAGGCAGACCGTCGCCGGCGTGCCGTCGACCAGCGTGTTCGGGTTGGCGGTCGCGGGACCCACCACCGCCGCACCCCAGCAGAGCTCGACGGCGCTGACGTTGGTCGAGACGCCGATCTGGCCGTGGCGCGCGATCATGCACATGTCGGAGCCGCCGAGGCCGTTGGTCAAGACCGTGTCGCCGTTGGCGTCGTCCTCGCTGCAGGGCGTGGCGTCGACCGGCGGGTGGTACTCGATCGACAGCGTGCCCGTGCCGCCGACGGCGGCCGCGAAGGTGCCGTTGCCGGGGAAGGTCCCGAGCTGGATCAAGTACTGCGAGCCGTTGACCGCGTTGAAGCCCGCGATCGACTGCAGCGCGAAGGCGCTGACGTCGTCGTTGCAGGCCAGCACCGAGCCCGCCGGAGACGCGGCGGAGGGGGGCGGACAGGTCGAGCCCAGGATCGTCCAGTCGTAGATCGCCATCTTGGTGTCGACCAGCGTGCCTCCGCAGGTCGTGACCCTCACCGGGCCCGTCGTGGTCGAGGTCCACAGGAACCACACGTCGTTGGCGATCGCCGTCGCATTGAGGAAGGTGCAGCTCGCACCCGCCGCTCCGCCGGTGTTGAGCTGACCCTCGGTACCGGTCGTGGCGACGCCGGCCGAGTTGTCGAAGGCGAAGCCGCCCTCCCCGGAGATCGCCTCGGCGGTCGCGCAGACGTCGGAGCCGCCGACGAGCAGGAGCGGATTGGAACCCCCGCTGGTCATCTGCGGGGCGGGCTGTCCCTTCATCTGTCCGTGAGCAGGGCTGCCGATCCCCTGCAACTCGGGCATGGCAGCCTGTCCGAAGGACGGGCCGGCGAACGAGGCGCATCCGAAAACGATCCAGTGGAGTTTCATCGTGGGTAGCCTCCGAGTGGAGAGATTGAGAACCTGATTGGAACCCGCACGTTCCCGCCGGTCCGAGGACCTGATCCCTCGGCCGTCATCCTCCGCGCGGCGGCGACGACGGATCGAGAACCTGGGGAACGGCACGGGCAGCCCGACCGGTGACACGATGGCCGTGCATCGGGCGCGCTGCGGCCAAAGCCGCCATGAGTCAAGGTACTGAATATGCCCTGTCCTGCCAGGGTACTTTCTGGCGAGAAACCGGCCGGTTCGCGTGCATGAACACCCCGGACGAGCCCATCGGAAATGCCCCGGGTCAAGCGCGTGTTCCGGTTGTGTCCGCCGCCGGCCGGGAGCACCGCGGGGACGCCCGCACGCCGCGGCCTGGAAAGCAGCGAGGCCGACAGCTCGTCGCTGTCAGCCCCGCACAAGTCAGTCAGATCCGTTCGCCCACAGGGGGCTTGACGGGTCCGTCCATATCACCAGGTGATCGTCCAGCCGTTGCTGACGTTGGCCGTCGCCGGCGGGCAGAAGGTCGTCGACGCGTTGCGGTACCAGCCCGCGTAGAAGCGCGTGTTGCCGTTGCCCGGCACCTGGCCGCCGCG
>Ga0315910_10000510_pt1 | contig 38529 bp, 28 predicted proteins | sample EdamamesoilMG_FD_204470 | JGI IMG/M metagenome (GOLD analysis project Ga0315910, IMG submission 204470) | Garden soil microbial communities collected in Santa Monica, California, United States - Edamame soil | ecosystem: Environmental > Terrestrial > Soil > Garden | place: USA: California...
CAGATCGTGGATTGCTGGACGCACGCCACCGACAAGATCTCGAACGTCATGTTCGAGACGCTCAAACAGAACCAGGGCAAGAGCGAGTTCAACCCGGTGTTCCTGATGGTGGATTCCGGCGCGCGTGGTAACAAACAGCAGGTGCGTCAGCTCGCTGGTTTGCGCGGCCTCATGGCCAAGCCCAGCGGCGACATCATCGAGAAGCCGATTCTCTCGAACTTCCGTGAAGGCCTGACGGTGCTCGAATACTTCATCTCGACGCACGGTGCGCGCAAAGGTCTGGCCGACACGGCGCTCAAGACCGCCGACTCCGGCTACATGACCCGCAAGCTAGTGGACGTGGCGCAGGACGTGATCATCCGCGAGGAAGATTGCGGCACGACGAACGGCATCTGGGTCAACGCGGTTTACGAAGGCGACGACGTCGTCGTGAAACTGGCGGATCGCATCGTGGGCCGTTGCTCGGCGGACGATGTTTCGAATCCTTCCAACCCGAAGGAAATCTTCGTCAAGGCAGCGGAAGAGATTGATGAACTCAAGGCCAAGGCCATCGAAAGCGCTGGCGTGGATCGCGTCAAGATTCGCTCCGTGCTGACGTGCGAAAGCAAGCAGGGCGTCTGTATGAACTGCTACGGCCGCAACCTCGCGACCGGGCTCAAGGTCAAGCTCGGTGAGGCCGTCGGCATCATCGCCGCCCAGTCCATCGGCGAGCCTGGCACGCAGTTGACGATGCGCACGTTCCACATCGGTGGCGTCGCGGCCGGCACGTTCAAGCAGCCGATCATCAAGGCCAAGTTCGAAGGCACGGTGAAGTACAACGAACTGCGCTGCGTCGTTCTCGAAGACGGCAACAGCATTGTGCTGAACAAGAACGGCTCGGTCTCCATCCTCGGCGACGACGGACGCGAACTGGAAAATCACAACATCGTCATCGGCTCGGTGATCTCCGTGGGCGATGGCGGCAAGATCGGCAAGGGCGACACCCTCGCCCAGTGGGATCCGCACAACGTGCCGATTCTTTCCGAGAAGGCCGGGCGGATCAAATTCCACGACATCATCGAAGGTGTCACCATGAAGCAGGAGGTGGATGAATCCACCGGCCAGGAAGCCATGGTTGTCATCGAGCACAAGGAAGATCTGCATCCGCAGATCATGATCCTCGACGAGCACGGCGAACCGGCGGCGAATTATCCGATTCCCGCTGACGCACACATCGTCGTGAACGAAGGTGACCGCATTGTGGCTGGCACATTGATGGCCAAGACGCCGCGTAAGCAGGCGAAGACCAAGGACATCACCGGCGGTCTGCCGCGTGTGGCTGAGTTGTTTGAAGCTCGTCGTCCGAAGGATGCCGCGGAAATCTCCAAGATTGACGGCGTGGTGGACTTCGGTGCGAGTGTCCGCGGCAAGCGCTGCATCCTCATCAAGGACCCGCAGACGCAGGCGGAAGAGGAACATCTCATTCCGATCGGCAAGCACGTCATTGTGTTCAAGGGCGACTTCGTGAAGAAGGGCCAGCAGTTGACGGAAGGTCCGATGGACCCGCACGAGATCCTCGACGTCTGCGGTCCGCAGGAATTGCAGGAACACCTTGTCAACGAAGTGCAGGAGGTTTACCGCCTGCAAGGTGTGACGATCAACGACAAGCACATTGAAATCATCGTGCGTCAGATGCTCCGCAAGATCCGCATCACCGAACCCGGCGATACGACGTTCCTCTGGGGCGAGCAGATCGACAAGCTGGAGTTCGAGCACGAGAACGAGCGCGTCGAGAAGATGGGCGGCAAGCCTGCCGAAGCCTCACCCGTGTTGCTCGGTATCACCAAGGCCTCACTGGAGACCGAATCGTTCCTCAGCGCCGCGAGCTTCCAGGACACGACCCGCGTGCTGACTGAAGCCGCCACGCGCTCCCGTGTGGATGCGCTCCGTGGCTTCAAGGAAAACGTGATCATGGGTCACATCATCCCGGCTGGCACCGGCTTCGATTACCATCGCAAGACGGCCATCAAGCCGCTCGTCGAAGTTGACGAGAGTGAGCCGGAGCCGGTGTCGCTTACTCCTGAAGAGGAGAATCCTCTCGCAGTCTAAGCGGCTGAAACAATCACTGCCGGGCGCTCGTGGTAAAGCGAGCGCCCGGTTTGTTTTTAGCCGGCGAAGAGAAAGTCAGAAAGAGCAACCCTTCTTACACGCTTAACGCCGGAGTGTGTTGTACTTTAGAATGCACCACAGCGCCCGGAAACCGTCGCGCCAGCCGATCTTTTTACCTTCGGCGTAAGTGCGGCCGTAGTAGGAGATGGGCACTTCGTAGATGCGGACTTCCTTGATCTTGGAAACTTTGGCGGTGATTTCTGGCTCGAAGCCGAAGCGATTTTCCTCGATCCGGATCTGCTGGATGATTTCGCGGCGGAACGCCTTGTAGCCTGTCTCCATGTCGGTGAGATTGATGTTCGTGAACATGTTGGAGAGCATGGTCAGGAACTGGTTGCCGACGTAGTGCCAGAAGTAAAGCACGCGGTGCGCACCCGTGCCTTGGAAGCGCGAACCGAAGACCACGTCGGCCTTGCCGGCTATGATGGGCGCGGCGAGAACCGGATACTCGCTAGGGTCGTATTCCAGATCGGCGTCCTGCACGAGGACGATGGCGCCGGTGGCTTTGGTGAAGCCGGTCCGCAGGGCCGCGCCTTTTCCCTGATTGACGTCGTGCCAGTAAAGCTGCACCCGGGAATCTTCCTTGGGCAAAGGACGGAGCGCATCCAAGGTTCCATCTTTCGAACCGTCATCGACGATGACCACCTCTTTGACGAGTGGTTGAGCCAGCACGGTGCGAATAACCGACGCAATGGTGGCAGCTTCATTGTAGACAGGCACAATAACGCTGAGGCATGGTGCAACCTCGACTTCTTGCCCGGCTTTATGAGGAGACAGCGTCGCCATTTGATCGCGGCGAGGCTAGCGGGTCCGATGGCGTTTTCAAACCTTTTGGGTCGTAGTCTGTGCCTTTCTGGCGCTCAACGGACCTTCAAGTCGGGTGATTAACCGTGCCTTCCCGTGCATTGGGGATGGACTTGAGGCGGTAAAATTGCCAGTCTTTGCAGCCATTTTCCTCGTCCGGTAACGCAGGCGGAAGTCCTGCCGACGAGTTCGGCAGCGTTGAGTTTGAAGCGATATGAAGGCAAAAGTTTTGGTGACGGGCGGTGCGGGATTTCTTGGCTCGCACGTCACGGACGAACTGGTCGAGAGGTTTGACGTAGTGGTGGTGGACGACCTGAGCGGCGGTTTTACGGATAACGTAAACCCTCGGGCGGTATTCGTGCAGGGGAGCATCCTGGACCACGCGCTCGTTGACCGTCTGTTTGCCGAGCATAAGTTCAAATACGTTTTCCATCTGGCTGCTTATGCTGCTGAAGGCTTGAGCCATTTTATCAAGCGGTTCAATTACCAGAACAACCTCATCGGCAGCGTCAATCTCATCAACGCCAGCGTTAACCACAACGTCGAGTGCTTTGTCTTCACATCGTCCATCGCGGTGTATGGCGCGGGCCAGTTGCCGATGAGCGAGGACATGATTCCGCAGCCGGAAGATTCCTACGGCATCGCCAAGTTCGCGGTCGAACAGGAATTGAAAGCGTCGCACCATTTGTTCGGGTTGAACTACGTCATCTTCCGCCCGCACAACGTTTACGGGGAGCGCCAGAATCTCGGCGACCCATACCGCAACGTCATCGGCATCTTCATGAATCAGATCATGCAGGACAAGCCGCTGACAGTCTTTGGCGACGGCGAACAAACGCGGGCCTTCACGCACGTCCGGGATATCGCGCCAATCATCGCTACCGCGGCGGAAAACCAGAAGGCATACGGCCATGTGTTCAACGTCGGGGCCGATCGTGCTTATTCAGTCAACGAACTTGTGACCAGCGTCGGTAAAGCGATGGGGGCCACACCGAAGGTCACTCATCTCGCGGCGCGCAAGGAGGTCGTTCATGCGTATTCGTCGCACGAGAAGGTCCGGCAGTTTTTCAAGTGTCCGCCGGAAACGTCGTTGCAGGATGGCTTGAATGGGATGGCCGGCTGGGCGCACAAAGCCGGCTCGCGCCAGGGCAAACCTTTCTCTGGAATTGAGATCGAACGCGAACTTCCGCCGTCCTGGCGACGTTTGATCGGGTGAGTGTCTTACCATGGCTTCCAACACCAACCATGCGCCGGCGCGGCCCGACGTCAGCATCATCACGGTCAACACGAACGAGAAGCACCGGATGCTGCTTTACATGCCGTCGGTCTGGGCGGCGCGCGGCAGCTTTGAAGTCATCATCGCTGACAATGCCTCCACTGACGGTAGCGTGGAATTCATCCAGGAGAATTTTCCGCAGACACGCATCATCCAGAACGGTGGCAACCTCGGGTTTGCGGGCGGCAACAACAATGGCGCCAAGCACACCCAGGCGGATATTCTGGTGTTCCTTAATCCCGACACGACAGTCGAGCCTGACTGGCTGATCGAACTGCTCAAGCCGTTCAAAGATCCGACGGTCGGACTCACAACTTCGCGGGTGGTGCTCATGCCCCACCCGGAGACGCTCAATGCCTGTGGCCTGGAAGTGCATATCAGCGGCCTGGCGTTGTGCCGGGGCATGGGTCGACCACGCGAAACCTATGCGGAAGAGGGCGAGGTGACTTCCATCATGGGTGCAGCGTTTGCCATCCGCCGTGAGATCTTCGAGCAGGTCGGCGGATTCAACGAATGCTTCTTCATTTACAACGAAGAAGTGGCGCTTTCGATCGAGGGCTGGCTGCGCGGCTGGCGGTGCGTTTACACGCCGAAGAGCATCGTCCACCACGATTACAAACTACGCTTTGGCCCGCGTAAGACGCTGTATCAGGAACGCAACCGCTACCTGCTGTTGCTGCAAACCTACAAGCTGCCGACCCTGCTGTTGTTGCTGCCGGCACTGCTGCTGACCGAGGTGGTGACGTGGGGGTTTGTGATCGCCCGGGATCGCAAGCACTGGAAGAACAAATTCAAAGCCTACGCCGCCATCTTTACGAACTGGTCCACCATGACGGCCAAGCGGCGGCTGAACCAGTCGCAGCGCAAGGTCAGTGACCGGGCATTGCTGCTCCGTACGGGTTGGGCGGTGGATTTCGGCCAGGTGGAACGCACATTCACCACTCAGCTTGCATCCTTCATGTTCAATCCGCTCTACTGGTTGTTGCGCCGGATTGCGCTCCTGCTCGTGTGGTGGTGAGAGGCTATGCTGCAATACACCTTGATCAAACGGGCCGGTTGGTTCCTGCGTTGGTATCGGACCTTTGTCACACTCGACATGGGACAGTTGCACAAGCTGCTTCCGGCCAGCGGCACCTTGCTGGATGTGGGTTGTGGCGTGGGCGTCGTGGATCACGCGCTCGCCCGCCGGAATCCCAATCTAAAAATCCACGGCATCGACATCACTGCGGAGTGCATTCCGCTGGCGCGGGAGTTTCACGCGCTGCCCAACGTCAACTACGAATGCCGGCGGATCGAGGATGTCGAGGGGCAATACGATTGCCTTCTGTTCATCGATGTCTTCCACCATGTCCCGCCGGTGCATCGCGATTCCATTTTGCAGGCGGCAGCCCGCCTGTTGAAGCCAGGTGGCTATCTGCTGATCAAGGACATTTCCCGGCGCGGCGGCTGGGTGAGTTTTGCGCTGGACCACTATGTCTCGAAATATCCCGCGAACGAGATTTTCCTGGAGAATCTGGAAGACATGAAGACGTTGGTTTCGCGGCATCTCAAAGTGGTTCACACGGAGAAGCGCTATCGCTTTCCTTTTCCGCGCTATTACATCAAGGCCATGCGCAAGGACGGTTGACTCATTCGCCGCCAAAACCACCCCAAAATCTCGATGCTGCGATACTTCAATGACGAAAAGCCCTGGGTGTGGCCGGTGGTGCTGGCGGTGCTGACGGCGGTCTGCCATCTGGCTTTTGGCATCTGGTTCTGGACCTCCTCGCCGACCAATGCGCCAAAGACGTCGTTGCGGACCAGCGGAGAGGAATATCTCAAGGGCTTCCCAACGTGGGATACCGAGCACGAAGCTGATGCCGCCTTTTACAATCGCGGTGCCATCGAAACGTTGCAGACGGGAGTTCCGCGGACGCGCTCCGGGCTCTTCTTTGAACATGCGCCCGTTTACGCTTATTTTCTGGCTGCCTGTTACAAGGTGGGCGGCATCAATCTGCTGGCGATGGCCCTGCCGCAATCAGTGCTTGCCGCGTTGACCAGCTTGTTCATCGGTCTTAGTGCTGTCCGGTTGGCAGAAAAGAATCGCGCGCTGGCAGGTGCGGCAGCCGCGGCGCTGGTCCTCGTTAATTTTCGGGTGGCGGGTTACGTTTCTACACCGAGCCCGACGACGCTGTTGCTTTGTGTGTTTGCCTTCGGAGTCTGGGGATTTGTGCGGGCGGGTAACAACCGGGCGCCGTGGCTGTTTGTGGCGGCGATGAGCCTTTGCATTTACATCCAGGCTGCCTTCTTCCTGATGGCGCTCGGTATGGCGGCTTGGGCGGTGCTGGCGGCATTGTGGACCAAACGATCCCATCTGCTGGCGGTGGCAGTGGTATTGGCAGGATTCGCGTTTGCCAAGCCGCTGGTCAGCTTCACGATCGATCGGACCAAGGAAACTCATTCCACCGAACCTCCCTCAGCCGTGCTATGGGAAGCCAACAATCCCTATTACGAAAGCATGACAGCATTCAGTCTGTGGGAACGTCGACCAGGCAACAATTGGACGAAGTGGCAGATGACGCCGGAACAGACCGCCCGCTATGACGACTATTTCCGGAGGGCTGGTGGTAACGCCACCAAGGCGGCATTACTGTGGATCCGGGAACATCCAAGCGATTACTTTGAACTTTGCGTGGTCCGTTTCTTTGCGGTGGTCGGGCCGGTGACCGGGCAGATGTCACCGAAGAACAAGTTATTATCAACCTTCGCATGGGCGTTGATCGTTCCAGTTGGTTTGATCGGGCTGTGGAAATTGCGGCGCAATGGGTTCGCATGGTTGGTGATCTTCGTTGGTTTTACCCAGGTCGCCTTCGAAACGATGGTGATGGCGGGATGGCAGCCGCGCTATCGGCTGCCGATTGAATTGCTTTTAAGCGTGGCTGCCGGGCTGGTCTATGCTCGATTCCTCTCCCGCATGCTGCCGGGTTCACGGGATGAGCGCCCGGGTGGGGGTGGGTAGCTGGTTGCTTACAGTCACTCTTTGCACTATATATGTCCCGTATCATGTTTCACCCCGCCCGCGCGATTTCAGTTGTACTCTTGTCGTTGTTTGCAGTCCGGTTGGCGGCGCAGAACCTGGTGTCGAATCCGTCATTTGAGGTCGGAGTTTCCCAACCTACCAACTGGGTTTTTAACAACTCATTTTACTGCGTTTGGAACGGGTTCGGCAAATCCGGATCAAAGTCGCTCGGGGTGACCAACTACAATTTGAACTGCAACGGAATGCAGTGGCGGAGCGCTGCGTTCGCCGTCCAGCCTGGAAAACCCTACATCATCAATGTCCAGGCCGTTTCGAGCAATGCCGCCGAGATTGCCCGTCTTCAATTCGGCTTGGGAACACCGGCGAATGTCGGGTTGTCAGACCGTTTTGTTTTTCCGCCAGCCAATTGGACTTCGTTCCCGTTTGCGACCCTTGCTCCGCGCAACCAGCCCAATCTGATATTACGGTTGATCAGTTGCGGCGGGGTCGGGACGATCAATATGGACGACGCGGAAGTGCTGCCGGCTGAGCCGGCGCATGCGCTTGATGTCGGCGGGCAACTGGGCTGGGGAGAATCGGTCGGCCCGGGAAGATACCAGTTCGCCCCGAATCTCCGGGATTTTGGGCAAGGCTACTACTTCGGGAATTATGCGCGGCCGGCTTATGATTGCACGGCCTTCTTCAGCACCTTCTACACTTGGTATATGGCTGCCAATTCGCAATTCACCTACCGGCATGATTTCGCAGGAATGGCGTTCACGAATGCCATCGCGCGGGTGGTGAGTTCCTATTCTTTGGGTGGCTCCATGATCATCGAGTTCAGCGCCGACGGGACAAACTGGATTGCGGGCACAAACTATTCGCCGGGTGTCGTGGGCTATGTCACGTACACCAATGTGGCGGTCGCGCCGGCCGCACTCATGCCGGCGACGAACCTGTTCGTGCGAACCCGGATTGATGCAACAGGCTTTTTTTATGCCAGCAGTTACACCTTTGAAGCCGATGTCCCCACGATCACCAACAAAGCGGCGGGGAATACTCTGCTGTTCGGACAAAAGCTTGCCCGCCAATTCGTGGAGGTGGTCGGCCTTTCTAACAATGCGACGGAGCTGGTTCTCGCTCTGCGGAACACCAACGCCGCGCCGCGCGAGTACGCGGTGCAATGGAACGTGCTCGGGCCCGCCGGCACCCGCAACCTTCTGGTCACCAATACCGTTGCTGCCGGGGTCACGAATCTGGTGACGCTGCCTTTTGCCGGCATCGGTTGGGGGGAGAACACACTGACTGTCCAGGTGACCGATCTTGTCAGTGGGGGCACCAATTTTTTGGGGACTGCCGTGTTCGTGGAGAACGTGCTGCGCGATGCCGGCTATGGACAGATGTTGCCCGCCGCTACCAATTGTTCCGTCTGGTGGTGTGAGGGTACATACAAGGTCGGGCGCAGTCGGGCGCTCCCGGCCGCGACCAATAGCGCCGCCCAGGCCGCCGCCGCGCGTAACGATCACGAGCCGCTCCAGGTCGTCCTGCGCCCCGAGGTGACCCTTTCAAACGCCACGGCTTCCATTTCCAGCTTCCTGGCGGTTGCGACGAACAACTTGTTTACGATTTCCTCAACCAACGTCGAAATTACGCTGGTCGATTATGTGCCCGTCATCACGCCGACGGATTACACCTGTGTGGCCGGTGATCACCCTGATCCGTTGCTGCCGTGGACTTCAGGAGTGAACCTGCCTGCCGGCAGCAACCAGCCCGTGTGGGTCACGATTCGCGTGCCCAAGGATGCCCCGGCCGGAGATTACACGGCCACGCTCACTGTTCAGCATGACGCGGGTTCGATCGCCGTGCCCGTGAATCTGCACGTCTGGAACTTCACATTGCCGGACACGAGCCACACCCGCGCGTCCCTCAATGTCGGGGTGGACGATTACTGGCACGCGATGACGAACAGCAGCCTGCGGGTGCCCACGTACGAGTTATACCTGAAGAATCTCCGGGAACACCGGGTCAGCCCCTTCAAGCCACACAACTACACCGGGTTTTCCTACACGCAGGTGAACGGCACGAACGGCATCTCCTACAATTTCAATTTCGCCGGCTTCGATTCGGCGATGGAGAATTATTACGAGGCGTATGGTTTTAATGGCTGGCGATTGGATGGCGAAGCCGTCCCGAATTCGCTCAACGGCAATCCCCGGTTCACTGCTGGTTATCGCACGTTGTACAAGCGCTTCATGGAACCGCTGATGGCGCACTTGCGCGAGCGGGGCTGGCTCCGGGCAGCCTACAGCTACTGGATTGATGAACCCAATGACACGCTCATTCAAACCACGGTGATCCCCGGGATGACGGCGATCGCGGAGGCCGCGCCCGGCCTGACGCGGTTGGAAACTCGCGAGCCAAAGCCTGAGCTTTACGGTTATGTGGATACCTGGGCGCCATACACGCCTTGGATGGTGATGGCTTCGATCCCGGAGCGCCGCGCTTACGGTGAAAACTTCCTTTGGTATGTTTCTGGCGGCCCCGGCGCCCCTTATGCCATGCATTTGCTCGATCATCCGGCCATCAACGTGCGGATGCGCTTCTGGATGGGAGAGAAGTACGGCATCGATGGGGAGATGTTCTGGCAGGCCGCCTGGTGGATCGGGACGGTGCATGCGCCGAACAATCCTTGGACAAACACCATGACGCGGCTCTTTGACGGCAGTGCTCATGGAAACGGGAATGGCGTTTTCTTGTATCCGCCCACCAAGACACCGCCGACCAGTCCGTTGGTCGCCGCGCCGATCAACAGCCTACGCTGGGAGATTTTCCGGGAAGGAATCGAGGACCGCGAATACTTCTGGCTTCTGAACCAATGCCTGCTTCGCCGCGAGCCTGTGCTGGGTGTGAACCATCCAGCGGTGATTCAGGCCAAAGCGGCGCGCGAAGCCGCCTTGGGCATCGCGCTTTCGCGCACCTATTACGAGAGCGATCCCCAGAAGCTCTACGCCGCGCGGCAGGCGGTGGCGGAAGCGATCGAGACATTGGATGATGGCGCGCCGTTCATTGTGCGTGATCCGGTGTCGCGCGCGGTTGCCTTGGGCAGCAATCTGGTGCTGAGAGCGGAAGCGGTTGGCTGGCCCCGGCCAGCTTATCAATGGCAACACGAAGGCACTAATGTGCCCGCGGCGACGAATGAAACGCTCAGCATCACCAGTTTCAATTCGCAGCATCTGGGAGGATGGCGGGTGGTTGCTTCGAACGCGGTTGGCTCGGTGGCCAGCGCTGTTGCGAACCTGGCCGGTTACTGGGTGCAAACGCCACAGATCATCGCCTTCAGTCTTGGTGACAATCGCCGGGCCGGTGATCGGACCGTGCTCGAAGTCACCGCCGTTAGTTCGCTCCCCATGACCTACCGGTGGTATTTGAATGGCGTGTTGCTGGCCGGGGTGACGAACAATGCGTGGGCAATCACCAATCTATCGGCCGGTTCAGCCGGCCTTTACACCGTGACGGCCAGCAATGCTGCGGGTGTGGCACTGGGCGGGCCTATCGTGCTCTCCGTGATGCCGGCTTACACAAATCAACCGCCATCCTTTGAGGGAAATTGGGCGGGCGCGGCGGAGGGCTTTGCGCTGTCACTGCCGGTGGACAATCGTCTGCGAGCCGTGTTGGTGTCAACGAATCTGGCGAACTGGTCGACGCAATTCATGGTGAATCCAAGCGGCCTGCCCCAGATCATCACGGATCCTGAAGCGACGAATCAAGCGCGCCGGTTTTACCGGGTCCGCGCGAACTGATGGACCATGGCGTTGCCGCTTGTCGTGCCTTGACTTCTGCGGCACGCTGGTGGAACAAAGGATGCGGTTGGGTTTGACCCTGTGACTTCAACTGCCGTTCTCGAATGCAACCCCTGAATCGAGGAAGCAACCGATTGCGTGTCCACTCCACCGGAGATTTCCGAAGGCGTGGACAAGCGATGGCATTGGGGCTGATTGTGGCGGCGGGTTTGTTGAGCCGATCGGGTTTTGCGACGATCGACACCAATACCAATGGCCTGAGTGATGTTTGGGAAAATGTTTACTCTCTGACCGCAAATCCCCTGGCTGACCCTGACGGTGATGGGCAGAATAATTTTCAGGAATCGGTCGCCGGCACTGATCCCCTCAATTCGGCGTCCGTTTTTCGGCTGCGTTCCACCATCGAGCCACAAGCCTTTGTGCTAAGGTGGTCGTCCGTGGCGGGCCGCCGGTATCAGATTGAAACTGCCGAATCACCAACCGCCGGCGGGTGGCAGTTGCAGCCTTCGGTCGTTGAAGGTACGGGTGGCACTGTGCTGGGTGTGATCTCGCGTTCATCCGCCCGGTCCGTCCTGTGCCGTTTGCGGGTTCTCCAGAATGGTGCGGTGCCGCCGCGTCCGCCCGTTGTTTCCAAGTTTGATGCGGACGGCGATGGGGTTTCAGATTTTGACGAACACTTTGCAGGTACGGACCTCCTGAACGCGGGTTCCAAACTACAGATTACACGGGGCGAATTTTCCAGGGCGATCAAGCTGGACTGGCAGGGAGTCGTGGGCAAAGAGTATCTGGTCGAAAGCGCGACCAACATGCTGGCCGTGACTTGGCAGGCAGAAGGCAGCCCGCTGGTCGGCGTGGCGGGATCGATGTCGCTTTGTATCCTGCCGCGAGAACAGCGGCAGTATTATCGTGTCCGGGTAAATGACACGGATTCAGATGCTGATGGGATAAATGATTGGGAGGAAATCTTGGCTGGCACAACGATTGGCCCGCATCATTTCCAGACAAACTTTCCCACATCTGCCGCTGCCATCATTGCGATGCTCGGTTACTCCAATGTCGTCAACCTCGAGGTGGAACGCCCCACGGCCAACGTGACGCGACAGATTTCCGCGAGCCTTCGCGTGACTCGCACGGGCAATTTGGCGCCGTTGATCGTTCATTACTCAACTTTTGGAAATGCAGTTCCCGGCATGGATTATCAACCTTTGCCGGGGGTGGTGGAACTGCCGGGTGGTCGGCATACCGTGGAAATCCCCATCCTTCCTCTTGCCGAAGGCGGGCTTTCGACGGGTAAGACCATGGGCATGGTGCTGCTTCCGGGCGCTGGCTACACCATCGGGGCCAACGCCCAAGCCGAGGTTCAGTTGGTGGCCGAGATCGCCCTCTCGGTGAAAGACTTCGGTGCCGTTGGCAACGGTGTAGTGGACGATACAGCAGCGATCCAGGCAGCCATCGACGCATTGGAAGCCTCCTCAAACCACAACACGCTGCATTTTCCAGCGGGCGTGTATCGACTCAATGCCCCTACCAGTGAAAGCGATCCGACCTATGCCTGGAACCACCTGTTAAAGCTGGGGAATGTGGAACTGGCCGGGCGCGATCTTTTCTTTACCGGCGCGACCGGTGCCGTGCTCTATTCAACGGTGCATGATGTGCGGGCTAACATGATCATGGCGCGCGCGCGGTTCCGGTCGCTGACATTTCGGGGACTCAACTGGGCCAAGGAGCCGACGGCGCTGCCGGAGACCCAGTCCGAGCCGAATCAAGCCTCCGGCGTTTTGATCATCAACTACGGTGACCGCCGGGTAGAGGTGGTCGAGTTTTTCGATTGCACGTTCGACAACTGTCATGGCGCCGTGGACGCGTTCGGGCTGGGGTTCGATTTGCGCGGCAAGCTGGCGCAGTTTGGATTTTTCCGGTGTGGGGTGACCAATCGCTACGGGCCCAACACGACGAATTCCTGGTTGGCGTTTGGCGGGGGCCAGCAGGTGCGGCTGAATTCCTGGACTGATCGCGCCACCTACGGCGGCAATTACTTCGATGGCGGCAGTGAAACACCGAATCCGACCTACAATCCCGGTGGCCGGATGAAAGACGGCTCTCACTACGGCAGCCCGCTGCACCTGGTGTTTACCAACAATGTTGTCCGGCGGATGGAGGCCGAGGCGGTGCATCAGAATCATGATCCGTACATGGCCACCACGGCGTCCACGTTCCTCATTCCGCCCGCGGATGGTTCCACCGCGGAATCACGGGTCTTTCCCGTCGCTACGACTTTTGTCCCCGGCCAGGTGTTGAATTATCGCATTTGGTTTCATGCGAACGCCGTCCCGACCAACGTCTTCCTGGCAGTTGTCGCCTACAACCCGACGAACCGCACAATTACAGTGACCAATACTGGCCTGACGCCCGGGGTGGTTGGCCAGCTGGTGCCGACATGGAATTCAATCTATCTTTCCGATTACAACTCCACCGAAGCGCTCATTGCCGGAAACTTGATTGAAAGCGCGCTCGATAGTGGATTGTCCGGGATCACAGCCAATGCCCGGGCCACCATTCGCGGCAACGCGATTATGGGCTACGAACACGGAGTGTTGATCTATGAAAGTGACCGCACGCCGTTGCACCCGCCGACGCTGGGACTGGTGATTGATTCCAATGTCATCTTCACCCAGAACAGTTTTGACTGGCCGTACCATGCATATGGAATCCTCAGTTATGGACCGGAGGATATCGTGATGAACAATCTGGTCGTGACGCCTAATTCCTTTCGGTCGCGTGGGATTTTGTGCCGGGATCAGGGGAGTTGGATCGAAGGGAACGCCGTCCTGGCTGCAACTGTGGCCCACTACGGCTACGACTCTCCGTCCCGTAGCTTCGGCATCGGGTTTGGCACGTATGCAGCCAATGGAACGGCCGCAGTCAATCGCACGCGCGGGTTTGATGTGGGAGTTGGGCCGGAAGGCACGTATCAATATGTGCCGCACCGCGTGATTAATCACACCAGCACAAATGACGTATTGGCCATCGATCCAATCGGGTTGATGCCCTAGCAGGTTTTCTCCCGGTCAGGGACATTTGTCGACCGGGCCGGCTTGTTACGATTCCTCTTTGATACCAGATGGTGTCCAGGGGGAATAGTCGGCAACCTCTTCAAGTTAGAGTTTCCAGCCCGTGCGGTATTCGCGATTGATGAAAGCCGCGGCTTCGGGCGCGTTCTTGGCGCGCATGTTCGGACCATCCCATTCCAGCTTCTTGCCCACCCGCATCGCAACGCAGCCGAGCAGAATGATTTCTGTGAGGTAAGCGGCGATGTCGAAGTTCGAATAACCAGGTTTGCCGCCTTTGCACGCGGCGATCCATTCAAGATGATGGCGCGCATCGCCGTTGCCCTTGAATTCATTGCGGGGAATCGTTTGCGGGATCGCTTTCACAGCGTCGTGACTCTTGCTCTCCACCAGTTCCTTCTCGTCCTTCAACCGGAGGAAGAACTTTGCGCCGTAATCGTCCGGGGAGAAAATCCGGCCCTTGTCCCCGACCAGCAAACAACCGCTGCCCGGCACCTGCCCCATCATCTCTTCAATGTCCGCAGTGGCATCGTGCGGTGGTTTGCTGTTGCCATCGTGCTTGTATTGATCATCAGCTTTGGGATTGCCGCCGTCGTACCACATGAAAGTCACCGGCGCGAGCCCGTCGCGGGCAGGGAACTGGAAGCGGATCTTCGACTTGAGCGGCCAGCTCTCCTTGTTCATCCCGGGAGCGATGGCTTCAATCTCCGTCGGATAACCCAGCTTGAGGGCGCGGAACGGCATGTTGGCGGTGTGACAAGCCATGTCGCCGAGTGCGCCGGTGCCAAAATCCTGCCAGCCGCGCCATGCGAACGGTGCATAAGCACCCTTCTTATAGGGCCGCTTCTGCGCCGGTCCAAGCCATAGATCCCAGTTGAAGCCGTCGGGAATCGGATCCTCGCCAGCCGGCCGATCCATGCCCTGTGGCCAGATGGGGCGATTGGACCAGACATGAACTTCATTCACCTGCCCGATCAATCCGGCTTGCACGCATTCGACCGCACGGCGCAGGCCGTCTTCGGCGCTGCCCTGATTGCCCATTTGCGTCATCACGCCGTGCTTCTTTGCGAGGTCGCGCAGCAGGCGGGCTTCCGCGACCGTCTGCGTCAGCGGCTTCTGGCAATAGACGTGTTTGCCCATCTTGATGGCCATCGAAGCGATGGCCGCGTGGAGATGGTCAGGTGTGGAAACAATCACGGCGTCAAGCGACTTCTCCTTCTCCAACATTTCGCGGAAGTCCTGGTAAAATTTGGCGTTGGGGTATTTGGCCCGTTGCTTCGCCGTTCCTTTCTCATCCACGTCGCAAAGCGCTACGATGTTTTCACTGGCGCACAGGTCGGTGTCGGACGAGCCTTTACCTTCCACGCCCACGACGCCGATGTTCATCTTGTCGTTCGCGCCCAGTTTGCGGCTCTGCGCATAAAGCATGTGCGGCATGGCCAGCGCGCCGGCGGCCACGGCGGTGCGTTGAAGAAATTGGCGGCGGTTCAAACCTTGACGAGAAAATGTGGATGACATGGCTTCTACCTATGCAGACCAGACGTGCGGCACAAGTAGAAATTCACATGACATCAACGAAAGTGAATATTTTTCACGGTTGGTCTGCCGAGCGATTGCCATGGAGCAACGAAAGCTACCGCCTGCCGTCGGGTAAGGCAGGACTTGTGAATTCGTCGGGCAATCTATTCACTGTGGATAGCTACTATGCCTGCTGACTTCACGCCATACCGGAAGCTCCTCAAGCGCGTCCGTGAGATTTCCTACCTCGGTAGTTCTGCCGCTGCGCTGACGTGGGATGTGGAAACCTACATGCCGCCCAAGGGACTCGCGTTCCGTGCAGAACAGCTGGCGTATCTCGGCAGCGAGGCACACCGGATGTTCACGTCCAAAAAGGTCGGCCAGTTGATTGCCGAATGTGAGCAGCACGGCTTCCCGCCGGAGTCGGACGAAGCCGCGAATGTCCGCGAATGGCGCCGCAAGTACGACCGGGCCACGAAGGTCCCCGCACGACTGGTGGAGAAATTGGAACGCACCCGCACGCTCGCGCGCGAGGCATGGAAGTCAGCGCGGGAACAGTCCAAGTTCCGGTTGTTCAAACCGCATCTTAAGAAGATCCTCGACCTCAACCGGCAGATGGCGGACTGCTGGGGTTACAAGGAATCGCCCTACGACGCACTCATGGAAGGCTACGAGACCGGGGCCACCGCGAGCGAGCTGCGCGCGTTGTTCGCCACCCTCCGGCCTGCGATCGTGGCCGTGCTCGGCCCGGCGCGCGAACGTTCTACTGCCATCCCGGCCAATCTCCTGCAAGGCCATTATCCCGTCGCGGCCCAGCAGGCATTCAATCAGAAGGTGGCTTCAGCCATCGGCTTTGATTTTCAGGCGGGTCGGGTTGACACCACGACGCACCCGTTCTGTGAGACGGTGGGGCCCGGTGATTGCCGGCTTACGACGCGCTACGACGAGCAGAATTTTGCGCAGTCGCTCTACGGCGTGCTGCATGAGGCCGGGCACGGCATGTATGAGCAAGGGTTGCTCGCCGAACACTACGGCACGCCGCTCGGCAGCGCGGCGTCACTCGGCATTCATGAATCCCAATCCCGCTTGTGGGAAAATCACGTGGGCCGTAGCCCGGCATTCTGGGAATACTGGCATCCGGTCGCGTGTGAACACTTTCCCGACCTGAAGAAGTTTTCCCCGGCGCAGGTGAGCGCCGCGGTGAATCGCGTTTCGCCGTCCTTCATCCGCGTCGAAGCCGATCAAGTCACCTACGACCTGCATATCATCCTGCGCTTCGAGATCGAATCGAAACTCGTCGAAGGCGCGCTTGACGTCACGGATGTGCCAGCGTGCTGGAACGAGGAGTTCGAAAAATCCTTCGGTCTCAAGGTGGCCAGGGACGCGGATGGCTGCTTGCAGGACATCCATTGGTCCATCGGCTTGATGGGTTATTTCCCGACTTACACCCTGGGTAACCTGAACGCCGCGCAGCTCATGCGCCGCGCCGCGCAGGAGAATCCAGCCCTCGATGGCGAACTGGCCCGTGGCCAGTATGCGAGCCTGCTCAAGTGGCTGCGGGAAAAGATCCATTCGCACGGCTCGCGGCATACACCGGCGGAACTCATGAAGCAGGCCACCGGTGAACCGACGCAGAGCTCGTATCACCTGGACTATTTGAAAAATAAGTTCGTGGCAAAATGAAACGATCGTTCAGCGCGCTAGTGCGGTTCTTATTACTGGTGAGCGCCAGTCCGGCTGTGGCGGGCGGTGTAACCTTGATCACACATGGCTTCAACAGCGACGTGGCGTCGTGGATCGTGCCGATGCAGGGAGCGATTGCCCGGTACGGGGCGCATTCTCATTCAAATACGACCTGCTACACGATTTCCATCACGCAGAACGGACAGGGCCAATACGTGGCCAGCTCCAGTTACATCGCAGGCACCAATCCGTTGGTGGCGGCCGCAGGTGAACTGCTCATCAAATTGGACTGGTCCACGCTTTCCAGTTTCGGTGGGGCATCCACATTGGTCATCGCCACGAATGCCGTCAACGCCTTGCTGGCGACGAACCTGATTCCTGATCTGGGCGGTCGCTCGCTCGTGGAAATGCCGTTGCATCTGGCGGGCCACAGTCGGGGCGCATCGGTGGTGGCCGAAATGGCGCGGTTGCTGGGAGCGCAGGGTGTCTGGGTGGATCACTTCACTGGTTTGGACCCGGTACCGGTGGGCGGATTTGGCGATCCGGCCATGAACCTCTACGCAAACGTGTTCTATGCGGATAATTACTGGCAGAACCTCAACGCCATCTTCCTTGATCCGCAAGGCCAGTCGCTCCCGGGCGCTTACAATCGCAAACTGACCAATCTCAGCGGTGCGGCCTCCTCGGCGCACAGCGACGTGCATCTCTGGTATCACGGCACGATTGACTTTCGTGCACCTATCACCGTAGACGGCGCGACGATCACGAGCACGGAGCGCGCAAACTGGTGGACAAGCTTCGAGCAGCAGGGGACAAACGCGGGCTTTCGGCTCAGTCTCATCGGTGGCGGCAATCGGTTCAGCACGAACGAACCCGCTGGGGCAGGCAGCGGCCGGATCAACGACGGCGTCAATCGCATTTACGATTTCGGTGCCGGCGTGGCGGCGAATCGCACCGCGCTGCCCGCCAACAACGGCGCCTGGCCGAACATCATTCTGTTTTCCCACAGCGTCACCAATCCTGTCTATGCCGGCGCACCTTTGCCCGTTTCGCTCCACTATCAATGCGGCACGAATGTCGTGACCACTTTGTCGTTTGCACTGGATCGCGACGCGAATCCTTACAACGGTAACGAGGTTCAGTTGTCCCAGACTGCGTTGGGAGCGACCGGAACGAATAATGTCCTCGTGGTTCAGACGAACTTGCCCACGACCGGCGGCGGAATCGTTCCGGGCACATATCGGTTGCTGGCGAGCGTGACGGCAGCGGGGCGGGTGCGATATTTTCATGCGTCGATACCGATCACGATTTTCCCCAGCAGCACACCGCCTTGGCTGACCTCGCTGGGCTCAACCAACGGCACATTCACTTTCCGCGTCCATGGGCAGGCTGGTCAGACCGTCGTGACGGAGGCTTCGCTGAACCTGACAAACTGGGTTGCCATCTCGACCAACGTGGTTTCGGGAAACGGTTTTGAACTGATGGATGCGCAAGCTGCGGGCAATTCGCAGCGATTCTTCCGGGCCTATCTCCAACCGTGATCACCATCTGACGCTAGCCGGTAGCGAGGGCGCACCTTTGGAGCTTATTGCGGCAGGGACACGTGCCGTTCGCGACCAGCCATTTCCACGGTGATACCCCAGCGTTCGATGGCGACCACCCGGACCCCGTCCACCTTTTCACCGATCCCCACTGTCAACCCGTTCACAACTGCCGTTGAGCGCGTTCCGTTGCAAACGAGCCCATTGACGTTGAGTTCCGGGAATTTTGTGACCACCACCGGTTCCGGAGCGGGTGGTTCGACGGCGGCAACCTCAAGTTGTATAGTTGGCTTGGAGACGGTCCGGGCTTTGACCACCAGCGGCTTGCAGAGGTGATGACTCAAGAAAAAGATGGGAATGGCCGACAAGATAAGGATCCAGCCCCAATAGTCAGCGCGCTTGAAAAAGAAGAGCGGATGTTCGCCGTAGTCAACTGAAGCCACCAGTGCTTTTTGCGGTGCTTGCTCCGCAATTGAAGCCCAGCGCCCGATGATCAGCACGGCGGCGCCAAGCAATGCGATGCCAAGCACCACGCACTGGGAATAGGGGCGGAGTGCAGTCAGAAACAACAGGCCGAAGGAGCATCCGACCGTCAACATAACCACCAAAGCCAGCGAGAAACCGATAAGGACTTTTCGTTGATTCGTCATAAACCACCTTGACTCAAAATGCCGTCGGCTGGTCTTGGAGAATTGTCATCTCCCTGCCAGCAACCGCAGCATCATGATAAGGTCACTGGGATTTTTCAGGTAACTGAAACCCTTGTCGGGATTCTTCCTACAGGGTCGTGATCGCGGTTAAAGCGCATCCGCGGGACTGGCGAGTATTTCTGGTCTGTATTTCCAACGGTTTACGGAGTCCGCGAGTTTGGTTGCCTCGTTGCGGCCGATTCGCCAAGCTGCGCTCATGGATCCGGTGGACAGCTCGACGTGGATGCTTCATTCCTTCCAGGCTTGGCTCAGCCTCATCGGCGGCGGACTGTTGTTCCTGTTCAACTTGTGGATGATTGTGGATGCCATCCGGCGGCAGGAATGGATCTGGGTGGTGATCCTGCTGGCGTTCTGCGGCATCGGCACGCTCTGGTATTACTTCCATGTGTATCGCGGATCGGGCGGGGGGATGAGCGGGTTTGAATTACCCGGAGCCCAAGGCCGTCGGCGCATCAAGGAACTTCAGGCCCAGATTCACCACTTGGACAAAGCGCATCATCATTCCCAGCTTGGCGACGTTTATTTCTCGCAGGGCAAACTCCAGCTCGCCGAGGCCAGCTATCGCGCCGCGATGGAGCGCGATTCTGCGGACATCGACACTCGCGCGCACCTCGGCCAATGTCTGTTACGGCAGAATCGTCCGGCGGAAGCACGCCCGCTGCTCGAAGGCGTGATGCACGAAAATCCCAAACACGATTATGGGCACACCATGATGGCGCTGGCGGAGACGCTCACGGCGCTGGGCGAGACGGACAATGCGGTGCTTTACTGGCAGCACATCACCGCGAACCACGCCTACCCGCGGGCGAAGGTACAACTGGCCGAACTCTACGCCGCCAAAGGCAAGGCCGCCGAAGCTCGCTCGGAATTGAACGATGTGTTGCAGGATGATCCGCACACGCCGGCGTTCCAGCGCAAGCGTGACCGGGTGTGGGTGCGCCGGGCAAGGGCGTTGCTGGCAAAACTTCCGGCGTGAAAGTAAAAGGGAACCTCTAATGGAATCGAAGGGTAATGACCAATGTTTGTTAGTTTGGCATTATTCCGAAAACGCGAGATAAGGAATGAACGCGAGGTTCACGACCGGAATGAACCAGAGGATGACCAGCCACGGACTTTTCCCGCGCGCTTCACAGACCTTCGCCCACATCAGGATGAACACGACGACGTTCACCAGCGGTACCAGCAACAGGATCACCAGCCATTCCGGCAGCTTGGCGATCTGCAACAGCGGGATGTAGCGCACGAACGGAATCCAGATGATCGCACCCGGATCTTTGCTGGCTTCTGTCAGGGTTGCGACCAGGAAGACACATGAGACTTGACTGTGTTACGGGTGGATTCAACATAAATCCCAAAACCAAACCATTCCCATGTCTACTCCACAGGAAAACCCATCGCTCAACGCCGAACTTCAACGCCTCGCGCAATCACATGTCGAACTGGCCGCCTCCCGATTTGGGCTCAATCTCGATTTCTCAGAAGAAAGCCTGCGCCAGACCGATGAAGTCATCGCCCGACACCAAGCAGATGGCCAATCGCTGGAAGACACGCTAATTACCCACGGCGCGTACGTGGGCGAAACGTTGCGTCGTCGGCTCGGCGGGGTCTGGGTGCAGGACGAACGCGGGGTCGCCTTGTTGGAAGCCATCGGGGGCACGGATTTGAAGGCCTCGCCATTTTCCTGGGTCCAATCGCGTCTGGCTGACGGCACTGCGGAGGCGCTCGCATCACGATTCAGTTCACTCAAGCAGCAATTGCCGGCAACCACGTCCACCCCGAAGCCGGCAATGCGATTGAACATCAAGCGTCCGGCCACTGCTGCCGCCGCCGGGGCGGAGACTTCAGCCGAGGATATGAAAACACTGACGCGCTCGCCGCTCCTGGTGTTCATGCTCGTGGCGGCCGCGGACGGCAAGGTCGACAAGAAGGAGATGGAAGGATTTCAAAAGGTGGTGATGCAGGTGATGGCAACCGCAACGCCACTGTTACGTGATGCCATGAGCCGGTTGCTCCCGCAATTGGACGAGCATCTTCAGGCGTTGCGCAACGTGGATCCGGTGGAGGAACTGGAACGGTTGACTGCAATCCTTGATTCCCAGCATCCCCAGGAAGCGAGACAGTTCAAGGAAGACTTGATGGGGGTCGCAGTGCAGATCGCGGAATCGTCCGGCGGATTCCTTGGATTCGGCAGCAAGATCAGCAAGGACGAGAAGGCTGCGATCGCAGGCATCGGGGTGGTGTTGGGACTGATCAGCGAGGACGAATAAGCAGCGGAACAGGTACGATGGAGCTAGCGGGCGTTTTCACTTCCGCGCTACCCCACAGTGAGGCATCCTGCCGGCATGTCTGGTCTCATCGCCATCGTCGGTCGCCCTAATGTCGGCAAGTCCGCGCTGTTCAATCGCATCGTGGGCCGGCGCATTGCCATCGTGCATGACATGCCGGGCGTGACGCGCGATCGCGTGAGCGCCGAAGCCGAGTGGCGCGGCCGACCCTACACGCTGGTGGACACCGGCGGCATCGGGCTGTTGCGGAAGGAAAAGTCCACGGATGTCATCATCAAGGCCGCGGTCGAGCAGGTGGATCTCGCTATTGAAGCGGCGAACGTGATCATCCTTGTCGTCAACGTGCAGGAAGGGATAGTACCGTTGGATCGCGAAGTGGCGATGCGCTTGCGCAAGTCCGGCAAGCCGGTACTCGTGGCGGTCAACAAAGTTGATACGCATCGAGTCGAAACACAGGCGATGGAGTTTGCGCAGCTCGGCTTCGACAAGCTGTTTCCAGTCACGGCCATTCATGGCGATGGCATCGATGCACTGATGACGGAAGCGGTGCGGTTGTTACCGACCTACACTCCGGACGTGGTTGAACCGGCGGATGAACAATCGGAAGTGGCTGTCGATCCTCCTGACGCGAAGCTTGCCGCCCGCAAGCCTGGCGGGCCGTTGAAGCTGGCGATCGTGGGCCGACCCAACGTCGGCAAATCCTCCATCATCAACGCGCTCACAAATTCTGACCGGGTGATTGTCAGCCCGATCGCTGGGACGACCCGAGACGCGGTGGATGTGCCGTTTGAAGTCGAGACCGACGGCGTGCGGCAGAAATATATTTTGATCGATACCGCCGGGATGCGAAAGACCCGCCGCGTAGATGACTCCGTGGAATTCTTCAGCGTCCAGCGGGCACAGGATTCCATCGCCCGCTGCGATATCTGCGTGCTTGTGCTGGATGCGAAGGAGGGAATTCTCGAGCAAGACAAGAAAGTGGCCGATCACATCGTCGAAAGCCGCAAGGCGTGTATCCTCGTGGTCAACAAATGGGATTTGTTCGAGGATGCGGTCCGCGAAGCCCGCCAGGACGAGATCGCAAAGCGCGCCCGCAAACAGCGCAAGGAAGGGCAAGGGAAGGACTTGACCACCCTCGGCGAGTTTGGTCAGTGGGTGCAGGAGAAACTATTCTTCCTCGACTACGCACCGGTGATTTTCACATCAGCGAAATCAGGGTTTCATCTCGACCGGCTGCTGGAGGCGATTCGCTACGTTGCCGCACAATTGCAGCAAAAGATTCCCACTTCACTGCTTAATCGCACCATCAACGACGCCGTCGAGCGTCGCCAGCCCATCAGCGCGATGGGCCACCGGCTGAAGTTCTTTTACGCCACGCAAGTTCGGCAAGCACCGCCTACATTTCTTCTGTTTGTGAATCGGGACGAGCTTTTCTCTGATCCATACAAAAAATATCTCGCCGGCGAATTGCGAAAGGCCTTTGGCTACGAGGGTTGCCCGGTTGTGCTCGTTCCAAAACCACGCCCCAAGACGATTGAATCAAAGAATAGCCGCACTCCCAGTCGGACGCCGCCGCAGGCGAAGCACGGATCGCGGAAACGTCAGCGTTATTCACGCTGAACTTATCCACGCTTGTGGACAAGTTCAGGAGAAGTGATTTACTCCGGAGCGTTTTGTCGCGATTCCCGAGGAATTTTTCACTGAACAACTCATGAAAAACTTTTTTGGAAAAATTCCTTGAGCGCCACAATACGTGGTAGCAAGATAACCGCCGCTCCCCAATGGATTGGGTAGAGTGCAAGTCGTAAAACGTCCGATTTTCCGAGGTTTTAGCACGATAGTTGACCCTTTTCGCTGGAACTCTTTTGCCTCGAATGATCGGCGCAAACCCAGAACCGATCGTAGGATGAACATGATTGACGCAAGAGAAGAAGTCGTTGCCGCGACGCCGCATTCCGCCCGCCGCCGCCCCTCATCGGTGACCGCTCCGCGCGGCACCAAACCCGCCCCGTCCGCCCGCAAGTCGTTGCGGGTCGAACGCGTTTTCAGTGATGCCAAAGTAAAGCCGTTCGATCAAATCGAATGGGATCGGCGCACAGCTGAGATCACCGATGACGCTGGAAGGGTGATTTTCAAACAGGAAAACGTCGAAGTACCGAAGTTTTGGTCGGTGCTCGCGACGAAGGTGGTCGTCTCCAAGTATTTCTATGGCGAACAGAACACCAGCGAACGCGAAACCTCTGTGCGCCAGCTCATCCACCGTATCACCCGCACCATCGCGGACTGGGGCGTCAAGGATGGCTACTTCAGCAAGGCTGATGGTGAGGTTTTCTACGATGAGCTGACCTGGCTGTGCGTCAATCAGTTCGGCGCGTTCAACTCGCCGGTATGGTTCAACGTCGGTCTCTACTCGCAATACGGCATCGGCAAGAATTCCTCCAAGGGCAACTGGTTTTTCAACCACAAGACCGGCGAAGCCGAGCGGGCGGCGACGCAATACGAATATCCGCAGGGCAGCGCGTGCTTCATCCAGTCCGTCGAGGACAACATGGAAGACATCATGCGCCTGGCCTACAGCGAAGCGATGCTCTTCAAGTATGGCTCGGGTACAGGCACCGACCTCTCTCCCATCCGTAGCAGCCGCGAAAAACTGAGCGGCGGCGGTCGTCCCAGCGGCCCCATGAGTTTCCTCAAGGTTTACGACCAGGTCGCCAACGTTGTGAAATCCGGTGGCAAAACCCGGCGCGCGGCCAAGATGAACACGTTGCGCGACTGGCACGGCGACATCGAGGAATTCATTGACGCCAAGCAACGGGAAGAGAAGAAAGCTTGGGCGCTCATTGAGCAGGGTTACGACGGTTCTTACAATGGCGATGCTTATGGCAGCGTGATGTATCAGAACGAAAACCTGTCCGTCCGCGCCAGCGATGAGTTCATGCAGGCGGCGATCGCGGGCCGGGAATGGTACACCCGCACTGTCACCACCGGTAAGCCGTTGGAAAAGAAGGATGCCGGCAAGCTGCTCAACAAGATCGCCGAGGGCACCTGGATTTGCGGCGACCCGGGCATGCAATATGACGGCGCGATCCAGAAATGGCACACCTGCAAGGGCACGGAGCCGATTCACTCCACGAATCCGTGCAGCGAATACGTCTTCCTGAACAACACCGCGTGTAATCTCGCATCCTTGAACCTGATGAAGTTCAAACGCGAGGACGGTAAATTCGACATCGAACGCTTCAAGGCGGCGGTACGCATCTATATCACTGCGCAGGAAATCCTCGTGGATAACGCGAGTTATCCGACGAAGGAGATCGCCGAGAATTCCCACATCTTCCGCACGCTCGGCCTTGGTTTTGCCAACCTCGGTTCGCTCTGCATGAGCTATGGCTTGCCGTATGACTCCGACGATGGTCGCGCACTGGCTGGTGCCATCACTTCCGTGATGACTGGCCACGCGTACGAACAAAGCGCCGAAATCGCCGCCACGCAGGGTGCGTTCCCGGGCTATCGCGATGCGCGTTGCTCTGGCGTGCCGAAGCCACTGAAGAAAGATAACGTCGAATCCATGCTTGGCGTCATCAAGCTGCATCGTGATGCGGTGGAGGATATTCATCCGAGCGACGAGTTCGGTCATCTCAAGACCGAAGCACGCCAATGCTGGGATCGCGCGTTGGCCCGCGGCAAGCAGGTGGGCTATCGCAATGCGCAAGTCACCGTGCTCGCGCCGACCGGCACGATCGCGTTCCTGATGGATTGCGACACCACGGGCGTTGAGCCGGACATCGCGTTGGTCAAATACAAACTGCTTGCGGGCGGCGGCATGCTGAAGATCGTCAACCGCACCGTGCCGCAGGCTTTGCAACGACTGGGCTACACCGCAAATCAGATCACCGGCATCGTTGCGCACATCGAGAAATTCGACACGATCGAAGACGTCGAGGAAGGTGGTGCGACCATCGCGAGCGGGCTCAAGGCCGAGCATCTGCCCGTTTTTGACTGCGCGTTCAAGCCGCATCGCGGCAAGCGCAGCATCGGTTACCTCGCGCATCTCCAGATGATGGCGGCAGCGCAGCCGTTCATCAGCGGTGCGATCTCCAAGACGGTGAACATGCCGAACGAATCCACGGTCGAGGACATCCGCAACACCTACATCGAAGCGTGGAAGATGGGCCTTAAGTGTGTGGCGATTTATCGCGATGGCTCAAAGCGCTCGCAGCCGTTGAACACGAAGAAGACCAACGAAGGCGGGGATAAACAGGCAGCCGCCCCGGTAAATGACATGGCGCCGTTGGAAGCGCGGATCAAGGAACTCGAAGCCGAAGTCACCCGTCTTGCGGCGGAAGCGGGCAAGCCGTTGCGGCGTCGGTTGCCGGACACGCGCGAGGCCGTCACCCACAAGTTTGATATCGCCGGTCACGAAGGGTATCTCACCGTCGGTCTGTTTGAAGACGGCCAGCCGGGCGAACTGTTCATCACGATGGCCAAGGAAGGTTCGACCATCGGCGGTCTGATGGACGGCATTGGCACGCTGACGAGCCTCGCGTGGCAATATGGAGTGCCGGTGGAAGCGCTCGTCCGCAAGTTTGCGCATCAGCGCTTCGAGCCGAGCGGTTTCACGAAGAACGCGGACATCCGCAACGCCAGTTCGATCACCGACTATGTCTTCCGCTGGATGGCGATGCAGTTCGTGCCGGGTTATCGCGAAGCTGTCACGGGCAATCGCAATCAGCCGGAGCTGCAGATGCCAGGTCTGATTGAAGAGATGAAGCGCCAGATCAATCGGCCCGTGCCGGAATTGCCGATCTCCGATGACACTGATTTGATCGATTTGAAGAGCTTGCCCCGAGGCGGCAGCGGCGGTTCCAAGCCGAAGCTGACCGACACGTTCCAGAATCAAGGCGATGCGCCGACGTGCCCGACCTGCGGCCACGTGGCCGTGCGCAATGGCGCCTGTTACAAATGTCTCAATTGCGGCGAAAGCCTCGGTTGTTCGTAACGAAGCACCAGTTTGATCATCTTGGCGGGCCGGGAAGCAATCCCCGGCCCGTTTGCTTTATGGGCCATGATCCGACCATGATGCCGCCGGACTTGCTCCAGCGACACTGAACTGTTTTCCTCAAACCATGTCAGCTGCCAACACCATCGCCCGCACGCCGGCGCCGCCTTATTACGCGGTGATTTTTACCAACCAACGAACGCCGGGCGATCGCGGCTACGGCGCGATGGCTGAGCGCATGATGGAACTGGCCGCGCAACAACCCGGTTTCCTGGGCGCCGAAAGCACCCGCGATGCGGTTGGCTTTGGCATCACGGTCTCGTACTGGGATAGCGAGGAAGCGATCCGCCATTGGAAGGCGAATGCGGAACATCAGGATGCGCAGGAGGCGGGGAAGAAAACCTGGTATGCCGATTTTGCGCTGCGGGTGGCGAAAGTGGAACGGGCATACAGCAAATGAGTGCCAGCAAGCGCGGCAGATGCTGGAACGACCCGCTGCCCGCCCGCCGCATGCTTCTTATTTGATCAACCAGGTCAGCAACGGCGCCAAGGCCAGGGCCGGGAGGTAGTCTGCCAGTTCCACCCGCTTCACTTCAAACATCACCAGCGACATCACGGTAAGTAACAGGCCGCCGGTGATATTCACGGAATCGATCAAACTGTGTGCCCGAAGCAGCGGTTCAAGGTAAACCGTCGTCCCGAGGCTGAGCACGCTAAGGAACACAAACACCGGCAGTGCCGACAATACTGCGCCCAGCCCGAACATCCGCACAAAACCCATCATTGCCAGGCCATCCATCACCGCTTTGACCTCGAGTGGATACAGGTAACCGCCGCCACCCGGGCCCGCGGGTAGCACGGCATGAATGGCGCCGAGGATGCCGAGCGGCGAGGCACAAAAAAGAATGGAGCAAGCCGCCAGCCCGTTGCTGAAACGATCGGGATTCTCTGGCTTGGTATGTTCGATCAGTTTGCGCGCGTATTGACCGGCGGCGTTGGAAGCCTTTTGCAAACGCATCAGTTTGCCGAGCAACCGGCCCAGCATCACTGCTAGCAGCGCGATCCCAAACTGCTTGAGCACCTGGCCGAAGGTCCCGCTAAAACCCATCCAGGCCAGGCGCAAACCATAGAAGACTGTGAACACGCCGATGCCGAGTTTCAGGAAGGATTCTGTCTGCGGCGTGAAATTACTGCGCCCCAGTGCGCCGATGAGGCTGCCGAGCAGAATTCCCGCTGCATTGATGATCGCGCCGAGCATCCCGGGACTCAATCATGCCGCGCCCGTGGTGAGAAGCGCAAAATGCCGGCGCCGGAGTTTTTCGCGATTGAGAGGCATCCCGGATTCCGGCAATTTGCTCGCATGAATGTTTTTGTCACCGGCGGCGCGGGCTACATCGGCTCGGTGTGCGTGGAGGAACTCCTGAACGCGGGCCACGATGTCACCGTGTTCGATAATCTGACGGAAGGACATCGCTCCGCCGTGGATCCGCGGGCCAGGTTCGTCCTGGGTTGCTTGAGTGATGCGGCCTTGATCAAACAGGCTGTGCGGGAATCCGGGGCGGAAGCCGTGCTGCACTTTGCCGCCAGCATCATGGTGGGCGAATCCATGACCAATCCCGGCAAGTATTTTGGGAACAATGTCGCCTGCGGCTTGAACCTGTTGAACGCGGCGGTCGAGGCCGGCGTGCGCAAGTTCGTCTTCAGTTCCACGGCAGCCACGTTCGGTCCGCCCGAGCGCGTGCCGATGACCGAAGATCTGCCTCAACGCCCCATCAATCCCTATGGTGAGTCCAAACTGATGTTCGAAAAGATGCTGCTCTGGTACGAACAGATTCACAAACTGGAGTTCGTCGCCTTTCGCTATTTCAACGCCGCAGGGGCGAGCGAAAAGTTTGGGGAGCATCACAAGATCGAAACGCACCTGATCCCCAATGTGCTGAAGGTCGCGCAGGGACAGGCGAAGCAGTGCGAGATCTACGGTACCGACTATCCGACGCCGGACGGGACATGCATCCGCGATTACATTCACATCGTTGATCTGGCGCAGGCGCATATGCTCGGGTTGGCCCCGGGCAAGCGCGGGTTTTTTAATCTGGGCAATGGCGATGGTTACTCCGTCCGGCAGGTGGTTGAAACTTGCGAGCAGATCACCGGTAAGAAAATTCCGACCGTTGAAAAACCGCGGCGCGCGGGGGATCCGCCCAGACTGGTGGCGTCAGCGGAGAAAGCGTTCTCGGAACTGGGCTGGCGGCCCAAGTTCCCGAAATTGGAAGACATCGTGGCCACGGCGTGGCGCTGGCATCAGGCGCATCCCGCTGGTTACCCGGACTGACCTTGTGTTTTCCCGGGTTTGGCCCCAACACAGCATCAGGTGGCCACCGCAATTGGCAATCCGGATAAATTGTCCCTCGCCGCGTTTGACTCATCGCCCGGCAAATCGCAAATTCTAGCCGTTCGCCAGCCCGGAGGCGCTGGCCAACTCGAACTGCATGAACAAGATACTGGTCGTAGATGATGATGCCCTGATCCTGCATTTGTACCGGCAGAAATTCAGCGATTCCGGCTTTGAAGTGGAGACCGCCAGCGACGGCGTCTCCGCCATCCGCTTCCTGCACAGCCAGCGGCCCAATCTCGTGCTGCTCGATCTCATGATGCCGCGGCTCTCCGGGGTCGAGGTCCTGAAATTCATCCGATCGGATGCCGTGTTGCGGGATACGCCGGTGGTCATCCTGACCAATTGCTTCATGGGCGACATGGTGGAAACCGCCACCGCCATGGGAGTGCAGGGCGCGCTTTACAAGACCGAATGCAAACCTGCGGAACTTGTTGCCTTGGTCCGGGAGATCCTAGGCAGTCCCAAACCCGCGGAGCGGATGGTGACCGGGGTGACCGCCCGTGTCGTGCTGTCGAAAAAGACAGATGCGGCGCCGACCGCGGAGCCGGAATTCAGCGAAAGCGCCCCCGACGCATTGTCTGAACTGCGCGTGGTCTGCCAGAGTTTCATCCGTACCACCGAGCCCGGCGCACGCACGCAGCAACTGGCTGAGCTTTATCGCAAAGCCCGCCAGGTGACTGCCATTGCCGGTTTTGCGGACCATCCCATGCTGTCACTTTTCGCCGGGGCCTTTGAAGCGCTGTTGTTTGAACTCAGCGCCAAACCGGCGGCAGTGAATCCATCGGTCATCCGCACCGTGGTGTCCGGCGTGGATTTCATCGGCGAACTCTTCGACCGGGTGCGGGAAAATCTGGCTGACGTGCCGCTGTCCGCGCGCATGCTCGCAGTGGATGATGATCCGCTTTCCAACCGCATCGTTGTAGAGGCCATGCGCCGGGTGTATCTGGAGTGCGTGAGTTATGAAGACCCGGGCCAGGCGATGCGGGCGTTGCAATCCTCACCGTTCGATCTCGTCCTGCTGGATATCGAGATGCCCGGCTTGAACGGCTTCGATTTCTGCAAGCAACTCCGCAAATTGCCTGGATACACCAAGGCGCCCGTGATTTACGTCACAAGTCACGCGGATTTCGGTCATCGCGCGAAGGGCATCCTCAGCGGCGGTGACGATCTGATCGCCAAGCCGGTGTTTCCGATGGAGCTCGCCGTGAAATCCATCATGCTGCTTTTGCGCAGCCGGTTGCCGCAGGGAGCGACAAAATGATCCACGCTGCGTGATGTTCAACGGGAAATCTTCGCCTTGGCCTCTTCGATCACCGCCTTGGCTTTCCGCAACCAGCGGCGCGCCCAGACAAATTCGGTGGCCAGAATGGCCAGTCCCAAGGGAATGACCAGGACTGCCGGGCCGGGCAGAACTACCAGCGCGAGGCCGATCAGCAGAACCGTTCCGCCGATGACCGCCACGATCACACGCCGCACAAATGGCGGCACATCATAAAGGTGAAGCGCTCTTAGGATGCGTTCAATGCGTGATTGCCCGGGTTTCGTCATGACTACAGTTTTCGGGCGTCAGCAGATGAGCAACGGGCTAAACCAGCTTCCGCAACCGGGCGTCCTCGGCCATCTTCTTGACGAGTTCCTTGATCTTCTGGGCCTGGCTCTTGTGCGCCAGCATCACGGCATCATCGGTCTGGACGAGGATTGAATCGCGCAAACCCACAACCGCGATCGGCGTGCGCCGATCCTTGCTGCGCGCGTCGTAGATGATGTTTCGCGCCGCGTCCACGTGGATGAAATCGGCGACCGCACAGTTGCCCTCGGGATCCGCTTTGAGATGACGCGCGAGCGCATTCCACGCGCCCAGGTCATCCCACGCGAACGCGCCGTCGGCGCATACCACGTTCTGCGCGTGTTCCATCAGCGCGTAATCAATCGAGACGCGCTTGATTGCGGGATATTCCTTGGCCAGCACCTTGGCGAGCTTGGGTCCGTTCGTTGCGACCTTGAACCAGCGCTGGCACGCGGCATACATCTCCGGTTGGTGTTTCTGCAAGCCTTCGGTGATCGTGACAAAACTCCAGATGAACATGCCGGCGTTCCAGCGATACTGGCCGCTGTTCAAATATTCCAGCGCGCGGTCCAGATTCGGTTTCTCCACGAACTGTTCCGCGCGATGGAACACCGTCTTGTAAGCCTTCACCCCGGGTGGGGGCGGCAATGCCTCACCCACGCGGATGTAGCCGTAACCGGTGGCCGGTTCGGTCGGTTTGATGCCGATGGTCACGATCGCCCGGCCCCGGTCGGCGAGATCAAAGGCATCCGCCAGCACCTGCTGGAATTTCTTTTCCTCGGGAATGACATGGTCCGCCGGCAACACGGCCATGATGCCGGTGGTGGAACGCGCCCCCACGAGCGCAGCGCCCAGCGTGACCGCGGCACAGGTGTCGCGCCCGATGGGTTCAGCCACCACGTTTTCCTTGGGCAGTTTCGGCAACTGCCGGCGCACTTCGTCCACCTGCGGAGCGGTGGTGATGACAAAGATATTCTTGATCGGAACGAGCGGGGCGACGCGCGCCACGGCCTCCTGCAAAAAGGATTTCTCACCGAGCAGTTTGATGAGTTGTTTGGGCGTTTTCTCGCGGCTCACCGGCCAGAAACGCTCGCCGCGTCCGCCGGCCATGATGATGACAAAACGGTTTTTGGTGTCTGGTTTGGTTTTCATGGGGTTAGATTGATTTTACTGCGTCCGCCAGCGACTTCACGAAGTCCCCGACTTTGCTGACGAGTGCCGGCGATTTCGCGTGCTGCGCGATCTGGTTCACCACGGCACTTCCCACCACACAACCATCGGCATCCTGTGCCACCAGCTTGGCCTGCTCCGGATTCGAAATGCCAAAGCCGACGACGATGGGCAGCGGAGTATAGGCGCGGATCTTGGCGACCTGTTCCGCCAGATTGGCAGCCACCTGGCTTTGCATGCCGGTGACGCCTTCGCGGGAGATGTAGTAGATGAAACCTGACCCACGCTTCACGATGAGGGCCATGCGGTCCTCGGGTGTCGTTGGTGCGACGAGGTAGATATGACACAAACCGGTCTTACGCATTAGCGTCTCGTAGTTTTCTGATTCCTCCGGCGGCAGATCGAGCACGAGCAGACCGTCCACGCCCGCGCGCGCGGCGTCGGTGATGAATCGCTGCATGCCGACCTTGTGGATGAGGTTGAAGTAAATGTAGAGAACGATGGGTGTCTGTGATTCGCGACGGATGGCAGTGACGGTCGCGAGCAGTTTCGGCGGGGTGGTGCCGGATTCGAGTCCGCGCTGGGCGGCGAGTTGATTCACTAGTCCATCGGCGAGCGGGTCACTGAAAGGCACGCCGAGTTCAAGGATGTCCACACCCGCCTTGTCGAAGGCGAGGGCGAACTGGCGCGTGGCTTCCAGATTTGGATCGCCTGCGCCGATGTATACGACGAACGCCTTCTTGCCCGCGCGCTGTAGTTCCGCCAGCCGAGCCTCGATACGATTCATGCAGGCGGAAGTGTTCCGTTGCCGCCGATGGGTGGCAAGCGCAAGTTGCGGCCGGACGGCGACGAGAACGTCGCCGTCACGAATCATTTCTTCAACCCCGGCGGGATCGGCGAGAACACCTTGACGGTGATGCCGTCCTTGTTCACCGAGGCAGCAGTGACGGCAAAATGGAAATACTTGGCGACCTTGTCGAACTCCGGCAGGAGCGAGAAATCCATCCATTCCTTGAACGAGCTTTCCGGGCCGGCGATGGGCAGCCCGCCTGTCAGTAAATCCAGTCCGGAACTGCTGTCGTCACCCGCGCCGACCTTCTTGAGCAGCGCGAACGCCTGCTTCATGGTTTCCGCCTGTTGCTCATACATGAACCAGCCGGTGCCGAAGCCGCCGACCTTTTGGGCGGCATCATTAAGGCCGGCGGTGTCACGCAATGCCTTGCCGGATGAATCGGCACTGCGCAGGTATTCCTCCAACATCGCAGCGTCGGTGCTGAGGGCGAGATAGCTGCCGCTGGCGGAGTAGTGCAGGCTGCCAGGCTCGCCCGAGCTGGCGGTCATCGGCATTTGGGGTGCCGTGATGGTGTAGATCTTCCGGCCAAGAAATTCGCGTTCCTTCGGGGTCAACGCATCAGGCGACGTCAGCACGAGGATGGCGCGGAGGGCGGAGGCGAGTTTTTCGGGCGCGGGTGACCCTAGCAAGGTGAGCGTCGGAGGCGAGGCCAGCGCTTCGAGCGTGGTGGCGCGGGGTGCTTTCTTGTAACTGATGATGTCATCGCCGAAATTACCGAAGAGATCCTTGCGGATGTCGAAGTCGGGATTGCTCTGCTTCATCGCTTCGCCGCCATTCTTGAGAAAGAACTCCCACATGTTGAACGCCTCGGGCGAGATGTCCTTGATTGCCTTCTCGATCGTGGCGATGCCCTTTGACAGATCGAAGCGCACGCGTTGAAAGTTCACGGCGTCGGCGGGTACGAACGCCGGCACCCCGGATTCCTTGGCGTCCACGGCGAGCAATTTGGTCAGACCGGCCCGGCTGGCTTCGGGTGCGCCGAGGAACAGATTGGCCAGGCCGCCTTCCGGCGTGTCCTGATAGGAGATCGCCGCACTCGTGAGCCCGGCGAGGCCCAGGGCCTTCAGGATTTTCGCGGGTTCCATCGGGGGAAACGGCGACGGCGCGTCGGGATTGGGCTTGGGCGCTTCAATCTTCATCACCACGTCCATGATACGTTTGAGGTTGAGCCAGGCATACATGGGCGCGTCGCGGAACATGGCGGCGCGATTCGCCTCGAAGTTCGTGTCGTCTGCCAGCGCGGGCGTGGCGCCGCCAGTGAGCCGGGTCATGATCTTTTCCACGGCGGCCGGTGTGGTGCCGACGACAAGTGCCGACTCGAACTGGCCCACCACGAGTTCGTCCTTGGATTCCTTGGCCTTGGGCTTGTCCTTGCCCAGTTCCTCGACCTCCGGTTGCGACGGGAAGAATTTCTTCAGCGACTTGGGCACGTCGTTGCTCGTGAGCGAGATGACGGAGAATTCCACGTCCCGGATCTTTTCCGTGCGCAGCTTCTTGCCGGAGTCCACCCACTTCTTGCGCAGTTCAGCGAGATTTTTCTTCAGCTGTTCGCCCTTGTCGCGCGCGTCGAGCACCAGGATGGCGGCAGGCTCCTTGTCACTCTTGGCGTCCCAGCCCTCCTGGGTGATCGCCAGCGTCATCACGCCCTGCGCGAGTACGCTGTAATCGGCGAATTTGATTCCAAGTTCCTTTTCCAGCGGCTTCACGATCTCCGTGTCCCATTTGTTCATGAACTTCTCGCGGAACGGTTTCATCGCGGGATCGTTCCACATCTGGGCCTGCGGCGATTTCTGGTAGGACGTGGCCAGTTTGTTGCAATCGGGCACGCAGATGGCCGCCAATGTGTCGTTGGGGAGGATTTTCTCCACCGGCGGAATGGCGGCGAACGCGGTGAAGCCGGTGAACGCCAGCACGAGTGTCGAAACAAAACGAGCCGGGCGAAGGGAGCGGATTGGATTCATAAAGTTGTCAGGTTGCGGACGAGGTCGTCAGGGCGTGTCGGTGTTCTTCAATTTACTGGGCGGTTCAAGATAACGGTACGGATTGCTGGGGTTGTCCGTGGAATACGCGTAGGCGTCGCGATGTTCGAGAAAATAACGCACGGCCTCGGCCGGGATGGCAAAGCCCAAGCCCTCGCCGAAGGTGATCTTCATGTTGGTGATGCCCACGACTTCGCCACCAAGATTGAAAAGCGGTCCGCCGCTGTTGCCGGGGTTGATGGCCGTGGTCGTTTGCAGGTAGAGCTCGCCACCGATCTGGCGCGTCTTGGTGCTGAGGATGCCTTCCGTGACGGTGCGTTCGAGGCCCAAGGGACTGCCGATGGCGAACACGTGCTCGCCCACGGCCAGCGCATCTGCGCTGCCGATCACCACCGTCTTGAACTTGGGGGCATCCTTGTCGTCCACCTTCAACAACGCCATGTCCTGAAACTTGTTCATCGCCACGATGCGAACTTCCTTATAGGTCTTGCGCTCCAACTGCCCGGCCTGCTGATGATAAACTTCAATCGAAAGCTGTGACTCGCCTTCGATGACGTGAAAGTTGGTCAGCAAAAAGCCTTCGTCATTGATGAAGAACCCCGAACCGAGCGAGCTGGGCGTGCGCACCTGCACGACGGCTTCGCCCAAGTCATTCACGAGATCGCGCACATTGCGCTCCGCGGCGGGCTTGGCGCTGGCCGAAAAGAAACCGCCCTTGATCTCCGGCGCCGGGGATGATTTGACCGGCGTCGCTGCCTTGGCCGACGATTTGACCGGTTTTTCCGGCGTGGAAGCCCGCTCGATCTTCTCGATTTGATTCCGGGGAATGACGAGCACGGTATAACCCACGTCCACGGCCACCGAGTCGCGCTTCTCCGCCAGCACCTGACCGGTGATGGCTGCCTTGTCCTTGAGTTGAATGGTGTCCGCGCTGACGAACGACGCTGGAAAGCACAGCAGCGCGGCGAACAAACTCGGTTTCAACATGGCGTCAGAGTAGAGAGGCACCCGAGCTTTGACAAGCGATGCCGGGCCGAAATTCATGACCAATCGACCCGCGGGCGCGGACAGTTTATGCTGTTCCGTAATCTCCGGGAACGCCAAGCTCTCCCTATGAAAGTCCTCCTGCTGATAACGCTCGTGGGTCTGGCATGCCCCGCGTTAGCGCAAAATCTGGAAACCGACTACACGACCCATGGTCGGTTGGTCGTCACGCAGTTTGTCACCGCGCCATTCCCGCATCCCAGCCGGACGAACGGACACACTTACAAGGACAAGTTCTTCCCGGCGGAAAAGCATTACCGGGACAGCACAGTGGCGGTGTTCATTCCGAAATCATTTCGGGCAAGCGGACCGGTGGATGTCGTCGTGCACTTCCACGGCTGGGGAAATTCAGTCGCGGGCACCCTGAAACAATTCGAGTTGGTCCAGCAATTCGTCGCGAGCGGGCGCAACGCTGTGCTCGTCATGCCCGAAGGGCCACGCGAAGCATCGGATTCGTCTGGCGGCAAATTGGAGGATGCGGGTGGCTTTTCCCGCTTTGTCGAGGAACTCCGCGCCACGTTGGCCACCCAGGGCGGTTTGGGCGCAAACGTAAGCATCGGCAAAATCATCCTGTCCGGTCACAGCGGTGGCTACAAGGTGATGGCGGCGATCCTGGATCGGGGTGGAATCACGCCACAGATCCGCGAGGTGTGGCTGTTCGATGGACTGTATGCCGAGGCAAACAAGTATCAGGCATGGATCAATCGATCCGACAGGCGCTTGCTGAACATCTACACCGACGGTGGCGGCACGAAGGATGACTCGGAAGCCATGATGAAATGGCTGGAACAAAACAAAGTGAAGTTCCTTGCCACTGAGGACACGCGCGTGACGGCGGATGAGTTGAAAACAAACCGGGTGGTGTTCCTGCACACCGATCTCGGTCACAACGACGTGCTCGCGAAACGTAAAACCTTCCAGCAGTTTGCGGAGACAAGTTGTCTGAAGCCTTATCCGCCTAAGTAAGCGCTACGCACTTTGGGGTCAGCTCGGAGGGCGGCGGATCCGTTCTCGAGGATGATCCGGCCGGTCTCCAGCACGTAGCCATAGTGGGAGATTTCCAGGGCGAGATTCGCGTTCTGTTCCACGAGCAGGATCGTGATTCCATGCGTGCGGTTGATCTCGACGATCTTCTCGAAGATGGCTTTCACCAGCAGCGGCGCGATACCCAGCGAGGGTTCGTCCATCATCAGAAACTTCGGCTTGCTCATCAACGCGCGGCCAATAGCCAGCATCTGTTGCTCGCCGCCGCTCAACGTGCCGGCAATCTGCTTCTCGCGCTCCTTCAATCGCGGGAAAGTTTTGAAAACTACTTCCAATTCCTGCTGCACGACTGCTTTGTCGCGTTGTAGGTAAGCGCCCATCATCAGGTTTTCGTGAACCGTGAGGTTGGCGAACACCATGCGGCCCTCGGGCACGTGCGACAGGCCAAGCTTCACGATCTGATGGGCCGGCCAGCCGGAGATGTTCTCGCCGTTCAGCAGGATTTCGCCGCCGCGCGGTTTCACCAGCCCGGAGATGGCGCGGAGCGTCGTGCTTTTGCCGGCGCCGTTGGCACCGATGAGTGTGACGATGCTGCCGGCTTTCACCGAAATGGAAACGCCCTGCAACGCGCTGATCACGCCGTAACAGACGTGAAGGTTTTTGACCTCAAGCATGCCGCACGGCCTCCTGCCCGAGATACGCCTCGATGACTTTGGGATTCGCCCGCACTTCCGCCGGCGTGCCCTCGGCGATCTTCACGCCGTAATCCAGGACGGCGATGCGTTCGCAAATCCCCATCACCACCTGCATATCGTGTTCGACCAGCAGCACGGCGATCTGAAACTTTTCCTTGATGAACCGGATGAGTTTCGTCAGTTCGGCTTTTTCCGTCGGGTTCATGCCAGCGGCAGGTTCGTCGAGCAGCAGCAACTTCGGTTTCGTGGCCAGCGCCCGGACGATCTCGAGGCAGCGCTGATTGCCGTAGGGCAGGCACTTTGCCGGTTCGTCGCGCAATTTCCCCAGATCAAAGATTTCCAGCAACTCCATCACCTGATCTGCCACCGCGCGCTCGCTGTCACGAAACCTGCGCCCGCGCCAGACGGCCTCCACGATGCCGTGCGGGTGATGCAGGCCGGCGGCGGTGCGGACGTTGTCGAACACGCTCATGCTGGCAAAGAGCCGGATGTTCTGAAAGGTGCGCGCGATCCCGAGCCGCGCGAGTTCATGCGGGCGCAGTCCCGCGGTGGGTTGCCCTTTGAAACGGATGGTACCTTCGGTGGGTTGATAAACCCCGGTGATGAGATTGAACGCGGTCGTTTTCCCTGCGCCATTGGGGCCGATAAGACCGACGAGTTCGTGGCCGCCGATATGCAGGTTCACGGCTGAAACCGCCGTGAGCCCGCCGAAGCGGATGGTCACCTGGTCTAGTTGAAGCAACGGCTCGCTCATGCCTTGGCCTGGGCGGATTTGCCGAAGCTGAACAACCCCTGCGGTCGCGCCATCATGAGCGCGATGATCAAGAGCGAGTAGATGATCATGCGGTATTCCGCGAACCCGCGCAGCACTTCGGGCAGGATCGTCAGCAGCACCGCCGCGATGATCACCCCCGCCGTCCGCCCCATGCCGCCGAGGATGACCATCACCACGATGTCCATGCTCTTCATGAAATCGAAACCCGTCGGCGAGAGAAACGATTTGTGATGGGCG
>Ga0315910_10000511_pt1 | contig 38527 bp, 43 predicted proteins | sample EdamamesoilMG_FD_204470 | JGI IMG/M metagenome (GOLD analysis project Ga0315910, IMG submission 204470) | Garden soil microbial communities collected in Santa Monica, California, United States - Edamame soil | ecosystem: Environmental > Terrestrial > Soil > Garden | place: USA: California...
CTGCGGCGGGCCTTGGCGCGGCCGTACTTCTTGCGCTCGACCACGCGGCTGTCGCGGGTCAGGAAGCCCGCGGCCTTGACTGCCGAGCGCAGCGCGGGCTCGAACTTGGCGAGGGCCTGGCTGATGCCGTGCTTGACGGCGCCGGCCTGGCCCGAAAGCCCGCCGCCCTTGACCGTCGCGACGACATCGTAGGCGCCTTCGCGGCCCGAGACCTGGAACGGCTGGTTGATCACCAGGCGCAGCGTCGGGCGGGCGAAATAGGTTTCCTGGTCGCGGCCGTTGACTGTGATCGTGCCCTTGCCCGGCTTGAGCCAAACGCGCGCGACTGCATCCTTGCGGCGGCCGGTGGCATAGGCACGGCCAAGCTTGTCGACTTCCTGCTCGCGCAGCGGCGCCTGGCTCGCGGCGGTGACCATGGCGACCCCTTCGGCGGCAGCAGCGGCGTCGGCCGCGGGCGCATCGCCGGCAAGATTCTTCAGATCGGCTAGATCGGAAACGGTGTTGTTTTCGTCAGACATCAGGCAGTCGCCTTGTTCTTGCGGTTCATCGAAGCGACGTCGAGCGGCTGGGGCTGGGTGCCCGCATGCGGATGCTCGGCGCCGGCATAAAGGTGGAGCGCCTTCATCTGCGCCCGGCCGAGCGGCCCGCGCGGGATCATGCGTTCGACCGCCTTTTCGAGCACGCGCTCGGGGAAGCGGCCATCCAGCACCTTGGCAGGGCTGGTTTCCTTGATTCCACCGGGATGGCCAGTGTGCTTGTAATAGCGCTTGTCCTGCAGCTTGTTGCCGGTGAACTTGACCTTCTCGGCATTGATCACGACGACATGGTCGCCGCAATCGACATGCGGAGTGAAGCTCGGCTTGTGCTTGCCGCGCAGATGATTGGCGATGACCACCGCGAGGCGGCCGACCACCAGTCCGTCGGCATCGATGAGATGCCACTTTTTTTCCACTTCGGCCGGTTTGATCGACCGCGTGGTCTTGCTGAGCGCCTTCATGGGCTTTGCATTCCTTGTAACTGTCCGGCGCGGGCGATCATGCGATTCGGCACGTGACCCGCGTCAGGGAAGCGCGCCATTGTTCGGTTTTCCGCCGCAAGTCAAGCGATTCAGCGCCTTTGCGGAGAGGTAAAATAATACCGTAAAGCGGGCTGGCTCAGCCTTTGTCCTTCAATATCCAGGTCTCGACCGTCTCGCGCCTTGTTCCCCCGACCTCGCTGACGATCACTCGCCTCGCTTCCTCCAGCATGCCGGTTTCGGGCGCGATCCTGCCTGAATATTCGGTTGTCAGGACGCCGCTCGCTCCGTCGGGCAGGGCAATGCTGCGGCTGGCGTGCTGGACCGTTCCCGGGGGCACGAACAAGTCCGCCGGGATGGTGCTGCTGATCGCGCTTGCCGCCTGTTGCAGGCCGAGGATGAAGCCGCGCGCCTCTGCCACGTCACCCCGGCTTTGCAGGCCGGCGGCGACTTGCTCGAGCGCGATCTCGACGGCCCTGGCAAGGCTCAGGCTGGATACGGCTTCGGGGCCCGAGCGGATCAGGCCGCGCTCGTCCAGCAGTAGCGGGAACATGCCTTCCTCGCGCCGTTCGCTTTCCAGCCGGGCGTAGGCTTCGAGCCCCTGGGGCGCCTCGAGCGAGCGGGCAATCTCGCCGCCTTCGATCCGGTAACCGTCGGTCAGGGGAAGAAAGCGGATTTCGAAATCACGCTCGGATACGATCGCCTTGCCGTCGGACAGCCCGATACTCAGGCGCCTGCGAAAGATCATGGTGCCCGCTGGGGGGGCGATTTGTCGGCCGGCTGACTGAGCCAGGGCAGTACCGGCAATTGAGGGAAGCAGCGCAGCGGCCGCGATACCGCGCAGCAGCGCGCGGCGGGAGGGCGACGCGCTCACGCGACCCCGCCCGACAGGCTGTCCAGCCAATCCGCCGTCGCCTTACCGGTACAGTCGGCCCGCCAACCGACGATCGCAGGCGTATCGTAGGGATGAACTGCCTCGAGCCGTTCGACAGCGCGCTCGAGCAACACGTCACTGGTCTTGAACAGCACGCCGCATTCATGCGCCTCGCCGCGTTCGCCACGCCAGTTGTAGAGCGACCGGATCGCGGGGAAGATGTTGGCGCATGCAACAAGGCCTTCGTCGAGCAGGCAGTTCGACGCTGCTTCCGCCCCCGCTTCGTCGGCAAAGGGGCACCAGATGAGGGCTGCGCTGCTCATGTCCTTCTTCCCACAGCATGGACTCCCCATGCCGTTGCCGCAACCAGCAATGCGCCGACAGTCTGGTGCAATACGGAGAGCCAAAGCGAGACACTTGTCAGCACTGTCGCGATGCCGAGCAGGATCTGGATTCCGAAGGCGCTGTGGATCGCGATCGAGGCAGGTCGGTGACCAGTCCGCTTGCACGCGCGCGCCAGCACGATCAGCAGCGCCACAGCCACCCAAGCCCACCAGCGATGGAGGAAATGGAGCAGGAACGGCTCATGCGCCAGCGCCCAGCCTATGCCCTTGCTCCAATTCACCTCCGGGAAGAAGCGGCCCTGCATGAGAGGCCAGGTGTCCGAGGCAAGCCCGGCGCTGAGCCCCGCAACCCATGCTCCCAGCAGGAGCTGGACCAGCAGGGTGAGCGACGTAGCGAGGCCGAGCCTAGTCATCCCCGCCGGGCGTGCGGCGGGATTGCGCGCAAGCTGCCTGAGGTCGAGCGCGGTCCACACCAGGCCGGCTAGAGTGAACAATGCGGTGAGCAGGTGAATCGAGAGCCAGAAATGGCTGACATCGGTCGCTTCGGCGTTGAGGCCCGAGCGGACCATGAACCAGCCGAAAGCCCCTTGCAGCCCGCCGAGTGCCAACAGCGCGAGCAGTCGCGGCTTGTAACCGCCGGGGATCGCGCCCCTCATCCAGAACCACGCCAGCGGCAGGGCGAAAGCCAGGCCGATAAGGCGCCCCAGAAGGCGGTGGGACCACTCCCAGAAATAGATGAACTTGTAATCGGCCAACGTCATTCCGGCCGGGCCGTTCACCTGCCGGTATTCTCCGATCTGCCGGTATTTCTCGAATTCCGCCTGCCACGCGCTCTCGCTGAGCGGGGGGATCGCTCCGGTAACCGGCTTCCATTCGGTGATCGACAGGCCGGATTCGGTGAGCCGCGTGATCCCGCCGACCGCGACCATGACCGTAACCAACGCCGCTATCGCAATCAGCCACCGCGCCAGCGCCTGCGGCCGGGCGGCGCCCGGTACACCGGGAATCTCCCTGTTTTCGCCGATCGTCGCGCCCATGGCGGGTGATGTGCTTCGGCAACAGCGAAAGAGCAAGTGCAACGAGGCCTTGCGGAATGTTACATCGTTACATAGATTGCGCGCCACATGGCATGGGTGCTTCCACGGATTCGCGGCCGGCTGGACCGCGTGGGCATGCTCCTTTCGGGGCTGTGCGCGCTGCATTGCGTGCTCAGCATCGTGATCGTGGCCTTGCTCGGCATCGGTGGCGGGCTGTTGCTCGATCCGATCATCCACCGCATCGGCCTGGTCGCGGCCACGTTGATCGCGGCAGTCGCGATCGGGGCGGGCGCGTTGCGCCATCGCAAGGCCGCGCCCTTCGTCACCGCGATGACCGGGCTTTCCTTCATGGGCGGCGGTCTTGCCGTCCCGCACGGCTTCGAGGAAGCGGTGCTGACCATCATCGGTGTCACGCTGGTGGGCATCGGTCACATCCTGAACTTGCGCGGCGCGCGCTAAGGTCTAAAGCGCGCGGCATGGCAGCCGCCCTGACCCTTACCGTGAACGGCGAAACCCGGCGCACGGCCGCGTCGACCATTGCCGCGCTTGTTACCGAACTGGGCCTCAGGCCGGAAAAGGTCGCGGTCGAGCGCAACGGTGCGATCGTTCCGCGCTCGACGCTGGCCGAGGCAGCGGTGGCCGATGGCGATGTGCTCGAAATCGTCCATTTCGTCGGCGGCGGTTCGGGAGACGACAGCTGGAGCGTCGCAGGCCGGACCTTCAAGTCCCGGCTGATCGTCGGCACCGGCAAGTACAAGGACTTTGCCGAGAATGCCGCCGCGCTCGAGGCTTCGGGCGCCGAGATCGTCACTGTCGCGGTGCGCCGGGTCAACATCTCCGATCCGAACCAGCCGGTGCTGATGGATTTCATCGACCCGAAGAAAATCACCTACCTGCCCAATACCGCGGGTTGCTTCACCGCCGACGAGGCGATCCGCACCTTGCGGCTGGCGCGCGAGGCCGGCGGCTGGGACCTCGTCAAGCTCGAGGTGCTGGGCGAGGCGAAGACGCTCTATCCCGATATGCGCGAAACCCTGCGCGCGACCGAAGTCCTGGCGAAAGAAGGCTTCCTGCCGATGGTCTACTGCACCGACGATCCGATCGCGGCGAAGCAGCTCGAAGAAGCCGGCGCGGTTGCGGTGATGCCGCTCGGTGCGCCGATCGGTTCCGGGCTCGGTATCCAGAACCGGGTGACGATCCGGCTGATCGTCGAGGGCGCGAAAGTTCCGGTGCTGGTCGATGCCGGGGTCGGCACGGCGAGCGACGCTTCGGTCGCGATGGAGCTCGGCTGCGACGGAGTGCTGATGAACACGGCGATTGCCGAAGCGAAGGATCCGATCCGCATGGCACGGGCGATGAAGCTTGCGGTCGAGGCCGGGCGCGAGGCCTATCTCGCCGGGCGCATGGCGACCCGCAAATATGCCGATCCCTCAAGTCCGCTCGCCGGGCTGATTTAGAGCAACATGCTTACCGGTTCTTAACCACGACTGGGCGATGGTGCCCTCAAGGCCGCAACAAAGGGTCCGGGGGCACATGGCAAATCTCGAAAACTGCTCGCTTACAATCGCGGAATTGCGCGAATTCGCCAGCTTCGCGCCGGCCGAGCAGCGCTACATCAAGCGTAGCCTCGATGTCGGACTTGGGCGGCAGGACGCGTTCAAATTGTGGGCGCGTAATGCCGATGAGCGTTCCGCGATCCGCAGCCAGTATGTCGCCTACCAGGACCTCAAGGCCCTGCGCGACAGCCTGCCAGACGAAAATTCGCTCGAGGGGATCGACCTGTTCATGGGCAAGCTGGTCAGGGTATCGGCCTTCGACCTTGCCCAGGAGCGCCTCGGCGGGTTCTCCCCGTACCGTTTCCTCTACGAGCGCCTCTTGGGCGCGGCGGTGCGTCCGTTCCTGCCGAGTGCCTTTTGCGGCGCCGCGGCATTGCCGCAAATCCGCCCCGAGCGCCGCAAGGGACTGTTGCAGAGCCTCAGCGAATCCGCCGCCACCGCCCCGGGCTGGTCCGACCGCCAGCCGGCATTCTTTCCGGAATTCGTCGAGCTCGAGGCGGCCTAGGAACCGCCGGACAGATGAGCGTCGAGAACTTCGCCAGCTTTGCGCAGCACGACGTCGCCCGGGCCGAGATCGAGGCCTGGCGCGGCGAATGCCTCGATTTGCTCGCCCAGGGCGAAGCGATGATCGGCGCGCTGCTCGAACTTGCGCTCGAGCGCGGATACGAAATCGAACTCGATGCGCGCGCCTCGCAGCGCACGCTTGAGGCCATGCGGCTGATCGAGATGATCGGCGGCAGCCACGAGGAAGTAAAAAACGGCGTCGACGCGCTGGTGCTGTGGCAAAACGTCGAATCGCGCGGCGAATTGCTGTCGCATGGACTGCTCACCGAAACCCTCGACCGCAAGGGCCACTGGTACGCGATCGTCGATATGGTCACCTATCGCGCGGGCAAGCCGCACAAGGGCCGCATGGTCGCCAATCGCGACGACGCCGAGGAATTCAGCAAGCAGCTCACCCGGGCCCACACCAAGCTCAAGCTCCAGCTCGGCTGCGCGCGCCTGCGCCTCGACTGAACGACCCCGGGCCTATTTGTAGAGCGCGTCGAGCCGCTCGCCGTAGCGCGCCTTGATGACATGGCGGCGGATCTTCATGCTCGGCGTCATCTCGCCGTTCTCGATCGTGAAGCCTTCGTCGGCGAAGGCGAACTGCCGCACTTTCTCGACGACCGACAGGTCCTGGTTGACCCGGTCGACCGCTTCACGCAGCGCGCTGCGGAAGGCAGGCAGTTCCTGCAATGCGGCAAGGTCGAATTTCTCGTCGTTCCCGCGCGCCCAGTCGAGCGCCCATTCGATATCGGGTACGATGAGGCCGACGATATAAGGCCGCTTGTCGCCCACCACCATCGCCTGCGCGATCTCGGGCTGGAGCGTGAGCATGCCCTCGACCTTCTGCGGTGCGACGTTGTCGCCCTTGTCGTTGACGATCATGTCCTTCTTGCGGTCGGTGATGACGATCCGGCCCTTGGCGTCGAGATGGCCGATGTCGCCGGTGTGCAGCCATCCATCCTTGATCGCGCGCGCCGTCTCGGCCTCGTTGCGCCAGTAGCCGAGCATCACGCATTCGCCGCGCACGAGGATTTCGCCGTCCTCGGCGATTGTCACCTCGATGCCCTTCATTGGCGGGCCGACCGTGTCCATCTTGAGGCCTACTTTCGGCCGGTTGCAGCTGACCACCGGCGCGGCTTCGGTCTGCCCGTAGCCTTGCAGCATGGTCAGGCCCATCGCCTCGAAGAATGTCCCGACCTCGGGATTGAGCGGGGCTCCACCCGAAACCAGCGCCTTGATCCGCCCGCCGAAGCGCTTGCGGATCTTGGGCCGCAGGGTGCGCTCGAGCAGCAATTTCATCGGCAGGTCGCGCAGCCGCTTGCGCCCGGCGGAAGAACGCTCGCCGATGACCAGCGCCCGATCCATCAGGAAATTCGCGAACCGTCCCTGCTTGGCGACCTGGCTCATGATCCGCCCCCGCAGCACTTCGAACATACGCGGCACCACCACCATGATCGTGGGCCGCACTTCCTCGATATTGCTGGCGAGCTTGTCGAGACCTTCGGAATAATAGACCTGCGCCCCGAAGCCGATCGGCAGGAACTGCCCGCCGGTGTGCTCATAGGCATGGCTCAGCGGGAGGAAGGAGAGGAACACTTCCTCGTCCCAGCCGAAATCCTCGGCCAGCAATTGCGCGGCGCCATCGACATTGCACAGGATCGCGCCGTGGTGGAGCATCACCCCGCGCGGCGCCCCGCCGGTGCCGCTGGTATAGATGATGCACGCCATCTCCTGCCGCCCGATCCCGGCGATGCGCGCCTCGACCGCTGCCCGCGCGGCAACCGGGTCGCCGCCGAGCATATCGCTCCACGAGTGATAGTCGAAACTGCCTGACTGCTGGATATCGAGATCCTCGATCCCGATCAGAGTTTCGGGCTTGCCCGAGCGCATCATCGCCGGGACCAGCGGCTTTGCCAGCTTCGCATTCGAGACGATCACCGCGCGCGCGCCCGAATCGTCGAGCACATGCTGGTGGTCGCGTTCGGTGTTGGTGACATAGGCGGGCACTGTGACGCACCCCGCCGCCATGATCGCGAGGTCGGCGATGCACCATTCGGGCCGGTTCTCCGACACCAGCACCACCCGGTCGCCATTGCCGAGGCCGATCCCGCGCAGGTTCTCGGCCAACAGGCACGCCTGCCGCGCGACCTCGTTCCAGCTTTGCGAATGCCACGTGCCGCCACGCTTTGCCCACAGGAACGGCTTGTCGCCGAGTTCATCCGCCCGATCTAGGAACAGGCTGACCAGGTTGCGCGCTGCTGCGAAATCGGAGAGCTTCATGCTCCGGCCTGCTTCCCATCCATCCAAGTCCCGCGCAAACCCTAGGCGCGCGGAGCCGTAGCGGCAAGCGCCGCTATTGGCTGACGGCTACGCCTTCGCTGCGCGGATCGGCGGCGCCGATCCAGCGCCCGTCGCGCCATTCGACCGCATTGGCCTTGAGCGGCAGGCGCCGCGCGGAAATGCCCTTGTGGCCGAGCGCCTCGAGCGCTGGGATCATCGCGACCAGCGCCGAGCCTTCCTCGATGGTGATCGTGTCGCCCGGGGAATAGAGCACCGGCAGGGCAATCGCGCCCTGCGCCGGAAGTCCCCAGTCGAGATAGCCGATCAGCGCCTTCGCCACCTGGACAGGGATAGTTCCACCGCCGGCCGCCCCGATCGCCAGCACCAGCTGCCCCTCGGCATCGTAGACCAATGTCGGCGCCATCGAGCTCCTCGGGCGCTTGCCGGGCTCGACCCGGTTGGCGACCGGCGCTTCGTCCGTTTTGGGCGAAAAGCTGAAATCGGTCAGCTCGTTGTTGAGGTAATAGCCGCCGACCATCAGCCCCGAGCCGAACGAGCCCTCGACCGTCGAGGTATAGCTTACCGCATTGCCCCAGCGGTCGGTGGCGACGAAATGCGAAGTGCCGTTTTCGATCGGCTCATCGCCATCCGCCCGCGCGATCGGCGGGGCATCGCCCGGCCACGGCAATCCGGCCGAGACCAACGCCATGGTGGTATCTGGCGAAATCAGGCTGCTGCGCCCGGCGAGGTATGTATCGTCGATCAGCCCCTTCACCGGCACCTCAACGAAGTCCGCGTCGGCGAGGTAGAGTTCGCGGTCGGCATAGGCGAGCCGCTGGCTTTCCGCGAAGAGATGCCATGCAACCGGCGAATCCTTGCCCAGCGCCGTAAGGTCGAAGCGCTCGAGCTGCTTGAGGATGGCGATAACCGTGGTCGCACCCGAGGATGGCGGGCCCATGCCGCAGATCCGCCATTCGCGGTAGGAGCCGCAGACCGGTTCGCGCTGCCGCGCCGTATAATTCTCGATATCGCCGGTCACCATCGTCCGCGCGCCGGGGGTGGCGGCCGCGACCGCGCCGACGATCGCCTGCGCGTTGGCGCCGGAATAGAACGCGTCCGGGCCTTCGCCGGCCAGTCTTTCGAGCGTCGCCGCAAGCGCCAGGTTCTTGACCAGTGTGCCCGCCGGAAGCGGCTCCCCGGCGGCATCGTAATAGAGCGTCAGCCCGGCCGGTGTGGCGGCGGCGCGGTTCTTCGCGAAGGTGAGGTACTCACGCCCGCGTTCGGTCAGGACATAACCGTCGCGGGCCAGCGCGATGGCGGGTTCGAACAATTCGGCCCAGTCGAGCTTGCCGTGGCGGGCGTGGGCTTCGGCGGCGAGCCTTATATTGCCCGGTACGCCAACGCTGAGGCCGGAAAGCACGGCCTGCATGTAGGGCAGCGGTTTGCCTTCGCTATCGAGGAACCATTGGGTCCCGGCGGCCATGGGCGCGGTTTCGCGCCCATCGATGGTTTCGATCGAGCCATCGGCCCCGCCCCGGACATAGAAGCCGCCCCCGCCGATCCCCGAACTTTGCGGTTCGACCACGGTCAGCGCGATCATCGTCGCGATCGCCGCATCGGTGGCGCTGCCTCCGCGGCGGAGCATTTGTGCACCGGCCTCGGCTGCACGCGGATCGGCGGCGCTGACGACTCCAGCTTCGATTGTGCCCGCTTCGACCGGTGGCGTTGACGCGACCGTTTCCCCACCCGCGGCGCAGGCCCAGAGTGCGGCGGGAAGGAGAAGGGTGAAGCCGAAACGCTTGAACATGCCTTGCTGACTATTCGCTCCCAACGGCTTCGGCAATGGAGGCAAAGCCGTCGCGCTTCATCAACGCTTCGAGACCGCGCACAATCCGACGCGCTATCCCCGGGCCTTCGAAGACCATTGCCGAGTAGAGCTGGATGAGGCTCGCCCCCGCCCTAATCCGCGACCAGGCGTCTTCGGCTGTGGCGATGCCGCCCACGCCGACCAGCGGCAGCGCACCTCCCGTAGCCTTGCGGAAATCGCGCAGGCGCTGTTGCGCAAGTTCGCGCAATGGTTCGCCCGAAAGTCCGCCCGCTTCGCCCGATTGATGCGATTTCAGGCTCGGCCGCGAAATCGTGGTGTTCGAGACGATCAGCGCGCCGAGCTGCCGGTCGATCGCGATCCGCGCGATCGCGTCGATATCCGCCGACTCAAGATCGGGAGCCACTTTCAGGAACACGGGCGGCGGCTTGCCCTTGCAGGCCTCGGATGCCGCGCCGTTCACCGCATCTAGCAGGTCTCCGAGCGCGCCTTCGTCTTGCAGCGCGCGCAGGCCTGGCGTGTTGGGGCTCGAGACATTGATCGCGAGATAGCTTGCCAACGGGGCCATGATCCGCGCCATCACGCCGTAATCGGCGATCCGGTCGGGCGAATCCTTGTTGGCGCCAATGTTGATGCCGACCACGCCATTGGGTTTGCGCGCCGCGAGCCCCTGCGCGGCGGCCTGCGCCCCGCCATTGTTGAAGCCCATGCGATTGATCACCGCGCGGTCCTCGGTCAGGCGGAAAAGGCGCGGGCGGGGGTTTCCCGGCTGCGGCAAGGGCGTGATCGAGCCGACCTCGGCGAAACCGAAGCCCACTCCCAGCAGCGCATCGGGCACTTCGCCGTTCTTGTCGAAGCCGGCCGCCATGCCGAGCGGATTGGGGAAGGCGAGCCCCGCGACCGCGGCGGCGAGCGGCCCGGGTTCGGGCGGGGAGCCCGCGGGCAGCATCTTGAGCGCGCCAAGGGCCAGGCGATGCGCCGATTCGGGGTCGAGCGCGAAGACCAGCGGCCGGATCAGGCGGAACAGCATCGCGGCGCCTATGACAGGGGCGGAAAGGCCTGTCGATTCCGGCAGAGGTCAAAAAATTCCGGTTTCGAATGAAAGCTGTAACCCAAATGTCACGCCGATTGTCGCTTTCCTACAATTCGCGGGTCGGGAATCGGTCTAGATGCCTGCCTGCGACCCGAAGGGCTCGCAAGCAGCAATGCTTCCGAGTTCTCAACTATGCAGGGGCGGCTTCTTTTCGGGGGCCGCCCCCTTTTTTCGCCATTCGCACGCGGAAACCATTTGTTTGTTGCATTGCGGCAGACACTGCCTAGATGAAACCGGAACGAATCGCTCCGATTTGAGAACGGATCGCAACAATGCGCCTGTCGAGCATGGCCGATTACGCTGTTGTCACGATGAGCGCCGCCGCGCGCCATTGCGGCGGCGCGCGTGTTTCGGCCGCGCAACTGGCCGCCGAGACGAGCCTGCCGGTGCCTACCGTGCAGAAGCTGGTCACCATTCTCACTGCCGCCGGCCTGCTGCGCTCGGTCCGCGGCCAGCATGGCGGGCTGCAACTGGCGCGCCCGGCGGCGGCGATAACATTGGCCGACATCGTCGAGGCGGTCGAAGGGCCGATCGCGCTCACCGCCTGCGTCCAGCAGGGGAAGCACGATTGCGGACTTGAAGCCTGCTGCAGCGTCCGCCCGCATTGGGGCGCGGTCAACGCGGCGATGCGTGGGGTTTTGGCCGAAGTGCCGCTGACCCGGCTTGCCCGGCTGGAGGCGGCGCAATGACCGACGACGCATCCCTCCAGGACCAGGAAGCCCGCGACGCTGCGAAGAGGCTCGAAACCTACGAATGGGGTTTTTCGAGCGATATCGAGCAGGAATTCGCGCCCAAGGGGCTCGACGAAGGCACCGTGCGGTTCATTTCGGCCAAAAAGGACGAGCCCGAGTGGATGCTCGAATGGCGCTTGAAGGCCTTCCGCATGTGGCAGGAGCTGGAATCGCCGGACTGGGCCAAGCTCAAGATTCCACCGATCGACTACCAGGACGCCTATTACTACGCCGCGCCCAAGGCAAAGAAGGCGCTCGGCTCGCTCGACGAGCTCGATCCCGAAATCCTGCGGGTCTACGAGAAACTCGGCATCCCGATCGAGGAGCAGAAGGTACTTGCCGGGGTCGAGGGCGCGCGCAAGGTCGCAGTCGATGCGGTGTTCGACAGCGTCTCGGTCGCCACCACCTTCCGCGAGGAATTGAAGAAGGCCGGGGTGATCTTCCTCTCGATCTCCGAGGCGATCCGCGAATATCCCGAGCTGGTCAGGAAATGGCTCGGCAAGGTCGTGCCCCCGCGCGACAATTACTTCGCCTGCCTCAACGCCGCGGTGTTTTCCGACGGAACTTTCGTCTGGATTCCCGAAGGCGTACGCTGCCCGATGGAGCTGAGTACCTATTTCCGGATCAATGCCGAGAATACCGGCCAGTTCGAGCGCACGCTGATTATCGCCGAGAAGGGGGCCTACGTCTCTTACCTCGAAGGCTGCACCGCGCCCCAGCGCGACGAGAACCAGCTCCACGCCGCGGTGGTCGAACTGGTCGCGCTCGACGATGCCGAGATCAAGTACTCGACGGTGCAGAACTGGTATCCGGGCGATGCCGAGGGCAAGGGCGGGATCTACAATTTCGTCACCAAGCGGGCGCTGTGCCAGGGGCGGCGCAGCAAGGTCAGCTGGACCCAGGTCGAGACCGGCAGCGCGATCACCTGGAAATATCCGAGCTGCGTGCTCAACGGCGAGGACAGCGTGGGCGAGTTCTACTCGGTCGCGGTGACCAACAATTACCAGCAGGCCGATACCGGCACCAAGATGGTCCACAACGCGCCCGGAACGCGCTCGACGATCATCTCGAAGGGCATTAGCGCGGGGAAATCATCGAACACCTATCGCGGGCTGGTGCGGATGGGCGCCAACGCCGAAGGCGCGCGCAATTTCACCCAGTGCGACAGCCTGCTGCTGGGCGACCAGTGCGGCGCGAATACCGTGCCTTATATCGAGGTGAAGAACCCCTCGGCCCAGCTCGAGCACGAGGCGACCACCAGCAAGATTTCGGACGACCAGCTGTTCTACGCGATGCAGCGCGGGCTCGGGCAGGAGGAAGCGGTCGCGCTGATCGTCAACGGCTTCGCCAAGGAAGTGTTGCAGCAGCTGCCGATGGAGTTTGCAGTCGAGGCGCAGAAGCTGCTGGGGATCAGTCTGGAAGGGAGTGTGGGATGATGTGGTTCCCGACCCGAGAGCGAGTTCTCAAACGCCTGACCACGCTCGCCGCAGACTCATTTGAGCTGGAGCAACAGGCTGGCATGCTGTCCAAGCGCTTCGCCGAAACAAATGACCTTTTCGGCGAATTTACTGAATTTGCTGATTTTAGGCGCGAACTTTCGGACACCACGCAAGCTTTGATGATCGCGGGTGAGGCTGTGTTGAGCGGTCAAGTGGCGCCGAAAGCAATGGCGAAGAACCTTCCTATGTTTGGCCAGCAGATCGAGGCCTATCGGCAGACCCTCACTGGAATCCTGAAATCGGTCATAGCCATCGGAGCCGTCGGGTGACCAAGAAAACCCTCAAGCTCCGCCCCCCATCCGAACAGGATGCCCCGCCGCCGATCAAGAAACGCGGCCGCGGGTGGGAGATTTCCGAAAGGCGCCTCGACGTGCTGCACGAGCAGGCGCGCGACATGCGGCGGCATTCGAGCGAGGCGCACAAGGCGCTGGCCGAACGCTTCGCCAAGGCCGATCTCGGTCGCTACACCTTCAAGCGGCACACGGTGGTCGGATCGGCGATCCTCGATTTTGCTTGCCATCACCTCGGCATGGCGATCGCCATCGACGAGGACGGCGCCAACGAGACGATCGCCAGACGCCGCGACAAGACCCTCGAAGCCGTGGGCGTACGGGTGATGCGGATCAAGGCCGCCGACATCCTCGCGGATATCGACGCGGTCCTCCAGCGCATCACCGCCGGCATGCGCATGCGGATCGCCGACAAGCTCGAAGCCGCACGAGCCCACAAGGCCGCCAACCCGCGCCAGTCCTATTCACGGCCAAGGCCCGAGAGAAACGACAATGCTCGAAATCAATAACCTCCACGCCACCGTCGGCGGCAAGCAGATCCTCAACGGGCTGACGCTCAGCGTCGGCGCGGGTGAGGTGCATGCGATTATGGGGCCCAACGGCTCGGGCAAATCGACGCTCGCCTATGTACTGGGCGGCCGGCCGGGTTACGAGGTCACCCAAGGTTCGGTCAGCTTCAACGGGCAGGATCTGTTTGCGCTGGAACCGCATGAGCGCGCGGCGGCGGGCCTGTTCCTCGGCTTCCAGTACCCGGTCGAGATCCCGGGCGTCAGCTTCGCCCAGTTCCTGCGCGAGGCGGCCAATGCGCAGCGCAAGGCTCGCGGCGAGAGCGAGCTTTCGGGCGGCGATTTCCTCAAGCTCGCGCGCGAGAAGGCGGCGCTGCTCAAATTCGACATGGAAATGCTCAAGCGCCCGGTGAATGTCGGCTTCTCGGGCGGCGAAAAGAAGCGCGCCGAGATGGTCCAGATGGGCATTCTCGATCCCAAGTTCGCGGTGCTCGATGAGACCGATTCCGGCCTCGACATCGATGCGCTGCGGGTGGTCGGCGATGGGATCAACGCGATCATGCGCGCGCCGGACAAGGGCGTGCTGCTGATCACCCACTACCAGCGGCTCCTGGAGGTGGTGCGGCCCGACAAGGTGCATGTGCTGGCCAAGGGCCGGATCGTGAAGTCCGGCGGGCCGGAACTGGCGCTCGAACTCGAAGAAGAAGGCTACGAGGCGGTCACCGCATGAGCCACGCCGCAACCCTTCCCACCCGCCGCGACGAGGATTGGCGCTATGCCGATGCCGACTGGCTGGCGGCGGCCGATCCGGTCGCGCTCGGCCAGTGGCGCGAGGTTGCGGTTCCGGAAGGCGAGACTTTGCGCGAAACCAGCGTGCTGGTCGAAGGCGGAGTCACAAGGCTGCGCATCCGCGTGGGCAAGCGCGGGCGTTACGAGCATTTCGCGCTCAATTCGGCGGGCCGCTATGCGCGGCTGGAGTTGGAAGTCGCGCTGGAAGAAGGCGCGCATTTCACGTTCGGCGGGGTCACCATCGGCGGCGGCGAAAAATTGCAGGAATTCGTCACCCGCGTGAACCACGCCCCGCGCAGCACATCGAGCCAGGTGGTCCGCGCGGTGCAATGGGGCCGCTCGACCGGCAATTTCCTTGGCCGGATCGAGATTCCGCCGGGCTCGCAGCAGGTCGATGCGGCTCAAAACTTCAAGGCGATCCTGCTCGAAAAGGGCGCTTCGGCCAATGCCAAGCCCGAGCTCGAAATCCACGCCGACGACGTCAAGGCCGCCCACGGCGCGGCGATTGGCGCGCTCGATGAGAAGGCCGGGTTCTATATGGCCGCGCGCGGGATTCCGCCGGAAGTGGCGCGCAAGCTGCTGGTGCGCGCGTTCATCGCCGATGCCTTCGAGGCGCTGGAGGATGAAACGCAGTACGATGCGCTGCTCGAAAAGGCACTCGCGGCGCTCGACGAGGCGGCGATATGAGTGTGACCGACACCATTTCCCGCAAGGCCGAGTTTCCCGGGCTCGCCGGCGAATGGCACTATCTCGACACCGCCGCGACCGCGCAGAAGCCGCAAGTCGTTATCGATGCCGTCACACGCGCGCTGGGCGAGGATTACGCCACCGTCCATCGCGGGGTCTATGCCCGCTCGGCCGAGATGACGCTGGCTTACGAGGCAGCGCGGCGGCGGGTGGCGGGATTCATCGGCGGCAAACCCGAGGAGCTGGTCTTCACCCGCGGTGCGACCGAGGCGATCAACCTTGTCGCGGCAAGCTGGGGCGCGGCCAATCTCAAGCCGAGCGATCGCATCCTGCTTTCGGTGCTTGAGCATCACTCGAACATTGTCCCGTGGCAGTTGCTCGCCGAGCGCACCGGGGCGGTGATCGATGTGTGCCCACTCACCGATGATGGGCGGATCGATCTCGATGCCGCCGAGGCGATGCTCACTCCGGCGCACAAGCTCGTCGCACTCGCGCATGTCTCGAACGTGCTTGGTTCCGAACTCGATGCGCGCCGCGCCGCTGATCTTGCCCATGCCGTCGGCGCGAAGCTGCTGCTGGACGGCTGCCAGGCGGTTCCGCGCACAAGGATCGATGTTGCCGCGCTCGATTGCGATTTCTACGCCTTCTCGGCGCACAAGCTTTACGGCCCGACCGGGATCGGCGCCTTGTGGGCGCAGGGCGAAATCCTCGCCGCGATGCCGCCTTTCCAGGGCGGCGGGGCGATGATCGACCGCGTGACGTTCGAAAAGACAACCTATACCTCCGCGCCGCAGCGCTTCGAGGCGGGCACTCCGGCGATCACCGAGGCTATCGGGTTCGGGGCGGCGGTGGATTACGTCGAAAAGATCGGGCTCGACGCGCTCGAACGGCACGAGCGCGCACTGGTGCGGCAATTGCGCGAGGGCCTGCGGGGCATGAACGATGTGACCCTGTACGGGCCCGAGGATTCGCTCGGCATCGTCAGCTTCGCGCTCGACGGCATCCACCCGCACGATCTCGGCACCATCCTCGACGAGGAAAATGTCGCGATCCGCGCGGGGCACCATTGCGCCCAGCCGCTGATGGACCATCTCGGGATCAGCGCCACCGCGCGGGCAAGCTTCGGCATATACAGCGACGAGAGCGACATCGCCGCTCTACTCGCCGGGATCGAACGGACCAGGAGGATTTTTCGTTGAGCGAGGACGATCCCAAGGGATTTGAGGTCGAGCAAGTGGACAATGTTCCCGCCCCTCCCCGCGCGCGCGTCGATGACGAAACCGCGCCGGAGAAGCTCGAGCGCAAGCGCGATTACCTCGAAGGGTTCCTGGCCCAGAAGCCCGAGGCCGATAACGCGGGCGAGCCGGGCGGCGAGCTCTACGAAGCGGTGATCGATGCGCTCAAGGGCATCTTCGATCCCGAGATCCCGGTGAATATTTACGACCTCGGCCTTATCTACGGGGTGGATCTGTCGGACGAAGGCGATGCGATGGTGACGATGACGCTGACCACCCCGCATTGCCCGGTGGCCGAATCGATGCCGGCGGAGGTCGAGCTCCGGGTCGGCGCGGTGCCTGGCATCCGCGATGCCGAAGTCAATTTGGTGTGGGACCCGCCATGGGATCCCGCCAAGATGAGCGACGAAGCGCGGCTCGAACTGGGGATGCTGTGATGGTTGAGACCAAAACCCGCCAGTTGCCCGCCGCGGTTACGCTCACACCGGCCGCCGAGGCGCGGATTGCCGAGCTGATGAGCAAGGCTCCCGAAGACGCGATCGGCGTCAGGCTTTCGACGCCGCGGCGCGGCTGCTCGGGCCTTGCCTATTCGGTCGATTATGTGACCGAGGCCAAGCCGTTCGATGAGCGCATCGAGACCCCCGGCGGCCTGTTCTTCATCGATGGCGCCTCGGTCCTCTATCTCGTCGGCAGCGTGATGGACTGGCAGGAAGACGATTTCGCCGCCGGTTTCACCTTTGCCAACCCCAACGCCAAGGGCGCCTGCGGATGCGGCGAGAGCTTTACCGTCTGAACGCTGACTAGTCGGCGAGGAATTCGAGCAGCGCGCGCTCGAGCGGATCGATCTCGGTCGCCGTCTTGAGATATTCGCGCACGGTGCCGCCACCGGACTGCGCCTCGAACATGCGCTGGAGGAACCCGCCAAGGCTGGCTCCGTCGCTCTGGAGAAAGTCCATCAACTCGGCTTCCTGGTCCCTGGTCAACGGCTCGTTGCCGCCGAAGCGCTGGAGGTAGGTGCCGACGCCCTGCACGAACAGCGAGGGCCAATCCTGCGAGTTGTTGCCGCCCTTGGTCGCTTCCTTGATGCGGAACAGCGCCTCGGCCTCGATCCTGCCGATCGACCGTGGGAGGTTGCGGTCGGTGCGGTAGACCATCCGGCGGAGGAACTGCACTTCCTTGTCGCTGATGCTGCCGACCGGGATTTCGCGGCCGATCAATTTGCCCGCGCGGGTCGGGCCGACGCCTTCGGTCACGGCCTTTTCGATCACGCTCAAAGCATTGCGCTTCATCGAATCCGCGACCGGATCGGCATGTTGCAGGAGGCGGGTCATCAGCTCGAGCTCTTCCATGCCCGAGGCGGTGCCGTCATGCGTGGTCCGCGACCACAGCCAGCGCGCCGCCGAATCGTCGACCCCGCCGCGCGGTTCGCGGCTGTTGACGACATGTTCGAACAGTGCGTCGACAAAGAACTCGCTCCATTCGGGCGAGGAGCCGCGCAAATCGTCGTTGGCGAGCAGCAGCGTATCGGCCTCGACCCGCCCGACATGGCCATCCTGCCAGGTGGCGTCGCGAAGTTCGCGGATATCGGCCGATGTGATTCCGGGCTTGGCCGGCTCTGCTCGTGAAATGTCGGCGACGTGTGCGTTCATTTTTTGGCGCCCTGTCCTCTCAATATTTGCTTATCCCGCGAAACCATTAACGGGCCGTTACCCACGCAAACGCGCGGCTGAAGGGAGTTAGCGCCGGGCAGCGGAATGCAGTTAGCGACTATAGGCGGAACCCGGTTAGCACCGGCTTAAGGCCCCGCCGTAGTCGCCAGAGGAACCGGCGCGTCGGGAATCTCAATCGCTGCTTGCGGTTGCGCGATGCGCACGGCAAGTCAACGCCGCCCTCCGTCCGGCGGGCCGAGCGCCAACCAAGACAAAGGAAACCGAGTGTCCCAGCCCCGTTACGATGTGATCGCGATCGGCAACGCCATCGTCGACGTGATGTCCCCTTGCGATGATGATGCGATCGAGGAACTGGGCATGGTGCGCGGGGCGATGACCCTCGTCGATTCGGCGCGTGCGCTCGAACTATACAAGGCCATGGGCCCGGCGCGCGAAATCTCCGGCGGCTCGGCGGCCAACACGCTGGCGGGGCTGGCCGCGCTCGGCGCGCAATGCGCGTTCATCGGCCAGGTTGCCGCGGACCAGTTGGGCGAGGTCTTCGCGCACGATATCCGCGCCGCCGGGATCGATTTCGACACTCCGGTGCGCGCCGGCGATCCGCCCACCGCGCGCTGCCTGATCTTCGTCACCCCCGATGGCCAGCGGACGATGAACACCTTCCTCGGCGCCTCGCAGTACCTGCCGGCGGCGGCACTCGATCTCGAAGCGGTCGCCGATGCCAAGGTGCTCTATCTTGAGGGCTATTTGTGGGATCCGCAAGAACCGCGCGCGGCGATGCGCAAGGCGATCGAAGCGGCCAAGGCCGCCGGGCGCGAGGTTGCCTTCACCCTCTCCGACGCCTTCGTGATCGATCGCCACGGCGACGATTTCCGCGCGCTGATCGAGGACGGGCTGATCGACATATTGTTCGCCAACAAGGCCGAGCTCGCGGCGCTGACCGGCGAGGCGGATTTCGATGACGGGCTAGCGGCTCTGGCGCCGAAAGTCCCGCTGCTGGTGGTGACCCGTAGCGAGGATGGCGCGGTGGCGATCGCGCGGGGCGAACGCGCCGAGGTCCCGGCCGAGCCTATCGACCGCGTCGTCGATACCACCGGTGCGGGCGACTTGTTCGCCGCCGGGTTCCTCTCCGGCCATGTTGGGGGCAAGGACCTCGCCACCTGCCTCAGGATGGGCGCGATCTGCGCGCGCGAGATCATCTCCCATTACGGCGCCCGGCCGGAGGCGGATTTGCGGGCGCTGGTGGCGGCGCGGCTGGGCTAGCCGCGCTTCTCGCGCTCTACTTCGCGCCAGCCGATGTCGCGGCGGCAGAAGCCCGAGGGGAAATCGACCTTGTCGACCGCATCGTACGCAGCCTTCTGCGTCTTGGTGACGTTTGCGCCGAGCGCGGTGACGCTGAGTACACGCCCTCCATTGGCGATCAGGTTGCCCGCCGCGTCGAGAGCGGTGCCGGCGTGGAACACCTTGGCCCCGCCGACCTCGGCGTCCTCAATATTGCGGATCGCGCCGCCCTTTTCCGGTGTTCCGGGATAGCCCCTCGCCGCCATCACCACGGTCAGCGCGCTCGCCTTGGCCAGCTTCGGCGGGGGCAGCGAGGCGAGCCGGCTCTCGGCACAGGCGAGCAGCAATTCACCGAGGTCCGATTCGAGCCGCATCATCAGCACCTGGCATTCGGGATCGCCGAAACGGGCATTGTATTCGATCAGTTTGGGGCCGCTGTCGGTCAGCATCAGCCCGGCGAAGAGCACGCCCGAATAGGGCATGCCTTCGTTGGCCATGGTCTTGACCGTGGGAGCGATGATCCGCTCGATCGCTTCGCCGCGCAGCAGCGGGGTCAGCACCGGCGCCGGGCTGTAGGCGCCCATCCCGCCGGTGTTGGGGCCGGTATCGCCGTCGCCGACACGCTTGTGGTCCTGCGCCGAGCCGAACGGGACGATCGTCGCCCCGTCGGTCAGCGCGAAGAAGCTCACTTCCTCGCCTTCGAGAAATTCCTCGATCACCACTTCGGCGCCCGCCTCACCGAGCGCGCCGCCGAACATGTCCGCCAGCGCATCTTCGGCCTCGGCAAAGGTATCGGCGATCACCACGCCCTTGCCCGCCGCCAGCCCGTCGGCCTTGAGCACATAGGGCGGCTCGAAAGTGTGCAGCGCGGCTTTCGCTTCGGCGAGCGATCGCGTGCGGACATAGCCCCCGGTCGGGATTCCCGCCCGCTCGCACAGATCCTTGGTGAAGCCCTTGCTGCCTTCGAGCTGCGCCGCGGCTTTCGAGGGGCCGAATACCGCGAAGCCCTCGGCGCGCAGGCTGTCGGCGAGCCCGTCGACCAGCGGCGCCTCGGGACCGATCACCACCAGGCCGATGCGCTTGGCGGCGCAGAATTCTGCCACCGCCGCGTGGTCGGTCAGTTCGAGGCCGACCAGCTCGGCATGTTCGGCGATCCCGGGATTGCCGGGTGCGGCATAGAGGATATCGTTTGTGCTCGCGAGCAGCCGGGATTGCGCCAGCTTCCAGCTGAGCGCATGTTCGCGCCCGCCCGATCCCAGCAAGAGGATGTTCATGCCCGGTCTTTCCTCCGACGATGACGACTATGCGCTGTCGCAAGGGCTGGTAGCGAAGCCGTCGCCGGGCGACAACGCCGCTCCGCTCACCATCACCGAGATTTCGGCGCTGTTGAAGCGCACGGTCGAGCATGCCTTCCCCTTCGTGCGCCTGCGTGGCGAGCTGTCGGGTGTTAAGCGCGCCGGATCGGGGCATCTCTATTTGCGGCTCAAGGACGAAAACGCCCAGATCGACGGGGTGATGTGGCGCGGCGCGGCGCAGCGGTTGGCCTTCGCGCCCGAGGACGGGATCGAGGTGATCGTCACCGGCAAGCTCACCACCTATGCCGGGCGCTCGTCGTACCAGATCGTGGTCGAGAGCATGGAGATTGCCGGCGAAGGCGCGCTGTTGGCTTTGCTCGAAAAGACCAGGGCGCGGCTGGAGGCCGAGGGCCTGTTCGCTTCGGAGCGCAAGCGGCCGCTGCCGTTCCTGCCGCGTGTGATCGGCGTGGTCACTTCGCCAACGGGCGCGGTGATCCGCGACATCATCCACCGGCTCGAAGACCGTTGCCCGTGCCACGTGCTTGTGTGGCCGGTGCTGGTCCAAGGCGAAGGCTCTGCGCAGCAGGTGGCCTCTGCGGTGCGCGGCTTCTCGGGCCTCGAGCCGGGCGGGCCGGTCCCGCGTCCCGAAGTGGTGATTGTCGCGCGCGGCGGCGGTTCGATCGAGGATTTGTGGAGCTTCAACGAGGAAATCGTCGTCCGCGCGATCGCCGAAAGCACGATCCCGGTGATCTCGGCGGTGGGACACGAAACCGACACGACATTGGCCGACCATGCCGCCGACCGGCGGGCGCCCACGCCCACCGCGGCGGCCGAGATGGCGGTCCCGGTCCGCGCCGAACTCGCCGCGACGCTCGACGAGCTGGCGCTGCGCAAGAAACGCGCGATCCTGCGGCCGGTGGCGCTGGGGCGCGAACGGCTCGAGGCGCGCATTGCCCGCCTGCCCCGACCCGAAGCGATGGTCGCGCAGGCCGCCCAGCGGCTCGACGATCCCAGCGAACGGTTGCAGCGAGCGCTCACCGACCGGGCGCGGCAGGCCGGGAATGCACTGCAACTGGCCGCTTCGCCCTTGCGTCCCGCCCTGCTCACCCGCTCGCTCGCCGAGTGCCGAGTCCGGCTCGATGCGCTCGAACGGTTGCGCCTGCAACTGAGCCCCGAAGCGCCGTTAAGCCGGGGTTATGTCATGGTCAGCGACAATGCCGGGCATGTGGTCAAAACCGCCGCCGAAGGACGCACCAAGCACGCCCTCACCTTACGCTTCAAGGATGGCGCGCTCGATGTCGCGCCTGCTGGGTCGGTACGAAAGTCCAGGCCGGGCGCAAAGGCGGAAGGCGGACCCGGACAGGCGGAATTGTTCTGAAGGCCAAGGATTGGTAAGGCGCAGCGCATGTTGATGTCAGCCGGCGGGCAGCCCGCCACCCTGATTTACGGCCACAATGGCTTTCGCGTCGTCAGGCCCGGCAAGTTCGTACTCTGCGCGGTCACCGGCGAGGCGATCGCGCTAGAGGAATTGCGCTACTGGAGCGTCGAACGGCAGGAGGCCTATGCCAGCTGCGACATCGCCACAAGGCGGCTGACAGGCGCGGCGTGAGCCGCCGCCGCTGGGCCTTGCTGGCGCTGCCGGGATTGGCGGGTGCCTGCCAAGGCGCACCCGAGCCCGCGCCGCTCCCGCCGCCCGTGATAGCCGAAATGCCCCCGCCCCCGCTCGAACCCAAACTTGAGCCGGTGCCGCCGCCGGAGATCGCCTTTGCCGGGGAATTGACCCAGGGCGGCTGGATTCGCGGCCTCCTGCCTCGCGAGGCGGTTTCGGCGACGCTCGATGGCGAGCCGGTCGATTTCGCTTATGACCGCGCCTTTTTTGCGGCGTTCGACCGCGATGCGGGGACCAGCGCGACCCTGGCCGCGAAGTTGGCCGACGGCACGGAAATATCGCGCACGATCGCGATTTCCCCGCGCGCTTGGGACATCGAGCATGTCAATATCGCCCAACGGCCCGGCGGCGCGACCGAGGAATTCATGCGCCTGCGTGAACCCGAACTGGCGCGGATCGAGGCGGCGCGCGCGATCCGGTCGGACACTATAGGCTGGAGGCAGGACTTCGTCTGGCCGGCCAAGGGCCGGATTTCCGGCCGCTTCGGCTCGCAGCGCATCTATCGCGGGGAGCCGGGCAGCTATCATTCGGGGATCGACATCGCCACCGGCGAAAGCGGCACGCCATTCGTCGCCCCTGCCGATGGAGTGGTGGTGCTGGCGGCGCAGCAGCCATTCACGCTCGAAGGGAATTTGCTGATCATCGATCACGGCAACGGACTCAACAGCGCCTTCCTTCATTGCTCGGAACTGGCTGTGAGGGAAGGCGAGGCGGTGAAGCAGGGGCAGTATATCGGGCGCATCGGCATGACCGGGCGAGCCACCGGGCCGCATCTCCACTGGAGCATGAAGTGGAACGCCGCGCGGCTCGATCCGCTGCTGTTCACCGGGCCGATGGATTGAATTGCCGCCTGTGATGCGCCGCATCCTCCTGATCCTGCTGCTGGTGATCGGCCTGTCGCCGGGCATTTACTGGCGCGAGCAGGCACCACCGCCCGATTTGCGTCAGGAGATAGGGGTGGTGTCTCTGATGGCGGGCAAAGCAGCGCCGCTCGATAAGGACGGGCGCCTGAAGCTCACCGGGGTTTGGGCGCTGACCAGCCGCAACCGCCTGTTCGGTTCATATTCGGCGCTGCTGGCGCCGGACGATGGTTCGCTGCTGGCGTTCAGCGATCGCGGCAACTGGCTGCGCCTGCCGCAGCTCGACGGGCGGCGCGCGGGAATGGGCGCGGTGTTCGCCGATAGCGGCGCGCCCAAGAATGCGCAGGATATCGAATCCGCCACAAGCGATCCCGCCACCGGCCGGATCTGGCTCGGGCTCGAGGCGCGCAATGCGTTCCTTCGGATGGAGGCGGATTTTTCGCAGATATCGGTGGCCGAGCCCGGGGCAATGCGCGATTGGCCGGCGAATCGCGGCCCCGAAGCGATGCTTCGCCTGAAGGACGGGCGTTTCATCGTGCTGGCGGAGAAGGAAAGCGCTCTGGGCGCTTCGGGCGGTCCGGCGCTGCTGTTCGCCGGCGATCCGGTGGAGGGTGCTACGGCCACGCCCTTCCGCTTCGAGGCCGATCGCCGTTTCTCGCCCACCGACATGGCCGAACTGCCCGATGGACGGGTGCTGATCCTGCTGCGCAAGGTCAGCATCGGGCTGCCGCTGGATTTTGCCGCGCGGCTGGTGGTGGCCGATCCCGCCGCGATTCGCGCGGGCACGGCTTGGCCGTGGGAAGAAGTGGCGGATTTGAGCGCCGCGGTGCCGATGGACAATTACGAAGGGTTGGCGCTCAGTGGCGGGGCGGATGGGAAGCCGCTCACTTTGTGGCTGGTCTCGGACGATAATGGGGCGAGCTATATCCAGCGTACCTTGCTGGTGCGGCTGGAGTGGGAGCTGCCGGAGCGGCGGCTAATTACGCAGCCTTAGACGCCTTCACCAGTTCGCGCTTCACCTTGAGCGCACGCGGGCTGAGCTTCTCGTCCGAAGTCTTGAGCAGCCAGTTGTCGAGCCCGCCATTGTGCTCGACCGAGCGCAGGCCATGAGTCGAGACGCGGAAGCTGAAGCCCTTGTCGAGCTTTTCCGACAGCAGAGTGACGTTCTGCAGGTTCGGCAGGAACACCCGCTTGGTCTTGTTGTTGGCGTGGCTCACATTGTGGCCGACCTGGCGGCCCTTGCCGGTCAGTTCGCAGATGCGCGACATGGGGAATCTCTCGTAGCTAGATTGCAGCGGATCGCTGGAAAGCGGCGCGCATAGCGGCGCCGGGTCCAATCGTCAAGCAATCGGCGGCATTGCGGGCGCGGTTGCGCCGCGCTAGCCGCTTCCGATGAGCAAATGGCCGCTTCCCGAACCGATGGCGCGCGCGCTTGCGCTGGCTCGTAAGGCCGAAGCCGCCGGCGAAGTGCCGGTGGGCGCGGTTGTCGTGTTGGGTGGGGAAGTGATCGGCGAAGGGCACAATGCACCGCGCGCCGCGAAGGACCCGACCGCCCATGCCGAAATCGTCGCCATCCGCCGGGCAAGCGAGGCCCTCGGCCGCGACCGGCTGGAGGATTGCGAATTGTGGGTTACGCTCGAACCTTGTGCGATGTGCGCCGGGGCGATTTCGCATGCGCGGATCGCGCGGCTCTATTACGCCGCGAGCGATCCCAAGGGCGGCGCGGTCGAGCACGGCGCAAGGGTTTTCGAGCAGCCGCAATGCCACCACCGGCCCGAAGTCTATTCGGGCATGGGGGAGGACGAAGCTGCCGCCCTGCTCAGGGATTTCTTTGCCGAAAGAAGGGCTTAGGCCCAATCACAAAGGTGTGAAATCGAGCCCGATATCGGCTGCCGGCGCGCTCTGGGTGAGCCGCCCGACCGAAACGTAATCGACCCCCGTCGCCGCGATTTCGCCTATGGTCTCCAGCGTCACTCCGCCCGAAGCCTCGGTCGCCGCGCGGCCGGCGACCAGCGTGACGGCCTCGCGCAAGGTCGCGGGCGCCATATTGTCAAGCAGCATGTGGCTCGCGCCCGCCGCCAGCGCCGGTTCGATCTGTTCGAGCCGGTCGACTTCGCAGATGATGTCGCACACCCCCGCTTCGCGTGCGCGCCGCACCGCTTCGCCGACATCGCCCGCGACCAGCACGTGGTTGTCCTTGATCATCGCGGCATCCCACAGCCCCATGCGGTGGTTCCGCGCCCCGCCCATCCGCGTGGCGTATTTCTCGAGCATGCGCAGGCCCGGAATGGTCTTGCGCGTGTCGAGCAACTTCGCCTTCGTATCGCCCATCGCGTTGATATAGGCGCGGGTCAGCGTGGCGATGCCCGAGAGGTGCTGAACGGTGTTGAGCGCGCTGCGCTCGGCAGTGAGCAGCGCGCGGGCATTGCCCGAAAGCCGCATCAAATCCGTGCCTTCGGCAACTTCTTCGCCTTCCGCGACGAGAATTTCGATCTCCATCGCCGGATCGAGCGCGCGGAAGAACGCGGCGGCGATAGGCAGACCGGCCACTACGATCGGATTGCGGCTGTCCATCACGCCAGAGAACCGCGCATCGGGGGGAATCACGCTTTCGGCGGTGACATCATGTCCCCCGCCCGGCAGCCCGACGCCGAGGTCCTCATCGAGCGCGGCGCGGACAAAGGCATCGAGATCGAAGCCGGGGATAGTGAATTCTTGCATTGATGCTCAATGAAACGGTCGCGAAGCGACCGCAAGGCCGAACGGCCGCCCGCAGCTGCCCCGAAGCGAAGCGAAGGGAATAGCGGCGAGGATCGGACGTGCGGATGCACGTCAGAAAAGCAATCAATGCACGAAGCGCGCGACTACGTCCCTGTACGACCGGCTCACCTTCACCTGCGCCGCGCTTTCGAGCACCAGGAAGCACTCGCCATTGGTGTGCGGCTTGACCTGGCGGACCTTGTCGAGATTGACGATGGTCGAGCGGTGCACCCGCTGGAACACCCGCGGGTCAAGCCGGCGCTCGAGATCCTTCATCGTTTCGCGCAGGATCAGCGAATTGTCGCCTGTATAGATGCACATATAATCGCCCGCGGCTTCGATATGCTCGATCGAATCGACATCGACCCGGAAGATCTGCCCGCGGTCTTTGACGTTGATCAGCTTCTCGTAACGCGCGGTCACGTCCTCGTCGCCGGCCATACCTTCCACGGCATCGGGCGCGACTTCGTTGAGCACCGATTTGAGCTTTTCGGCCTCTTCGGCGGAACGCTTCTCGCACAGCCTGGTGCGCACCCGGTCGAGCGTGTCGGCGAGCTTGTCCCGGTCGACCGGTTTCATCAAATAATTGACCGCATTAGCCTCGAACGCCCTGATCGCGTGTTCCTGGTAGGCGGTGACGAAGACGAACAGCGGCGGCTCGATCTCCATCACTCCCTTGACCACCGAAAAGCCGTCGAACCCCGGCATCTGGATGTCGAGGAAGACGAGGTCGGGCTTCTCGGTCTTGATCTTGCGGATCGCCTCGCGGCCATTGGCGCAGGTGTCGATCACTTCGACGTCGGGAAATTCCTCAAGCCGCAGTTGCAGCCCCTGGATCGCCAGCTTCTCGTCATCGACAAGGATGGTTCGGATAGTCATGCGTCCAGTCCAAGCTCCCTTTGTGCGGGCTGGGGCCTTGCGGCCGGCCGCGGTTCCGGTTTCGGCAGGCGATCCTGCCCGATGTCCCCGGCAGACTCATGGGGAATTTCGATCAGCACCGTGAAGCCGCCCTGGGCGGGAGTGCGAATCTCGAGCCGATGATCATCTCCATATGCCTGGGCCAAGCGGTCGCGGATATTCGCCAAGCCAACGCCGGTGGAAGTGACCAAGCCCTTTCCGCCCGCGACAAGTCCGGAAAGGCTCGGCCGCTGCGGCGCCTTTTGCAATCCCGGACCGCTGTCGGAGACGGTGACCCGAAGCCTTTGCCCGACGAGTCGCGCGGCAATGCCGATCTGGGCGCCTTCTTCCTGCGGCGAAACCGCGTATTTGATCGCGTTCTCGACCAGCGGCTGGAGCAGCAGCGAGGGCAGCAGCGCGCGCCGCGCCGCATCATCGATGCGGAAATCGGTGCGCAGCCGGTCTTCAAAGCGCATCCGCTCGATGTCGAGATAGAGCTTGAGGGTCTCGATCTCCTCCTCGACCGTGACCTTGCCGCCCGGCTCGTTGACCAGCGTATGGCGCAGGAAAGCCGATAGCCGTGTCAGCATCGCGTTGGCCGGCTCGGTCTGCTTGAGGAGCACGAGCGTCGAGATCGAATTCAGCGTATTGAACAGGAAATGCGGGTTGAGCTGGTAGCGCAGCATGGCGAGCTGGGCGCTGGTCGCCTGCAATTCAAGCCGTTCGAGCCGGTCGGCCTGCTCCTCGACCTGGATGAAATAGTTGATCGCGAAATACAGCGCCGACCAAGCGCCGAGCAGCGTTAGGTCGACATAGAACACGCCCAGCATCAGGGTGGCGAAGCTCGATTCGCTCTCGACCCGGCCAAGCTGCAGGATCCACGCCTCGATGAAGGCGTAGAGGCCTACCGCTACCGCGAGGCTGATCGTGGTCAGGCTCCAGGTGACGATCGGCCTGCGGTTGATCAATTGGCGGTAGATCACCGCCAGGATCAGGCTGATCGAAAACCCGGTGATCGCCGCGATCAGGATCCTGATGAAGAAATCGAGCGGCTGGGCACTGGCCACCGCGGTCATCACGCGCAGCAACAATGCACCGCCCCAGCCCGCGAATTGCAGGTTCCAGAAGGCCTTGTTCTTGTTGGCGAAGAACGGGGTCGGGGTGAAAGGCAAAACCGCCATGGCCAACCGCCCATAGCCGATTTGCCGCGTTGCGTCAGAATGTTTTGCCTCGTGCCGTTCGGGGAGTAGGCTGGATTGCGAAAGGCGAGTCCCATGGAAGACACAAAGGCCCGGGCGCGTTTCACCTCGATGGAGGAAGGAACCGGCGAGGATTGGCGGATCATCGCCGGGGAGTTTCTTCCCTTCGCTGTGCGGACTGCCGATCGCGTGCTCGACCATTTGCGGCTGCTCGCCGGCGATTATGGCGGCTTTCCGGTCGACCGGTTGGAACATTCGCTGCAAACCGCGACCCGAGCCTACCGCGACGGGCGCGACGAGCCCTATGTGACGATGGCCTTGCTGCACGATATCGGCGACACGCTCGGCGCCTGGAACCACCCGGATATCGCCGCCGCGATCCTCAAGCCCTTCGTGAGCGAGGAATTGCACTGGATCTGCCAGCATCACGGGATTTTCCAGGGCCATTATTACTTCCATTTCCTCGGCATGGACCCCGATCTGCGCGAGCGTTTCCGCGGGCACGAGCATTTCGAAGCCTGCGCGGAATTCTGTGAGAAATACGATCAGGCGGCGTTCGATCCGACCTATGAAAGCCTGCCGCTCGAGTTTTTCGAGCCGATCGTGCGGCGGGTCATGTCCCGCCCGGTCAACTCGATGTTGAGCGCCGCGCGGGTCGATTGAGCGTGCTGGTCAGGAAGGGGCGCGCGCCGCTTCGATCGCCTCGGCCAGCCGCGCCTGCCCTACCGCGCCGCTGAACGCGCGATCCCCGATTACCCAGCCCGGCGTTCCGGTCAGCCCAATCGACTGGGCCATGGCGACGTTGTTCTGCAGTTCGGCCTCGTACTTGCCCGCGGCGATGTCGGCCTTTGCCCGCGCCAGGTCGAGCCCCGCCTCGCGCGCGGCGGCATCGATGGTTGCTGCACTCGGCCGATCGTGGCCGAACATCGCGTCATGGAACTTCCCGAACAGTCCCTGGTCGGCCGCCGCCAACGCCATCCGCGCAGCATCGATGCTGTCCTCGCTGAGGATCGGGTTTTCGCGGATGACCACCTTGAGATCGGGATTAGCGGCAATCAAGGCGCGGACATCGGGAAGACTCATCCGGCAATAGGGGCAGGCATAATCGGAGAACTCGACCAATGTGACCGTGCCCGTGGGATTGCCGAGGACCGCCCCGGCGAACGGCTTCTCGAGCGCTCCGCGGATCGGCTCGATCTGCGCCAGCAGTTCCTTCTGCTGCAGGCGGTCGATCGCCTCGGGGAGGATTTCGGGGTTTGCGAGAATGTAGTCGCGGACCACTTCCCCGGTCGCTTCCCGCCCCGCTCCGCTCGCATGGAAGGCCCAGCCGCCGGCGAAGCCGAGCAGAGCGGCTCCCAGCGCGAAGGCGGCCATGGCGAACCAGGAGCGGGCGGGCGATTCTTCGGACATGCCGCGCCGCGCTAACGCTCGTCCCTTTCGCGATCAAGCGCGTCGCGCGCCGCAAGCTCAATGTCCTGTGCCCGGATCCAGTCGGCCGAGCCTGACGGAAGCCCGCGCTCGGCCGCTTGCGCGCTCATTATCGCCTGTCCGTATTGCCGGCTCATCACCTGCTGTTCGGCACTGGCAAGCCGGGCGCGCGGCATGTCGCCCCGGGCGGCATAGACCACTCCGAGCTGGTACCATGCCGATGGTATCTCGCGGTCCCGCGCCACCGCGGCCTTGAGCACGCGCTCGGCCTCGTCGAAATGCGCCGGGTTCTCGGTCGCGATCAGCGCGTGGCCGAACAACGAGGCGATCAGCGGCTCGTTGCCGGTTGTTGCAGCCGCTTCCCGCAACGCAGGAAGCGCCTCTTCGGGCCTCCCGGCCTCGAGCAGGATCTGGCCCTTGATCTCGAGGAAATAGGGGTCATGCGGATCGGACGCGATCAGCCCATCGATCTCCGCGAGCGCCTGCTCGATGCGGGCGTCCTTGTGATAGGCATAGGCCCTTGCATAACGGGCAGGCACAGCGGTCATGCTCGGGGGGTAATCGCGCAAGGTCTTGTCCGGCTCGGCGAGATAGCCGTACAATTTGGCCTTGATCCGCTCAAAGCGGGCCTGCCACCTGGGGTTGTCCGGGGTCTCCCAGGCCGGGTCTTCCTCATATTCCCGCGTCAGGAAGGCGATACGATCGCCCGAAAGCGGGTGGGTGCGGGCATAGGCGTCTTCGTCGTTCTGTTCGTAGCCGTAACGGAACTCGAGGTTCTGCAGCTTCTTGAAGAAGCTGATCGAGCCGCGCCCGGAAATTCCCGCTTTTGAGAGATATTCGACCCCCGCTGCGTCGGCCGAGCTTTCCTGCGCCCGGCTGAAGGCGAGGAAAGTGCCCAAAGCTGCCTGCTGTCCGGCCGCCATGATGGCCATGCCGGCCTCTCCCGCCCCGGCGACCATGGCCGCGACGCCGAGCAGCGTCGACAGGATAGTGAGGTTTGTCGCCGGCGTGACGCCTTCGTTGAAGCGCACGACATGGCCGCCCATGATGTGGCCAAGCTCGTGCGCGAGCACGCCCTGGACCTCGCCTGCAGTGTCGGCGGCTTCGATAAGCGCACTATGGACATAGATCCGCTGACCGCCCGCGACGAAGGCGTTGATCGAAGGATCGTGCAGCAGCACCACGTCGACGCTCCCGGCAGGCATGCCGGCGGCGACGGTCAGCGGGTCCATCAGTTCCTGCAGAAAATCCTCGGTCTCCGCGTCGCGCAATATGCTCTGCGCGGCGACCGGCTGGATCGCGAGCTGAAGCACGGCTAGGACGGCGACGAGACGGGCGAGGATGCGCATCGATCTGGCGAAACCCTAGGGCGACTGAACCGGGGCTGAAGCCAGCGGAGAATCGCGATGTTGGCGCAGGAAAGCAAGCACTGCCTGCCGGGCGCGCCCGTCCCACCAATCGAGCGGGTGGGCAAGCGTGATGAGGATGCCCGAATGGCTCATTCCATCGATGGTGACCGTGTTCGTCGGGACTCCGGCATTGGTCAGCGCCCGGACCAGCGCCGCGCTGTTGCGGGGCCGCACGGTGGTATCGGCGCCGCCGGTGGCGAGCAGCATCGGCGGCGCATCGCCTTGCGCGAACCGGATCGGCTGGGTTTCCTCGGGACGGGGCCAATCGCCGAATGCGTTGCGGCTCGCTTCGCTGTCGAAAGGGTAGAAGTGGTACGGCCCAGCCAGCCCGATCATTCCCTTGACTATCCCGGGATCGAGTCCTTCGCGCGCCAGCCATTGGCGGTCGAGCGCCAGCATCGCGGCGATATAGGCGCCCGCCGAATGGCCCATCACTACGATCCGGCCAGCGTCGCCGCCGAATTCGCCGGCATGGTTCTGCGCCCAGGCGATCGCCGCCGCGCCGTCCTCGAGCATGGCGGGGAACCGGCCTGCCTTGCCGAGGCGGTAGCCGGCGAGGACCACCGCGTAGCCTTCGGGCGCGAAGGCGCGGGCGATGAAGCTGTACTCGTCGGGCGAGCCTTCGGCCCAGCTGCCGCCATGGAAGAACACCAGGATCGGTTTCGGCGCGGCTACCGGCGATCCGTACACCAGCAAGTGCTGCTCCGGGTGTTCGCCATAGGAGACTTGGCGTGCAGTGAGGCTTCCACCGAACAGGCTGTCGATCCGGTCGAGAAGGGCGACCGAGCGGTTCTCCACCGACCAGCGGTAAGCCGCGAACAACGCGATGACGGCAAGCGCGACGAGGATGAGCGTCCAGCCCAGGCAGCCGATCCTCCTTCCCGTCAGCGTCATGCCGCGGGATTAGGCGCTTCTGCGTGGTGGGTATAGGTCCAATGCGGCCCGGTTTTAGCCGATCAGCTTGCGCGCGGCGCGTTCGACCAGCGCGACATCGTCGGGCACTTCGCCGAGCACGACCACTTCGCCGTTTGCCAGGCGGCGGATCATGACGAGGCCGAATTCCTTGCCCTCGGCAGGGAGGTCCTCAAACGCCATCGGGGCCAGCTTGCGCAGTTTCCTCGCCAGCCGGTCACGCGGTTCCTCGATCGCGCCGACCGGCTTGCCGGCCTCTTCGCGGCGCAGGCGGCGCTCGGCCGCAACCACGCCCTTGAGGCCGCCATCGGCCTTGCGCAAATATTCGCCAAGCGCACCCCGGGCGAGGCCGACGCGGTGCGCATGGGTCAGCGCCGAAGAATACTCGGTAAGCCTTGTCTTGTCGTAATCGGCGCCGAACACCAGCTTGACCACCGGGGTCATCGGCGCACGGTCCTGCATCGTCAGGCCCGAATCGATGACGATCTCGGCAAACTCATCGGGCGCGGCGGCGGCGGCGAGCGAGAAATCGTAGGCCCTGCCAATCGCTTCGTAGAGCGCGTTGCGGGTGCGGTCCTCGCTGGTGCGCGCTTCCATCGCGAATTCGCGGGCCGAGGCCAGCCAATCGCCAAGCTCCATTTCGTTTTCGTCGATCTCGGGCAGCGCGATCTCGGTGTGGGGGGCTTGTTCGGCTTCCCACGCACCGGTCTCGGCGAGGGGCTCCACTTCGGCGTCCCACGCGTCCGCATCGGCGCCCGGTACAGCTTCGGTTTCCCATTCGGCCGTTACCGGCGGTTCGTAAGCCTGCGGCACGGCCGCGCTCGAGGATACGTATGCCGGCGGGGCGCTCTCGGCCTCTTCGTCCGTTTCCTGCGGTTCGTAGGCGTGCGGTACGATCGCGCTCAAGGATGCGTATGCCGGGGAGGCGCCATCGGCTTCCTCGGCCGTTTCCGGTTCGAGCGGCTCATCGGAAAACTCTTCGTCTTCCTCTCCGAACCCGACTTCCTCGTCGAGTTCGAGTTCCTCGCCCAGCTCCATCGCGGCTTCGAGTTCGATTTCCGCGACTTCGGGTTCCGCGGCTTCGGGAGCGCCGTAGACGGGGGCGGGGATAGCAGTTTCGTCGGCGGCCCAATCGTCCTCGGGAGCTGCCGCGCCGAACGAGGGCGCAGGGATCGCGGAATCGCCGGGGCTCCATGCGGCTTCCGGCGCGCCAGGCTCGGGGGCGGGCTCATATCCCTCCGCACCGGCGAACGGCACTACGCTGGCCGCAGGGCCATCGGCCCAGTCCGACATCGGCGCATCGAGTTCACGCTGCTCAGGGAGGTCGTCGCTTTCGTCATCGAGCGCCTGGTCGATTTCGAGCATCAGCTCGTCGGTGGTCTGCTGGTCGGCCATCTCCTTCCAGTTGATCACCCCGTAGATGAAGTCGATCGTATCGTCGTCGCTCGAGAACGGCAGCAAGATGCCGCGGTAGAGGATGGTCACGCCGCGCTGATTGACGAATTCCGCCTCGAAGCCGATCGGCGCCTGGTTGGCGAGAATCTGCATGTAATGGTCGGTGATCCGCGACAGCAGCGAGCGGCTGGGGATGTCCGACAGCCGGGAAATCTCCGAATCCGCCCCGCATTCCTCGGCCAGTTCCTCGCCAAGGTAGGCAATCCCGGGGTCTTCGATGCCGGCGGTGAAGTCGAGCAGGACGCTGTAAGGCCCGAAATCGGTGAGTTTCTCGGTCTCGAGATCGTCGATCGAGGGGAAATTGCCTTCCTGGAGCAGGCTTGCCCAATGATTGTAGGCGCGCACCTGCATGCGGCGCTCGTCCTGGCCGATGCCGGGAGGCGGACCGTCGCGACCGGCGTCATCCTCGGCCGGATTGGAGCCGTGCACCTCTTCGAGGTCGGTGCGATCGGCGTAATTACCCCTTAGCGTGTCCATTGCCGCAAAGGCCCCCGTAACGTTCTTCTCGGGTCGTTTTGGCGCGACATGGTAAATTAACCGTTAAGTTATGCGGTTTGATTGGCTTCGAGCGACCCATGGCGTCATAATGCCATGCAAGAGGTTAACTGAGTCCCAATCCCTAATAGGCTGCATGGCCTTCGCCGATCTTCGGCATCGGGGCGATAAGGCGCAGGATGACGAGGCCGCCAAGCAGCAGCGCGGCCGATGCGAGCAGCGCGGTCCTGATGTCCGAAAGGTCGGAAACCTGCCCCCAAATCCCCGCGCCCACGGCCATTCCGCCGAAAATCGTCGCCTGGAAGATGCTCAGGCTGCGCCCCAGCAATTCGTCCGGGCTCCTGAGCTGGACCGCGACGTTGAAACTGGTCAGTGCCGCGACATGCCCGCCGCCGGCAAGGAACCCCGCCGCCATCGCTACCGGCACGTTGGGCGCGAATGCCAGCACAGTGACGGCAAATGCCGAAACGAGGGTGGCTGACGTCACGATGGCTTCCGGGCCGAAGCGCCGCCGCGCGCCGGCGATCCAGACCGCGGTGATGACCGAGCCGACCCCGAAGGCGCCGAACATCAGCCCGAAGGCGACTTCGTTGCCGCCGAGTTGCTCCTTCGCGACCAGCGGCAGCAAGGCCTGGTAGCTGATCGCCCCCGCGCCGAACACGAAGCCGCGCAGCAGCACCCGGCGCACCGGGCTGTTCCCCGAGGCAAAGCGCAGCCCCGCGGCAATCGCCGGGATGATGGCGTGACGTCGTTCCGGCGCGGTCGATCCGGGCCGCCAGCGCAGCAACACAACGATCAGCGCAAGGTAGCTCACCGCATTGACGGTGAAGGCCAGCGCCGGCCCCGAGAGCGACAGCAGCACCCCGCCGATCGCCGGGCCGAGGCTGCGCGCGGTGTTGTAGGCGATGGTGTTGAGCGAGATCGCCTGCGGCAGGTCGCTGCGCGGCACCATCTGCCGGATCGAGGCCTGCCAGGCCGGGCCGTTGAGCGCGAAGCCGGTGCCGATGGCGATGGTCAGCAGCAGCAGCGACCACGGCTGGATCGAACCGGCATAGGCCAGCACCGCCAGCACTGCCGAAAGCACCAGCATCCCTGCATTGGCGACCAGCATCACCGTGCGCCGATCGTGATTGTCGGCGAACACCCCGGCGAAGATGCCGAACAGCAGCACCGGGATCGTCACCGAAGCCTGCACCAGCGCGACCAGCAGATGGGACGTCGTTAGCTCGGTCATCAGCCAGGCGGCCGCGGTCTGCTGGATCAGGCTGCCCAAAGCCGAGGTGACATTGGCGATCCAGATCGCGCGGAACACCGGCCAGCGGAAAGGCGCGAAGCTCGAATCAGCCGCGATCCGCGCCGATGGCTCGCCGAACCGTTCTGAGTCCTCGGTGCTCACTACAGCCAATAGCGCATCTTGATCGTCAGCGTCTGCGCCGCCGCACCGACATCGAAGGCGGCCTGTTCGAACTTGGGTGGGGCCATGTTGACCGGGGCATCGCGCGAAAAGCCGTAGCCTTCCTTGGGCATCATCCCCAGCGCGCGGTCGGCCTTGCCGTTCTTGTTCTCGTCATGGAGCAGGGCGATGCCATAGCGCCCCGGCTTCACGCCGGAGAAGGTGAACGTGACCGTGGTTGCGGCGTTCAGCGTCGCGCGATGGGCGTCGGGATTGCCCTGGCAGCGCGGAAACTGCTTGGCGTCGGTGGTCATGCAGGCGCGCACCTCGCCCTTGGCGTTGCGGATATTGGTGACCTTGACCGTCACCGTGACGCCCGCCGGCGCCTGCCCGGTGAGCAGGCCAAGGCTCGCAAGCCCTAGCGCCAGGCCGGCGAGAGGCCGCGATCGGTGCCGCACAGGCGATCCCAGAAACGAAAATAGAGGCCGAAATTGCATAGATATTGCTCGTGATGGCGTTGGTGGTGGCTCGCGGTTATCAGCCAGTTCCCTAGCCGTGAGTGAACGAGCGCGCGAGGAAACATTTCCCAGCCCATGTGATTGGTCACCCCCATCACGGTCATCACCAGCAGCACCAGGCCCAGCATCGCGACATGGATCGGGATCAGCAACACCAGCGCCGGGATCACCACCGCCCCGGTCAGCGCCTCGAGCGGATGGAAGCTCATCGCCGCCCAGGCGGTCGGCGGGCGGCTGGCATGGTGGACCGCATGGGCGATTCGGAACAGCGAGGGGCGGTGCATCAGCCGGTGAGTCCAGTAGAACCACGTATCGTGCGCAAACAGATAGAGGAACAGCGACAGCGGCAGGTACCACAGCGGATAGGCCGCGAAATCGGTGTAGATCTGTGTCCAGCCGTGGTTCCGCCAACCCCAGGCAACGAGCCCGGCGGGCGCGCCGTAAATCGCCGCCGAAGCCAGCGACCAGCGGATTTCGGCGCGAATCTGGGGTTCGAGGCCGTGATAGAGGCCGGGGCGAACCATACGGGTCAGCCAGGCGAAGGCGCCGCTGGCGGCAAGGTAGCGCAGCCCCACGATCAGCGTCATCGCGACGATGGAGAGTTCGAGCGTGAGTCTCATGCCCGCGCGCGCAAGGTGACGCCTTTACACTGCTTTACAGGGTTCAGGGGAAGAAACTCTTCCTGGCGGAAAATCTGGTGCGAACCCTGTTCCATGGCGGCGCGCATAGCACCGCCGGACAGGGTAGGACAGGGCCTCGTCAGCCGCCCCAGCCGCCGCAGCGCGGGTCGGTGAGCACCAGCTGGCGGCGCAAAGCCGCGCGCGCCAGCCGCTCGATCTCGACCTTGCGCCGGGCGGGCTGGAGCGGGTGGAGCGGGGCCGGGCGGACGATCTCGGCATCGTAGCCGTCGGCGACGATCACCCCGCATTGGCCGGGACAGAAATCCTCACCCTCGAGGCAGGCGCGATCGAGCTCGGGCGGCAGTCCCCAGAAGAAGCGGTCGCAGAAATCGAGGTAATCGAGCCACTTGCCGTCGCCCAGCAAATCGGCACGGCTGACTTTGATCTCGACGATCACGATCTGGCCCTTGGCGTCGATCCCCATTAAATCGGCCCGGCGGCCGTTGCGCAGCGGCATTTCGGGGAGGCACCAGATGTCGTTGCGGGCGAACAGCCGCGAAATCCCGCGCGCCACCGCCCGCGCATGGCGCTCTTCGGCCTCGGCTTCGGGGGAAAGGGTCAGCGGGGTATTGCCCATGCCCAAGGCTGGAACATTCGGGGAACTTGGTCAAGCGCTTGTCGCTGCGGCTAGGCTGCCTCGGCAGGCGGAACCAGCGCGAGCAGCGCGGCGCGGGCGGCGTGGAATTCGCGCCACAGGGCCAGCGCCGGGGCGGCGGGATCGGCGCCGCTTGCATTGACCGAAAGCAGCGCGGCGATCCCCGGCTCCATGATCGCGGCAAGGTCGTCGATGCCCTTTTCGGCAAGCTCCCTGCGCCACCCGGCTACGCTCCCGACGGCTTCGGGGAATTCGCGGACCGCGGACAGATCGTGCTCCTCCTCGAGCCCGGCCAGCCTGGCGACGATTGCCGCCGCTTCGTGCAAGGCGGCCCATTTCATGCCGCTGCCCGCGCCGGGCTGGGGAATGGCCAAGCCAAGCCTTCCGGGCTGCGAGAAGGGCGGCGGAGACATGCTGTTCATGCCCCGCGGATAGCGCGGCAGGACTTGAGAATTGGTTAGTGCCGCGACCCCGCCCGTTAGGATTATTCGTCGTCGATCCCGGCGAAGGGATCTTCCTCGTCCTCGTCGAGGCCAAGGTCGATACTCGCGCCTTCGCCCTCGTGCGAGCGCAGCCGGTTGTTCTCGGCGCAGACCCATTCGCGGATCGGGAAGGCATTGTCCGGCTTGTAGGCGACCTTGGTGACGAACGGCTCGGCCAGCACTTCGGGATCGGTCAGGGTCATCTCGATCACCAGCAGTTCCGGATTCCGCAGCGCGATCGTGCCGTCGATGCGGAGCTTGTCGGAATGGTGGATGCCAGGTGCGATGAAGGTCAGGAGGTTGAAGCCTACCGATTGGAAATTGAGCGTATCTCCGGACCATTGCCCGACTGTCGTGCCGTTGAAGAACAGGTCCGGGTCTTCGGGCAGCGCGCGTCCGTCGGTATAGATGCGGATCGCCTGCTCATAGGCCTCGGTGAAGATCGTGACGCGCCCGGGCGAATAGAGGATTTCGACCGGATAGGGCTGTTGCAGCACCCCGGGCATGCCGGGTGGGATGCATTGCGCCTGGAGTATCTGGTCGGGCCCGCTGACCTTGGAGCGTTCGAGATAGGCGTCGTATTCGGCCTGCGCCGCCGGGGTCAGCTTGGCCGGGGCGCCGCGTTCGCTGAACAAGGCTGCCCAGTCGGGGTACCAGATCCCGGTCCAGTCGGGCAGGGTGACGACCTGGAGATATTGCGAAGCGCGCGGCGTGGCGGGAGGTATCGGCGCGCCATCCTGTGCCGTTGCCGGCGCCGCCAGCGCGAGCATCGCCGCGCCTGCCAGCGCCCCTCGAAACCTGTTGAGACCCATCGTCCACTCTCCCGGCAACGCCCGTGCTTTTGCCTGATCGTGTGGCGCAATCGGGCCTCAAGTCAAGCGCCGGGTTGATTTTGTCCGGTTTGCTTGCCAGATGATTTGCGCAAGATCATTTTCCGTTCAGCGAAGGTGGTCCACGGAGAGTCGCATGCTTGATAGAGTTTCCCCTCGCCGCAAACTTGCCGCTTCCGCGATCCTCGCGGGCGCGGTGCTGGCCATCGCCGCGCCGCTCGCCGCGCATCATTCCACCGCCATGTTCGAATGGGGCAAGGAGCTGGAGATGAAGGACGTGACGGTCGAGAAGTGGGAATGGACCAACCCCCACACCTTCCTTTACGTCCGCGCCAAGGACGCCAACGGGGTCGAGCGCCGCTGGGCGTTCGAGGGGATGAGCCCCAACCATT
>Ga0315910_10000512_pt1 | contig 38486 bp, 39 predicted proteins | sample EdamamesoilMG_FD_204470 | JGI IMG/M metagenome (GOLD analysis project Ga0315910, IMG submission 204470) | Garden soil microbial communities collected in Santa Monica, California, United States - Edamame soil | ecosystem: Environmental > Terrestrial > Soil > Garden | place: USA: California...
TGCACGAGGAACTCGACGCCAACAAGAAGGGCCTCTCGGAAGCTTCGCGCAACGTGCGCCAGGTCAGCCGTTTCCTCGACGACCTGATGCGCGACGCCACCAAGGAAGAGATCGACGCCGGCCTGCCGCTGCCGTCGGCGCAGGGTCTCGGCGCGCCCACGGAGCGCGACGGCGACGGCGAGCCGATCAACGTGGGCCGGCTCTTCTTCCAGACGCGCCAGCTCTCCTCGGCCCTGCCCGACTATCTACCGGGCCATGGCAACGACAATGCCATCCTCGCGATGACCCTCGCGCTGCAGGCGCTGCACCACGAGGCGCGTGTCACGCTGGTGTCCAAGGACATCAACCTGCGCATCAAGGCCGCCGTGGTCGGCGTGCATGCCGAGGACTACTACAGCGACAAGACCATCGAGGACGCCGACGTCCTGTACACCGGCCTCGCGCCGCTGCCCGCCAATTTCTGGGAGTCGCATGGCAAGGACATGCGCTCCTGGAAGGAAGCCGAGCGCACCTACTACGAGATCTCCGGCCCGGTGATCGCCGACCTGCACGTCAACCAGTTCGTGCACGAAGAAGCCGCGGAAGGCATCGAGGCCATCGTCCGGCGCATCGAAGGCGGCAAGGCCACGCTGGAGCTGGCGCGCGACTATCGCTCGGAACGGCACAGCGTCTGGGGCGTGAATGCGCGCAACCGCGAACAGAATTTCGCGCTCAACCTGCTCATTGACCCGGAGATCGACTTCGTCACGATTCTCGGACCCGCCGGCACCGGCAAGACATTGCTGACCCTGGCCGCGGGACTCATGCAGACCCTCGAGGCGAATCGCTTCGTGGAAATCATCATGACCCGCGTGACCATCCCGCTCGGCGAAGACATCGGATTCCTGCCCGGCACCGAGGAAGAGAAGATGGAGCCGTGGATGGGCGCGCTCATGGACAACCTCGAAGTGCTGACCCGTTCCGGCGAGGGCGGCAACTGGGGGCGTGCCGCCACCAACGACCTGCTGAGGAACCGCATCAAGATCCGCTCGCTGAACTTCATGCGCGGCCGCACGTTCCTGAACAGGTTCGTCATTCTCGACGAAGCGCAGAACCTCACGCCCAAGCAGATGAAGGCGCTGGTCACGCGCGCGGGCCCGGGCACCAAGATCGTCTGCCTGGGCAACATCGCGCAGATCGACACGCCGTACCTGACCGAGACCACTTCCGGACTCACCTACGTGGTCAACCGGTTCCGCGGCTGGTCGCACTCGGGCCATATCACGCTGGTGCGCGGCGAGCGCTCGCGATTGGCCGATTTCGCCTCTGATACGCTCTGACCTTGCTCATCTCGATCTGGCCGAACTCGTCCCGGTTGCGAAGGTCCAATCCGCGATGTCGATGCTGCTACGAACCCGGGGCCCGAAGAAGCTGCTGGCAGGCCTGCTGAGCCTGTCGCTCGCGCTCCCTCCCGCGTTGCTCGCGCAGGGCGCGGGCAGCGACCTGCCCGACATCGGCAGCCCGGCCTCCTCCACGCTCACGCTCGACGACGAGTACCGCATCGGCCTGCAGGTCATGCGCCAGCTGCGCGACGAAGGCCAGATCCTCGAGGACCCCGAGGCGACGGAATACCTCAACGGTCTCGGCTCGCGCATCGTGGCGCAGGCCACCGGTGACACGGCGCAGCGCTTCCAGTTCTTCTGGGTGCGCGACGACACCATCAATGCGTTCGCACTGCCGGGCGGATTCATCGGCGTGAACTACGGCCTGGTGCTCGCCACGCGCAACGAATCACAGCTCGCCGGCGTGCTGGCGCACGAAATCGCGCACGTGACGCAGCGACACATCGCGCGGCGCGTGCGCTCGCAGGGCCGCCAGAGCATCGCCACCATGGCCGGCATCCTCGCGGCCATCCTGATCGGCGCCGCCACCGGTTCGAGCGATGCCTCCATGGCCGGCATCACCATCGCGCAAGGTGCGGCCATGCAGCAGCAGATCAACTTCACGCGCTCCAACGAAAACGAGGCCGATCGCGTCGGCATGGGTTTCCTGGCGGCGGCGGGTTTCGATCCGTATGGCATGCCGGATTTCTTCGAGACCATGGGACGACGCACCAGCCTGGCCGCGTCGGGGCGCAACTCGATCCCGGAGATCCTGCAGTCGCATCCCATCACCACCAACCGCATCGCGGAGTCGCGTTCGCGCGCCGCGCAGTTCAAGGAGATCAAGCCCACGGCCGAGACCGTGAGCTACGCGCTGACGCGCGAGCGGTTGCGCGTGATGGTGGCGCAGCCCGAAGACAACGTGCGCCGCTACTACGCCGATCGTCGCCAGAACCAGGACCTCAACGACGGCGAACGTTACGGCGAGGCGCTGGCGAGCCTGCAAGGTGGCCAGTCACGCGCCTCGCTCGACTCGTTGACGGCACTCGCGCGCGAATATCCGCAGGTGCCGATGCTGCAGTCGACACTCGGACAGGCGCTGATGGCGGCCGGCGCAACCGACGAGGCGCTAGACACCTTCCGGCGCGCGCTGGTGGTCTCGCCGCGCAACATCCCGCTGACCATGCGTTACGCGGAGGCGCTGCTCAAGGCCAACCAGGCCAAGACCGCGCATGCCGTGCTGCTCGACCTGTTCAACAACGTGGCGCCGTCTCCCGAGCAGATCCGTTTCACCGCGCTCGCCGCCAGCAGCGCCGGTGACACCGCCGACGCGGCCTACTACATGAGCGAATACCACATCTCCACGGGCAATCTACCGCTGTCGGTGGCGCAGCTCGAAATGGCGCTGTCGGTTCCCGACATCACCGGCGTGCAACGCAGCCGCTTCCAGGCGCGACTCGACGAAGTGCGCGATGCCATGTTCACCGACCGGCAGCGGCGCAAGGCCGCCGAGCAGGAAGAGAAGCGGCGCAAGGAAAATCCCCCGCAGCCGTCCGGCGGACACGGCGCTGCGTTCTGAGCGCGGCGGAGCCCAAACCGGTAGACTTTCGCGCCATGCAGAAACCCGTTTTCGCGCTCGCAATGCTGCTGCTTGCGGGCTGCGCCAGCCTGCCGTCGGGCAAGGCAGATTCCCGCGATCCCTGGGAAAGGCTCAACCGAAGCACGTTTGCGTTCAATGACGCGCTCGATCGCGGCATCGGCCGCCCGGTCGCCAAGGCCTACAAGAAGGTGGTGCCGCAGTTCATGCGCACCGGCGTCAACAACGTGTTCAACAATCTCAACACGGTGAACACGGCCTTCAACGACGCGCTGCAGGGCAAGATGCGCGCGGCGGGACGCGACTCGACGCGCTTCCTCATGAACAGCGTGTTCGGCTTCGGCGGCCTGTTCGACCCGGCCTCGCGCGCCGGTTTCGAACTCAACGACGAGGATTTCGGCCAGACCTTCGGCAAGTGGGGCATGAAATCCGGTCCCTACGTGGTGCTCCCCATCCTCGGCCCTTCATCGTTCCGCGATACTTTCAGCAAGCTCGTCGACCAGTTCACCTACCCGGTGTATTACCTCGAAGACGACAGCACCCGCATCATCATCCGCGGCGTGAGCCTGCTCGATACGCGCGCCGAACTGCTGGACATCGACGCCCAGATCGAACGCAGCTATGACAAGTACGCCTTCGTGCGCAACGCCTGGCTGCAGCGCCGCGAGTTCCAGGTGACCGACGGCAATGTCGAGGAGTCCTCGCTGGAAGAAGACTTCGAACCCGAGGAAGAAGCCCCGGCCGAGCCGGCCGAGCCCACCCAGCCGGCCGAATCCACGCCGCCGCCCGAGCCCCCTGCCCCGACGACGCCGCCGCAGTAATATCGGCGCAGGGGTACGAAGTGAACGACAAACAGAACGGGCGGCTGCCGCCGCTGCTGCTGCTGCACCCGGACGACAACATCCTGGTGGCGCGGCGTGATATCGAGGCGGGTGAACGCGTGGAAATGGACGGTGAGAGTTTCGTGATCCCGGCCGCGGTGGAGCTGGGCCACAAGCTCGCGCGCCGGGCGCTTGCGGCCAATGCGCGCGTCCTCAAATATGGCGCGCCGATCGGTTCGATGAAGGCCGCGGCGGCCCGCGGCGAACACGTCCACCTGCACAACCTGCGCAGCGACTACATTCCCTCGACCACCCGCGGCGACAGTACGGACGGACAGTGATGAGCGCCAGTTCTTCGATGCGAGGCTACCTCCGCAAGGACGGCCGCAAGGGCATCCGCAACGTGGTCGCGGTCGCCTACCTGGTCGAGTGCGCGCACCACGTCTCCCGCCTGATCGTGCAGCGCTCGGGTTTCGACGACGTGCACCTGATCGGCTTCCCCGGTTGTTACCCGAACAAGTACGCGCTCGAGATGATGAAGCGCCTGTGCACCCATCCGAACGTCGGCGCCGTGCTGCTGGTGTCGCTGGGTTGCGAGAGCTTCAACCGCGAGGAACTGCGCCGCACGATCCACGCCAGCGGCCGGCCCGTGGACCTGCTGGTCATCCAGCAGGCCGGCGGCACCACGCGCACGCTGAATGCGGGTCTCGAAGCCGTGAAGAAGATGCGCGCGCAGATCTCTCAGCAGGCGCCGGGTCCCCTGGCGATCGACGAGCTCATCGTCGGCACCGTGTGCGGCGGCTCGGACGGCACGAGCGGCATCACCGCGAATCCCGCGGTGGGCCGCTGCTTCGACTGGCTGATCGAAGAGGACGCGGCCTGCATCTTCGAGGAGACCGGCGAACTGATCGGCTGCGAACGCATCATGGCGTCGCGCGCCATCACGCCGGAGCTGGGCCGCGAGATCGAGGCCTGCGTCGACAAGGCGGCTAACTATTACCGCATCATGGGTTACGGCAGCTTCGCGGCCGGCAATTCCGAGGGCGGGCTGACCACGCTCGAGGAGAAATCCATGGGCGCGTACTCCAAGTCCGGCTCTTCACGGATCTCGGGGCTGATCAAGCCGGGAGACGTTCCGCCGCGTGGCGGCCTGTACCTGCTCGACGTGGTGCCGGACGGCGAGCCGCGCTTCGGCTTCCCCAACATTTCCGACAACGCCGAGATCGTCGAACTCATCGCCTGCGGCTCGCATCTCATCCTCTTCACCACCGGCCGCGGCTCGGTGGTCGGCTCGGCAATTTCACCGGTCATCAAGGTGTGCGCCAATCCCGATACTTATTCACGCATGGCCGACGACATGGACGTGAACGCGGGCCGCATCCTGCAGGGCGCGGAGCTCGACGAGGTCGGGCGCGAGATCTTCGGCCTCGTGCAGAAGGTCGCGAGCGGCGAGCTTTCGAAGTCCGAGGCTCTCGGTCACCAGGAATTCATCCTCACCTACAAACAATTCGAACCCATCGGCCCGGCCTGCCTGCCGGCCGCCTGAGTCCCCGGAGAATTCATGAAACTCTGTCGATTTGGAGCCGCGGGCGCGGAACGCCCGGGCCTGGTGCTCGCGGACGGCGGCATCGCCGATCTCTCCGACGTCATCCCGGATATCGCGATCAACGCCCTGGAACCTCACAACCTCGAGCGCGTCCGGCGCACGGACGTGGGCAAACTGGCGCGCGCACCCGCGGCCTCCCGTCTCGGCCCCTGCGTCGGGAGGGTCGGCAAATTCATCGCCATCGGACTCAACTACGCGGATCACGCCGCCGAGACGGGCGCGAAGATCCCCGCCGAGCCCATCGTGTTCATGAAGGCCACGAGCTGCATCGTCGGCCCCAACGACACGGTGCTGAAGCCGCGCGGCTCGACCAAGATGGATTGGGAAGTCGAACTCGGCGTGGTGATCGGCAGCGACGCCCGCTATGTCAGCGAGTCGGACGCGCCGAAGCACATCGCGGGCTACTGCGTGATCAACGACATTTCCGAGCGCGCCTTCCAGCTCGAACGCGGCGGCCAGTGGGACAAGGGCAAGGGCTGCGACACCTTCGGGCCGCTGGGCCCATGGCTGGTCACGCCCGATGAGGTCGGCGACCCGACGAATCTGAAGATGTGGCTGGACGTGAACGGCACGCGCCGCCAGGACGGCTCGACGCGCACCATGATCTTCAAGCCGCATTTCCTGGTGAGCTATCTCAGCCAGTTCATGAGCCTGCAGGCGGGCGACGTGATCACCACCGGCACACCGCCGGGCGTCGGCATGGCCATGAAGCCGAACCCGATCTTCCTCGCTCCCGGCGACGTCATGGAGCTCGGCATCGAGAAACTCGGCAGCCAGCGCCAGGTCGTGGCGGCCGCCTAGTGGCGGTCATCAACAGCATTGCCGACCTGCGCGAGCTCGCACGGCGACGGCTGCCGCGCGCGCTGTACGAATACATCGAGCGAGGCTCGTACGACGAGCTGACCTGGAGTCGCAACCGCGACGATCTGCGCGCGATTCGCCTGCGTCAGCGCGTCATGGTCGACGTGTCGAAGCTCGACGTATCCACGCAGGTGCTGGGCGAACGCTGGGCGCTGCCCGCGGCACCCGCGCCCACCGGCCTCACCGGCCTGTTCCGCCGCGACGGCGAGATTCACGCCGCGCGTGCCGCGCACGCGAGCGGCGTCCCCTTCGTGCTGAGCACCATGTCGATCTGCCCGATCGAGGACGTGCGCGCCGGCTGCGACGGCACGTTGTGGTTCCAGCTCTACGTGATGAAGGACCGCGCCTTCAACGAGACGCTGATCGAACGCGCGCAACAGGCGCGCTGCGCCGCGCTCGTCGTCACCGTCGACCTGCCGCTGCAGGCGCTGCGCCGGCGCGATCCGAAAAACGGCCTCGCCGTACCGCCGCGCCTCACGCTGGCAAGCGCGCGCGACTTCCTGCGTCGCCCCGCGTGGCTGTGGGACATGCTGCTCGCGCGCCACCACACCTTCGGCAACCTGGCGAGCTTCTTTCCCGAGAAAGGCACCGCGGCCCTGTCCGAATGGATGGGCACCCAGCTCGGCCCGCTCACCACGAAGGATCTCGCCTGGGTGCGCGACCGCTGGCCGGGCAAGCTGATACTCAAAGGCATCACCGAGCCCGAGGACGCGCGCCTCGCGTGCGACGTCGGCGCCGATGCCATCGTCGTGTCGAACCACGGCGGACGGCAGCTCGACAGCAGCGGCTCCACCATCGCGGCGCTGCCGCGTGTCGTGGACGCGGTCGGCGGTCGCTGCGAAATCCTCATGGATGGCGGCATCGGCAGCGGCCAGGACGTGCTCAAGGCGCTGGCGCTTGGCGCGCGCGCCTGCCTGGTCGGCCGCGGTCATCTGTACGGCCTGGCGGCGCGCGGTGGCGCGGGAGTGTCGCTGGCGCTCGAAATCCTCCGGCGCGAATTCGAGATCTCCATGGCGCTCACCGGTGTCGCGGCGGCACGCGACATCGACGCGCAGGTGCTGGCGTCGTGAACCCCACATTCAAGAAAGCGCTGAAGGCAGGCGGCTGGTCGCTGGGCGGCGTGCTGGGCCTGCTCGTGATCTTGATCGGCCTGCTGGCTTTCCCCGGCTTCATGTTTGCGCACCAGCTCGCGTACCGGAATCTCACGGTGTACGCCGACCAGGATCTGCGCGGCCGCATGGAGCCCGTCCTCGCCAGGGTCGATGCGCAGGTGGCCGCCAGCGAGATCAACGCGCCCGCGCTGGAACACGGCATCTACTTCGGCCACGACAACGCGCCGTTCCGCGCCTTGCAGCGCGCCCGCCTGCGCGTGGTACACGCGCTGTTCCCGCACATCTCCACCACCGCCCCTAACTACAACGCCAGCTGGCCGCCGTTCGTCAGCCAGGTGGTGAGTTTCGACGCGCCCGATCCGGCGCAGGACCTGCTGCGCCGCGAGTCCTGGCCCGGGCGCCTGAACATGACCCACATCCTCACGCACGAAGTGGCGCACAGCCTCGTGATGCAGCGCCTGGGTCCCGCGGCCGCCGCGCGGCTGCCGTTCTGGAAGTACGAGGGTTACGCCGAATACGTCGCGAGCACCGCGTTGCGCGCCGCCCCCGGCTATTCGCTGCGCACGGGCGTCGCGAAGGTGCTCAAGACCGACCTCGCGCCGCTGCGCGCGGCTTCCGGCGGTCTGCAGCCACCCGGTTACGACTCGGTGGGCAAGAGCTACCTGGTCGACGAGAACGGCGACCAGTGGCACACCGGCTACTACCTCGCGCGGCTGATGGTCGAGTACACGCTCGATGTCCAGCACAAGGATTTCGCGCAGCTCGTGGATTCATCCACGGGTGAAATCGACGTGCTGGTGCACCTGCTCGCCGACTACCATTCCGGCAGGCTCCAGGCGCCGTAAGCGGACGGGCTCAGCCCGCCGCGGTCAGCAGCTTGTCGACTTCGGAGATCCGCGCGATCGCGACCAGCGCCGCGGGTAGATTGATCAACGACACGGATCGCGCGCGGCGCCGGCCCCAGGCCAGCCAGTCGAGCAGCACCGCGAGGCCCGCGCTGTCCGCGCGGGCGACACCCGAGCAATCGATGACGATGCGCTCCGCGCGCGAGCTCTCCAGCACCAGCACGCCGATCTGGCGCGCTTCGCGTGCGGTGGCGAACGTGAGCTCGCCGTGCACGGTGATGCGTCCGGGGGACGGCTCGCTGATGCCGATGCGTGAACCCTGGAGCGCCCCCTGCTGCATGGGTCAGGTCGACTTGGCCTTGCCGGCCTTCGCGCTCTGCGCCCTGGATTCGAGGTTCTTGATCACGGCCTCGATGCCCATCTGGTCGACCTGCGCGCCGTAGTCCTCGCGATAACTCTTCACGTAGCTGATGCCATCGATGACCACGTCCCAGGCCTTCCAGGCGCCGTTGATCTTGCGAAGCGTGTAGAACACCGCGATCTTGGTGCCATTGGAGCGCGTGATTTCCGTGCGCACCGTGGCCTTGAGGTCTTCAGCCGCGACCTTGGTCGGCAGCACCTTGAGCCGGTCGGCGGTGAAATCCACCAGGGCATCGCCATAGGTGTACAGCAGCGACTTGTAGAACGCGTCGACGAAACGCTGGCGCTGTTCCGGCGTGGCCGCGCGCCAGTTCTTGCCGAGCACCAGCTGCGCGGCGTACGGCGTGTCGAAGTGCGGCAGCAGCGTGTCTTCGACCAGCTTGTACAGGCCGGTCGGGTCCTTGCGGAATTCGTCGCGGCGCGTGTCGATGCCGGACAACATGATGTTCGCGGCGCTTTCGATGAGCTGCGACGGGCCGCTGGTATCCACCGCGGCGGGTGCGGGCTTGCCGTTGGTGGTGGCGAACTTGCCGCCTGCCGCGACTGCGCCGCCAGCTGCTAACAAACCGGCGATGAACCCGGCCTGAACGAAGGTCTTCACTGACAACGTCATTTCTTCTCCTGTTCACCTGTCGCCGCCGGCGCCGTGCCCTGCTGGGCGTCCGGGCCCTTGCTGGCCATGTTGGCGAAGAACTTGTTCACCAGGCTCTCCAGCACGATGGCCGACTGCGTGAACTCGATTTGACCACCCTCCTTCAGGAAGGTTTCGGAGCCGCCGGGACCGATCCCGACGTACTTGCCGCCCAACAGGCCGGCCGTCTGGATGCTGGCGTCGCTGTCGTCCGGAATTTCCGAGTACTGTTTTTCGATACGCAGGGTGACGGCCGCCTTGAAGTCCCTGGGATCGAACCGGATGGACTCCACGCGTCCGACGCGAACCCCGGCCATGGTCACCGGCGAACCCTCCTTGAGGTCGCCGATGTTGTCGAACTTCGCGGTCACCCCATAGCCGTCGGAGCCTCCCGACAGCTTGAGCGAGGTTCCCGGCAGCTGCGTCGTGAGGAATGCCAGCGCCGCGAAGCCCAGCAGCACGAACAGCCCGGTTCCGAGTTCCAGCGAGCGATTGTTTTGCATGGCGAGTGTCCGGTCAGTGTGTAGTTAGGAACGCCGCGGTCAGCATGTAGTCGACCAGCAGCACCAGTACCGAGGAGGTGACCACGGTGCGCGTCGTGGCGAGACCCACGCCCTCGGCGGTCGGCGCGGCGTGGTAACCCTCGTAGACGGCAATGAGGCCGCAGGCGGTGCCGAAGGCGACGCTCTTGATGATGCCCTCGGCCACGTCGTTGAGTTCGACGGCGTTCTGGGTCTGCGACCAGAACGCGCCGGCATCCACGCCCATGAGCGACACGCCGATGAGCTGCGCACCGAACAGCCCGATGCCGCAGAAGATCGCGTTGAGCAGCGGCATGGCGATGAACGAACCGATGAAGCGCGGCGCCACCACGTAGCGCACCGGATCGACGGCCATCATCTGCATGGCGGTGAGCTGGTCCGTGGCCTTCATGAGACCGATTTCGGAAGTCAGCGAGGTGCCGGCGCGTCCCGCGAACAGCAAAGCGGTGACCACGGGACCGAGTTCCTTGAGCAGTCCGAGCGCCGCGGCGACACCCAGCGCGTCCTCGGATCCGAATCGTTGCAGCAGGTCGAAGCCCTGCAGTCCCAGCACCATGCCCACGAACAATCCGGACAGCATGATGATGACCAGCGAACGCGCGCCGGCGTTGTAGATCTGCTGCACGATGAGCCGCGGCTTGGCGAATGCCGGCGGCACCTGCGCCAGCACCTGGCCCAGGAACACCGCCACCGAACCGACGCGGCGGATGGCGGCGATGGGCACGGATTCGGCACCGTTGCTCATGGCACCTCATCCAGCAGCTGGGTGGCGTAGTCCGGCGCCGGGTAGTGAAACGGCACCGGGCCGTCGGGCAGGCCTTCCATGAACTGGCGCACTTCGGGGCTCTCGGTCCTGTGCAGTTCCGCGGGCGTACCCGAAGCCACCACCTTGCCCCCGGAAAGCAGGTAACTGTCGTCGGCGATCTGCGAGAGCTCCTGCACGTCGTGCGACACCACGATGCTGGTGATCCCGAGCGCATCGTTGAGTTGCTTGATCAGCCGGCAGATCACGCCCATGGAAATCGGGTCGAGACCGACGAAGGGCTCGTCGTAGATGAGGATTTCCGGATCCATGACGATGGCGCGCGCCAGCGCCACGCGCCGCGCCATGCCGCCGGAGAGTTCCGCGGGCATCAGCCGCGCGGCGCCGCGCAGTCCCACGGCGTGCAGCTTGGTCAACACCAGCTGCCGGATCAGCGACTCGGGTAGTTCGGTGTGCGCGCGCAACGGGAACGCGACGTTTTCGTAAACGTCGATGTCGGTGAGCAGCGCGCCGTTCTGGAACAACATGCCCATGCGCCGTCGCAGCGCGAACAGGTCGCGGCGCTTGAGCCTCGGAACGTCTTCGCCGAACACGCGCACGGTGCCGCGTTCGGCCTGGGACTGGCCGGTGATCAGCCGCAGCAGCGTGGTCTTGCCGGTTCCCGAGGGCCCCATGAACGCGGTGATGCGTCCGCGGCGCGCGGTGATGTCGAGCCCGTCGAAAATCGCGCGCCCGCCGATGCGGTAAACCACATCACGGACCTCAATAACGGCATCGCCGGCTTGCGCCGGCGACCCGTTGGAATCTTTCGCGACCCTATCGTTCAAGGGCGCGAAGAATAGCAAAAGGCGGTGCTCCCGGCTTTCTGCCGGATTGAATCCGTACTAAACTGGTCCCACTTCAAAACCGACCCCAAATCAGGGGTGCACACCATGCTTCGGATCGGAAAGCTGACCGACTATGCGACCGTGATCCTGGCCATCCTGGCCGCGGATCGCACACGCCTGCTCACCGCCACGGCGTTGTCGGATCGCACCCACATCGCCTCGCCCACCGTGGCCAAGCTGCTGAAGCAACTGCACCACGCGGGCCTGGTGAACTCCACGCGCGGCACGCGCGGCGGCTACCAGCTGGCTCGAGATCCCGAGAACATCAGCGCCGCAGCGATCCTCGATGCGCTCGAGGGCCCGATCGCGCTCACCGAGTGCTCCGCCGGCAGCGGGAATTGCGACATCGAACATACCTGCTCGGTCGGCCGCACCTGGCAGCGCCTCAGCATGGCCGTTCGCCGCTCGCTCAGCGAGGTGACGCTGGCGCAGCTGGCTGGCCTCGACACGCGCCCGCCGACCATGCCCATCGAGCGCGAGCTCAAGTACCTGGCGCGCGCCAAGGTGGCGCCATGAGCACGGATGCCGCACAGGATCTCGACACGCTGTTCAAGAGCTATCGCCACGGCTTCGTCACCGACATCGAGTCCGACACGCTGCCACCGGGGCTCGACGAAGACGTGGTGCGCTTCATCTCGCGCAAGAAGGGCGAACCCGAGTTCCTGACGAACTGGCGCCTCAAGGCCTACCGTCATTGGCTCACGATGAAAGAGCCGCACTGGGCCCACCTGCGCGTCAACCCGATCGACTACCAGGCCATCTCCTACTACTCGGCGCCCAGGCCCAGGGCCGACGCGCCGAAGTCGCTGGACGAGGTCGACCCGAAGCTGCTCGAAACCTACGCGAAGTTGGGCGTGCCGCTGCACGAGCGCGCGCGCCTCGCCGGGGTCGCCGTGGACGCGGTGTTCGACTCCGTGTCCGTGGCGACGACGTTCAAGGAGCGCCTGGCGGAAGCCGGCGTGATCTTCTGTTCGTTCTCGGACGCGGTGAAGAATCACCCCGCCCTCGTCGAGAAATATCTCGGCACCGTGGTGCCGCACACCGACAACTTCTTCGCCGGCCTCAACTCCGCGGTGTTCTCGGATGGCTCGTTCGTATACGTGCCGCCGGGCGTGCGCTGCCCGATGGAACTGTCCACCTACTTCCGCATCAACGCGGCCAACACCGGCCAGTTCGAGCGCACGTTGATCATCGCCGCTCCCGGATCGCACGTGTCGTATCTCGAAGGTTGCACCGCGCCGATGCGCGACGAAAACCAGCTGCACGCCGCGGTGGTCGAGCTCATCGCCGAGGACGACGCCGAGATCAAGTACTCGACCGTGCAGAACTGGTACCCGGGCGACGAGAATGGCGTGGGCGGCATCTACAACTTCGTCACCAAGCGCGGCGAGTGCCGCGGCCGCAATTCCAAGATTTCCTGGACGCAGGTGGAGACCGGTTCGGCGATCACCTGGAAATACCCTTCCTGCGTGCTCAAGGGCGAGAACTCGATCGGCGAGTTCTACTCGGTGGCGACGGCGAACAACTACCAGCAGGCCGACACCGGCACCAAGATGATCCACATCGGCGCCAACACCAGGAGCACCATCGTCTCGAAGGGCATCTCCGCCGGCCACGGGCAGAACAGCTACCGCGGCCTGGTGAAAATCCTGCCGAGTGCGCATGGCGCGCGCAATTTCACGCAGTGCGACTCGTTATTGATGGGTCCCAACTGCGGCGCGCACACGTTTCCATACATCGAGACGCGCAATCCCAGCGCCACCGTTGAACACGAGGCCTCGACCTCGAAGATCAGCGAGGACCAGCTGTTCTACTGCCTGCAGCGTGGCATCGACGAGGAAGACGCCGTGAACATGATCGTGAGCGGCTTCTGCAAGACCGTTCTCAAGGAACTACCGATGGAATTCGCCGTGGAGGCACAGAACCTGTTGGCCGTGAGCCTGGAAGGGGCCGTGGGATGAGTTTGCTGAAGATCGACAATCTGTCCGCCACCGTCGGTGGCAAGAAAGTGCTGCACGGCCTGTCGCTCACCGTGAACGCGGGTGAAGTGCACGCGATCATGGGCCCGAACGGCTCGGGCAAGAGCACGCTGTCGTACGTGCTCGCCGGCCGGCCGGGGTACGAGATCACCGGTGGCAGCGTGCAGTTCGAAGGCCGTGACCTCACCGTGCTGGCACCCGAAGAGCGCGCCCGCGCCGGCCTGTTCCTCGGCTTCCAGTACCCGGTGGAAATCCCCGGCGTGAACAACGTCTATCTATTGAAGGCCGCGGTGAACGCGCGCCGCAAGGCGCTGGGCCAGCCCGAGGTCGACGCCTACGAATTCCTGCAGCTGGTGCGCGGCAAGATGAAGCTCATGCAGATGGACGAGAGTTTCCTGTCGCGCGGCGTGAACGAAGGATTCTCGGGCGGCGAAAAGAAGCGCAACGAGATCCTGCAGATGCTGGTCATCGAACCCACGCTCGCGGTGCTGGACGAGACCGACTCGGGCCTGGACATCGACGCGCTCAAGGTGGTCGCCCGGGGCGTGAACACGCTGCGTTCGGCCGAGCGCGGCGTGTTGCTCATCACGCACTACCAGCGCCTGCTCGAACACGTGGTGCCCGACTTCGTGCACGTGCTGGCGCGCGGGCGCATCGCGAAGTCCGGCGACAAGTCGCTGGCACTCGAGCTCGAGCAACGCGGCTACGACTGGGTGCTAGAGGTCGCCTGATGTCCGCCGTGCCGAACCTGTTTCCCACGAACCGCGACGAGAACTGGCGGTACGCCAACCTGCGTCCGCTGGCCAAGGCGCGGCCGGACGCGGTGACCCCCGTCGAAGGGCTCGGTGTCGAACTGCCCGCGCCCCTGCCGGGGTTCGCGCGCTGGGTGTACGTCGATGGACATCACGCTCCCTGGCTGTCGACGCTGCGCGGCGCCGCGGCTGAACCACTCGACACGCGCGCGGCCGGCTCCGCGTTTGCCAGCCTGCTCGACGGCGAGATCGCCGGGGCCGGCGTCGATTTCGCGCTGTCACGCATCAATGCGGCCCGCGGCGAGGAAGTGCTGCACGTCGCCCGTCCCGGGACCGCCCTTGCCAACGTCGAAGTGATCTTCGTCGCCAGCGCGGCCGCCGCCAGCGGAACTTCCTATCCACGACTGCAGGTCCAGGCACCGCGCGGTGCGCGCCTGAACATCGTCGAACGCCACCTGAGCGCCGGCACGGCCGATGCCGCGGTGAATGCCGCGGTGGATTTCGCCCTCGCGCCGGGCGCCGAGGTGAATCACTACCGGCTGCAGCAGGTGGCCGACGCCGCCAGCTGTTTCGACACGCTGACGGTGCACGTGGCCGAGGGCGCCACCTACCGCCTGCGCACCGTCACGCTGGGTGGCACCGCGTCGCGATCCACGATTTTCGTGAAACTCGCCGGGCGCGAAGCGCGCTGCGAACTCACCGCCGCGGCGATCGCCAATCGAACGCAGGCGCACGACCTGTTCGCCGAGATCGACCATGCCGCGCCGCGCACCGCGACGCACGAACTGTTCCGCGGCATCGCGACCGAACGCGGCAAGCTGGGTTTCAACGGCAAGATGATCGTGCGCGGGACGGCGCACGACGCCGATTCCGACCAGTCGCTGAAGACCTTGCTGAACGGCAGCGGCGCGGAAGCCGCGCTCCGTCCGCAGCTCGAGATCTACACCGACAAGGTGCGCGCCAAGCACGGCGCCACCACCGGCAAGCTCGACGAGCAGATGCTGTTCTACATGCTGTCGCGTGGCATCGACCGGCCGCAGGCGCAGGCGCTGCTGCAATGGGCCTTCATCGAAGACGCGATTTCGCGGGTGGATCTCGCGCCGCTGCGCCAGGAGATCGAACGGCTGATCGCGGCGCAGCTCAACGAAGTGTCGGCGCTCGACGGACTGGTGGCCCGCGCATGAGCGCGCATCCGAAAACGCATGGCCTCTACGACGCCCAGAAAGTCTGGCGCGACTTCCCGATCCTGGCGCGCGAGGTACACGGCCGCCCGCTGGTGTTCCTCGACAGCGCCGCGTCGTCGCAGCGCCCGCGCAGCGTGATCGAGGCCGTGGATGCCTACGAGCGCCAGCATCACGCCAACGTGCACCGCGGCGTGTACCAGTTGAGCCAGGAAGCCACCGCGATGTTCGAGCACGCGCGTGAACGCGTACGCGGCTTCGTGAATGCCGCCTCGACCCGCGAGGTGATCTTCACGCGCGGCACCACCGAGGCCATCAACCTGGTGGCGCAATCCTGGGGACGCAACCAGCTGAAGCGTGGCGATGAAATCCTGCTGACCGCGCTCGAACACCACGCCAACATCGTTCCGTGGCAGCTGGTGGCCGAACAGACCGGCGCCGTGGTGAAGGTGGTCCCCATGGATCGACGCGGCGTCGTGTCGATCGACGACGTGGCCGCGAGTCTCACGGATCGCACGCGCATCGTCGCCTGCGCACACGTGTCGAACGCGCTGGGCACGGTGCTGCCGGTGCGCGAGATCACCCGCCTGGCGCATGCGCGCGGCGCGCTGGTGCTGCTCGACGGCGCGCAGGCCGTTCCGCACCAGGCCGTCGATCTCGCCGAGCTCGGCTGCGACTTCTACGCGTTCTCGGCGCACAAGATGTACGGTCCCACCGGCATCGGCGTGCTCGTCGGCCGCGAGGCGCTGCTCGAAGCCATGCCGCCCTGGCAAGGCGGCGGCGACATGATCCTCACGGTGAGTTTCGAGAAGACCACGTACAACGAGCTGCCCTTCAAGTTCGAAGCCGGCACTCCCCACATCTCCGGCGCCGTGGGACTGGCCGCCGCCATCGACTACATCGAATCGCTGGGGCTGGACAACATCCATGCGCACGAGCAACGCCTGCTCGCGGACGCCACCCGCGCGCTGTTGCGCGTGCCGGGGCTGGAAATCATCGGCACGGCGCCCGACAAGGCCGCGGTCATCTCGTTCACGCTCGAGGGCATTCACCCGCACGATCTCGGCACCATTCTCGACGCCGAGGGTGTGGCGGTGCGCACCGGGCATCACTGCGCCATGCCCGTCATGGAGTTCTTCAACGTTCCGGCGACGGCGCGTGCCTCGTTCGCCTGTTATTCACGCGACTCCGACATCGACGCGTTGACCGGCGCGCTGGCCAGGGCGCGCGAGGTTTTTTTCTGATGGAACCGCGCTGATGGACCTCAAGGACCTGTATCGCGAGGTGATCCTCGATCACAACAAGAGCCCGCGGCTGTACGGCAAGCTCGAGCCGGCGGACTCCTCCGCCGACGGGCACAACCCGCTGTGTGGTGATCGCCTGCACATCAGCGTGCGGCTCGACGGTGACCGCGTCTCCGACCTGCGTTTCGAAGGCAAGGGTTGCGCGATCTCGGTGGCCTCGGCCTCGATGATGTGCGAGGCCGTCAAGGGCAAGCGCCGCGACGACATCGCGCACCTGTTCCACGAAATCCACACCGTGCTGACGCAGCACGACGCACCCGTTCCCGAGGACCTGGGCAAACTCGCGGCCCTGTCGGGGGTGCGCGAATTCCCGGTGCGCGTGAAGTGCGCCAGCCTCTGCTGGCACACGCTCAATGCCGCGCTCGAGCGCAGCGCCGCCACGGTGAAGACCGAATAGCGCGGGACACATCATGCGAACGCACGACAACGAACCCTTCGTACTGAGCCGCGACGTCAAGGCCGTCATGGTGCCCGCCGGCATCGAAATCGAGCTCAAGTCCGGCCAGTCCGGATTCATCACCCAGGCACTGGGTGGCAGCTTCACGCTGTACATGGAAGGCAACCTGTTCCGCATGGCCGGATCCGACGCCGATGCCATCGGCAAGGAAGTGGTCAAGGCACCGGAACTGCCCCCGAATTCGACCGAGGACGACGTACTCAAGCTCGCATGGGACCAGCTGCGCACCTGCTACGACCCGGAGATCCCGATCAACATCGTGGATCTCGGGCTGATCTACGAGTGCACGGTGAGCGCCCGGCCCGACGGCCAGCGCGCCATCGACGTAAGGCTGACCCTGACGGCACCCGGCTGCGGCATGGGTGACGTCCTCGTGCAGGATATTAGACAGAAGCTGGAAATCATCCCCACGGTTGTTAGTGCCAACGTCGAGCTGGTGTTCGATCCCCCGTGGAACCAGTCGATGATGTCCGACGCGGCCCGGCTGCAGACCGGGATGTTCTGACCCGGATTTATTGACAATGACGGGGTGGATCGACGTCGGCAGCAGCTCGGACCTCGAAGCCAGTTCACATCTCGGCGCCGAAGTCGACGGCTACCTGGTTCGAGTGGTGCGCGTGGCTGGCACGCTGTACGCGTTCGAAGATCGCTGTACACATGACGACTCCCCGTTCGACGAAGCTGAACTTGAAGACTGCGAAATCATCTGTCCCCGCCATGGCGCGCGCTTTTCGCTGCGTGACGGCGCCGCGCTCACTCCTCCCGCGTACGAGCCCCTGCGGATTTTCGAGGTCCGGGAAGCCGCCGGGCGCATCGAGGTACGCCCGTGAGCACTAACAAGCGTCGCCTGACGCTGGTGCGGCACGCCACCGCCGACCAGGACTCCAGCGTGCGGGACTTCGAGCGCCCGCTGAGCAAGAAAGGCTGGGCCGAGGCCGAGGAGATGGCGCGGCGCTTCCAGGAACGCAACCTGGTGCCAGACCTCATCCTGGTGAGCGCCGCGGTGCGCACGCGGGACACCGCCGAGACCTTCGCCAAGGTGCTGGGTATCGCCACGCGCCTGCTGCAGCCCGACGATTCGCTGTATCTCGCCGACGGCGAGCACATCCTGCAGAAGATCCGCGGCGTGGGACCGCGCGTGAATCACCTGATGGTGGTGGGCCACAACCCGGGCATCTCGGCGGCGGCGATCGCACTCGCGCCAGAGACGGTCACCAACGATCTGCCCACCTGCGGCACGCTCACCATGGCCGTGAATTGCCCGACATGGGACCGCATCGACCGGCGTTGCGTGCGCGACTCGGAGCGCGACGCGCCCTCCGCGCGCCGCTTCTTCGACTTCGGCTAGGTGCCGCGGGCGACCTGCCCGATATCCACCACCGCGCCGTGATCGCGTTCGCGACGCACCGCGGGTGTGCCGGTGACGCCGACCAGCAGCGGATCGCCGGTGGTGCTGCGGTCACGGCCGCCCTGCTTCGAGCGGTACAACGCCTCGTCGGCCAGGCGCACGATACCTTCGCGGTCACGCGCCATCGTCGAGTCCGCGATGCCATAACTGGCGGTGAAGATCGGCGTGTTGGAGACCAGGTGCGCCTCGGCCAGTGCCACGCGCAGGCGCCCGACCACCTCCGCGGCGCGCTCGGCATTGGCGCCGGGCAGGATGAATGCGAATTCCTCGCCACCCCAGCGCACCACGTGATCGCGGTCGCGCACCACGCCGCGCGCCGTGTCGGCGAACAGCTTGAGCGCGCGATCGCCCGCGTCGTGGCCCATGGTGTCATTGAGGCGTTTGAAGAAATCGAGATCGGCCATGACCACCGCGAACGCCTGGTCCATGGCCATGAGGTTCGCCAGCACTTCTTCCGCCACGCGGCGATTGCTGAGTCCGGTCAGGCTGTCGGTGCTGGCCTGCAGCTGCGAGCGCGCGAAGGCGCGCAACGTGCCGATGCGGTTGCCGGCATGCACGCCGAGCGCGGTGAGCTGCGCGATCTGCTCGGGATTCGGCGGCTTGCCCTTGGCGCCGGCGACGTGCAGCACGCCGAGCGCGCGGCCCATGAAGTTCACCGGCACACACGCGGCCGACAGCGCGCCTCCCATGCGCCCTAACAACTTGGGACAGGCGTTGAGCGCCTCGGCGTCCGGAAATATCTGCGGATGCCCGCGGCGGACGGCAATGCAGCTGTAGGGCGATTCCACCGTGCAGTTAGGCGAGCCGGTCTTGGGGTGCACGCAGGCGCGTTCGAGATGCGCGCGCGAGGAATCCGCCAGCAGCAGCTCCATCGGGTGCACGTCGGAGATGCCGTTCATGGCGCGCGCAATGACGCGGTCGGCCTCTTCCTCCGAATCGGCCATCTCCAGCGCCTCGACCAGCTGGTTGCTGAAACTGCTGCGGCTCGCCTCGGTGCGCAGCCGGGTCAGCATGCCCTGCATGGTGTCGGCCAGCAGGTTGATCATGCGTGCGAGCGCGCTCACTTCGTCGTTGCCATGCGGCTCGCAGCGGTTGTCCATGTCGCCGGCGGCCAGCGCCTGCGCCACCTCGCCCACCGCGTGGATGGAATGCTGGATCGAGCGCGCGATCGCCCACAACATGAGCGCTGCCAGCAGACTCGCGATGAGTCCACCGGCGATGAGCCAGGTCATGCCGCGGTCCGCGTGCCCGGCTTCCGCCAGCACGCGCGTTTCCGCGCGTCCCAGCACGTTGCGCATGCGATCCATGGAATCGCGCAAGGCCCGCTCGAGCACGGCGCGTCGGGACATGAAATCTTCCGCCGTCGCGTCGGCCGCGGCCGCACCGGGTCGCGAATGGCGCTCGAGCGCCTCGAGGTATTGAGCGGCCGGCACCCGCAGGCTGTCGACAATGGCCATGATCTCGGGCGTGGCCGGCAATGCCCAGGTCGCCTCGAATTGCGCGCGCAGGCCGGCGGCCAGATCCTGCCCGGCCGCGGGGACACCCGGGGCGGATTGAATCTGCGCGCCAATGCGGGTCTGCAGGGTCAGCGCGCGGTCGAGCGAGCGCTGCACGGCGGCGGTCCGCGCCAGCTCCGTGCTCGCGTCGGACTGCAGTTGCGTGACGCGCAGCGCGGCGACCACCACGCCCGCCACGCACAGTGCCAGCAACGCAAACATTATGTAGAAGCGCCCGGTGATCGGTATGGCCGCAAGCCACCGGCGCGTGGGTCGAATCGTCATGTACTCCGTCTCTGCCCCGAATCTCTCGGGACGTTAACGGCGGATCCGGGCAGGACGTTAGGGGAACGCGCTGCCGCAACTCGCAGGCCGGCGCGACGTACCACTCACTTTGAGCATCATCCGCGGCTGGCGCACAGACACAACTTGAGACCGGATTCAGCGGGCCGCGAGGGACAACAACCCGGCGTTGCCGCCGATGGCGGCGGTGTTGGTGGTGATGGTCTGTTCGGTGGCCATGCGGTGCAGGTAGTGCGGTCCACCGGCCTTGGGCCCGGTACCCGACAGGCCCATGCCGCCGAAGGGCTGCACGCCGACCACGGCGCCGATCATGTTGCGGTTGATGTAGACATTGCCCACGCGCAGCGTGCGCGCCACGCGCTGCGCCAGGCCATCGATGCGCGTATGGATGCCGAGCGTCAGTCCGTAACCCATCCGGTTGATGGCACCGACCAGCGCATCGAGATCGCGCGCGCGGTAACGCACCACGTGCACGACGGGCCCGAACACCTCTCGCTCCAGCGCGGCCAGCGAATCGACCTCGACCGCGAGCGGCGCGAAGAAGCGTCCACGCGCTCCCGGGCTCACCGGCGCGCGATGACTCCATTTCGCGCCCTTCACGATGTGCGCGGCGTAACTCTCGAGCATGCGCAGCGCGTCGTCGTCGATGACCGGGCCGACGTCGGTGCTGAGACGCGCGGGATCGCCGACCACGATTTCGTCCATCGCACCCGCCAGCAGCTTCTGCACGCGGTCCGCGATGTCTTCCTGTACCAGCAACGCGCGCAGCGCCGAACAACGCTGGCCGGCGCTGTTGAATCCCGACTGCACCACGTCGAGCACGAGTTGCTCGGCGAGCGCCGAGCTGTCGGCGAGCATCACGTTGAGTCCGCCGGTCTCGGCGATCAGCGTGCCGATCGAGCCGGGCCGCGCCGCCAGCGATCGTTCGATGATGCGCGCGGTGTCGGTGGAGCCCGTGAACACCACGCCCGCCAGGCGCGGATCTTTCGTCAGCGCCGCGCCCACCTCGCCGCCCTCGCCGGGCACGAACTGCAGCACGTCGGCGGGCACTCCCGCCTGCAGCAGCAGGCCGGTGGCATAGGCCGCGGTCAGCGGCGTCTGCTCGGCGGGCTTGGCCACCACGGCATTGCCCGCGGCCAGCGCCGCGGCGACCTGGCCGGTGTAGATAGCCAGCGGAAAATTCCACGGACTGATGCAGCCGAACACTCCCTTGCCGCGCAGCCTCAGCAGGTTGCGCTCGCCGGTCGGCCCCGGCAGCGTGGCCTCGTGCGAGAAATCGCGCCGCGCGCGCGCCGCGTAGTAACGCAGGAAGTCGACGGCTTCGCGCACCTCGCCGATGGCATCCGGCAGTGTCTTGCCCGCTTCCCGCACGCAACGGGCGGTGAACGCCGCGGTGTGCTCCTCGAAGAGCTGCGCGGCGCGTTCGAGCACCGCGGCGCGCGCCTCGCCGCCGGCCGCGTCCCAGTCGGCCTGCGCCGCCTGCGCCGCGCCGATGGCGGCGTCGACGCCGGCGGCATCCGCATGCGTGACCACGCCGATCTCTTCGCCGGTGGCGGCGGGATTGCGCAGCGGCTGGCTCTTGCCGTGGCGGACCTTGCCGGAAATCACCGGCGCCGCGCTCCAGGTCTGCTGCGAGGCGCGCTCGCAGTCGCGCATCAGCGCGTCCACGGCCTGCCCGTCGGCAAAATTGAATCCCGTGGAGTTGGTGCGTTCCGGTGCGAACAGGTTCTCGGGCAGCGGAATGCGCGGATGCGCCACGCGCTCCAGCGCATCGACCTCGGCCACCGGGTCCGCCACCACCTCCTCGGCCGGCAGGCTGGCATCGACGATGCGGTTGACGAACGAGGTGTTGGCGCCGTTCTCGAGCAGGCGCCGCACCAGGTAGGGCAACAGGTCCTCGTGCGCGCCGACCGGCGCGTACACGCGGCAGGGATACTTTCCCCACGGCCCGCGCACCACGCTGTCGTAGAGCTCCGCGCCCATGCCGTGCAGCCGCTGGAACTCGAAGCGGTTGGCGTCGCCCCCGAACACTTCCGCGACGTGCGCGATGGTGTGCGCGTTGTGCGTGGCGAACTGCGGGTAGATCCGCTCGCCGGCCGACTCTAGTAGTTTGGCGCAGGCGAGATAGGACACGTCGGTATTCGACTTGCGCGTGAACACCGGGTACCCCGCGAGGCCGCGCTCCTGCGCGCGCTTGATCTCGCTGTCCCAGTAGGCGCCCTTGACCAGCCGCAGCGTGATGCGCCGGTCGGTTGCCTTGAGACGCCCGATGAGCCATTCGAGCGTGGCATGCGCGCGTTTCTGGTAGGCCTGCACCGCGAGCCCGAAGCCCGCGTAGCCGCGCGTGATCTCGCTCGACAACAGCCGGTCGATCAGCAGCAACGACAATTCCAGCCGGTCCGCCTCTTCCGCGTCGAGCGTCACGCCGATGCCCGCGGCGCGCGCCTCGGCCACCAGCTGCTCGATCACCGGGTACAGCTCGGACATGACGCGGCGGGATTGCGTGAATTCGTAACGCGGATGCAGGGCCGACAACTTGATGGAGATGCTGTGGCGCGCGGTGATGGATTCACGCGTCTCCACCGCCTTGCCCACGGCGGCAATGGCCGCCGAATACTTGGCGCGATAACGCTCGGCGTCGGCGCGCGTCAGCGCCGCTTCACCCAGCATGTCGAAGGAGTAGCGGTAGTCACGCTCTTCCTTGCCGGCGGCGCGCGACAATGCCGATTCGATGTCGCGGCCCATGACGAACTGGTGCCCGAGGATGCGCATCGCCTGCTTGAGCGCCGCGCGCGCCACCGGCTCGCCGAGCTTCGAGACCAGCTTGCCGTACCAGGAACGCGCTTCGCCCACTTCGTTGCGATCGAGCGCGACCACGCGGCCGGTGAGCATCAGGCCCCAGGTCGATGCGTTCACCAGCATCGAGTCGCTGTCGCCCAGATGCTCGTCCCAGGCTCCGGTCGGGATCTTGTCGGCGATCAGCCGATCCGCGGTTTCGCCGTCCGGGATACGCAGCAGTGCCTCGGCGAGGCACATCAGGATCACACCTTCGCGTGAGGCCAGGTTGTATTCGCGCAGGAACGCATCGAGCGCACCGCCACTGCCCCGCGCGCCACGCACGGCCTGCACCAGCGCCAGTGCGCCTGCTCCGACATTGCGGCTGGCGGCGGGCGCGAGCCGCGCCTGGTCGGCAAGCGCACGCACAAGTGGCTGTTCTTCGGCGAGAAATGCGGGGTTGATGGCACGGGCGACCCCGTCGGGGCGCTCGAGCGGCGAGAAGTTTGTCATGGTCAAATTCTATTGAAATAGCGTTGCAGCGTCCCTATACGTTGGTCCCATGAGTTCAACCGTCCCGGCCGTCACCACGGCCACCTTTCCCAACGAAGTCGTCAATGCCTCCGCCTCGCAGCCGGTGCTGGTGGATTTCTGGGCGCCGTGGTGCGGACCCTGTCGCGCGCTCGGGCCGGTGCTCGAGCAGGTTGCGGACGAACATGCCGGCCAGGTCAAGGTCGTCAAGGTGAACACCGACGAGAACCAGGATCTCGCCCAGCAATTCCAGATTCGCAGCATTCCGGCCGTCAAACTGTTCCGCAACGGACGCGTGGTCGACGAGTTCGTCGGCGCGCTGCCCCTCGGACACGTGCGGCAGTTCCTCGAACCGCACCTGCCGCGCGCCTCGGCCGGCGAGCAGCAGGTCGCGCGCGAGCTCGCCGGGAAAGGTGACTTCGCCGGGGCCATCGACAAGCTACGCCAGGTTGCCGCCTCCGACCCGGCCAATCTCGACGCGCGCCGCGATCTCGCGCGTTACCTCGCCCTGTCCGGCGACGTGGTCGGCGCGTCGCAGACCCTCGGGCAGCTGCCGCCGCAGGCGCAGAGCGATGCCGCATCGAACGCGGTGCGTGCGCTCATCCATTTCGCGGCGCTCGCCTCCGACGAAGCCGCGCGCACCGACTCGCTGCGCGCCGGCGTCGCGCGTTCGATTCTTGGCGGCAGTTACGATGCAGCCATCGAGAGCCTGCTGGCCCGCATGCAGGGTGACCGCGCCTTCGCCACGCGCGCGGGGCGCGAAGACCTGCTGCAGGCATTTGCACTGATGCCGTCCGACGACGGGCGCGTGTCGGGCTGGCGCCGCCGACTCGCCGCCCTGCTCAACTGACCTCCGTATGGCCCAACCCGCAAGCGCGCTTGGCGTGCTCCTCACCTGGGGCGGCATCGCCGCGCTGGCATGGGGCCTGTATGCGCTGGTGCGTTCCGCGCGACGCGGTGGCAAGGGCATGCGCGCCTTCGGCGCCGCCATGATGCTGTTCGGCTGGGGACACATGCGCGACCCGCGCAACGATACCGTGGCCGAAGCCAACGAGGGCCGCGTCAGTCGCGGCGAGGATTCGAGTGATGGGGGAGATCGAAGCTAGTTAGCCGCCGCCTCGTCGCGCAGGCGCACGGCCTCGCCGTGCCCGAGGTAACGCTCGATCAGGCCACGCGCGATGTACAGCAGCGGGATCAGCGCGATGGCCGCGCTCATCTTGTACACGTAGTTCACCGTACCCACCGCGAGGAACTGCGGGATCGACCAGTGCTGCGGCCCGATCACGAAGGCGATGTACAACACGATGAAGCTGTCGAGCAGCTGCGAGACCGCCGTGGACGCGGTGGCGCGCAGCCATACGAAGCGATCGCCGGTGATCCTCAGGATGCGATGGAAGATCACCACGTCGATGAGCTGGCCGACGAGGAACGCGACGATCGAACCGCAGATCGTCCACAGCCCCTGGCCGAAGATCAGCGCGTAGGCCTTCTGGATGTCGGGCACGCCGAGCCCGGCATTGATGTCCACCCAGAACGTCGCGGGCGCGAGGGAAATGGCCACGTACGCGGCGATGAACGCGTAGGCGATCAGGCCGACCGCGATCCACGAGATCAGGCGCACGCCGCGTACGCCGTAGTACTCGTTGATGATGTCCGTCATGATGAACACGAACGGCCAGACGATGACGCCCGCGGTGAAATTCAGGGTGCCGTTGATGCCGAACAGCGACCAGTTGAACGGCGAGGCGCCGAGCGTTGCTTCGAGTGCGAAGATCTTCACGCCGACGAACTCGCCGATCAGCGCATTGGTGAGGAAGAAACCGGCCATGAAGATGAACAGCCGGTTGGCGCGCTGGTCGACGGTACGCATCAGTCTCGCCCCCGCAGGCGCCGCAATTCGCGGCGCGCATGTTTGTCCGGCCGTTCATCGGTGCGCGGCGCAAAGGCCGACGCAAGCCGCGACTGCTCGGCGTATTTCTCGCGCGCGGCGCGGGCCCGGTCGGTCTCCGCGTAGCAGCCCTGCGCGATCGGCGCCGGGCCCCGCCGGTCAGGAAGCTGGTGGACCTCGCACTCGAACTCGTAGCCCGGCCGGGTGATGACCACCCGGTCGCCGACGCGCACGCCGTGCGCGGGTTTCACACGCCGGCCGTTGATGTGCACCTTGCCGCCGGCGACGGCCTCGGCCGCGAGGGAGCGCGACTTGAAGAGCCGCGTGCACCACAACCAGCGGTCGATGCGCAGCGACAGGCCACCGCCTTCACTACCTTCGGACACTTCGCTTTCATGCGGGTTCGACATCGGGGCGCCAGTATAATGCGCGCCATCTTTTTTACCGGTGCCAACTAAAAATGGATGCCGCTTTCTACCAACGCTTCGACACGCAGCTGGACGAACTGCGCCAGCAGGGTCTGTTCAAGTCCGAACGCGTGATCTCGAGCCCGCAGGCCGGGCAGATCCGCGCCAACGACGCGGACGTCATCAACCTCTGCGCCAACAATTACCTCGGCCTCGCCAGCCACCCGGCCATACGCGAAGCGGCGCACCGCGCCATCGACCGGTTCGGCTACGGCATGGCCTCGGTGCGCTTCATCTGTGGCACGCAGACCGTGCACAAGCAGCTCGAGGCGGCACTCAGCCGCTTCCTCGGCACCGAGGACACCATCCTGTATTCCTCGTGCTGGGACGCCAATGGCGGGTTGTTCGAAACCGTGCTTGGCGAGCAGGACGCCATCATCTCCGACGCGCTGAACCACGCCTCCATCATCGATGGCGTCCGGTTGTGCAAGGCGCGGCGCCTGCGTTATGCGAACCGTAATCTCGCCGAGCTCGAACAGCACCTGAAGGATTCGCAGGACTGCCGCACGCGGCTCATCGCCACCGACGGCGTTTTCTCCATGGACGGCAGCATCGCGCCGCTGAAGGAAATCTGCGAACTCGCCGACAGGTACGGCGCGCTGGTGATGGTGGACGATTCACATGCCACGGGATTCATGGGCGCCGGCGGCCGCGGCACGCCGGAGCACTGCGGCGTCAGCGGACGCATCGATTTCCTCACGGGGACCTTCGGCAAGGCGCTGGGTGGCGGCAGCGGCGGCTACACCAGCGGCAAGGCCAACGCCATCGCGTGGCTGCGGCAGCGCTCGCGACCCTATCTGTTCTCGAACAGCATTCCGCCGGTGGTCGCGGCGGTGACCCTGCGCGCACTGGATCTCATCGAGCATTCGCCCGAAATGCGCGCCACCCTGTTCGGCCACGCGAAGAAATTCCGTGCCGGCATGGAAAAGGCCGGGTTCAAACTACTGCCGGGCGAACACCCCATCATTCCCATCATGATCGGCGATGCCGCGCTGGCCGCGCGCTTCGCCGACCGGCTGCTGGGTGAAGGTGTGTACGTCATCGGCTTCTCGTTTCCGGTGGTGCCGCGCGGCGAGGCGCGCATCCGCACGCAGATGTCCGCGGGGCTGACCGACGCGCAGCTGGAGCGCGCCATCGCGGCATTCATCAAGGTCGGGCGGGAACTGGAGTTGATCAAATGAAAGCACTGGTCAAGAGCGAAGCGAAGCCCGGCATCTGGATGAAGGACATCGACATCCCCAAGGTCGGTCCGAACGATGTGTTGATAAAGATCCACAAGACCGCAATCTGCGGCACCGACATGCACATCTACAACTGGGATGCCTGGGCGCAGAAGACCATCCCGGTGCCCATGGCCGTGGGCCACGAATACTTCGGCCGCATCGTCGACATGGGCAGCGAGGTGCGTGGCTTCGCGGTGGGCGACCGCGTCTCCGGTGAAGGCCACATCACCTGCGGCTTCTGCCGCAATTGCCGCGCCGGGCGCCGCCACCTGTGCCGCAACACGGTCGGCGTGGGCGTCGATCGCCAGGGCTGTTTCGCCGAATACCTCGCGATCCCGGCGAGCAACGCGTTCAAACTGATCGACGCCATCACCGACGACATCGCCAGCATCCTCGATCCTTTCGGCAACGCCACGCACACCGCGCTGGCCTTCAACATGGTGGGCGAGGACGTGCTGATCACCGGCGCCGGGCCCATCGGCATCATGGCGGTGGCGATCTCGAAGAAGATCGGTGCGCGCAACGTCGTGATCACCGACGTGAACGACTACCGGCTGGGGCTGGCGAAGAAGATGGGCGCGACGCGCGCCGTGAACGTCACGCGCGAGAAGCTGGACGACGTGATGTCCGACCTGAAGATGCAGGAAGGCTTCGACGTGGGCCTGGAGATGTCCGGCAATCCCACCGCCTTCCGCGACATGCTGCGCACCATGCACCACGGCGGCAGCGTGGCCTTGTTGGGAATTCCCCCGGGCGAAACCGCCATCGACTGGAACCAGGTGATCTTCAAGGGTCTCGATTTGCGCGGTATCTATGGCCGCGAGATGTTCGAGACCTGGTACAAGATGGCGGCGCTGCTGCAGGCCGGGCTCGACATCACGCCTGTCATCACCCATCACTTCCCCATTCAGGATTTCCAGCGGGGCTTCGAGACCATGGGGTCGGGGCAGTCGGGAAAGGTCATCCTCGACTGGGGCACGCTCAACTAGTCAGCGCAGGTCGCAGAAGCAGTACACGTAGCGATGGTCGCGCGCATTCATGCGTGACCAGCGATCGAGCTCGCGCTGCAGCGGCTCGACACGTTGCGACAGTTGCGCCAGCGGGCCGTGGTTGACCACGTCCCCGACCACGTTCACGGCGAACCAGATCCTGATCTGCAGGGCCAGGGATTCGGCCCAGGACAGCGGCGGCTCCATGCGTTCGACGTCGTACTCGCCCTCGATCGAGGCGCGCTTGGCGGCGGCCTTCACGGCCTCGTCGAACAGGCCGAGGTGATCGACCAGGCCCTTGTCGACCGCGTCGGTGCCGATCCATACGCGGCCCTGGGCGACGGCGTCGACCTCGTCGCGCGTCTTCTTGCGACCACTCGCGACGCGCGCGAGGAATTCCTCGTAGCCGTGCTCGATGGTGGCCTGGAGCATCTTCTTGGCGTCCTCGCCGAGCGCGCGATCCAGGCGCAGCTGGCCGGAAAGATTGGTGGTCCCGACACCATCCACGCTCACGCCGATCTTTGACAGCGTGTTCTGGAACGTCGGGATGGCGCCGAAGATGCCGATGGAGCCCGTGATGGTCGCGGGATGCGCCCAGATCTCGTCGGCCGACGCCGAGATGTAATAACCGCCGGAGGCGGCCAGGTCACCCATCGACACGACGATGGGCTTGCCGTTCTTCTGCGCGGCGCGCACTTCGCGGTAGATCTCCTCGGAGGCGAGCACGCTGCCGCCCGGGCTGTCGACGCGCAGCACGATGGCCTTCACGTCTTCGTCGCGCCGCGCCTCGCGGATCAGTCGCGCGGTGCTTTCGCCACCGACGGTGCCCGGCGGCTGTGAGCCGTCGAGGATTTCGCCCGCCGCGACCACGACCGCGATCTTCGGCTTGCCGACGCCGCGCGCGCGTTTCTCGGCCTCCACCACGCGCAGGTAATCCTCGAGCGAAGTGGAGTTGAAGGATTCGCCGGCATCGCTTTCGTCGGCTTCCACCTTGTCCTTGTCGCGACCCGGCGAGTCGAGACCCACGAGATCCACCAGTCGGCGTTCGACCTCGAGCGAGGACTTGAGACCGGTCACCAGGCGCGCATCCAGCGCCACCTTGGCCGCGTCACCCTTCGCCGCGAGCAGCGCGGACACGGAATTGGCCACGTAGGTGGAGATGTCGTCGGGCGTGAGACCGCGCGCCTCGGCCACTGCCGCGCGGTATTGGGTCCACAGGCCGTTGAGGTACGCGAGGCTCTCCTCGCGATCCTGCGGCGACATGTCATTTCGGACGTACACCTCGGCGGCACTCTTGTAGGTGCCGACGCGGAACAGGTTGACCTCGACGCCGAGCTTGTCGAACAGCTCCTTGTAATACGTGCGGTAGCGGTCGAAGCCGTCGATGGCCACGAAGCCGAGCGGATCGAGGTAGATCTCGTCGGCGTAGGCCGCGATGTAGTACTGCTCCTGGCCGTAGTAGGTCGCGTGCGCGATGACTTTCTTGCCGGAGCTGCGGAATTTGCGGATGGCGGCGGCGAATTCCGCCAGCGTCGGCTGGCCGCCGTACGTCAGGTCGTTGAGGTCGAGCACCACCGCCTTGATGCGCGCGTCCTTGCGGGCGGCCTCGAGCGCGTCGACCAGGTCCCAGAGCAGCGTCTCTGACAGGCGCTCACCCTGGACGCGCGCCAGCGCCTGGTCGATGGCGTCGCCGCTCAGCTGCTCGACGATCTCGCCGTGCGGCGCGATCACCAGCGCGGAGTTGTCCGCGATGTGCGGGATCGAACCCTTGAAAGCCCCGACGAGGACGCCGAAGATCAGCAGCAACAGCACCAGGTGCAGGAACTTCCGCAGCAGGTCGAAGCCGCGGAAGACGAACCCGATGACCCGGCCTAACATCCTTTGCCAGGCCTCCTGCCGGCGCTCAGACCTTCTCTTCGATGCGGGCAGCCTTGCCCGACAGGTCGCGCAGGTAGTACAGCTTGGCGCGACGCACGCTGCCGCGGCGCTTCACTTCGATCTCGCTGATGGCCGGGCTGTAGGTCTGGAACACGCGCTCCACGCCCTCGCCGTGCGACACCTTGCGCACCGTGAACGAGGAATTGAGGCCGCGGTTGCTCTTGGCGATGACCACGCCTTCGTAGGCCTGCGCGCGCTCGCGGTCGCCTTCCTTCACCTTGACCTGGACGACAACGGTGTCGCCGGGGTTGAAGTCGGGAACCTTGCGCGTGGCACGCGCCTTTTCGATCTGTTGAATGATGTAGTTAGCCATGTTCGTCACCTTCGCGTTCAGCGAGAAACTCATCGAGCAACGCCGCCGCTTCCGCGCCCAGCCCTGCCCGCGCAATCAAATCCGGCCGCCGCAACCAGGTGCGCGCGACCGCCTGCTTCAATCGCCAGCGCTGGATGTCAGCGTGGTGCCCGCCCTGCAGTACGTCGGGCACCTTCCGGCCTTCGAACTCCACCGGCCGCGTGTAATGCGGCCAGTCGAGCAAACCTGAATCGAACGACTCCTGGACACTCGAGCGTAAATCACCCAAGACCCCGGGTAGCAGTCTCGCCACCGCGTCCAGCACCACCAGCGCCGGGAATTCTCCTCCCGACACCACGTAGTCGCCGATCGACACTTCTCTATCTATCCGCGATTCGATGACCCGCTCGTCGAGTCCCTCGTATCGCCCCGCCACCAGCACCATGCCCGGCAGCGTCGACAATTCCTTCGCCAGCGCCTGCGTGAACGGCACGCCCTGCGCCGACAGGTAGATCCGCGGCGCCCCGGCCGGCAGCCGCGCCGCCGCGGCGTCGATCGCCGCGCTCAGCGGCTCGGGCTTGAGCACCATGCCCGGCCCGCCGCCGTACGGCCTGTCATCGACCGTGCGATGGACATCCTTCGAATATCCACGCGGGTCTTCGCAACCCACCCGCACGATGCCGCGCTCGATCGCGCGGCCCAGTACGCCGTGTCTCACCGCATCGCGGATCAACTCCGGGAACAACGTCACGACTTCGAATTGCATGAGTCGTGTCAGAAATTCCCGTTCAAAAATTTTCTGGCCAGTCCACGATCACGCGCCGCGTGTCCGTATCCACGCTGCGCAGGTGCTGCTTGGTCACCGGAACCCAGTGTTCGCGCGCACCCTTGATCACCATCACCGCGTTGCCTGGCGTGTCGACGAAATGATCGACCACACCCAGCAACGCGCCTTCGACATTCTTCACTTCGAAACCGACCAGGTCGTCGCGATAGTGTTCGCGCCCCTCGGCCGGCGGCAGCTGCTCGCGTTCCACGAGAATCATCTGCCCCGTCAACCGGCTCGCGGCATCACGTTCGTCGATGCCCTCGAGCCGCGCGATCCAGCCATTGCCCTGCGGACGCGCTTCGAGCAGTTTCACTTCGCGCTGCGCGGCGGAGTTGTCTCCCGCCTGCAGTCGCCACAGCTTCCACTCGAACAATCTCTGCGGTGGGTCGGTGAACGACTGCACTCGCAACCAGCCGCGCACTCCGTGCGCCGCTCCCAATCTACCGACTTCGATGCGGCGGGTTTCGTTCACCGCGATCGGGTCGGACCGACCGTTCAGGCGTTCGCTTTGCGGAACGTCGTCACCAGGTGCTTCACACGCTCGGACTGCTGCGCGCCCTTGGACACCCAGTAGTCGATGCGCGCGATGTCGAGCTTGAGCCCGGTCTCGTTCTTCACCGGCTTCGGATTGAAGAAACCAACCTGCTCCAGGCTCTTGCCGCCCTGGCGCTTGCGGCTGTCAGTCACGACGACGTGATAGAACGGCGTGTTCGTGGTGCCGCGACGAGTCAGACGAATTGTCACCATGTCTCTAAACCTTCAAGTAGCTGCGGCCCCGGATCGGAAAAGCCCGTCCCGGCCGGCCAAAAAAGAGCGCGGATTCTACGCAAACCAATGGCTTAGCGAAAGGCCAGATTGGGGTGATTTGGACCCCAGGCGGGGCCTCTCCGGGCCGATATTCAGGGATTACCGCGCTCCACCGGCTCGTCAGCCGGGGCGGACAAGGATTGCGGGGGCTGTTCGAGCGCTTTATTGATCGTGCCGATCACGATGATCAGGCCAGGCACCCCAAAAAAGAGGCACCAAGCCGCCCAGTAGACCCGCACGCGAACTCTTTCCAGGCGGTCGGAATCCCCGTCCGTCTTGGCTCGACGGATGACGGCTCCATACCACCGCCAGGACAGGACCGCTGCCGCCGCGGCCAGGGGTACGAGCATCCACCACCACGGCTTGGGCAGGTGGAGTCCACTCGCAACGAAAATGCCTCCGAAACCAACCGTAAATAGCGCCGAAATCGCCAAATTCGTCTGGTTTTTCTGATCGACGCTGCGGCGATCGCGAACCACCCTTTGCGCCGCCTTATTTCATGCCGGGGAAACCAGGGGGCATGCCGCCTTTGAACGCGCCCATCAGGCGCTTGAGCTTCCCGCCCGAGAAGCTCTTCATCATCTTCTGCATCTCCATGAATTGCTTCATGAGGCGGTTGACGTCCTGCACCTGGACACCGGCGCCGGCCGCGATCCGCCGACGACGGGACCCATCGAGGAGCGCCGGATTGCGCCGCTCCTTTCTGGTCATGGAATTGATGATGGCGATCTGGCGACGCACGTCCTTGTCGCCCTGGTCGGGTGCCACAGCCCCGCCCTTCACGGCCGCCTGCGGCAGCTTGTCCATGAGAGAGGCTACGCCGCCCATCTTCTGGACCTGTTCGAGCTGACTCTTGAGATCGACCAGGTCGAAGCCCTTGCCCTTGGCCATTTTCTTGGCGAGCTTCTGGGCCTCGTCGACATTGACCTGCTTCTGAACCTGCTCGACCAGTGCGACCACGTCGCCCATGCCGAGGATGCGGCCCGCCATGCGCTCGGCATCGAAGGGTTCCAGCGCGTCGAGCTTCTCGCCCATGCCCACCAGCACGATGGGCTTGCCGGTGATCTCGCGCACCGACAGCGCCGCGCCACCGCGCGCGTCACCATCGGCCTTGGTGAGGATGACGCCGGTGAGGTCCAGCGCCGCGCCGAAGGCGCGCGCCGCGTTCACCGCGTCCTGGCCGGCCATGGCGTCGATCACGAACAGGCGTTCGTGCGTTTCGACCGCGCGCTCGATCTGCTTGACCTCGTCCATGAGCTCCGCGTCGACGTGCAGTCGGCCGGCGGTGTCGACGATCAGCACGTCGTAGACGCCCTTGCGCGCGGCATCGAGCGCCGCGGCGGCGATGCGCGCCGGATCCTGCTTCACGTCCGTCGGGAAGAATCCCGCGCTCACCTGCTCGGCCAGCCGCTGCAGCTGCAACACCGCGGCCGGACGCCGGATGTCCGTGCTGACCAACAACACGCGCTTCTTCTGCTCGATCAACAGGCGCGCGAGCTTGCCGGCGGTGGTCGTCTTGCCCGCGCCCTGCAGGCCGGCTAACAACACCACCACGGGCGGCTGGGCGCGCAGCTCGAAGCCCCCGCGGAATGCGGGGTCGCCGCCCATGAGCGCGACCAGTTCCTTGTGCAGGATGCCGACGAAGGCCTGTCCGGGCGTCAGGCTGGCGGTGACCTCGGCGCCGAGCGCCTTCTGCTTGACGCGCTCGATGAAGGTCTTGACCACCGGCAGGGCCACGTCGGCCTCGAGCAGCGCCATGCGCACTTCGCGCAGGGATTCGCCGACATTTTCCTCGGTGATGCGGCCGCGACCGCGCAGGGTGTCAACCGTGCGGGACAGCCGCGCGGTGAGGTTTTCGAAAAGGGCCATGGGGCGCGGATTATCCTATGTCCCCTATGCAAAACGCACCCTCGTCCGCCCTGGCAGTCGCGCTCGTAGTTCTGCTCCTGCTGATCGCGTTTTCCTCGGGCACTGAAGTCGCCATGCTTTCGGCGAACCGCCACAAGATCCGTGCCGCGGCCAAATCCGGCAAACACACCGCCAGGGCGCTCGACGCCCTGCTCAGCAAGCCTGAGAGCTGGCTGGGCGCCAATCTCGTGATCCTGGCGCTGGCCAGCGTCGCGGCCTCCGCCATCGTGACCCTGCTGGCTCAGCGCTCGGGCTACGAACACGCCATCCCGATCGCCGGTGGCGCACTGGCTGTCTTCATGATCGTGTTCTGCGAGCTGGCGCCGAAGATCTACGCGGCGTTGAAGCCGAATCCCGTCGCCCTGTCGTCCACCTACATCTACAAGGTGCTGGTGTTCCTGATGGCGCCCTTCAGCTGGTTTGCCAACAAGGCCGCCTATGGGTTCCTGCGCCTGTTCGGGGTGAAGCCCGTGAATGAAAGCGGCCAGGCGATGTCGCCCGATGAACTGCGCTCGGTGGTCGCGGAGGCCGGCCCGATGATCCCCACGCGCCACCGGCAGATGCTGCTGTCGATCCTCGACCTCGAACACATCACCGTGAACGACATCATGGTGCCGCGCCAGGAGATCGCCGCGATCAACGTCGACGCCCCGTGGGAGGACATCCTCGACCAGTTGCGCCAGACGCCGCACACGCGGCTGCCGCTGCACGATGGCGAGCTCGACAACCTCATCGGCATCATCCACATGAAGCGCGTGGCGCAGGAGCTGGCGCGCGACACCCTGACGCGCGAACGCCTGATCGAGCTCGCGCGCGCGCGCGAACCGTACTTCGTGCCCGAAGGCACGCCGCTGACCACGCAGCTCAACCAGTTCCAGCGCAACCGCCGCCGCCTCGGCTTCGTGGTCGACGAATACGGCGACATCCAGGGCTTCGTCACGCTCGAGGACATCCTCGAGGAGATCGTCGGCGAGTTCACCACCGATCCGGCCACGATCACGCACAAGCACGTGCATCGCGAGGCACCGGGCGTATTCATCATCAATGCCAGCGCCACGGTGCGCGCCGTGAATCGCGCTCTGGGATGGCAACTATCCACCGACGGCCCCAAGACACTGAATGGCCTGCTGATCGAGCAACTGGAAACCCTGCCCGAAGCCGGCACCGAAGTGGCCGTCGGCGAATACCAGTTCGAAGTACTGCAGGTCGGTGAGAACACCATCCGCACGGTGCGCGCGCGCCGCGCCGCCACCGCGCCGGGTTAGGCCGCCTTTGAGCGCACGAAGCATCCTTGCCTTCGTCGCTACGGCAATCATCGCGGCCGCGGGCTGGTACTTCTGGCACGCGCAGAGCGTACCGTCGACCGAAGCGTCGCAATCCATGGATGGAGCCGCCGTCCCTGCCGCTGCCGTCGCAAATTCCATGGGCGAGACCGGAACGGTTCAACCTGCGCAAACCCCGCCGCATGCACCAGGCGACACCGTCGGCACTTCCGCTGCACCAGCAGCGCAGGAGGACCCGACCTTCACGGCGGAGCGCCGCGAGAACCTGCGCATCCAGTCCGAAATCGAGTTCCGGTTCCTCTACGAAGACGTCGGCGAGGCGCTGGGCCTGGACAAGACCGAAGCGGAAAACCTGGTCTCGCTGCTGATCGAGCATCGCCTTGAATATGCCGAATCGGCCCCCGGCTATTCAGTCGCGGAATCGACCGCGCGCGCCGAATTCCAGGCACAGCAACGGCGGGAAATCGAAGCGCAGATCGGTGTCGAGCGTGCCCGCAAGCTGGCCGAATACCAGCGATCGCTGCAGGTCCGGTACGAGGTCGAGAACGTGCGCGAGCTGCTCGCGGCCCAATCGCTGCCGCTCACCGAGCCGCAACGCCGGGATCTGATCAGGAGAGGAATCAGCCAGGGTGCTTACGCGGCACCCACTGTCTTCACCGGTGCGGAATCGGAAATCGCGGTGACGCAGGAGCAGACCGCCAGGAACGAAATCGCCCAGCAGCGCCTGCTGAACGCGGCCCGCGAGGTGCTCTCCGCGGAACAATTCGCACGCATGGAAGAACGCGCGAGGAATGACCAGGCCGGCAGCGACTCCTACCTGCAGCAACTGGAGCAGCCGCAGCGCACGCGCTAGCTCAGGACAGCGCGACGCGCAGTGCCTCGTCGATGCGCGTCAGCGCCTTCACTTCGAGCCCTTCGATCCGCGCGCGCGGCGCGTTTTCCTTCGGCACCAGCGCGGTGGTGAATCCCTGCTTGGCCGCTTCGCGCAGGCGCTCTTCGCCAAAGGCCACGGGGCGCAGTTCACCGGTCAACCCGACTTCACCGAATGCGATCATCGACTGCGCGATGGTTTTCCCGGCCAGGCTCGACGCCAGTGCCAGCACCACCGGCAGGTCGCAGGCCGTCTCCGTGACTTCGAGACCGCCGACCAGGTTCACGAACACGTCGTGTTCCTGCAGCGACAGCCCCGCGTGCCGGTTCATGACTGCGAGCAACATCGCCACGCGTTGCGAGTCGAGGCCCTGCGCCACACGTCGCGGCGCGCCGAAGCGCATGGCGTCCACCAGCGCCTGCAGTTCCACCAGCAGCGGCCGTCGGCCATCGCGCGTCACCGTGACGATGCTGCCGGGCGCGGCCTCTCCGGATCGCGCCAGGAAGATGGCCGACGGGTTGCGCACTTCGCGCAGGCCCGATTCGCCCATGTGGAAGAAGGCGAGTTCGCCCACGGAACCAAACCGGTTCTTGGTGGCACGCACGTTGCGGAAGCGGCTCGAGGCATCGCTCTCGAAATACAACACGGTGTCGACGAGATGCTCGAGCACGCGAGGACCTGCGATGGCGCCGTCCTTGGTCACGTGGCCCACGACGATGACACTCACACCCTCGGTCTTTGCGAAACGCACCAGCTGCGCCGTGCACTCGCGCAGCTGCGTGATCGCACCCGCCGCGGTCCCCACCGAGGCAAGCTGCACGGTCTGGATGGAATCCACGATCAGCAGGCGGACCTGCCGCTCACGCGCGCCCGCCATCACCGCCTCGAGGTCCGTGTCCGCCACCACGTGCAGGTTGCCGGCCGCGATACCGAGGCGGCGCGCACGCACGCCGATCTGCGCCGCGGACTCTTCCGCCGAGAGGTACAGCGTCGGCGTGGCGCCGGCGACGTGGTTGGCCAACTGCAGGAGCAACGTCGACTTGCCGATGCCCGGCTCGCCGCCTAGCAAGGTCACCGAACCCGGGATCAGCCCGCCGCCAAACACCCGGTCCAGCTCGCCCATGCCGGTCGGCAGCCGGGGAAGATCCACCGCCGCCAGCGGCTCCCCCGCGGCAGCCGGCGCCTGGGGTGCCGCCGCGGCCCGACGCAGGACGCTGCGCTGTTCGAGCGTGTTCCAGCGGTTGCACTGGGGGCATTGACCCTGCCATTTGAGGGTCTCGGCGCCGCATTCCGCGCAGACAAAAACGATCGCCGGCTTGGCCATGGTCGGGGCGAAATCCTCTATCGATGGGGGTTCAAAGCGTGACGAAGTTCATGGGGCTGAGAGCCTCACCCTGCCGCGCTGCACCTAGTGTGCAGTAGTCCGGTGCGGACGAGGCCGGTTGGCTTTAGCATTACGTCGCTAGGTCATTGATTTGGGTCTTTGTATTCGCGGCGCAACCGGGGCGAAGTGTGACTTATTGCCCCATGCTGCGAGCCGTAGTGCTGGTAGGTTATGGCACGTGCGGGGAAATGTACGGTCGCTTTGCGGCCGTAGAGGGCACTTTTTGAGTGTTGAGCACTGGTGTGATCGAAAAAAACGCTGAAACTCGCCGGTTCGTATGGCCCAGATCGCGAGTCTGAAGGGCAAGCTCACGTTCGTCGGCCAGACCGACACGGGGCGCGTCCGCGAACACAACGAGGACACCATAGCCACCGACTCCGACGTCGGTCTCCTCGTGCTGGCTGATGGAATGGGTGGGTACAACGCCGGCGAGGTCGCCAGCGGTATCGCCGTCAAGACCATTACCAACCTGGTGCGCGAAGGGCTCGCCCGCGAAGACCTGGCTTCGATCGATCGAGGCACGGGTTTGACGCGCCCCTCGATCGTCCTGCGGGACGCCATCACCCGCGCCAACAAGATCATCTATCAGACCGCCCGCTCCCAGGCCGAATGCGAAGGCATGGGTACCACCGTGGTCGCGGCCTTGTTCTACGACAACCGGATCTCCATCGCGCATGTCGGGGATTCGCGGTTATACCGCCAGCGCGGCAGCGAAATTGCCCAGGTCACCATGGACCATTCGCTGCTCCAGGAACTGGTGGATCGCGGCTTCTACTCACCCGAAGAAGCGCAGCGTGCCGCCAACAAGAATTACGTGACACGGGCGCTCGGTGTCGAACCCCAGGTCGAGGTCGAGGTGCAGGAACACCCCGTCGACAAGGGCGACATCTTCATACTTTGCTCGGATGGGCTCTCCGACATGGTCGAAGATGAAGACATCCGTTTAACTATAAGTACCTTTGGTGCTAACCTAGA
>Ga0315910_10000513_pt1 | contig 38480 bp, 30 predicted proteins | sample EdamamesoilMG_FD_204470 | JGI IMG/M metagenome (GOLD analysis project Ga0315910, IMG submission 204470) | Garden soil microbial communities collected in Santa Monica, California, United States - Edamame soil | ecosystem: Environmental > Terrestrial > Soil > Garden | place: USA: California...
TTTCGTGGGCGTCGGGGCTCAGGGGAACGGTCACCACGCCACATTGGCTGACGTAGCCATAAGCACCCTGGTCCTCGCAGTACCGCTCCGTGAACCCTTCCGTCGTTTCCGGAACGCGGTCGCTTGGCACATCGGGATTGGAATAGCCCGTCTCTTCGTCCTCGGCCTCGGCCCAGTGTTTTCCACCGCAACTTGCCAGGCTCAGCATCAACCACGGGACGCACAGCATGAACGACGCACGGCGCTTCAATTGAGTGGGGTACACCAACCTAAGCTAGTCCATCTTGAAAGCTGGGTCACGAAGCCAGAGCCGCCGCCCGCCCCGGCCTGGCTCGGCCTGCTCTGGGCGCGCGATCCGACTAGTTTTCGTCTTGGGGCTCTTCACCGTCCACATCAGTTCGGCGGAAGGGAACTTTGATTTCCCGGGGCAAGTTCGCCTGTCGCTCGACAGACACTTTGACCTCACTCCAACTTTCCTGGTCCAATTCACTCTGCCCTATGACGCGCTCGACGAGTTCATCCACGGCGCCGGCATAGGCGTGTGCGCAGTCCAGGTGGGTGAAACCCGCGCCCGCCACCATGCCGTCTTCGATGCGCTGCAGTACAAATCGCAGCGCCCCCTTTTCGATCAACTTCCGGCACCCCTGGCAGCGCGCCCGGCCGCTCGATGCGCGCTCGATGCGGACGAAGCGCTGGAGGCGATAGTACACCTTACCCAGTTCAGCCGTTTGCAGGAGCGCCGTACCCTGTGCTTTGACGTCTGCGACGTCACACAGCGGCTCAAAATCTTGCCAAGCAGCAATGAAGGCCTCCGGTCGCTGTCGCGCGCCGCACGCCAGATGATACCAATGCATGGCCGTGCCTGCTCCAAATGCGTTGGACGTCTCTTCCCCCATGCGCAGCTCGTCCTTGACCAGAGCCTGCTTGCAAGCACGACACTTTGCACGTCCCGTGGGAGCTCGTTCGATGGTGTGCGCCATGGCTCGTCAATAGTGCGGCCCGCTGTCGCCCGGGGCAATGATCGTTACGGTTGGGGTAAGGTATTTTCGACCGCGCGCACCGCGTCCGCGTCAAACTCCACCGAACCCGCACCTGCCGAGTCCTCGACGCTCTCGGCGCGACGCGCGCCAGGCACGACGAACACGTTGGGTGATTTATTGATCATCCAAGCCAAAACGAGCTGGTACGGGCTGAGACGACGGCGACGTGCCTGGTCACTCAGTTTGCCGAGCGTGGTGAGCGTGGGTGCACCGAGGGTACCGCCGAACGGCGCGTAACCGATGAAAGCCGTGCCTTTAGCGGCACAGTATTCAATGATCCCTTCCTTCTCGGGCTCCCGTGATTGGGGATTCCAACGATTCTGCACGGCGTCGATGCGCGTGACGGCTTCGGCTTTTTTCAGCAGCACCAAGTCGACATTGCAAAGACCCACCTGCTTGATCTTACCAATCTCACGGAGCCGAGCCAAAGCGCCCACGCTCTCTTCGTAGGGGACCCGCATGTCCGATGCGTACAGGAAAACCAGGTCCAGTGCCTCGACGCGCTGGTTCTTCAAACTGCGCTCGACCGACTCAATCAAGTAGTCCGGGTCCGAATCCACAGTCCATGCGCCGCCTGGACGACGGATGCCCAGCGTGGTCGTGACCACGACACTATCCCGACGCCCTTCTAGGCCAAGCGACAACAAGCGCTCATTGTGCCCCATTTCGTTCTCGTCGAGGCAATAGGAATCCGCGGTGTCAAACAGCGTCATGCCCGAATCCACCGCCATCTTGATGACGCGCGCGGATTGATCCGCAGGAGGGCGACCGTTGATCGATAGCAACATCCCACCCAAACCAATGACGCTGACCGTCGGCCCATCTGGCCCAATTCGTCGAGTTCTCATGTGTCGGCGACGACCTTACCAAAAGGCCCCGCAAATTTCGCCACTAAATTCACTAACCTACGAATACTGCTCGTTAATTTGTCCACAAATTGCCCCCCATCCGGCAGCCAACAGCTCCAAATGACCTGTCCATCCCCCCGCAGGCCTCGCGGCGCGTGCGCACGTTGGCTAACACTCGCCCCAGGGGTTGTCCCCGCTTTCGCCGATGTCACCACCACCCAGCACCCCACCTCCCAACGTCGTGATCGTGGGCTGCGGTGCAATCGGCGGGGTATTGGGCGTGCATCTCAAGCGAGCGGGTCACTCCTTCAGTATTTGCACGACCAACGCGGCGGTGCGCGACGTGTGGCAGACGACTGGCCCATCGCTGGATGGTCAGGTTGTCTCGGGTGCAATGGCCGACGAGCACGTGCTCGACCAGCTGAGCTCGTCAAGCTCCGCGTTTGACCTAGCGTATGTAGCAGTTCCACCCCAACACATCAGCGCCGTTGCCCGCGATCTTGCCACTTCGCTCAAGCCGCACGGCAAAGTCATTTGCCTTTCCAACGGGTGGTGCGAACCTCACCTCGCCGCTGTGCTTGGTGAGGAACGTGTGATGGGGGCTGTGGTGACTTGGGGCGCGCGCATGCCCCAGGCCGGTCAATACGTAAAGACCTCGAAGGGCGGTTTTGTCGTCGGCTTGCTCAAGGGCCCCTGGGACACCAGCGCCGAAACCGCCTGTAGCTGGCTGGCGAGCGTGGGTCCCGTCGAGCGCACGGACAACCTCAGGGGCGCGCGGATGAGCAAGTTGGCTATCAACTGTGCGGTGTCAGGCTTGGGGACAGTGGGTGGCGCGGTGTTGGGAGAACTCTTGGCGCAAACTGCCATCCGTAGCATAGCCATTGAGCTCATGACTGAAGCGGTTGCGGTTGCGCAGGCGCAAGGGGTGCGGCTCCCGCCGCTCGTCGGCGTTGACTGGCGCCATTTCACCCAATCCTCTCCCGGTCCAGTCACCCGGGTGCTCCAGCATGCGCTCTTGCTTGCTATGGGATTTCGCTACCGCAAGCTGCGCAGCTCGATCCTTTCTGCCATCGAGCGTGGACGCCCGCCTGCGATCGATCACATCAATGGAGAAATCAGCGCGCTGGGCCAACAGAGTGGGGTCCCTACCCCGTACAACGACGCCGTGGTGGAGACCGTCTGGCAGATTGCGCGGCATGAGCTAAAGGCCGGCCCAGGTGCCCTTGCCCAACTCCAAATCCGGGCCAAAGCCCTCACGTTGCCCGCCCCAGCGACGGAAAATAGCCGACCATGAACTGTGACACGACCTCCACGCACAGACTCACCCGCTTGCTGTCGCTCACGCTGTGGTGTGGGGTGCTCTTGTTCGGGTCAGCGTGCAAGAAAACCTCTGATCAAACGCGTCAGAACGCTTCGGTGTCGTTTCCGGTGTTGGCCACGGTCCCTGCCTTTTCATTGACGAGCCAGGACAACCGGCCATTTGGCTCAGAACAGTTGCGCGGAACACCCTACATCGCGGCGTTTATGTTCACGCGCTGTCCTTCCATCTGTCCCCGGCTCACCGCCACCATGAAGAAAGTCGACGTCTTGCTCACCAAGGAAGGCGTTTCCGCTCACCTCATCAGCATCAGCGTCGACCCTGCATTTGATACGCCGCCAGTACTCGCCGAGTACGCGCGCAAGCACGCCATCGATACCCGCCACTGGACCTTTCTCACTGGGGAGCATTCAGTGATCGCCAGCACTGCCGAACAAGGTTTCAAGGTTGGGCTCAGTGGTTCGTTGGATGAAAAGCAGCCCCATCTGGGTATCACGCATGCCTCACATCTGATCTTGGTGGACGCCCAAGGGGCTATCCGGGGCTACTTTAGAAGCAGCGATGACGACGTGGCCGAGCAGGTGCTCCGCGCCATGCGAACGATTTCAAGTTGACCCCCTCCCTCGACATTCTAGTAAAAATTGGGAATTTTCCAGGGTCTCCCCTTCCCTTGATCGAGAGTTTGTGGCCAACTTACCTCGAAGATAACAAGATAAGAAGCTAGTAGAAGAAGACGATCGAACACGGCCACGCGCGGTAGCGCCTCAATCAAGGACTGGGATGGAGAAACAGGCTCTCTTGCTTTCATCATGGTATTTGCCTTTGCGTACGGTCCGTTGGCAGCTTGCGATCAAACTCGTTTACGAACAGCGCGTGGATACATTGGCGCACTATGACGAGATGATTTCTTCACCGTCTGTCACCTGGAACATCCCAGCCGTGATCCGCTACCGGCGTGGGGCACGCAGTGGGGCTCCCAAGGTGAGATTCAGTCGGAGTAACGTACTGCTCCGCGACGGCCATACCTGCCAGTATTGCCAAAAACGCCTGCCTTCGTCGCAGTTGACGCTCGATCACGTCGTGCCCAGAAGCCACGGTGGACAGCGCTCTTGGGAAAACATCGTGACCGCCTGTCGTCCGTGCAACGCCAAGAAGGCCAACCTTTCCTGTGACGAGGTGGGCATGTTTCCCAGCCGTCATCCAGTCATTCCTCACACGCTGCCCGTGGTGGCCCGGCGCTTTGGGCTGCCCCAGATCCCCATTCAATGGTTGCCCTTTCTCGAGGGTTGGACCTGAGCGTACCCGGTCCGCGCTTCGGCACCACGCGCGGGGGAAGGCCCTGCTAGGCGCCACGTACATGGTTTAGGCCGCTCGGTTCCACGCTCGTGGGGCGATGCGCTGCCCAGCCGGTTGTTGCGCTGCCTAGCCGGTCGTTGCGCTGCCTAGCCGGTCGCTGCGCTCCCCCGCCGGTCATTGCGCAAGTAGGGCCGCCGCATGCCGTAACTGTTACGCCATCCGTGTTACGCGTCGTCGCCTGTTACGCATCATAAGTATCTGAATTTATTCATATTAACCATGGCATTCCGGGTGCAATGGAGTCCTTCAGGTCGCTCACTGCGGCCAACCCACCTCAAGGACCCATCCATGACCAACCTCACGCTCTCCACCCCACCCGCCACTGGACCTCGATCGCGTCGCCTATCTGCACCCTTCAGCCCCCAGGTCATCCAGGCGGACCGCACCCAGCGCGCCGCACAGGAGCGCGACTTGGTGACGCGCCTTTTGCGGGACGAGGCGGCCGCGTGGCGCTTCTTCACCGAGCACTATTCGCGCATTGCTTTGGCGAGTATTCGCCGCGTGGTCAGTCGCTTCAACCAGGTGACCGCCAACCACGACGTCGATGAAATTTACGCGCGGTTTTGCTTGGAGCTGCTCAGTCAGGACAAAAAGAAGTTGCGCGCTTTCGATCCGGAGAAGGGCAGTCGGCTGAGCACCTGGATTGGACTTTTGGCGACCAATGCCAGCTACGACTATCTGCGCTTCATCAAACGCAACCTGGTATGCGAGCCGCTGCCCGAACGCGATTGCCTCCGCTCGGGAGATCTCTCTCCTTTGGAGCAGACAGAGACCCACGAGCGCGCGTCTAGAGCGGCCAAGATCCTCCATCAGCTCAGCACACGAGACCTCGAGTTCGTGCAACTGTACTTTGCTGAAGGCCTGACTGCCGACGAGGTGGCGGCGCGCATGAATATCAACGTGAAGACCGTCTACACGAAGCGCCACAAGATCAGCGCACGGCTGGAAAGTCTTGTGGCAGACCAGGCGGGCACTTGACCTCCGCACCATACGAAAGCGCCGACACGAAAAACCGTGTCGGCAACTTTCCGTAGCTCAGCGCACGCGCTCTGGTCTCAGGGGGCCTTGGCGCGCTCGATGTACGCGTGGGTCCGCGTATCGACGCGCACCCAGTCGCCTTCACTCACGAACAGCGGCACGTGCACCGTGGCACCGGTAGCGATCTTGGCGTTCTTGGTGACGTTGTTGGCCGTATCACCCTTCACCCCAGGTTCGGTTTCGGTGATCTGCACGATGATGTGCGGGGGAAGTGAGATCGCTACAGGGTTACCCTTGTAGATCGTGATCGTGACTTCGGAGCCATCTTGGAGCATCCCCGAGTCGTCCCCAACCACGTCACCAGAAACGGTGACTTGCTCGCCACTGACGGAGTTCATGAACACGAAGTCTGTCCCGTCGGGGTAGATATAGGTGAACGGTCGCTCTTCGGCGTCAGCAGGCTCCAACTTTTCGCCCGAGCGAATGTTGCGCTCCAGCACCGCGCCGGTGAGCATGTGCTTCATCTTGGTCCGCGTGAAAGCTTGGCCTTTTCCTGGCTTCACAAACTGAAAATCGATCACCACGTAGGGGTGACCGTCTTGCATGAGCTTTACGCCTTTTCTGATGTCGCTGGTGTCCATGGTTGGGGGTGCTCTTAGCCAGCAACCCGTGCACGTTCAAGGCGTTTCCATGGTCAATCTGCCGGATTTCGGGCCAACCTAGGCGAAATTGAACCCGTTTGACCCGGCCAGGCTCGACCCAGCGCGCCGCCAGTGACCCAGAGGGTGACGCCTGCTTTTGGCATTTTTTGCCAAATTTGTAGCGCCGCTGTCCTGATCTTCGCTCCACCCCTAGAGTCGCCGCGCACCGCCATGCACGAATACGACCTGGAAGAGATCAAACGCGAGATCGTCGAAGGCCGATCGCTGATGATCAAGACAAACAACTTGGTGAACGCGCTGTCCGCGGACTTGAAGAGCATCGCCAAACGTCAGCAAAACTACGAGCGCCGTATCGTGTTCCAGTCGGTAGGAGCGTACGCGATGACGACGCTCGTCATTTTATGGCTCACCAACATCGCCATGGACGCCCAGGTTGAATCAGTCCGAGCGGAGGGGCAAGACAACATGAGCCGGGCCCAAGCACTCGAAGAGGACGTCACGGCTCTGCGCAAAAGAGAGGAAAAGCGAGTACTTGCCGCCCAGGAAGCCGCGCGCCTCAATCAGTTGCTGCGCAGCGAAAGGCGCCGAGATTTTCTGAATGCCTTGCCCAGAGTTGCTCAGCTGGACCTTTCTTCAACCGAGCGGGACCTATTTGAGACCGAGGCCCGCACCTTCCGTCGCGAACTGTCCTATCAGGCCTATCTGACGGGCGTCGAGCATTTGCGCGCCGAGCGCTTCCATGAAGCAACCCAGTCATTGCGTGAAGCACTCGACTTAGAGGCCGATGCACCGCATTCACCGCAAGCCAGCTTCGAACTCGCCCAAGCGTACAGGGCGCTCGATCAGCAGAAGTCAGCCATTTACTTGTTGATGAAGCTCACTGTCGCGGCCCCCACGCTGGACATCCTGGACGAAGCAACGCTGCTCTTGGCAGAGTGCCAAGCAGACATCCAATTGTACAACGACGCCAAGGAAACGTTGCGCAGTTTCTTGAAGCGTTTCCCGGATAGCGCGTTGCGCAATGACGCGAAAGCCCGCCTGGCTGAACTGGAAATGAAGCACTAACGGCGTGGCTTGGCCGGAGCTGGGGGTTGCATCCGCAGCGCAGCATGACACAGCGCCCCTACCGGCTGGGTCAGGCCGGATCGCTCGAGCGCGTGTTGCACAAAATCGCGAGCGTTTTCAACGGCCGTGCGCAATGTGAGACCTTCAGCCAGACCAGATGCGATCGCCGCAGCCAAGGTACAACCCGTACCCCGCGCGCCCGGTGGGATGAGCCGCGGACGTCGAAACCGATACTCCTCCCCATCCAGGGTGCGCAAGATATCGACCACTTCATCGCTGGACGGATCGCGTTCCAAAAGGTGTCCCCCTTTGATCAACACGGCCTGGACCCCCAGAGCCAAAAAATGGTCTCCCAACAGACTCATGCTGTCTTCGTTGTGAGCGACTTGGTGCGTCAGTTCTTCTGCCTCAAGCAAGTTGGGGGTAACCAAGGCCGCGCGCGGCAGTAGCTGTTTGACCAGCGCGTCCTTGCCATCGTCGTCGAGGAAACTTCGTCCGGTCGTTGAACGCAATACCGGGTCCACTATCAGCCGCGTCCGGCTACCCCACACGTCGAGGCGAGCCGTGAGTGCCCGGATCACGTCACCACTCACCAACATGCCGGTCTTCACCACATCCACCGGCGCATCCGCAAAGCACGCGTCCAGCTGCGCCCCAACGACGCTTGCCGGCACAGGCATCACCTCGCTCACCCCGAAGCGATTCTGAACGGTAACGGCCGTGGTAGCGCTGGCACCGTAGACACAAAACTCTTGGGCCGTCTTGATGTCGGCGAGGACACCCGCCGCCCCTGAAGGGTCAAAACCACCGACAAATAACGCACGCGGGCTGGGCTCGACCGAAGTCATGAGCATGCGTAACAACCTTGCTCCCAAAGCACACTAGACACGGCGCAGAGAGCATGATTTACCCGGCCTCCCAGGCTCCTTGGCGGAATGGCAGACGCAGGGGATTTAAAATCCCTCACCTTCACGGGTATCCCGGTTCGAGTCCGGGAGGAGCCACTCACACGCACCGCTCCTTACATCTTACTTCTGGTGGATCACCATTCGGCCCTAGAACCAAGGTGATGCGGACGATGGAGCCAGCTTGCTCGCCTTTCTGAGCAGGCGCACCCTCATGCTTGCTACCCGACTGTCCGTACTTGCATGGGAGCGTAAGCGTGAGTTCATTTTCGCAGAGACCACCCGACGGGATCATGAATCCCAAATCGTTCGAGCCCATCGCGGTGACGGAGCAGACGTCAGCGGCTGGACCGGTTTCGCAACCTACGTCGTCCAAGCCGCCCTCCTCGCACACATCGCGGGAATTTCGGCGACTGCTCGACGCATTGCACGACGGTGTGATGGTCGCAACGCACGCAGGCATCGCGTTTGCCAATCGCACCCTACTGCAATTGTTGGAGTACGAGCGGCTAAGCGATCTCATTCGACGCCACCCCATCCAACTCATCCGTCGTCACATCCCCGCGTCGCATCGACGCCGCGCCCTCTCCACCATTGCCCAAGTGCTTCGCTCGAGCTCCGACCACGAAGAGTTGGAACAACCCTTGGTGACTCAGCACGGCAGGGAGGTCACCGTGCTCTATTACCTGGATCGCATCGAGTACGAGGCCCAACCAGCCATCATGATCACCGTGCGTGATGTGACCGAAGCGCGGGCGCTCGGGGAGAAGCTGGGGCGCGCTGAGCGTTTGGCCTCTGTGGGCACATTGGCGGCGGGGGTGGCGCATGAGATCAACAATCCGCTGGCCTACGTCACCACCAACATCGCCTATTGTATGGAGCGGATCCGGTACATCGAGGAGTTGTTGGACGGAAACGCAATTCGCCTCGGAAGCCCCGCGTCCCTGCGCGGACTGCTTCGCCCTATGGCCCAAGCGCTCACCGAGGCGCATCAAGGTACATCCAGGGTGGCGACGATTGTGAGAGATCTGCGCGCTCTCACGCGCGAAGACACGGAGACGGACTCGACCGTTGATCTATCCAGTGTCCTTGGGTCTGCTATTCATATGAGTGAATCGGAAACGCGCTACCGTTGTTCCGTCCATGCAGACGTAGACAGGGTAGGCGCAGTCCTGGGCAATGAGACGCGCTTGGCGCAAATTTTTCTCAACCTCATCGTCAACGCGGCTCAGGCGTTTGAGTCCGACGACAAGGAACGCAACCGCATCCGCATCGTGGCGCATGAGTCCGGTGATGATTGTTTTGTCCAAGTCGAAGACAATGGCCCGGGCATCCCACCACAGAATATTCGCCGTATTTTTGACCCATTTTTCACGACCAAACCCGTGGGTGTGGGCACTGGCCTGGGCCTGTCCATTTGCCATGGCTTGATTGAATCCATGCATGGCTCGATCAGTGTCAGCTCTGAAGTGGGTCGGGGCTCCATCTTTACGGTGCAACTTCGCAGCTCCAAGGACCTGCCCGCGGCGATCAGTAGTAAGCTCCCTTCACTCAGCCCGCATGTGCGCGCCCGAGTGCTCATCGTTGACGATGAACCGCTCATCCTGCGCTCGGTCGCTCGGCTACTCAAGGACGAGCACGACGTCGAGATTGCAGCCAACGGCCGCGAGGCGCTTTTGAAACTGGCTGAGGATGGGCCATTCGATCTCATCTTGTGTGATCTCATGATGCCGGAAATGAATGGAATGGATCTACATCACGAGGTGGCGCGCACCGATCCTCATACGGCACGGCGCTTCGTGTTTCTTACCGGCGGAGCGTACACGGACACGGCTCGGGCCTTCTTGGCGCAGGTCAATAACCCCAAGCTGGACAAGCCCATCCAGCCCACCTTGCTCCGCAGCGTGGTGCACACCGTGCTCCGCGGCTGAGGACGCACTATCGTGTAAGCGCAGCGAATTTGACGCACCGAAGGCCACGGCTGCCCGCCCTGGGGCCGCCGATCAACGCGCGATTTCAGCAGGTTATCGGCTATTGAAAGCTATTTTCATTAAACTAGACTTGCCGAATGACCCTCGCCGAACTCCCGCTTGGTCAGCCGGGCCGCATTATTTCCATCGCTGGGGCAACCAGCGCACGTCGCCGCTTGCTTGAACTGGGCTTGTTGCCCCAGACCGAAGTGCGCGTGGTTCACGTGGCGCCGCTCGGAGACCCCCTGAGCCTGCGAGTACGCAACGGAACCTTGTCCATCCGCCGGGCAGAAGCCCATCACATCTCCGTGGTCCGCGTCGAGCCTACCTAGATGCGCGCACCAAGCCGTCGAGACAACTCATGAATATCTTATTGGTCGGCAATCCCAATGTCGGAAAGACGTCGATCTACAACTGCCTGACTGGTGCGCGCGCTCGCGTGGGGAACTACCCGGGCGTCACGGTGGAACGTCGCTACGCCAAGCTCGAGCGACAAGTTGGCAAGGAAACGGTCTGGGTACAGCTGACCGACGCACCTGGAACGTATTCGCTAGTCGCGCGCTCTGCCGAAGAGCAGATCGTCATCGACGCGATTTTGGGCTGGGGCGGACAGGAGGTCCCCCATGTGATCATCGCTGTTGTCAATGCGGCTCAGCTCAATCGCAACCTGTACTTGGTACTCCAACTGCTCGAGCTCCGCGTTCCAGTCGTCGTCGCGCTCAACATGATGGACGACGCCGCCGGGCAGTCGCCCACCGCAGAACAGCTGCAGGAAATGTTGGGCGTGCCGTGCGTGGCGACCAACGGTCAGACCGGCGGCGGCACGCAGCAGCTGCTGGACGCCGCGATCGAAGTCGCTCGGGCACAAAAAGTGCAACTTCCACGCCTTTTGGCCCACTACTCAAAGGAGCTGCTGTCGCACGTGGACCGGGTTGCCGCGGCGCTGCCAGCGTCCGTGCCACAGACCGTGGAGCACAAACGCGCACTTGCGTTGTGGGCTCTCATGAGCCTGGAGCACGGCGATGAGTTGCAGCACATTCCGGAGGAACTGCGCCTGGTCGTTAGTCAGGTGCGTAGCGACTACCTCACTACGACTGGACCAAGCGGAGAACCAACCGATCTCGACTTGGAGATCGTACAGGCCCGCTACCATGCCATCGATGAGCGTTTGAAAAACTATTTCATCGGGGACGCTCACGTGGTGACGGTGGCTGACCGAGTGGATCGATTCGTTCTTCATCCCTTCAGCGGAGGTGTCACATTTCTGGTCGCCATGCTCGTCGTCTTCCAGGCAATGTTTGCCTGGGCTGATCCGGCCATTTCCTTGATCGAGGACTTGGTCACTTGGCTCCAAGATAGCGCCTCGAGTCTGCTCCCCCCCTCCCTGCTCACGGATCTATTCGTCCAAGGCGTGCTGGGTGGAGTGGGCAACGTGATCGTGTTTTTGCCGCAGATCCTGCTGCTCTTCCTCTTGATTGGACTGCTCGAGGACTCTGGCTACATGGCCCGGGTCGCTTATCTGATGGACCGCACCATGAAGACGATGGGGCTTCATGGTCGTGCCTTTGTCCCTCTGCTTAGCGGGTTTGCCTGCGCCATCCCGGCCATCATGGCCACACGAACGCTCGAGAACCGGCGCGATCGCCTGCTCACGATGTTGGTGGTTCCGCTCATGACTTGTTCGGCACGGCTCCCCATCTATTCGCTGATCATTGCGGCCCTCTTTCCGGTTCAAGAAGGGAGCTGGCTTCCCACTCAAGGTCTGCTGCTCATCGGCATGTATGCTTTTAGCGTCGTGATGTCGCTGTTTTCAGCCTGGGTGCTGAGCAGGACGGTGGTGAGAGCCGCCAGGATGCCGCTCATTCTCGAATTGCCGCCCTACCGCTTGCCGCGCCTCGGCCCGACATTGACCATGATGCAGGCTCGGGCATGGAGCTTCCTCCGCGAGGCTGGAACGGTCATCCTCGCCGCGACGATATTGTTGTGGGCTCTGCTCAGCTTTCCTCGCACAGAGCCGGTCGCCACTTCCCAAGACCACGCAGGGTACGCTGCAGCTCCCCCTTTGGAAGACAGTTACGGCGGTCAAATCGGCAAGGCTATCGAACCGGTGATGAGGCCCCTGGGCTTCGACTGGAAGATCAACACCGCCATCATCGGCGCGTTTGCAGCCCGTGAGGTGTTTGTAAGTACCTTGGGACTCATTTTTGGCATGGAGGACCTCGACGATGACGCAACGGCCTTGCGCGACAAAATCCGGTCGGAAAGGTTGCCCAACGGCCAGCCGCGCTACACGCCACTCATGGGCCTGTCGCTCATGGTATTCTTCGCGCTTGCCTGTCAGTGCATGAGCACACTTGCGGTCGTCAAGCGTGAAACCAACTCCTACCGCTGGCCGAGCTTCCTCTTCGTGTACATGACGTCCCTGGCTTACATTTGTAGCCTTACGATTTATCAGCTGGGAAGCGCGCTGGGTTATTGAAGAGCAATCTCCACTTTTCTCCGCCTGTGTTAGACTGAGCGCGTGTCAGCGCTTGAGTTCGGCAAGTTAGCGGGTCGCCGCGTCGTCCTAGGTGTGAGCGGCAGTATCGCCGCTTACAAGGCCCCCATGATCCTGCGCTTGCTGCGCGCAGCCGGCGCAGAGGTACGCGTGATCGTGACTCAATCCGCCGAGCGTTTCATCACACGCGCTGTGTTTTCCGGGTTAGGTGCCGAGGTCTTCTCCGACATGTGGAGCGGACCAGGTGAACCCCATTTAGAGCTCGCCAACTGGGCCCAACTCGTCCTCGTCGCCCCGGCTACAGCGGACACTTTGGCCCGCTTGCGCCAGGGTCGTGCGCATGACCTGCTCACCGCCACCGTGCTGTGTTTTGACGGTCCAGTGGTCATCGCGCCTGCGATGCACCCCAAGATGTGGTCCCACCCTGCAACGACTGAAAACGTCACCGTCTTGCGGAACAGGCGCATCAGCTTCGTGGGTCCCGTACAAGGTGAGGTCGCCTCGGGTGAGGAGGGGATCGGCCGGATGGAGGAACCCGAGGCTATCGCGAATTGGGTTGCATCGCGCCTGACGGACAGCGCGGGACCGCTGCGGGGGCGACACATCATCGTCACCGCAGGGCCCACGCGAGAGGCCATTGATCCGGTGCGCGCGATCACCAATCTATCTTCGGGAAAGATGGGGTACGCCATCGCGGCAGCCGCTGTTGCTCGAGGTGCCGCGGTGACCTTGATCAGCGGACCCGTGCACCTCAAGCCGCCAACGGGCGCCGATTGTGTGTTCGTCGAATCTGCCACCCAAATGAAGTGGGCGCTCGAAGACGCGCTGGGTCCACACAAGGACAGGGCTGATGTCCTGATCATGAGCGCGGCGGTGTCTGACTATCGCCCGGTCGAGTCGTCGCCCACCAAGATCAAGCGAGGCGACGGTGAACTGACCATTGCCATGCGACCTAACCCCGATTTGCTCAAGACCATTGGCATGTCACGCATCGGGCTGCGGCCCGTCTTGGTTGGATTTGCTCTGGAAACCCTGCCCGATAGGGAATTGGTGTTCCACGCACGCCAGAAGTTGATCGAAAAGCAGGTCGATCTGATCGTGGCCAATCGGGTCGACGAGAGCCTGGGTCGTGACGAAAGTCGCGTGCAATTGGTGTCCGCCCAAGATTGCACGCCATTGCCCAGCATGAACAAGGCCAGCGTGGCGGCGCGCCTCTTGGATTGGGTCGAGAAACGCCTCAGCGCTGAAGCAAGCCAGGACACCGTGCCCTGATGGGCATCAGGCTGGCCGCTTGTTAGCCAAACAGCTCTATCAGCCAAACTAGCCGAGCAAGGCTGCTAGTTCTTGGTCCGACACTTCGAAATCAAAAAAGACAGCTTGGACGTCGTCATGGTCATCCAGCGCCTCGGCCAGTTCCAAGCATTTGCGCGCATCATCACCCGCTACGAGTTTCTTGTTGCTCGGGACATAAGACAAGCGGCTCTCCTCCACGGGCAGCCCGGCCTTTTCCACTGCGGCCAGCACGTCGAAGAGTTGTCCCACGGGCGTGCACACGAGCCAGGTTTCGCCTTCATCACGGTAGTCGTCTGCGCCAGCATCAAGCGCCACTTCCATGAGCTGCTCCTCGCTGACCTTGGACTTGTCGAGCAATATCGTCCCCCAGCGTTCAAACGCCCAACCCGCAGTTCCAGTACCGCCCATGTTCCCGCCCCGCTTCTCGAAAATGCGTCGCAGCTCGGGTGCCGTGCGATTGCGGTTGTCGGTCATGCCTTCAACCAAGAACAGCGTGCCGCCGGGACCGGTCCCTTCGTACAGCACTTCCTCATAGCTTACGCCTTCCAATTCGCCCGTTCCGCGTTGAATGGCGCGCTTGATGTTGTCCGCAGGCATTTGCTTGCCCCGACAATCGGCGATCGCTTTGCGTAGCCGCGGATTACCGTCTGGATCACCTCCGCCCATGCGCGCGGCTGTGGTCACCTCTTTGATCAGCTTGGTGAACACTTTGCCGCGCGCTGCGTCGTTGGCACCTTTTTGGCGCTTGATCGTCGCCCATTTGGAATGGCCACTCATGGTGCTCGCTTAGCAAAACCGTTCGACGTCGGGCAAGCGTAAGAGCGGATCCTTCGCCTGCTCAGGCCAGCGCGGCCGCGACGATGCGGGAGTGAAGCTTGCAAAAGGCGCTGTCTTGGGGCCAACGCGGGGCGTGCTCCACCAACTTGCGCGCCAAATTGGTCTCTGATTTCACGCAGCACGCCACGGCAGCCCCGTAACGGCACGCCCAATGGAGCGCAGGCTCGAAGCGTGCGGCGAGGTGAAGCGCGCGGTAGTCGTCCTCATCAGCCGCTCCACACAAAGCCCGAGCAATGGCTACGATGCCCTCCCGGCGGGCTCGGCGCCGCCGCTCCTGTCCGTCCGCGGCAAAGACGGGCAAAGCGAGCAAGGAATGGCACAGGCGGAGTGCTGGCAGCGGCTGCCCCTCGAACGCGAGCATGACGATGTGTGTACTGAGCCGGAGTTCACGATCATCATGGTCAGCGTCACGCGGACCGAGCAGGTCGCGGCGCGCCGCCGCGAAGTCTCCAAGACCCACCATGGCCAGTGCGCGCAAGCGCCGTGACGCCGTCCCTTCACTCCACTCCTCAGCTAGCGCGCTGCTCACCCGTCGGGGATCACCCGATGAATAGTCCAGGCGTCGTCGACCCAGGCGCAGGTAACGCCGCACCATCGCCAGCACGGCCATACCCAGGACCGGCAAGGGCTGCCACCAGGCCTCGGCGCGAGCGACACCCAAAAGCGCGCCGCCGAGCAGCGCAAGCACCAAGGCAGGTTCCCCTAACCAGCCCCTCACCAACCGCACGGCGCGCCGCACCGATGGGGCGTCGCGCTGTGGATACTGCGCCCAGGTCATATGGGTCATCGTGAGCGCATTTCCGCCGGAAAAAAACCGGCCTCTTTGGGCTAGCCCGCGACAAAAAACATGTGAGCCGGTAGGACGCGATGCCCGCGGCTCACATGCAATAGCCAACTGCGGTTAGATAACCGACTCGTTTGGTAGCGAACCGCGGTTAGATAGCCGACCGCGGTTGGATGCTCAGCAGCTCAGTTCGCCCCGGCGCTCACGTAGCCGTAGTATTCCACGCCCAAATCTTGGAAGGACGCTTCATACGTGTCGCCCACGCGCAAGATCGCAAACTCGTCATCGGGAATGTAGGTCCCCTTCTTGACCGTTCCGTCGTGCAGGGCCTCATACTCTTTTTGCGTGAGGTCACGATAGCGTGACAGTGCCTGATCGAAGCGGATCTTGCTGGCAGCGTCACGCCAACCTTTCACCGCAGTCATGGGAATGGCCTCAGCTGCGTCACCGGAACCATATCCGACCATCACCATGGATGCGCCGGCAAGCTCAGTGTCTTGGTGGTAGGCAGACTCGAGCCCAGCCGCGAGCCAAGCCGGCAACGCGGCACTGTACAGGTTGCCAAGGTCCTTCACGAGCTCGCCACCGAGGCCCATCTTCTTGGCCAGCAGTTCGTTGAAGTCAGCGCGCCGACGCATGGCGTTGGCTGCCTTGCCCGTAGCTGGATATGGATCTTCTTCCGCCCGGCCTTCCAAGACGCGCGCGTAAAGGTCTGGATCGCTCTTGGTCTCGGCCAGCACGTCGTCCACCGACACTTCTGCCAGTTCACAGATTTCCTTGAGTTCATCCAGGTGGTGATCGCTGCGCGCTAGCCCGCGCACGTACAAGAACGACATCGCGGAGACAGGCATGTGGTGATACGGGCGGTGGAAGAACAGCGCACGCACGCTCTTGTAGTATGTGCCGGCTGTGACATCGACGCGCTCCAGCATGCGCTCGACCGCCTGAACCGTTTCATCCAAATAGGCGTAGGTCGAGTAGCGACCGGAGAAGACCGGGAAGTCGCTCAAGCGCTTGGTTTGGGGTGCATAGTCCACCACGAAATGCCGAGCGAACGGCTTGCGAAAATCCGGGCCGCGGTAGGCTGACGCCGTCCCAGCACGGCTCAAATCAATCGTGAGCATTTTGGGATGACGCTCGACGAGCATCGCCACAGCTCCTGCTCCCTGAGTTTGTTCACCCGAACTCCCGCGCTCATATTCAGCCACGTCCGATGAAACGACGATCGCCAGGCGATCACTTCCGTCACAGGTCACGTAGCGAAGCGCGTTCTTGAGTGCATAGACGCCACCCAAACACGCGTGTTTGTATTCCGGAACTTCAAGCTCGCGGGACAAGCGTGGACGACCTAAATCTTCCAGCGCGCGGTCGACCATCCCGCGCACGATGACGGCACCTGCCGCGTTGTCCGTGCTTGATTCAGTCCCCAGCCCCAAAAAGCCTACGCGCGTCGGGTCGATGTCGTAGTTGAGAATGAGCCGAAGCACGGCGTTCGCCGCCATGGTGTACACGTTTTCGTGCGGCGCAGGCACGCGGAAGCTTCGCCCCACGACCTTCTGGACCTTTTCCCAGACGTTGCCGGTCCAAGCGCACCACTGCTCTAGAGGGACGCGAGGAGTGGGCACATAGATGCTCATGCCGCTGATCCCGGCAGCTTCTTCATCAATCGAGTGAATCGGATCGTTTATCATTGCAGGGCGGACGGTAATTAAAGATACCGCGATACACCACGCCCTCCCCCCCCCTGCACGCAATCTCCACAACCCCGGTCCCGGGGGTGCGACCCGGCGTTTTCCGCCCCATGGTGCAATCGCCGCCGGTAAAACGCCTTCCAATTGAGCAATTTACTCGCGGTTTTGCAGCGCCACTCAAAAGCGAATTTGACTAAAGAGGCGGCCCTCATATTGTCGCCCCCACTTCCGTTCACCCGTGTGAACGTCCCCTTGCGCAAGCAAGCCTTGTGCTCCTGTGCCTCCTGAGAAGATATGACCAAAATCGCCGTTTACGGTTGGGGATTGGTAGCCCCTGGCGCTGAAAACATCGACGAGTTCGCGCGCCGCCTGGATGAAGGTGGAAGTTGGCTCGAACCATTTCATGGTTTTGGACCAGATAGTTTCTTGGTGGGCCGCCCCAAGTTTGATTTCAACAAGTATGAGCCGTTCCTCACGGCTCGCTTTGCTCCCAGCAAAACCAAGCAGCTCTTGGACAAGATGGACAACACCACCTTGTTTGGGATCGCCTCGTTCATCCAAGCACTCGGTCAAAACCCCGGGCTCGAGGCCGAGCTGCAACTGCTCAAGGACCAAGCGCACGTCTACGTGGCCAACGCACTGGGTGCGTTTCCAACCATCCACCGCACCTCGGTCCAACTCTATCGGGCGCAACGTCGTTGGAACCGGTTTTGGAGTCATCCGGAGCGCAATGAAGCATTGCGTCTACATCAAGCTGGTGTCGCGCCATTGCAGGATGCACCACAAGATCCAGAGCATGAATCCAATGCTGACTTGCAGGAGGAGCAGGAAGACGCCTGGTACGCATTTTGGAGCGCCCGCTCGCACGCGCTCGGAGACTACCTAGAGGAGTTTCGTCAAATCGAGAGCCCGGCGGTCGAAGGTGACGTGGAGAAGGGCAAAATGAAGCTGATGCGCGACAAACGTCGTCAGCTGGCAGCCCTCAAGGAGAAGTGGCAAGCCCCAGAACCTCCGTGGAACGAAGTGAGCGCCAACGTCCTTTGGAACATCCCCAATACTCCTGCCTCACAAATTTCTATGATCGGCAAGATCACGGGGCTAGCGATGGCCCCCGTCGCTGCCTGCTCGACATTTGGGATTGCGCTCAAAACGGGCATGGACGCCATCGCGCGGGGTGAGGCCAAGTTGGCGGTGATTGGTTCTGTCGACCCAGCTCCACATCCACTCACAGTGGGTGCGTTCTACAGCGCACGAGTATTGTCCGCCGACGGCCAATCATCAAAACCACTCACCGGGTTGAAAGGCACGCACGTTGCGGGCGGAGGCTGTATTTGGATCATCGGTGATGCCGAGTATGGTCAGTCAAAAGGTTTCGTGCCTCTGGGTCTGCAACCTTTAGCCGTCGGCGTCTCCTCCGACGCCGATCACATCATCACGCCATCTCAGGAAGGGCCGCGCGCCGCCATGCGCCAGGCGCTCGAGTTGGCCGGCGTACATGCAGACCAACTCCAAAGCTGGGATCTCCACGCCACCGCTACTCCCGGCGACGCGCAGGAACTCGCCAACTTGCAGTCCGTGGTCGCAAAATCCACCAAGGTGACGGCGCGCAAAGGCACGTTTGGACACGGCATGGGAGTGGGTGGCGGCTGGGAATTGACGGCGCAATACCTAGGCGCGGCGCGCGGCCAACTGTATCCCACGGCGCTGAGCGAGGACGAACTCAACCCGGTGCTAGGCGAGTTGGGGCAAACGCTCGTCTATGATTCATGTGTGAACGTCGCGCCGGGACCAGTCGGGAAACTGTCCATGGGCGTGGGGGGCATCAACGCGTGCGTCATTTCCCGTCCCTACGACGAGGATTGACTCAAAGCCCCACCAGGCTCTACGCCGCTCAGCCGACGGACTTGATGGGGTGACGAGCCAAGCGCTGACTCAAGCTTGTTGGGGTCTCCGGCGAAGTCGGCGTCTTGGAGATGGATGGACGTCGCTCCGAGGGGACGCATTTTGCAGGGGGGCGCAGGCCAGAAGCGGGAGAAGATGGAGGGGGAGCCTGTGACTTGGAGGGGGGAATCAAGGGCCGCATCGCAGGCAATCCTACGTGAGTAGTCACTCGGCAGGGAACCAAAATCCGCGCCACCGCGAGCGATAGCTGCTCCCTGAGCCCCACGTGTCCCACCTGCACGAGCGCCCAGATCAGCTGTCTGTCTGCCTGATTTTCTGCATCAATGCTTGCGTTGAAGCGAACGCGGGACCTGCGTTTTAGTGCCACTACAATGGCCGCTGACAACCCAGCGGACAGGGCACTACTTATGGGATGATTCCGGGAACGACTTAAACAATGACCAGCCGCGGCCCCTTACGTGCGCCCGCGGAAGGATGGTACACGTAGGGCCAAGAGTGCGCCCCACGTCGGGACATAGAGAGCGTTGTCGATGAAGCATTTGTTACCCTGGCTCACGTGGAACAACAGGAGCGCGTGCAAGATGACCCAGGGCCTCGTCCTCCTGTTGATGATCGGCCTGCTCTTTCTGAGTACATCTGCCCAAGCCCAAGGCAACGAGACCTTGGCAGAAGCGTTGTTCGACGAAGGGCGCAGCCTGTTTGAAGCGCGGCAGTACGACAAGGCCTGCGCGAAGTTCAAAGAAAGCCAACGCCTTGATCCCGCTACTGGCACCCTGCTCAACTTGGCCATGTGCTACGAAAAGGCTGGGCACCTAGCTACCGCCTGGACCACGTGGCGCGAAGCGGCCAGCAGTGCGCGCACAGCCAATCAAATCGATCGCGAAGAACACGCGCGCGAGATGGCCAAGAAGATCGAGGGTAAGCTGGCGCGGCTCACCTTGACGGTCAATGGAACCGACAACCTGCCGCAGGGCTTCTGGGTCTCTCAAGACGGCACGTCACAACCGCCAGCTGCATGGGGCGTCTCCTTGCCCATTGATGCCGGTGTTCACCACTTCGAGGCTGGTGCCCCCGGCTTTTTGACATGGACAACAGACGTGCAGGTCAAAGACGGACAAACCCTGACGGTCACTGTGCCCATCTTGGCGTTGGAAGGCACCCCCGTGCCAGGCGCTCCGCCCGTGGTGACACAAGAGGCAGCGACCGAAGAGCCAGCAGAGGAAGAAGCGAGCGAAGAGGCGTCCAGCGATGCGGATGAAGCGCCCCGGAGCGGAGCCAAGAAGGCCCTCCGGATCTCGGGGATAGCTCTGACTGCAGGCGGTGCGGTCAGCATCGCGGTGGGGGGCATCTTTGGGGTGCGGGCATTCGGCCTCAATGAACAGTCCAAGAATCACTGTAGCTCGGTCGATTCAAACCTTTGTACTTTGGACGGCACCGAGATGCGGGACAAGGCTCTGAGCGCGGCCACGGTCGCCAACGTCTTGGTCGGCGTGGGCGCAGCTGCACTCACCACCGGCATTGTATTCCTGGTCATCTCCAAGAAACGCTCGGCTGAAGTGGCTATCCTTCCAACGCCTTCCGGCGCTCACTTCTCAATCGGTGGAGCCTTCTAATGAACTTTGCGATGCTGTTTTTCGCACGTGAATCCCGGCTTCTAGGGGCTCGAGCGACACTTCTCCTGCTGAGCGTCCTTTCGACCATGGGTTGTCAGGCCATCCTTGGGATTGAGAAGGCAGAGCACGACCCTTCTCTGACGTCAGGCGATGGGGACGACACGAGCACGCCCGGGGACGGGGATGGAGATGACACCGATGTGCCCGGGGATGGTGACGGAGACACCACCGTCACCGGTGATGGCGATACGACGGCGGTAGGCGATGGCGATGGCGACGGCGACGAACCTGTCCCCGTCGCAGGCGTACCAGGCGCCTACTTTGCCGCGGAGAGCTGCTCCACCGAGGTAGACGTCTCTGCGGAAGATCTGATCAGCTGTTTGTACCGGGTGTCGTGCGATCCGACGACTCCTTTGTTCTCCATCACGTCATGCATCACCTTCGATTACATGCATGCCTCGACGGCTGAGGCTTGCTCCAACGGGGTCACCAGCTGCTCGGAAGTCTATGCGTGCATTCACCGCGCACCCTCCACGTCTGATCAGCTGGCGAGCTGCGAAGAAAACATCCATTGCGATGGCATCTGCACCGGGACCTGCGACGGGTATTGCGACTACACCTACGAAAGCGAAGGGTACACCCTGTGCGACGGGTCCTGCGATGGAACGTGCGTTGGCCTGTGCGACGACAGTGTCGTTTCCAAAAAGTGGAGCTGCGATGGAGACGAGGCCATCAACTGCTCGAGCGCTGGTCCCACGCTCGATTGCGCGGGCCTCGGCGGCAGCTGTCGTGAATCCCTCACCTCTTCGCCCAGCGCGGACGGCGGATGCTTGCCCAATTCTGTCGGGGACGCCGCACAGGAGGCGTGCGCAGCCGGTGACGACGCGACGCCCCATTGCGATGGAGATTTGTACTACTGGTGCGCAGACGGCACGGTGTGGGGTGCTCAATGCGAATACGGCTGCGTCGAAGGGACCTCTGGCGCCTATTGCGCGAATACGACGGAGACGTGTGACGCCCTCGGTACGTCGACCTGTTCCGGCGACGACTTGCATTTCTGCAATCAAGACGGCGGGCTGTTCGTCCATGCCTGCGGTCAGAACGACCTCAGCTGCGATGACGAGAACGGGGATTGCGTAGCTGACGGCTGTTCGAGCAGCGCGTGCACAGAAGGTTGCTTGGACGATCAAACGTTGACGGTGTGCATCGGCGGGGCGCAGATCGAAATCGATTGCACACAGTACGGGTTCAACGGTTGCGTCGAGGAGACCTACTCAGGCTACCCTTATGCACGTTGCAGCCTGGATAGCCCGCCTTGAACCCCATCTGTTACGCGTCGAAGTCGTAAAGCAAAAAGAGCGCGTTCATGGGCCCGTTTTTCATCGGTTTTTTGACCCGCGCACGCCCGAACGCCTCGAGGAAAACGGCGATGGAATTGGTCGAACGCTGCTCGCGCTGCTGCTCGTCCGCGGAATCAGGATCACCCACCAAGAAAGCGGCGCGGCACGGCGCCAGCCGCCGACAAAACTCGAACAGATCTGCGTACAGCGCACGCAACTCCCGGCGCGGCATACCCAAGCGCCCGCCGTACGGTGGGTTACAGACCAACAGCACGGGTTGATGGGCATTACCGCGTTCCGCGAGCAGACGCTTGAGATCCCAATCGCGAAAGTCTCCCAGATACGTATAGGTTTGGCCGCTGGTCCCCGCGGTCGAGAGGCAGCGATCCATGATCCCATACGTGTCCGCGTCGATCTCGGCGGCGTACACGGCGGGCTGGGTATCGGGAAACAATGCCGGCATTTTGCTGGGCCATTGCTCGCTCATGGGCAACTGTCCCCGTGCTTGCGGGGTGCGGCCTGAGGTCCAGATGGGCTTGCCAGCCGCCATCAGCGCCCCCTCGATGACCAGGGTCCCCGAGCCCGCCATGGGATCGACCAGCACTTCATTGCGCGCGTCGAAGCGCGCCAGCATGAGCACTTGTGCCGCCAAATCCTCACGCAGCGGCGCCGGCCCGGAGTGCAAGCGATAGCCACGTTGGTGCATTGGACGGCCGGCAAGGTCGATGGAGACACTGAGCAACGCCTGCTCCTTGCGCACGATGCTGCGCGCATGCACCACGATGTCCGGGTCCTCGGGGGCCACGGTCACCGTTATCCCTCGACGCTGCGCGCCGTCGACAATCGCGTTCTTGACCACACCCACGACTTGTCGCTCACCCGCCTCGACACTGTTGGTATTGAACGCAAGCACCGAGACGCGCAGACCTTGACGCAGCCAGCCGCGTTCATCGGCGATCACCTGCTGTAGCAGATCTTCATAGAGGGGCTCGAGACGCGTTTCATCTGAACCGTAGATCGCCCACAGCGCGCGCGCGGAGGTGCGGTGATAGTACGAGAGAACGCGCGCGACCTCTGGATCGAAAGGATAGAGCAAACCCCCCGTTCCTACTTTCTCTGGCTCATGCTCAGCAAAGTGGCGACTTTGCTCGGCGCTGAGCGCCCGTCGCACGAGGCGCGACAGTTCCCCGGCCATGACCTTGTTGGAGCCGCCTAGGCCCACCACATGCAGGTGATTCATCTGATGTTGAGCCATGGACTGAGCGCGATAGCAAAAGAAGATGCAGGGTGGGGCTCACCCTGGGGCTCCACGATACTCGACGCGAGCCCCTTGTCACTGCGCCGCTCGCTCCCCTCCGGTGGCCCCCCGAACCTCCAAGGTCTCGGTCCTCGGCGCGCTCCGCGCGCCTGCGGCACCGCGGTCGGCTTGCCTGCAAATGAACTGTGGAACTATCGTGAAAAAGCCGGCGCGGGGCTGTACTCAGTGGGCACTTTAGCTAGGACCAGATTGTCCATGTCTATCGAAAAGGCACGCCAAAATCAGAAACAGGGCCTCTCGGGCTGGGGGCGTAGTTACCGACCGGGCCGCGAAATACGGTCGGAAGATTTGGTGCAGGCCTCCAGCCACGTGCCCTTGTGCCGCGGGCTCGGACGCTCCTACGGCGACTCCAGCCTGCCCGCCTCGGGCGACGCCGTCACTCTGGGCACCACGTTGGCGGATCGCATTTTGGGTTTTGACGAACACAGCGGCTTGTTGCGCGTGGAGGCGGGACTCTGCCTGGCAGACCTCAATCGCATATTTCTGCGGCGCAATTGGTTTACGCCTGTTACACCGGGAACCAAGTTCGTCACGCTGGGCGGCATGGTGGCTTCCGACGTACACGGCAAAAATCACCACGTGTCGGGCACTTTTGGTCGCCACGTACATTCGTTGCTCATACGCACTGGCGCAGGGCAAATCGTGCATTGCAGTCGTCAAGAACACAGCGACCTGTTTCTCGCGACGTTGGGTGGCATGGGGCTGACGGGGCACATCCTGGAGGTCGTGCTGCAGATGGAAAAGATCCCTTCACCGTGGATTTATCAGGAAAGCTACCGCATCTCCTGCCTAGATGAGCTGCTCGAGATGGTGCGCGCGACGGCCAAGGATTGGCCCATGACCGTGTCCTGGGTCGACACGGTGGCGCGGGGCAAAGCGATGGGGCGTGGCATCTTGTTCGTGGGACGTTGGGCGCGACCAGACGAGGCGCCACCAGGTGTCCCCAAGCCTCGACCCACCATCACCGCACCGTTTGATTTGCCGTCAGGCCTGCTCAATCGCTCCACGATACGGTTGTTCAATCAGGCCGTGTACGCCAGCCATTACAAGAAAGTGAAGCGCGGCTACGTCAATCCGGACCAGTACTTTTATCCGCTGGACTCGCTCAACCATTGGAATCGATTCTACGGAAAACGTGGGGTCACCCAGCATCAATCGGTGATCCCCCACGAGCACGCCAAGGAGGGGGTGCGGCGCATGATTGAAGCATTGGCGGAGGCCGGGACGGCTTCGTTTCTGACCGTGGTCAAAGACTGCGGGCCCGAGGGCGATGGCGTCCTCTCCTTTCCTCGAGAAGGCGTGTCTTTGGCTTTGGATTTGCCCATCCGTGATGACAGCCCCGCGGTGATTGGGCGCCTCAACGCCATCGTGCACAGCACCGGCGGGCGTATTTACCTAACCAAAGATGGCCTGAGTACAGCCGAGGACTTTCAGGCTATGGAGCCGCGGCTGGAGCAATTTTTAGCCATCAAAAACAAGTGGGATCCACAGGGTCGCATTCGCAGCGCACAAAGTGAGCGGTTGATGAGTCACGTTGTGCGCGCGCCGAACATCGGTTGAGTGCGCCCCCAAAAAAAGCGTCATGAAAGCAGTCATATTAGGAGCCACGCGCGGCATGGGGCGCAGTCTGAGCCGCCTTTTTGCCGAGAACGGACACGACGTATTTTTGCTCGGGATTGGAGAGGAAGAGCTCCAGGCCTCCGCCACGGACGTCAAAGAACGCGCTGGAGGCGTGCAATCGAGCGTTCGGGTTGGCTATGCGGTGTGCGATTTGGAACACCCGGAGACCTTCGCCCCCGCGCTCGATGCCGCAGCACAGGAGCTCGGCGGGATAGACACGGTGGTCGTCACAGCGGGTCTCTTTGCAACCCAAGAGCGTCTTGAGCAGGACTTGGAGTTCACGCGTCGTATGCTCACCGTCAACTTTGCCCACACGGTGCTGTTCTGCGAGCATGCTCGTACGCGGCTGCTCGCGCAGGGCGGCGGTACGTTGTGCGCGTTCAGCTCAGTGGCGGGTGATCGTGGGCGCAAGCCCGTGGTGCTGTATGGTTCGAGCAAGGCTGGGCTCAGTGCCTACTTGGAGGGATTGGATCACAAGTTCCGCTCGCAGGGGCTGGTGACCGTGTGCGTGAAGCCCGGATTCGTCAAAACCGGGATGACCGAGGGCTTACCCACCCCTCCCTTTGCAGGAACCCCGGATCAAGTGGCGCGCGACGTCCTGGTGGCCATCGAAAAGAAAAAGCCGATGTTGTACACGCCCTTCATGTGGCGCTGGGTCATGCTGGTGATCCGCAACCTGCCGCGTATGGTCATGCGCAAGTTGGGATTTTAGGCCAATTTCGCCCGGCCTAGTTCATTTCGACGCATGGACCGCCTTGACAATGCCAGGTCCCCGCCTAACTTTCAGCCCCCGACGCGGACCGAGTTGACCCAACTCGGCGGCCCACCTCTGAGTATTCGGAAGGAGCCTCCCTAGCTTGTGAGGGACCGCCAAGGAAAAACAAGCAACCGCATGCGAAGATGGCGGAATGGCAGACGCGCCAGCTTGAGGTGCTGGTGGGGTAACTCCCGTGGAGGTTCGAGTCCTCTTCTTCGCACAAAGACATCCTCGACAAAAAGCAAAAGGCCCTTGCGACTGCGAAGGGCTTTTTGCTTTTTGTCTCCGTCGCGGGCTCGCCTTGCTCAGACGAGTTCTCGGGGCCAGGGGGCCTGTTCAGTCTTGTGCGCGCGGCTCCGGAGGCAGGGCGGAGGCGCGGTCCAGCCCCGGGGCAACGTGCGCGGCTCCCTCGTTCAGAGCCTGGGCGGCGCGACGCGGGGCAACCAAGGGTTCCGGGCGCGGAGCTGCCGGAGCAGCGTTGTCGTGCAACAGATCTTTGCCCGCGCTCAAGCCACCCAGAGTTTGCAGCGCCAGACGCTCCAGGTCCCGGCGCCGCAGGTCCCCGGCCGTAGCGTCCGCTTCCTCCTCAGAAAGCCCCAACTCAAGCAAGGTCTGTCGACCAAATACCATCGCTGATTCGAAGGTTTCGCGAATGAAATAGTCGACGTTTTTTGCCGATAGATCAATGGCGTGGGCACGGTCGTAGGCCCGAACCAAAATCTTGATGGCGGGAAACTCAGCGCGCACTACCTCGACGATGTGATTGGTGGCGGCGCGATCATCGATGCACAAGGCAAGCGCGCGCGCGCGCTCCAAGCCGCTGGCGCGCAGAACGTCCAGGCGAGAGCCATCGCCGTAGTAGATCTTGAAGCCAAACTTAGCGGCGCTTTGGATCATCTCCGTGTCCCGATCGATGATGGCCACATCGATGCCCCGGGCCAGCAGGAACTGGCTCGCGACTTGACCAAAGCGACCAAAGCCCACGACCAAGACCGTCCCTGAAAGACCGTCCGGAGCCTCCACACCTTCCATCGATTTGGACTCAGGCGGCAAGATCCAAGGCAAGAGCATGACGCCCAGCGGAGTCAATGCCATGGAGATGATGACCGTCGCCGTGGTGACGAGCTGCGTGCGCGGATCAAACAACCCCGCATCAGCTGCGGAGCCATAGAGGACGAACGCAAACTCGCCCCCTTGGACAAACATCACTCCGCGATACAGGGCTTCACGGTGCCCTAGCCTGAACAAGCGGGCCACCGCGTAGGTGGCCAGTAGCTTGATGGCGCAAAAGACCACGACGGACAGTACAATCACGCGCCAATCGCTGGCGACGGCCGAGAGATTGAGCGACATGCCCACAGCCAAGAAAAACAGGCCCAGCAAGAGTCCGCGAAACGGCTCTACGTCGGCCTCGAGTTGGTGACGGAAGCTCGACTCCGAGAGCAGCACGCCCGCAATGAAAGCGCCCATGGCCATGGACAGCCCGCCGGCCTGCATCAAGAGGGCCGAGCCGAGCACGACGAACAGCGCAGCCCCGGTCATCACTTCACGCACCCGCGCCTCCGCGAGCAGGCGAAACAGCGGATTGAGAAGATAACGACCGCCGAGCACCAGCCCGCCCAGCGCCGCCAAACCCAGCGCAAACCCGAGCCAGCGCGAGCTGCCAGCGGCATGCGCGTGGGGACTCACCAGGGGGATGACGACCAACAAGGGCACGATGGCCAAGTCCTCGAGCAGGAGCGTCGAGATGGCCCGCTGACCCTGCCCCGTTGCCGTGTCACCCCGTTCGTTCATGAGCTGCATGACAATCGCCGTCGACGACAGCACGAAGCCCATGGCGGTAAAGAACGCGGCCCAGAACGGAAGTGCCAAGAGCCAACCCACGCAGGTCAGGAGTGCACCGGCGACGACCACTTGCGCAGTCCCCAGCCCAAAAATCTCACCCCGCATGTGCCACAGATGGGAGGGCCGCATTTCCAGCCCGACCACGAACAGGAACAGGACAACACCCAACTCCGCGACGTGCAAAATCGCCTGCGCGTCGGTCACGATGCCGAAACCAGACTGCCCGACGAGCAGCCCGGCAGCCAGATAGCCGAGCACCGACCCCAAACGCAGCCGCTTGAACAACGGGACCGCCACCATCCCTGCGCCAAGCAACGCAACGACACGCACCAAATCGAAACCATGTTGTTCGGAAGCCATGAGCAGAACGGCGAGCACGCTAGTCGCACAGCGTCTTACACCAAGTTCCGCGGGGCGTCGACTTGGGGAGGCTCAGATGCGCCGCGCTGATTTAGATGAAGGGTGCGTCGTTGTTCGCGATCTTCTTGCAAGCCGAACCGCAGACACGATCCCATTGAGTGAATTGCTGGATCATGAAATCCACGAAGGCGCGGACCTTGGCGGAAAGAAAGGCGCGGGAGGGATACACGATGAACAACCGATCCGACTCCTGAGAATAGTCCGGCAGCACGCGCTCGAGGCGACCTTGATGTACGTCTGGACCCACGAGAAAGGTCGGCAAAAGGGCAATGCCGGCGCCAGCGACCGTGGTCATGCGCAAGTAGCTGTAGTCGGCGGCAGCCAAGCGACCACGAACCGAAACGCGGTGTTCCTCTGAGCCGTTGCTGAGAGTCCAGGTGCGTTCAGGTGAGGAACCAAAAACGACACAATCGTGCTCACTGAGTTCATGCACCGCGCTCGGGCGCCCCCGCTGATCAAGGTAATGAGGATGGGCGTAGAGCGCAAACGTTCCTGAAAAAATGGGGCGGGCCACCAGTGATGAATCAGTGAGTTTCGTTGCGCGCAGCGCGACGTCAAATCCCTCGGCGATGAGGTCACGCGCGTGGCTCGAAATATCGAGCTCAATCTCCACGTCTGGGTAGGTGCGGGAAAACTCCGGGATGGTCCAGGCGACCACGGTGTTGCCCAGGTCCGGAGGAACCGTCACGCGCAACAGCCCGCGGGGTTGGTTTTGTGTCTCAGCCACGGCTGCTTCTGCTTCGGCAAATTCCGAGAGCAGACGCGTGACGCGCTCGTAATAGGCCGCCCCTACATCGGTCAGTCGCAGCTTGCGTGTCGTGCGCTGCAGCAGGCGGGCTCCCAGCCGACTTTCTAACTCGCTCACTTTGCGACTGAGGGTCGATTTCGGCATGCCTAAGGCCGAAGCGGCCGCGGTGAACGACTGCAGGCGAGCTACCTCCGCAAAGAGCTGGGCAGAATCCAAACCAAACTGTTCCATCAGTGAAACAGTGTGTCCACTTTTCGTCCTCTAGTCCAATAGGCGGAACGAACTCAGATTGGATGGGGTCGGGAACCTCCGACCCATGTTTTTAGGAGTTAAAATGTCCAACATCACTGCAAAGTTCTCAACCGCGGCCCGCTGGGCCCTCGGGATCATCTTCTTCGTTTTTGGTTTGAATGGCTTCCTCCATTTCTTACCCCAGCCACCGATGGCAGGGCCGGCCGCTGACTTTGCTGGAGCCCTTGCGGCCACGGGCTACATGTTTCCGTTGATCAAAGGCACTGAGGTGCTGGTTTCACTCCTGCTGCTCTCCAATCGCTTCGTCCCGCTCGCGCTGACACTCCTGGCTCCGATCTCCATCAATATCCTGTTGTTCCACCTGGTGTTGGCCCCGGCACTTGGCCTGCCGCTGTTCATCATCGGAGCTCAGTTGTTTCTAGCGTGGAGCCACCGCGAGGCGTACCGCGGTGTGCTCTCGGCACATAGTGTTCCCCACATCGAACCGAGCGCAGAGCCGCGCGCGCGGGTGCAGCACGCCTGATTGACTTGCACGCTCGCGCCACGCGGGCCCTTCGCAAGTCCGCCCATTCGCCGCGTCTGACATCTCTTTCTTGGACGCGCTGTCCAAGAAAGAGATGTGGGGCGTGGTCGTGCGCCTTCGATGAGCTATCTGTGATGTATTCCGCCATGCCTCAGGAGAGTCAGCTCAGCCAGGTTGCTGACTGCGACTCGAGCCAAATGCACGCGCAAACTCTGGCATCGCCAGACAAGTCACAGCTCTGTGAGTTGTGCTCGCTCACGCCTTGGTTTGCTGGCCAAACACTGCACTCACATTCCGTACAGACGTGACTACGAGTTCTTGATATCACACGACATCTATCTGCGTCCGGGGTCATTCCCCACGAGGAGGGTGTCGTTGTCATGCGCAAACATTGCTCGGGAAATACCGCTCAACACTTGAAAGCTTGGCTCGTGGTCCGCACACAAGCCGCAGCCGTCCTGTCGCTTGTGCTCGTCGCCTGTGGGGCACAAAACGAGGACTCATCGCCTGCACTTCTGAGCAAACAGGAACATCTGCAGTTGGACCCAGAGCACGACAGTGACGGCGTGCTACCCGCCAGCGACTACACCCTGTTTGAAGCGGACCCAGTGCGTCCATTGGCATCGCTCACCAAGAGCGAGCTCGTGGTGGTCACCAATACCGTGAGCGACACACTGGACGTGCTGCGCCTGGAGAGCGGCCACCGCGGACACGGACACGGGAAGGACCGCAAGCGAGAGCGGACTCTCGTCAGTTGTGGACGCGTCAAGGTGGGGATGCGGCCGGTGGCAGTCGCCGTGGTGGAAGAAAAAAAGTCCTCAGCCGAACTCTGGGTCACAAACCATCTCTCGGACAGCATCAGCATTGTGCAGCTGGACACCGAACGCTGCACCGCCAAGGTCAAAGACACTCTGCATGTCGGGGACGAACCACGTGACATCGTGGTCACCAGGACCAAAGACGACGAGGCACGCGTGTTCGTGACGACGGCGCATCGCGGGCAGCATCACCCCGTGGCGTCTGCTCAATCTGGACAAGATCTGGTGCGCTCACCCGAAGAGAAGGAGCAGACGGGCCTGGGCGACGTGCTGGTGTACGACCCCCAGCATCTCGCGGCGCCCGTCACGGTGGTCAACCTCTTCACTGACACAACACGAGCTTTGGCGGTCGGGAGCGGCGTAGTGTATGCCGCGGGGTTTCACAGCGGCAACGGCACGACCATTGTTCCGGCTGAGACTGCAGCATTGCGTGGCTCGAGCAGTCTCAACCCACACTTGCAGCGCGACGCTGATGGTGGCTTCCTCGAACAAGACGGCGAGCTCGTGCTCGCGCCAGGCGTAGCTGGCCAAGTGAAGATCGAGGGCGGCATGCCAGCGGTCGTTGGCCAGGGCCGCTGCATCCCCCATCCCAAGGCCGACAGGACTGAGGCCTTCACGCAGGAAGTGTGCGTGCAGACCGACGCCGCGCACACCATCACGCGCGCTTTCTTGGTACAGCCCGGCCAACCCAACGCCGCGTGTCAATGCACGAGTGGCGACGGAACACCGCAACCCACAGTCGGCGTCATCGTCAAGTTCAACTCTGACCCCGAAGCGTGCGGTACCGCCTACAACACGTTCCCCGACGGTGCGAAGGGTTGTTGGCTCGACGCCGCACCGGGCGGGGTAGTTTCGCCCGCCGCGCACGGCGACGCACAGACCTCCCCGATGGAGTGGAACGACGAGGTGCGCTTGAGCCTACCTGACAGCGATGTTTTTGCGGTCGACGTAGATACACTGACCGTCAAACGCAGCTTCAGCGGGGTTGGCACGACCTTGTTTGCCCTCGTCGCGCAGCCCAAGACGAACAAAGTGTTTGCCCTCAACACGGACGCTCACAACCTGACGCGTTTCGAGGGCAAAGGGGAGTCGTCGAGTTCGACGGTGCAAGGACACTTGCATGAGAGCCACATCACGGTCCTCGGTCCCAAAGGAAAGGTCACTCCTGTGCATTTGAACTCGCACATCGACTACGGGAAGTGTTGCGATCGCAGCGAGCAGGAAGTGAACGCGAGCTTGGCCTTTCCCACCTCCGGCGCGTTCTCCAAGGATGGCAAGCAGTTCTATTTTACGGCCCTGGGCTCAGACAAGGTGGCGGCGCTCGATGTAGCCGGCTTCGGCCCGGGCTTCGACAATCTGTCGGCGCGTGCGCAGGGCAAATTACGGGACATCTACGCGGGCGCCGAGCCCAATGAGCCCAGCGGCCCAGTGGGACTCGTCGTCTCTGCTTCGGGGGAACAACTGTACGTCAAAACACACTTCAGCAATGAGGTGCTCGCCATTGATACGAGGTCCGAGCAACTACTGAGCCGTCTGGCTCTCCCCTCCCCCGAACCAGCGTCCATCACACGTGGACGTCACGTGCTCTACAACGCCCGACTCACCTCAGCACACGGCGATTCGGCCTGCGCCAGCTGCCATGTTTTCGGTGACCTCGATGGGCTGTCCTGGGACTTGGGTGATCCCGACGCGCCCACACACATCAACCCCGGGCCCATGGCTGTTTCACCCGCGGTCAATTCAATCCCACAAATCGCGCTCGACCCCAGCTTTCCTGGACTATCGCCGGACTTTCGAGCCCACAAGGGTCCCATGTCGACGCAGACCCTGCGCGGTATGGCCAACCACGGCGCGCAGCACTGGCGCGGCGATCGTACGCGCAACTTCGACGAAGTTCCGGGCTCCCATCCCAACTTTGGAGCGTTGGACGAGGACAATTCATTCGGCGAGTTCGATGTGGCCATCGTTGGGCTCAATGGCAACGACGTAGAGCTTGACCCATCCGTCTTTCAAGACTTTACCAACTTCTCCCTGCAGCTCACGTTGCCACCCAATCCGGTTCGAGCCCTCGACAATACCCTGTCGACGGACCAAGCAGCAGGGCGCGCGCTGTTTTTTGGGTGTGCGTCGCAAACCGACGACCAGTACGACGCTCGTCAGTGCACCTCACCCAGTGGGCAGGTCATCAACATCGATGAAGAGGCACACAACTGCGCGTGTTTCAGCAACATCTTCTTGCGCGTCATGGACGTGACCCCGGCGCTGTTGCCGTTCGTTCTGACCATCCAAGACGTGCTCAAGGTAGCCGAGGTGCGCTCCCAAATCATCGCGCTTTCCAGCGACAGCACGGGTGTCCCGCCAGGGGCCCAGCCAACGCAACAAGCCCTCGTTGCTCAGTTGAGTCTGGCCTTGGGCGCCTTCGCGGCAGCGGACGTGCACCCCGATCAGGCCCACATGATCCCGAGCGCGGGCGCGACTGCGCTCGCTCAGTCCACGGGCGCGCTTTTGACCGTCTTGGGGTTCTTTCAGCAACTCGGGTTGCCCACGGGCACGACGATGCTTGAGTTTCTACTCGACCAACTCCCGGCTGAGGCTCGACAGCCCGGGTCACCCTTCGCTACGGCCACCACGTTTTCAGCCGTCTTGCCCGACGTGTTTGGCCTAGCGAACGTCACCGTGCGCGTGCAAGCCGACGAAGCGGCGCGCGGCACGAGCGGCTTTGAGAACCTACTGAGCAACTGCGAGGTGAGCGCTCCCCGCTCGTGTGATGCTCGGGTCACTGACAGCCTACAAACCTGCCATGGCTGTCATACGTTGGATCCCAATGGCAATCGACAGTTCGACGCGTATCGGCCAGGTTTCTTTGGGACCGACGGCAAGTATAGCTTTGAGAATGAAAGCCAAGTGATGAAGGTCCCGCACCTGCGCAACCTCTACCAAAAGGTGGGGATGTTTGGGCGAGCGGATAGCATGTTCACGCTGTCGGAGTCGATCTTTGGACCCGAGCAGGGCGGCTTCTTTGCTCCAGGTAACCCTAGGTACTTTGGGCCTCAAGTGCGGGGTTCCAGCTTTTTGCACGACGGCTCGGTGGATACGGTGCACCGCTTCTTTGGGGCTGGGGTGTTCACCGCGCGACCCGCAGGGTTGTTTGGCCCATTCGACACGGGTAACCCCAATGCTTTTGACGCGTCTATCCCGCCGTCGTCCTCGCGTTCCACGTGCGTGCAGCAATTCAGATCAGCTGATTTGTCCGTCCTGCCGCCGCTTGCGCCAGAGCTGACCCAAGCGCTGGAGTTTTGTGCGCAGAGCAGTGGCTTGCCCGACAGCTGCTTTTTGGACCCATTCAGCGAAGAATGCCAGTCATCCCTCGCAGCACTGGGTGCGCTGCTCGGCATCGATGATTTCGCCAATACCTTCGTACTCCAAGTGCGCCCGTTGTGCTTTCAGTTGGGCTCGACACTGGAAGGTGGACAGCCGGGGGGAGCTTGTTATCCACAAGGTCTGATTGAGCGGGCGCAGATGGAGGCGTTCATGATGGCCTTCGACTCCAACCTCAAACCCATGGTGGGGCAACAGATCACCCTGCACGGAGCGGCCACTGTCCCTGCCCTGCTCACGCAAATGCTCAACGCCGCTGAGCGCGGCGACTGCGACATCGCCGCTTTTGGCCCAGGCGCAAGCTACGTCATGACTTCACCCAATCCGAGTTCGGCTTGGCAGAGTCAGTTGCAAAACAAGTCGGGCCCGGCTCGCAGTTTGCGATCTGCTCTACGCTCGAACACGCTCACACTCACGTGTTACCCACCCCAACCCGATCGCGCAGAAGCATGGGCGGCCCTGTTATGACACTGCATCAGTAAGAACCGGGTGGGGAAAATCGGGCGGCCTGGCCGATTCCCACCTAGCGCAAGGGTGCAAGCGCGTGCTGCAATCCACACGCGAGAGTTCATGACCAAGACGCTGGGGCAAGCTCGACGGACCGTAGTCCTCTTTGGAGGGCCACTGTTGTCACTCAACTTACCCGCGCCGCCCGCTCCAGATGCGATAGCCTTGGCTGCGCCTGCATCAAGCGCAGCCACCTCGTCAAGCACAGTTGCAGCTGCTCCTGCGCCAGCAGCACCCAGCCCCAAGCCAGCCTCAGCCGCGGGTGACCAGCCAGCAAAGCAAACTCTGCTCGACCTGCTGCCGGGAGTCGACTTTCACGGCGGGGTCGCCGTCTACCTCTACCAACCAACTAACGGACTGGACCCCTTATACAACATCTACTCCACCCTCAAGATCAGAGCCACTTGGGATTGGTTTGGTCTGTACTTTGAGCCACGGCTCACCACAGAGAAGATGCGCTCGTATTACGACAGCTTGGCGTGGGTGCAGCAAGCGTATGCGTTTGCCCAAATGGGCGGGCTGACGCTCAAGGTAGGCAAAATCTACAAGCAATTGGGGCTGTTTTGGGACAACAGCTTCTACGGCAACATCCAAGTTTACGAGGGCCTCAAATTCGATCCCAACAGCGGCGCCTCACTGGAGGGAAGCTGGGGAAAGCAGCTGGGCATTGAGGTCAGCGCCCAATACTTCGTAGTGGACGGCTACCTCAACTCTTCGCTCTCTGGACGGGACACCTTGTCCATTCCGGGCGCGCGCCGCCGCAACATCGTAGCAGGTCGCGTACAACCCTTTTACCAACCACTGCCACAGCTACGCCTCCAGTTTGGACTTTCGGGGGAGTCCTTCGTCGCCGATCTCCCCGACGAGCGCAATCAGGTGCAACGAGTGGCCGCTGACGTCAGGCTCCAAGCCAAGGCCTTGGGTTTGTGGGGCGAGGTGCTTCATCAGTTTGGTGAGAGCGTGAACGCGTTTCCCGATGCCGGCGACCCAACCGCGTCGCCGCCGGTGCCCGGCCGGGCTTCAGCGTCCAACACCTATCTCTTGGCGGGAGTGGAGTACGATCTCAAGTGGTTCGTGCCTCGCTACAACATCAGCATCGCGGACTACCAAGACTTGGACGTGCGTGAGGTGCTCCACTTGTGGGGCGTGACCTGCCCCTTCCACGCCCACGGCTCGCTGTACGTCGAATACGCGTGGTGGGACCGTTTTTCGCCCCAGGGGCGCACCTCGTATGATCGGAGCATCAACCTCACGGTGATGGGCTATTTCTAGCCCATCCACCCCACCTTTCCTGTCGCCCAGATTCAGCTAAACTGGAATTCCACCCGGTCGCAGGGCCGGAAGTGGCATTTTCCCACCTTAGATTGAGTCTACTTCCCATGCTTTCATTGCGTCGTTCATTGTCGTCCTCCGTTCCGCTCGTCCTTGCGTTCGGCGCTGCCGTGTTTGGGTGTTCCGAAGGAGCCAATCCCCATCCCTCCCCGGGCAGCGGAGGCTCGGTGTCGTCCGGTGGTGCGGAACTGGGCGCCGGAGGAACGCTGACCGGCACGGGGGGCACGACCAACACGGGTGGCGACGCAGCAGCTGGTGGCTCAGGGAGCGGTGGCGAGATCACGACGGGCGCCGGAGGCACCGACGCCGCCGGCGGCAGTGACGGAAGCGGAGGGACAAACACATTGCCTGAAGAAGCCATCCTATTCAAAGAGGACTTCGAAGGCGCCACCAACGATACGGTTCCCGCTGGCTGGAACAGCTTTGTCGGCTACGTCGTGGATTCGAACAACACACCTGGTGGGACGCAGTTTGCGTTGGCCGACAGCAGCAAGGCGCACGGCGGTACAAGGGCGCTGCACGTCAAGGGTGGTCAGCAGCCCGCCATGCTCACTCGGCCGCTCCCCGAGGGGACCAACCGCCTCTACATGCGCGCTCATATTTGGCTCACCAACAAGATGGGTGCCATCGCCGAGGGCAACAACCACGAGACCTTGCTCGGCATCCGCGCAACGCCCGGGGACGCTAACAATGAGGTGCGCTTCGGACAGATCAAGGGTGTGCTGGGGACTAATGAAGTGCCCAGTGACGACATCTCGCCCACGCTCGACAGCTGGGGCAAGGGTCCAGAGATCGCCGCCGGAACATGGAATTGTATCGAAGTTGCGTTCTTGGGCGACGGCACCAATCACGAGGTGCATGCCTGGAACAACGGCACCGAAGTGCACGTCGTGAACGACCCAAGTCAGTGGAACAACAAAAAGCTCGGTCCGACGTTTTTGGACGGAAAGTTCAAGGAATTCATCATCGGCTGGCACAGTTTCAGCAACTACGACAACGAAATTTGGGTGGACGACATTGTGGTCGCAAAAGAGCGTGTGGGTTGCCCCTGACGCTTGCCGTCGTCGCGGTCCGCAGCTATCCTAAAGTCACATGGGCAGTTATCACTTTACCAAATTTGGCTACTGGTTCGCCACCCGGCGGGGCCAGCGGTGCATCTTTGGATAAGGTGATTCAACCATCCAAGCATCTCTCGCCTCGCGCCACCCGGCCCGAGGCGTTTTAGTTTTTCGGGCGCGGTGGGCAAAACCTCCTTCTGCTACGCGCCATGAAAACTTCAGTAAAATCCCATATTCGTCCCGCTCTCGACCCTGAAAGCACATCGACATCGAGCCACCTCTTGTCCCCAGGCGAGCTGCTGGCACAGCATCCGCTGAGTCCCGTTGCCGCTCAAGGTGTGCAGCACGCACGTCGACGGCTGAGTGACCGCATTGTCACGGGCCACGGTGCACCCATGGCCATCGTGGGTCCGTGCTCCATCCACTGTGAAACCGCGGCGCTGGAGTATGCAGAACGCCTCAGGGGTCTGCAAAAACGGTTGGGTGACAGTGTGCAACTGGTCATGCGCGTGTACTTTGAAAAACCACGCACAACCGTCGGCTGGAAAGGATTCTTGTACGATCCGGACCTGGATGGTTCGGGCGATTTGGGTCGCGGACTGGTCCGCGCGCGCAAGTTGCTAGTGGACATCGCTGAACTGGACGTCCCCATCGCCACAGAGCTGCTCGACCCACTGACTACACCATACATCGCAGACTGCTTGAGTTGGGTGGCCATTGGAGCGCGCACGTCAGAGAGCCAGATCCACCGCCAAGTGGCCAGTGGCCTGCTCTGCCCCGTTGGTTTCAAGAACGCCACCGACGGCAGCGTTGAAGTCGCCCACCACGCCATCGAGGCGGCGCGCAACCCGCACACCTACCTGGGCATCAATGAGGCAGGTCAGGTGGCCATCATGAACAGCGCGGGCAATGCGGCCTGCCATGTCGTACTGCGTGGGGGCAAACACGGCCCGAACTACCAAAAATATCACGTTGAGACGGTGGCCGAGCAGCTGCGTCGCGCCGGGCACGCGCCCCGCGTCTTGGTGGATTGCAGCCACCAGAACAGCGGCAAGGACCACAACAATCAGCCCCAAGTAGCGCGCGCGGTGTTTGCGCAAATGCAGGATTCATCTGCAGATGTGCTGGGCGTCATGATCGAAAGCCACTTGCGTGCCGGACGTCAGGACATAAACGGTCCACGTGAATACGGCGTGTCTCTGACCGACGCGTGCATTGACTTTTCAACCACCGAACGCGTACTCGAGGAGCTGGCACAGCTGGCATCCTGAGCCGCGTAAACCAGCCATCAGATCAAGCGTGGGGCATCCGGCAGCTCATTTTGATCGTCGGTTTGCCGTGGAAAGTGCTGCGCGAGCAGCAGCCCCACGCGCTCGATCACGTGCAGCAATCCGACCGAGGTGTTGCCTTTTTTAAGCGCCGTGATCAAGGTCTGCACGTCCTCCTCCCATTCATGGGGAGAGACCCGTGCATTGATGCCGCGATCGGCCAAAAGCACCACGCGGTGTTCCTGTTCACTCAGCAGAATGAGCACCCCACTGCGCTGCTCTGTATCCACGATGCCGTGCTCAACCATGGCTCGAAAGGCCCGCTCTTGAACGCGTCGTGCACGGACACCTGCAGGGACCACGAGACGGAGCAGTGGTCCCCATTGGCTCACGAAGTACAAGGCGATGATCAGCACGAGCTGGGCGACCAAGAGCTGGGTGAGGTGCAATCTCGGAAAAAACCAGCCCAAAGCGTCGCTGCTGCCTAGCGCAATGAGCAGCGCAAATAGGCCACGAAAGAGCGAATAGTCATCACAA
>Ga0315910_10000514_pt1 | contig 38470 bp, 38 predicted proteins | sample EdamamesoilMG_FD_204470 | JGI IMG/M metagenome (GOLD analysis project Ga0315910, IMG submission 204470) | Garden soil microbial communities collected in Santa Monica, California, United States - Edamame soil | ecosystem: Environmental > Terrestrial > Soil > Garden | place: USA: California...
GTGAATTGATCGGCGACGACCGCTCCGCGCTGCCGGTCGCGGCGCGATTGCCGGTCGTCCGCACCCGCGGCGAGTCCGACAACGTGATCGTGGTGCCCGCCCCCGAATGCAGCATCGAGTTCAGCGGCGACATGCACGCGCTGAAACCCGGCATTCCCCACAACGTCGAGCTGCTGAGGATCAACGGCGGTTCGCTCGAATCCGTCGGCAAGCTGTCCAGCGTGGTTTCACAGGCCGACGGCAGCCTGCGGATCTTCGTGCGCGGCAGCGCATTGATCTCCGGGAACTACCTGGTGCGCGCGCAGGCGGAAGGCGGTGAGCCGGTGGAGTTCCTGGTGCGCGTGAGGCCTTCGGCCCCCTGAACTCAATCCTTGCGGGACAGATCCGCGTAGGCGACGTTTTCGTGCGGATCCCTGGTGATCGACACGTCAGCGCGCAGTTTCTCCGGGAAGAGATCGCGCAGCTCATCCACCGAGCGGTACTTCAGGTGCCAGTCCATGAACGCGCTGAGATAACCGCGCCCGTAACTGTTCGGCAGGAAATTGGCGATCAGCAGGCGGCCGCCGGGCTTCAGCTTCGAGTAGAGGCGCGAAGTGAGCAGCGCCGCGGTCGCGTCGGGTAGATAGTCGTAGAGACCGGCGGAATAGATGAAGTCGAACTTGCCGATATCGAGCCGGTCGAACACCAGCGTCTTGACGCGCTCGATCAGCAGCCTCAGGCGCGGATGGGCGAACTCGCGCGCGATGACGGACATCGACTCGGTATCCTGGTCGAGCGCCACGAACTCGCAGTCGAATTCCTTGCCGAAGAGCAGGCTGCCCTCGATTTCCCGGCAATGACCGGACGCGACGGAAAGAATGCGACAGGCCGGTCGCCGCGCGACCTGATCGTTGATGTGCGAATGCAGCAGCGAGCGTCGATAGAGCACGCTCAGGCCCATCGGCACTCGGGTCGTGGCCGCGAAGATCTGTTTGCCGATTGACGATGTGCCCTCGGGAGCGCGGCCCGAATACACGAAGTCCATCATCACCGCGTCGCCCGCGTAGCCTCGGGGCTTCTGGAAGGCCCGCGCGGTGTACGGGTCCTGCTGGCAGAGCTCGAACAAGGGATGTTTGCGGATGCCCGCGATGAAGTCATCCTCGCAATTCGAGTCGATCGCCTTGTCGTGGAGGCTGGACAACTCGGGTCCGAGCATACGGAATCCCTCGAAGGCGCGCCCGCTGGTGATGAGCTGGGCAGCACGGTCGCACAGCGCCGTGGCCTCGGAGCCCAGTGGGCCCGGTACAACCGAATTGACGTCGCCGCCTGTCTGCGACACGACAAACCTCTCGCGCACCTGTTGGAGGGCAAGGCGCCCTCTATCCGATCTGTGCGCAGAAGCCTGTCGATCTCACTTCACATGGGCCAGTAGAACTTGTGTATCAACCACACGGCCCCTGCCAACAGGAGGTACTTGACTCGCAATACGGTCAACACCTGCAGCCAATAGGCGCTTATCGGCTGCTTCTCGTTGTTAGGAACCGTCTCGCCCCTCACCAGGGCGGGCACCCAATACTTTTTCACGAAGTCGTCCGTGAAGAAGTCGCTGTGCGAAAGGTTGTGGGCACGATCCGTCACCAGCGGCTTCTTGAAGCCGAACCGACCGCTGGAACCGTAACCCCAGGTGATCGTCTGCGCGAGCACCGGCCACACATCGCGCCATCCGTAATCGTTGATAACGCGGGCATTGGGGTAGTTGGTCGTATCGATCACCTCGAGTCTGCTTTGCAACTTCTTCCAGGGGAAGAGCCGCGGAACGACGCTGCCGCAGAGAATCAGTCGATGCACGCGAACGTTGGTGGCCTTCCTCAATGCATACGCCGTCAGATACGTGCCAAAGCTGTGGGCGATGATCGAAAGGTGCGTCGTGCTCTTGGTCTGCGACAGGGTATCGAGATCATCGGCCACCTCCTTTATCAGGCTCCGCCGAATGAGGCAGAACGGCAGCACGAATCTGAAAACGTCGAGGAATCCGTAGCCAATGGGCACGGGGTTGATCCGCGGATCAGCGGCGCGCAGCACGCCGCCCACCTGGTCCTGCCAGCGCGCATCGGTGCGAATGCCGTGGATCATCACCACCGCATGATCGCGAACCGGCGCAGCCTGCCAGGTCGCCTTGTCCTCGAATGCCTTGAAGAAATCGAACAGGCCCGTGAGCAAGGTCGGGTGGATGTACAACTCGACGCTGAGTGCATGCTTCGCGGATCGCAACTTCTTCCCCAGCGCCGCAGCGAATGCCAGCGCCACATCCGCGGGCGCGTGGCCCGCGTATCCCGTGCCAATGGCCGGAAACGCGATGCTTCGCCAGGCGCTCCTGTCCAGCGCCTCTATGCAATTGTCCACTGCCGCGGAGATGCAGGCTGTCGTCGTCGCGAGATCGAAGCGCTCGTGCTTGCCGTTGAAACGCGACACCACATGATAGATGCGCACCTGCCGATTCAGCGTTCCGGCCCCGGTCTCGATCATGGCGCCCAGCTGCCGTTCCGCGATCTGTTTTTGCGCCTCTTCCTTTATGGAGTTGCCGCCGGCACGCAGGATTGCCGCGGAAACACCTCCGTTCATCGAGAAGTGATCATCGTCCGAGCTGACCAGTACCTTCGCATCCGACTCCAGGATGTCGCCGACGCGCAGCGCGACCGTGCACGCACCGATCCTGTATTCCTGCGTCAGTTTCGCGCTCATGCGTTTGCCATCTGTTTCACCATCACGGCCCCTCGAATCCACTGCTCTGCGTCATCCCGGAATACCCAGCGCGGCATCGAGCTTGCCAGCCAGTTCTGCGCCGAACGTTCGCGCCAGCCTTCAGCCGTGCGGTCTTCGGTGTTGGCGGCGAGCAGCGCGGCACCGAACGATACGAGATCGAGGGTACGCGGCTGCGATTTCACGAATCGCCCGGGACTGCTGACGAACGTCATGAGTAGTTCGCCCGCGCTGCGCAGGCCGGTTTCGTCCTGCGCGTAGAACGGTAGCGGCAGGCTGTACAGCACATCCAGGCGATTATCCAGGAACGCACTCTCGCCGGGATTGACGACGGCCACGCCCGAGCTGATCAGCAGCAGGTAGTTGAGGTACTCGTCGTTGATGTCCTTGGTGCCGACCGGATACGCCGGATACTGATTCAACAGCAGCGCGAGAAAGTATGTGGCGCTGGTCCGGCGGGGCGGCAGGTACGACATCGCAAGTCCATACCTTCCCAACACGGTTTCCGCGACGTCCTTGAATGCCCAGCCCGGGCCCAGGTCGAGAACACGCTCGCCCCGCTTCCAACTACTCCACAAACCCAACGTTTCGACGGCTCGGTGCAGGTTCAAGGCCGATGGATACCAGCGATCGAACACATCCGGGTGGTCGACCCCGGGGTACGCCGACGCCAGGGCGGCGACCAGTTGAGCCGCGCCAGACTCCACCGAAGGCCAGGTGATGCCTCGCTTGTCGGTGGGTGCGATCGGGACCAAGAATTGCACCGGTTCCGCACCGCTTGCTTCATCCTTCGCGAGTCGATTTTGGGCCGCCCGCCACGGGACCATGAACTCGTTGTCATCAAATGCAGCCCCGTCTCCGCCCAACGGCGGTTCACGCGGCCCTCCTTCGAGATTCGCGCCACCTTCGCCGCCGCGCGGTGCGCCGCGGCTCGTGAATGCGCGGCGCACGAAGTCTGCCACCGCGTCCGCATTGGGAAATGCCAGTTCCCTGCCGTCCAGCGGAGTCCTCGGCTGGAATGCCGCGGCGCGCGACGAGGCGAGCGCTATTGAAGCATTGGCAATCGGCTCGGGCCGGAACGACGGCGGCCCGATGAAGACCATCGGCCCCCAGGTCTCGTCCTGATCGAGCAGCTCCAGGTTCTCCGGGCGCAGCGACGCGAACGCTCGTCCGCCGTCCGGATCCCATCCGTCCAGATGCCATTGCATGACTAGCTACCCCGCCTGCGCGCATGCGAGGTCACGACACGCACCGGAATACCGGCACGCTGCAATGCCCGGCGCGCGTCGCGCCGCTGGTCGCGCCACAGGAGCTCGTGGGCCGCGGCGCCCTCGCCCGAGCGCTCGCGGTTGGTGATGTCGGCCTCGGCGGCGACATCGGCCGCACTGGTACGCACCTCGGCAAGGTCCTTCGCCGCGAAGCTCTCCGGATAGAGGACCTCGCAGTAGTCTTCGTCGTCGAGCACGGCGCGCGCGATCTGTCCCGAGGTCCAGCGGCGCTCGGCGGCCGGCAATTCCTGGACGATACGCGTCGCGAGCATGTCGATGAGGTCGCTTTCCCAACTACCCAGCCATGCACACAGGTGCTCGGCGCGCGCGTCATCGAAGGAGGCGCCGTTCACTTCCGCTCGCTCGACCTGCGTGTTCACCGGCGCGCGCGAAACGTCGTAGGAATTCCGCTCCAGGACACGCAGCTCGCGCAACGGGAAGTCTCCACCCTGGTGCGGCGCCTGTCCCTCGGGCAGCCACGGCGGACGCTCGCGCAGCACCAGGCACATGTCCCCGAAGAAGCGGATACCCGTGCCGTTGGTTTCCAGCGCGGCAAAGCAGATCTCCGTCTTCCTGATCCGGACGCCATGCAGGCGGCACGCCTCGACGACGGCGTCGTCCACCGCCTCGCGGCGAGCCGTGACACGCCCGAGCTGGTACGCGTTCTTGTACGGATGCGTGTCGCCGTTGGCGCTGAGATTGCAAAATCCGGGAACGTGTTTCGCGGCGATGTTCACGACGATGCAGGCACCGGCGCCGTCCGTGGGCTCCGTGTCGTCCGGGCCGATGCCGCGCAATAGCTGCTCGACGGACGCGATGTTCGCGTCCAGGTATTCACGCCGCGGTGTACCGCGCTTGGCCAGCGCGTCAGCGGCCGCGGCCAATGCCATCGACCAGTCGGTTATCGCCATCCCTTGCCCCTTGGTTCTTGTTAGTGGCGAAGCCAGGCAAGGCTTCGGCCGCGAGACACATTGTATGTGTCGCGACCGGGTTCTTTCTCTCACCGCATATGGCGTGCGCCGCAGCAATCGGGCCGCGGAATCACCGGAGTTCTAGCGTACGTCTACTTCGCCTTGTACTTGAACTTCTGTCCGCCAATCGCCGCCTGGTACATCAGGCCGCCCTTGGCGATGGTGAACACGACGTTTCCCTTGTGATAGGCGCCGGCGGTGGTCGCATCGTTCTTGCCACCCGCCGCCCCGGCGCTGGCGCCCTGGGATCCGGCGCTGGCGGTGGCCGACGCGGTGATCGCCACGGCCTGCGCGGTCGCGTCGAACTCGAAACTGCCACTGGCGAATTCGTCGAAGGCGCGCTTGTCCTGGAAGAAGATGATTTCGCTGAACGCCTGGCCGCCCGCCTGCAAGCCAATGCTCACCTGGTTGAGCTTGACGGTGCCGACCTGCTTGCCACCCACGTATGCACGCCCGCTGCCGTGGGCGGCGCCGACGCCCAAGCCACCCTTGCCGACGGTTGGAAAGACCGCGTACCCATAGCTGTTCTTGAAGTATGCGGCGCTTTCGCCGGCGTTCTTGAACATCGCGATGGTCTCGTCGTACTCGTCCGCCGAGGCCGGGGCGGCAAACAAGAACAGGCTGGCAACGAGCATCAACGCGGAAGTGAAGGACCGCATGGGTATTCTCCTGGGACTGCGCCACCGTCGATCATGGGACAACCCGCGCGGATTCGATGTCAGTAAAGGGTCCAATTGACGGCCAGACAGACGCCCATGGGTTCGCCCCGCGTGGAGTCATCCGCCAGGGCCGGCGCCCAGCACTTTGTCCAGGAATTTCTGCGCGTCGATCGATTCGGACTGCCCCAGCCAGAACACCGCGTGCTTGCGCTGCTCGCGGGTCAGCGAGCGGTCTTCGGCCGCCGCGATCAGCGCCTTCGTACCGCGGCCATCCGGTAGTTGGGACAGTGCGAATACCGCCTGCTCGCGCACGCCATCGTCGGTGTCCTTCTTCATCGCCGCGGTGATCACCTGCTCCGCATTCGGTGCACCCGTACGGGCGAACCAGAACCAGGCCTGCGCGCGCACGTCGCCGTCCTTGTCCGTGTTGCCCAGCTTGATCAGATCCGGCGCGATGGTCGTGGACTTCGAAACCGTGATCGCGAAGGCCGCGTGCTTGCGGACGTCCGCGTCCTTGTCGTTGAACATGGTGTTCGTGGCGAACTCCGCGCCCGGGATACCGCGCGCCAGGGCGATCCAGAAAACGGCCTGGTTGCGCTTTTCACCGCGGGTCTCGCCGTTGGCGATGCGCTTCAAGGTATCGAACGCGCGATCGCCGCGGTGCACCGCGAGCGAGGCCAGCACGTCGCCCTGCAGGTCGTTGCGCAGCGTCAGTCCGGTGAGCCAGCGCGCGCTGTCGTCCGCCGAGATTCCGTCCAGCGTCTGGATCGGTGTCTTGGCTTCGACCGGGCACGAAGCCGCGAACGTACGCAGGCGCTCGAGCCTGCCGTTGGCGAAGCGCGCGTACACCCGCACCGCGTCGGTGGTCTCGTGATCGCGGGTACCCGACCCCTGGTGCTCGCCGCCGTCCAGGTTGCAAGCCTTGGTCTGAACCGGGCGGTCGTCCCAACTACCCCAGCAGCACATGGCGGGCGCGCCGTCGACGGCCTCGACCTGCCAGCTCGCCCATCCCTCTTTCGGCAGGGGCAGCTCCGCGGAGCGGGCCTGGGGGGCGAACGTGAGTGCCGCGCCGATCGCGGCGAGAGTGGTTAGATGCTTCACGGCTTCTTCTCCAGGGTGGCGTCGATGGCCTCGATGGCGGCGTCGCTGTTCATCATCGACAGCGTTCGCAGCAACATGCGCTTCTCGTCGCTGGTCTTGGCGGCGCGGTACAGCGCCAGCACGCCCTTGTCGTCCTGCGAGATCAGCATGCCCTGCAACGCGGCCTTGCGGATATCTTCGTCCGTATTGCGCACGTAGATGTCACGCAGCGCGGCGCTCGCCGCGTCGCTGTGGATCATGCCGATGCGGCGAGTCGCGTCGATACGCTGCTCCTTGTCGCCAGAGCCCTCCGCGATCTTGCGCAGGCCCGCCAGGTCGCCGCTGATCGCCAGCGCGTCGAGCAATCCTTTCGGCGACTTGCCGTTCGGGAACTTGGAGTTGTCGCCGAGCTTGCGCAGCTCTTCGGTGGCCCCCATGACGCCCAGCATGCGGATGGCTTCGGAAGCCTCGTCTTCGGTTTTCGCATTCACCGCGATGTTGTAGATGGCCTCCTTTCGTCCCGCGATCATCCAGGCCTGCAGGATCTGCTTCTGCGCGTCTTCGTCGCCGGTCTTGTAGATTTCCTGCAACGCATCCAGCGACTTCGGATCGCCACTGATGCCGATGCTGCGGATCGCATCGCCGCGCAGCTCGCCATTGGTGCGCGCCGCCTGCATGAGCAGGTCGCGCGCTTCCGGGGAGTTCACCTGGCTGAGCACGAACAGCGCGCGTCGCTTGACCACGGTCGGCTGCGAGCCGGCCAGCACCTTCTTCAGGATGGGCAGCGAGCGCTCCGGCGGCTGCATCATCAGGCCTTCGAGCGCCGCCATCGCCAGCGCCTCGTCTTCGTTGGTCGGCCGCTCGGCGGGCACCGGTGCAGCGGCCGGCTTGGGAGCCTGGGCCGGCCTCGCCGGTTGCGCGGGTTTCGGCGTTTGCGCGTGCGCCGCGGCGCCCGCCATCAGCACGGCCAGAATGGTTGTGGGAATGAGTCGCATGATGAACCTCTAACTACAAAGTCGTGGAATGGGAGTTGGATGCCTTGCCGGTGGCCAGCCGGCCCTGCATCACGCGGAGTTCGAATTCGAGCTGGTCCAGGTTTGCCGCGGTGTCGCCGCCCTGCTGGACGCTCTCCAGGATCGGCGTGAATGCGCGCAGCACGCGCGCCAGCTGCGGCTCGCCCGCGCGCTCGGCAGCCAGCGCGTAGATGCGGTTCTGCTCGATGATGGTCTCGACCAGGCGCTTGCGTTCCTCGGGCGTGGCGTCCTGCAACGACACGAGCATTTGCTCCGTGCTCGCCAGGTGCGAGGCCAGGCCGCGCTCGTAGGCGGAGTTGTTGGCGGGGGGCGGCACCTGCGCCGTCTGCGGCGCCGGCGGCCGACCGATGAACATGAACATCGTGAAGGCTGCGATGAAGATTCCCGCCGCCGCCGCGTACCACGGCGTGTAGTTGAAAAGCGGCCGGTTCTTCCGCTCGGTGTGCGCCGCCTGACCCTGCGCAGCCTTGTCGAGCGCAGCCTGCCAGCGGCGCTGAAACTGCTCGGGCACCGGCTGTTCCGGCGTCGACGCTGCGGCCGCGTCGAGCCGACCGACCAGGCGGTGCAGCCGCTGCGAGAGCTCCGAGCTCGTGCTCAGCGCCATCGTGATGCGCGCACGCTCGTTGGCGTCGAGCCCGTCGCGGTAGTAGTAGAGAATGAGTTCGTCGTCGGAAATCATGATTCGTCCCTCCATACGTGGAGGCCCACTCGCAATTTGCGGATGGCGCGGAACAACGTGCTTTTGACGTTGTTGAGGTTGGTTTGGGTGCTTTCAGCGATCTCTTCGAGCTTCCAGCCTTCGACGTGCTTGAGCAGGAAGGTCTGCCGTTCGTTGTTCGAGAGGCGTTGCATCGCGACCGCGAGGTCGCGGCCGAAGGATTCGGTGGCGTACTCGCCTTCGGGCGCGGCTTGCGGCGGCGCTTCGTGCGCGTCGACATCGAGCTCTGCTTCACCGTGACGCTTGCGCTTGCGGATCAGGTCGATGGCCGCGTTGAGCGCGATGCGATGGATCCAGGTGTCGAGCGCCGCGTCGCCGCGGAATTCGTGGCGGCGGTCCCAGGCTTTGAGAAGCGCTTCCTGGACCGCGTCCGCGGCCAGGTCGGCATCACGGGTGATGCGCAGGCAGGCGTTGTACCAGCGCTGGCTGCGCTCGGAGAGGACGGTTTGGAATGCGTCCGGCTCGGCCCGGGACTTCAAGAGGGTAAGCACGGAACTTGGACGGTGGGACCGGAAAAAGGTTAGGTCACGGCGCGAGAATGATCCGGGGAAACCTGCAATTCAAGGGCTTAGCTTGGCCCCGTGCCGGGTCGGCGATCTGGCCGTATCCCGAAGACTCCATAAAAAAGCGCCGCGCCCACCGTGAACGGTCGTGCGCGGCGCCTGGATCAATCCGCTTACATGGTCAGCGAACTCGAATCCACACTCTTGACGCCCTTCACGTTGCGGGCGAGCTCGATGGCCAGCGCGCGCTCCGCGCCATTGTCCATCTTGCCGGTCAGGGTCACGACACCCGCGTTGGTGCTGACCGCGATGTCCGAGCCATTCACGTTGCTGGAATACATGTAGGTTGACTTGACCTTGGTGGTGATCCAGCCGTCTGTCATGTCGGTGCCTTCAGTCTTGGCAACCGCTCCCGGCTTGCCGGTCTCCAGCACCAGCTGGTTGTTCACCGTATGCACACCACGGGTATTCATCGCCAGTTTGCCCGCGGCATCCTTGGCTTCCATGCTGCTCGCGGTGCCCGTCAGTTCGACCTTGCCCCGCCTCGTGGCGACGTTGGCGCTGAGCCCGTCGGCATGACGACTCCACATCAGTTTCGACTTGACCGCCGAGGTGATCGACGCATCATCGACCACTTCGCCGTAACTGCGATCCGCAGACTGCGCCGGCGCCTTGTAGTCAGGAACGACTTCGATCTTGTTTTCCACCGCCTTGATGCCGTCGACACCGAGAGCGATTTGCCTGGCGAGATCCTTGTTGACGTCCTCGGCCACTTTGCCGGTCAGGGTTGCCTTGCCTTCGTGCACCGAGACCTTGAGGTCATTGGCGCGCAGGTACGGGCTCAACGCGTAGGTGGTCCAGATCTGCGTTTCCTGGCGTGCCTCGATTACTTCCTGCGTCGGCTTCGTGCCTGCAAAGGACGCGCCGGCAACCGCGGCTGCCATGGCCGAGGCCAGTAGCAAGTTGCTTTTCTGCTTGAACATGAAAATTCTCCAAAAGCGAATATTGATTCGATGCGAATAGGTGTCAGGGTTGGGGTTTTGCGGGCGGGAGCTTTGCCAGCCCTTTGCGGGTCAACGTGTGCCACGCGATTCTCGCGGCGCTTGCGCGCTGCCTGTACTGCGCCCTGAGTGCGTCGACAGTGCGTGATTGTTTGAGCATGTTGGCCTCTGAGCCCTGCGACCCGCAGTAGTGCGGGGTACCGGGTTCGATGTAACTCCCCACGGTAGCGCGTGGTTCGATCGGCGTCGGTGCGTCATCGAACATAGGGACGGAAGCCGGCAGCGTTCGCCGCGTAGGAATTCATTCCTATCCAACTCACCGCGACGGGATCGCAGTGCACATGTCGTCTACCGAAGTGCCCAACAATCAACGGGGAGACGACCATGAACACGGCCACTCGGCTGATGGCTTCCGCCTCATTCGCATTCGTCGCAGGGAACGCTGTCGCGGACGAAGAATTCACGAGCAAGTTTCCGCTGCGGTCCTGCAATTTCACCAGCGTCGGCGGCAGTCCCTACTTTCCGATCGTGCCCGGACGGCAGACCTACTACAGCAACGCCGCCTGCGTCGCGAAGGGGGACTGCGAGGATCTGACGGAGCTTTGGATCAGCATGGAGTGGGATCTGAAGCGTATTCCATTGTCGCTCGGCCGCGGCTCACGGCCGATCATCGCGCGCGTGATGGAGGAACGGGAAACCGAAAATGGAGAACTTGCGGAGATCTCGCGCAACTTCGTGGCCGATTGCTGGCCCTCGCATGACGTCTACTATTTCGGCGAGGAAGTGGACATCTATGAGGATGGGGAAATCGTGGCGCACGAAGGAGCATGGCTGGCCGGACGCCACGGTGCACTTCCCGGCATCCTGATGCCCGAAGACGGCTTCATGATCGGATCACGCTATTTCCAGGAGGTTGCGCCTGGCGTTGCGCTCGATCGAGCCGAGCATACGAAAGTGGATTTTTCGGTTCAGGTGCCTGCGGGGAAGTTTGATCACTGCGTGGAGGTGACGGAGACCACGCCGCTGGAGCCGGACGCGGAGTCGGTCAAGGTGTATTGCCGCGGCGTTGGGCTGGTGAAGGATGATGAGCTCGAGCTGACGGCGATTTATGGGGAGGCAAGGTCCGGCAATTGAAGTGAAGGCGCTCTAACGCGGTTGAAGCTTCAACGCGAGGGGGTGCGGCGCGGCACCTTCGGCAGCCCCGTGTGCTGGGTCTTGAACGGCCGCTTCACGCTGCCGCCGCGCTTCCCCTCTGCCGATTCGCCCGTCCCTGCCGGCTGGTAACTCGGGACCAACTGTTGTTTGCCGTTGCCGATCAGGTCGGCGCGGCCCATGCGTCGCAACGCCTCGCGCAGCACTGGCCAGTTGTTAGGATCGTGATACCGCAGGAACGCCTTGTGCAGCCTTCTCTGCTTCATCCCTTTCGGGATGGTCACGCCCTCACTTTCCCGCGTCACCTTCCGTAGCGGATTCTTTCCGGTGTGCCACATCGCAGTGGCAGTGGCCATGGGCCCGGGCAAAAACGCCTGCACCTGGTCCGCCCTGAACCCATTCTTCTTCAACCACAACGCCAGCTCGAGCATGTCCTCGTCGGTGGTACCCGGATGCGCGGCAATGAAGTACGGAATCAGGTACTGCTCCTTCCCCGCCGCCTTCGAGGCCTTGTCGAACATCTCCTTGAACTTGTAGTACGCCCCGACGCCAGGCTTCATCATCTTGCTGAGCGGCCCTTCGCCGATGGCCTCGGGCGCGATCTTGAGATAGCCGCCGACGTGGTGCTGCGCCAGCTCCTTCACGTACTCGGGGCTCTCGATGGCGAGGTCGTAGCGCACGCCGCTCGCGATCAGGATCTTCTTCACGCCGGGCAGAGCGCGCGCCTTTCGATAGAGCTGGATCAGCGCGCTGTGGTCAGTATTGAGGTTCGGGCAGATGCCGGGGAACACGCACGACGGCTTGCGGCAGGCCTTCTCGATGTCGCGGCTCTTGCAGGCGATGCGATACATGTTTGCGGTGGGGCCGCCGAGGTCGCTGATGACGCCGGTGAATCCGGGCACGGTGTCGCGCACCTTCTCGATCTCCTTCAGCACGCTGGCTTCGCTGCGGCTCTGGATGATGCGGCCCTCGTGTTCGGTGATGCTGCAGAAGGTGCATCCCCCGAAGCACCCACGTTGGATGGCGATGGAGAACTTGATCATCTTGTAGGCCGGGATCTCGGCCTTGCCGTAGGTCGGGTGCGGCACGCGCGCGTACGGCAGCTCGTACACGTAGTCCATGTCGCGGGTAGTTAGTGGAATCGGTGGCGGGTTGAGCCACAGGTCGAGATCGCCGTGGCGCTGCACCAGCGCACGCGCGTTGCCGGGGTTGCTCTCGAGGTGCAGGATGCGATTGGCGTGCGCGTAGAGCACGGGATCGGCCGTCACCGACTCGAACGACGGCATGCGGATGACGCTGCGCTCGCGATCCTCCGACTTCACGCGGCGCGCGAACTTGACGACGACCTCCTGCACGGGCGCGGCCTCGCCGGCTTCCACGGCGGCGGCGAGCGCGTCAGACGCCGTGGGACTGTCCCCTTTTGCTGGGAAACGAGGAATGTCCCCATTTGCCTTCCTTATTTCCGGCTCCATCGCGTATGGATCGATGGGTGGGTTCAGTGGCCCGGGTGTGTCGACATGCGTGGAGTCGATCTCGATGAAGTCGTGCTTCTTGCGCACGAAGGCGGTGCCGCGCAGGTCGGTGATCTGATCGATCGATGCGCCCGCGGCCAGCCGATGCGCGATCTCCACGATCTGCCGCTCGGCGTTGCCGTACACCAGCAGGTCCGCTTTTGCGTCCAGCAACACACTGCGACGAACCTTCTCGCTCCAGTAATCGAAATGCGCGATGCGGCGAAGCGAAGCTTCAATGCCGCCGATCACGATGGGCACGTCTTTGAATGCCTCACGCGCGCGCTGTGCGTACACGACCACGCTGCGATCCGGCCGTTTGCCGCCAACACCACCCGGCGTATACGCATCATCGGAGCGAATGCGCTTGTCCGACGTGTACCGGTTCACCATGGAGTCCATGTTCCCGGCGGTGATGCCGAAGAACAGGTTGGGCTTGCCCAGCTGCTTGAAGGGTTCGGCGCTCTGCCAATCCGGCTGCGCAATGATCCCGACGCGAAACCCCTGCGCCTCGAGCAAGCGCCCCATGATGGCCATACCGAAGCTCGGGTGATCGACGTACGCATCGCCGGTCACGATGATCACGTCGCAGGAATCCCAGCCGAGCTGATCCATCTCGGAGCGCGACATGGGCAGGAACGGGGCGACGCCGAAGCGGGCGGCCCAGTACTTGCGGTAGCTAGTGAGGTCTTTTGCGGCGGCGGACATCGGACGACTCCAGGCGGAATGGAGTCGGAGTCGCGCCGCGCCCCTCCATCAAGTGAATAGCGACACATATATATGTGTCTCCTGGGGAGGCTCGATTCGCGCCGGTACTTACGCCGGCCAACACCATTCCTGTTTTCAGGGCCTCCAGGTTCGGGCTGTCATGAAACGTGCCCTAGTGCCAGAGGTTGGATGGCGCGCAGTGTAGATTCGCGCGGGCGAAAGTCAAAAATCAGCCAATTCAGGGGTCGGGAGCACGAAGCATGCAGCGGAAACTGGGCTTTTTCACGGTGATGGTTCTGCTGGCGGGATGTACCTCGATCGGGCGTATAGAGACGAATGTTCAACCGCCCACGAAGGATGAGTTCATCTTCGTAATGGGGCTCGCGCCGGATAACTATCGCGTCGGGATCTTCGGGGGCACGGAGAAGAATGGCCGGTTCACGCAAAACTGGTTGCCGGCGGTTTTCTACGGTGGCGCCCAGGGCGGTTACATCGTCGGCAAGGGAAATCCAAAGGCGACGTTGGCCATCACGGGTGTCCAGGTGACCGCGAACGACAAGACCATCGTGGGTACCGACTACCAGGCCTGCGGAGGCGCGGAGGCGGCGGTGTTCAGCGGCGCGCCGGGGAAAGTGATCTACCTGGGTGATGTCGAATTCAGCTACGCGGGTAAGGGTCTCGACAGGCGTTATTCGAACGATCTCGAAAAGGCCCGTCGCCACCTGGCAGCTGCGTATCCGGCTTTGGCGGAGAAGCTCGAGCAAGGGAGCTATCGACTGCTGCCGACGGATCTGGCCTGCAACTAGGTCAGTTGTCGGTGGGGTCCGCGACGTTCAGCAGCGTGCGGCCGAAGTCGATGCAGTACAGGCGCCCGTCGGCTTCGCCTTTGCGCCAGGGCACACGCTTTATGGCACTCGGATCGTCCAGATCGCTCGACTTCGAGGACTCCGCGCCTGGAATGTGGAAGGGATGCAAGTCGATGTCCGCGTGGCCTACATCGAGCAGGGTTGCGACGACGTAGTCGATGAGTCCGCGCCAGCCTTCACCGCGGAATTCGTACTTGAAGAGATCGGTGTCTTCTTTTAGGGGCAGATCTGCGCGAACTGCGCTGAGTATCGGCGCCAGCTGGGCATCCTTCTTTGGCCCGTTGACGTGCTTTTCGAGTGCGGCGATCACGTCCTGCGGTTTGAAGAACAGGACCAGCGAGTGCTCGGTGTCCCGCAGGTAGAAGGCGGGCTGCTCGCGGGCGCCGTGCTTCGGCGTATCCAGCTGGATGGTCACCGTGTCCCTGCCCCCAAGCGCACGCTTGCCGCAGAATCCTTCGGCATTCGCAACGCCAGAAGTCAGCGCCAGGAAAACAGACCCGGTTGCCAGGCACGACTGAAGTAGTTTCATCGCGCCAAAGGCTAACTGAATAGTGGAGCTGGGCCAACGACAGGAAACGAGGAATGTCCCCACTCCTGCGCGGCATCGTGCTACGTTTGTGCCACTATGGCTGAAACCACCACGATTCGCCTGCCGCCCAAGCTGCGCGCGCGGCTGCGCGCCATCGCCAAGGAGACGGATCGTTCCGTCCACAGTCTCATTCTCGAAGCGGTCGAGAAACACGCGGCCTACGAGGAACACATGCGCGGCCTGGTGAAGGAAGCGCTGGCGGCGGACGCGGAGATGAAGTCGGGCGAGGTCTACAAATCCGAGGACGTCCACGACTGGGCGCGGCGGATCGCGCAGGGCATCGCGTCGCCGCGTCCGAAATCGTGGCGCAAGTAGTCTATTCCGCGCGCGCGCTGGAGAACCTCGCGCGCAGCCTGGAGTTCTTGCGGAGTGAGAATCCGGATGCGGCGATTGCGGCAGCCGACGCCATCGAATCGGCGGTCAATACGCTCGCGGCCCACCCACACGTGGGCCGGCGCGTCGAAGGAGACATACGCGAACTCGTGATCTCCTTCGGCGCCACCGGCTATCTCGCGCTTTATCGATTCGTCGTTCAGCTGGACGAAGTGCGCGTGCTCGCGCTTCGACCCCAGAGAGAGATTGGCTACATGCCCTGAGCGTTGCGGCAGGACTGTCCCCGTTTGCTAGGAAACGAGGAATGTCCCCATTTTCGCCATCCAGGTGCCGACGCGGCCCCACGCCTCCGTTTGCGCCACCCATATGCGAAACGGCCAGGAGAGCACGAACAACACGCCGCCGATCGCATAGATCGGATGCACGATGCGGTGTTTGATCCAGTCGCCAGCCAGGCAGAAGACGACGAACACCGCGGTGGCCGTGGTCTGCAGCAGCAGGAAGTGCTCCCTCAAATCCGCAAGCACAATCAATCGCGCCGTCGCCGGCGGAAGGATGGCGATCATGGCGAGTGTCATCAACCGCTTGTGGAGCGCGGGGTGCTTGCGCAGCGACACAGCCGCAGCCACCAGCAACCCGAATGTCGTGATCGCGAAGAAAGGCACGAAAACGAAGTGGTTTGATGCCATGCCCAGGGCCCGAACGCGCGGCGCCGACGCGGACACGAACACGGTAAGGAGGCCGATCGCCACGACCAGCGCGGCAATCACCAGTCCCGCGATGCCGAGGCGCATGTGTGCGCGCACCTGGTGCGCGGCGATGAGCCGCGTCTGGATCACGTACAACGCCACCCACATGCTGAACACGAGTCCATGCAGGAACATCAGCACCGTGAGCGGCGGCACGTCGAACCACTGCCGCAGGTAGAAAGTTCGCGCGAAGCCGGTGAACACCACCAGCGCCAGGAACAGCGCGAACAGTGGATAGAAGCGTGATCGGGTCACTGCAGCCATGATTCCTCCCAGGAATTCCAGACTCAGGCGCCCGCGAGACTGGCGCCCCAACGGGCAAACCAATCCGCGACGGGCTGGTACCACTCGGCGCGACCCATCATCAGGCGCAACGGCCACGCGGCGATGATCGCCGCGCCGCCGATGGCGTAGACGGGGTGCACGAAGTTGTACTTGCGCCAGTCGCTCATCAGGCACCAAACCATGAACAACGCCGGCATCACCGGCACCAGGTAGACCCAGTGCTCGCGCAGTCCCAACAGCGTGAGAATGCGCGACGCGGCTGGCGTCAACACCCCGATCATGGCGAGCACCATGTAACGCTTGTGTAACGCTGCGCGCCGCCGGAAGGCGATGCCCAGCGCGAGGAACACGGCAAACAGCACCAGGCTCATCACGCCGACGGCCGAGAATTGCGCGGACGTGAGTCCGGAGGGATGGATCCGAGGCACCGAGGCGCGCACGGCCGTGGTCGCAAGGCTGGTCACGATGACGACGACGGCCAGCACCACCGCCGCGATGCCCAGTTTCATGTGCAGGTCCACGCGGTTCGCCGCCACCAGGCGCGTCTGGGTGATGAATACCGCCAGCCAGGCGGTGAAAACCAGCCCATGCACGTGGACCAACATGTCCAGGGGCGGCAGGTCGTAGAGGAAACGCAGGTAGTAAGTGCGCGAAAAGCCGACGATAGTGAACAGCACCAATGCGATGGCGATGTGGCGAAAGAAGTTCGGACGAACGGTGGCGGACATGATGGGCCTCCCTGGACACAGGACTGGAAAATCCGCCATCGGGAGCCCGTTAAGCCATTAGCGCCTGCTTGGATCTGCCTTACTTCTTTATTATCGGCACGCGTGACAACGGAAATGACGCTGCAGTTCGACGGATGGACGGTGGACCGCGTCTCGGGAGACATCTCGCGAGGCGGCCACAGCGCGCGGCTGCCGCAACAGCCGCTGCGCATCCTGGTCGAGCTCTTCGATCACGCAGGCGCCGTGGTGACCCGCGAGCAGCTGGTGAAGGTCCTGTGGCCATCGGGCATCGTCGATTTCGACAACGGCCTGAATGTCGCGGTGCGCAAGTTGCGCGTGGCGCTGGATGACGTCGGTGACACCCCGCGTTACATCGAGACGCTGCCGCGCGTGGGCTATCGCTTCATTGGCAAACCGGGAGTGGCAGCGAGCGGGGCGGATACGGCCGCAGCTTCGCCTCGGCCCGCGCGCCGGCGCATGGCATTGGCCATCGCACTGGCGGCGCTGGTGGCCGGCATCGGCGTGTCGTGGTGGCTGTGGTCGGCACGCGGGGGTGCGCGATATGTGCCCGGTGAGCGTGCGCAAGAGCTGTACCTCGAGGGACTGCAACTGCGTGCGCGGCGCGATCTCGACGCCGGTCTCAGGTCTGTCGAGAGGTTCGAACAGGCGTTACGCGAGGACCCGCGTTACCCGGAGGCCTGGGCCGCTTATGGAGAAGGCCTCTCGGTCGCCGTCATCCGGCAGAACATCACGCCCGCTGAGGGCGTACCCAAGGCGCGCGCAGCCGCCGAGCGCAGCCTGCAGCTGAATCCCGGACTCGCCAACGGCCATACACTGCTCGGCCAAATCCACATGGACTACGACAAGGACTTCGCCGCGGCCAAGCGCGAGTTCGATCGTGCGTTGGAACTCAATGCGGAGTTTTCGCTGGTCTGGCATCACCTCGCGATGTGGAATGGCCAGCTGGGAAACCTGGACGCCGCGTTCGCGGCCATCCGTCGTGCACGCGAGCTCGAGCCGACACGGCCTGTCTTCGCGATGAACTATGGCCTGTTGTTGTACATGGCACGCCGCTACGACGAGGCGGTCGAGATCGAAAAGCGCATGCTGGAGACGAACCCGAAGTACGACCAGGCGCGCAGCGTGATGGCGCGCGCGTTGATGGCGTCGGGCGACGAGGCCGGCGCGCTGGAGCAGGCCCAGGCCAACGGCGAGTCAGGGCCCAACCAGGGCGACCTCGGCATGGTGTACGCGAAGATGGGGCGGCGCGAAGACGCGTTGCGCGAGATCGCGCGGCTCGATGAACGCGCGCGACGGGGATTCGCCGTGGCGTATGAGCAGGCGCTGATTCACGCGACACTGGGTGATCTCGACGCGGCGTGTGCTGCGCTCACGCGCGGCGTGAGCGACGGGTCGCTGCTGGTGAACTGGATACGCCTGGAACCCAGGCTCGATCCGCTGCGCGGTAGCAAGTGTTATGCGGAGGCGGAGAAGAAGTTGTACGCGGGAATTGAAGCGGGAGCTCCATGAAACTCATTGCGGGTGTGGTGCTGTGCGTGTTGGCGAGCCCTCTCGCCGCACAGACCGTGGCGGGAGAGGATCCGCGCGAATGGCACGCGCTGTTCAACGGCAAGGACCTGAACGGCTGGACGGTCAAGATCGCGAAACATCCGCTCGGCGAGAACTACCGTGACACGTTTCGCGTCGAGGATGGCGTCATCAAGGTGGCGTACGACAAGTACGGGAAGTTCGACGAGCAGTTCGGGCACCTGTATTCGAACCAGGCGTATTCGCATTACATCCTGCGCCTGGAATACAGGATCACCGGTGCCGCCGTGGCCGATTCACCGCCGTGGGCCAAGCTCAACAGCGGCGTGATGATTCATTCACAGTCGCCGCTGACACTCGAGCTGAATCAATTGTGGCCCGCGAGCATGGAATTCCAGTTTCTCGCGGCGGGTACGAGCGCAGGCAAGCAGACCGGCAATGTGTGCACGCCGGGCACCAACCTGGAGCTGAAGGGCAAGCTGGTCACCGATCACATCATCGATTCGACTGCGAAGATGCCGGCCGTCGATGAGTGGGTCAGCGTCGAAGTGGAAGTGCACGGCAACGACGAGGTGATCCACCGCGTCAATGGCGTGGAAGTGCTGCGCTACCAGCGTCCGCAGCTCGATCCGCGCGAAGACAGCGCACAGAAGTTGATGGCGGCGGGCGCACCGCTGCAGCTGGCGTTTGGGCACCTGGCCTTGCAGGCAGAGAGCCAGCCGGTCTGGTTCCGCAACATTCGCATCAAGCAGCTGGACAACTAGCCGGACGTTGGAGGACTGTCCCTGATTGCTAGGAAACGAGGAATGTCCCCATTAATGCATACAGGCGTCGCGGGAAACGGCCTGCATGTGCTCGGCTATCGGCGTCATGCCTAGCGCAGCCCGGCGCTTGTCGAGATTGGCCGGATCTTCGCTTTCGTACGGCGTCCACTGCCCGTCCTTGCACAAGCCCTGCGTTCCGTAGCGCTGCAGTTTGCCTTCGGCGCGGGCGACACGATCCCACAGCATGCCGAGGCGCTTTCCACTCGTCTCACCGGGCGGCAGCGCCTGCAACTTGGCGAGCATGGCGCGCTGGAAGGCGGGCTCGCGGTCGGCGTGTTGCACCAGGTGCCACGCGGCATTGTCGGCCGCTTCGCCATATTTCGGGATCGTGAACCAGTCTATCTTCTGCAGTCGCGCCTGGAGCCACGCGGTGTTGTCGCAGTCGATGGCAGTCATGCGCGTGACCGCCGCCGACAGCCAGTTGTTCGCGGCGAGCGGCGGCATGCCTTCGGTCCACTTCACCTGGCTGAAGATGAGCCTCACGTCCTGGTCCCGCGCAAACCGGACTAACAACTCCTGCACCAGAGGATCTGCGCTCGGTTTCGCCGGCGCGCTGCGCCTCAACATCTGGTCCAGCTCCGCGAGCCGCGCGCGAATGGTCTTCGCGGTGGCTTTCCAGTCGGCGGCATCCTTGGACTGGCCGGCAATCTGCGCCCAGGCCATGGCTGCACCATTGCGCTGGCGGACCGTGGAGCATTCGGAGATGACTTGCGGCCCGACATTCAGAAGGGTGTTGAAGACACCCATCTGCCAGTGCGTGCGCTCTTGAGGCGACAGCTTGAAGAAGCCCGCGGCCTCGAAGTCGTAGGCTTCGACGTTGAGCTCACCCGACCGCGCCCACTCTCCGAAAGCCTCGGGCGCGATGAAACCGGGGTGCGGCGCCTGCGCCGGTGGCGGCGAGGTTTGCGCTGTCGCGTGCCCAACTACCGCCAGCCCGATCAGTCCCAGCATCCTTCGGAACCTGCTCATGAGTGCTCTCTTCGTGCCATGCGCGACGTGCGCGATATATATGTGTCACTGGAACGGCGTTTGTGCCAGAAATCGCGCATGGCGAACAGGGCATCGAGGGAGCGCGTGGTGTCAATGAACCCGGTCGCTGCGCCGGCGGCCGCACTGCTCGCAGTCTTGTGCCTGGCTCTGTCCGCCTGCGGGCAAACGAAAGAGCCGGCGGCCCAGGCCGTGCAGCCGGAATGGCCCCCGAAACCGACCGCTGAATTCCTCGCGCTCGACCGCAAGAGCCAGAACCTCGCGGTGTACGACGCCTTCTGGCAGCACATGGACGCCAACTATTACGACCCGAGCGTCTTCGCGACCCGTGAATGGCAGGCCCGTCGTGCGGAGTGGCGCGAGATGGCCGCCAAGGCACCCACGGAATTCGTCCTGTACCACGACGTGTTTCCGAACATGGCGAAGCTCATGCCGGAGTCGCACGTCGAGGCACATCCCCCGGCTGCCAGTGAGAGCATCGATTCACCGCCCCCGCAGCGACGTGCGGACGAGAAGACGATGCTGGATCTGGCCATGCTGAATGCGTATGGGCCCGGCATCGACGACAACGTCGTGTGGCGCGGCCACACCCGGGTCGCGTTGGTCGGCGACGTGAAGACAGGCTCGCCGGCCGCGGAAGCCGGTGTTCCGCCCGGCGCACGCTTGTTGCGAGGCGAGAGCTTCGTGGAACCGGAACGCAAGGCCATTCGATTCGAAATCGATTATGTGCCGCTCGATGCGGCCGCGGCTCGCGCCTGGGAGCGTGGCGAGGGTGTGGACCAGCCCGCGGCGCCTGAAACCGTCCGGCACGCGACGTTCGACTTGCGGGCCTATCCGTGGCGCAAGGAAATCGAGTCGCGCAAGCTCGACGGCGGTGTCCTGTACCTGCGATTTCCGAATTTCAGCGACGACACGTACATGACGCCGGTGTACGAGGCCATCGACCGCGCAAAACCCGCCGGGCTCATCATCGACCTGCGCGGGAATATCGGCGGCATGGCGGTCCAACTGCAGAAGTTCTCCGGCGCGTTGTTGGGCGAAGGCAAATTCCTGGCGGAGACCAGGAGCCGCAGCGAGACCACGCAGCTGCTGGCGACCGCGTATCCGAAGACCTATGCCGGCCCGCTGGTAGTGCTCATCGGTCCGGGAACGGGCAGCGCCGCCGAGATTTTCGCGGCCGCGGTGCAGGATCAGAAGCGCGGCAAGGTCATCGGTCGACTGTCGGGCGGCGGCGTGCTCGGGCAATCGCATTTTCCCCTTCCGGATGCCGGCATCGTTTCGCTGCCCACCTGGAACCTGTGGCGCGCCGGCGGAAAGCGAATCGAAGGCGTCGGCGTGGAGCCGGACATCTGGATCCTGCCGACGATTGAAGACGTTCGCGCCGGGCGCGACCCGGTGCTGGAACGGGCGCTGCGGGAGATCGCGGCCCCGGCGGCGGCCAAGTAGTTAGAGTCTCGCCATCCAGGCGCCGATGTTCTCCCAGCCGACGGTCTGCGCGATAGCTGCGCGCAACGGCCAGGAGAGCACCAGCAGCGTGCCGCCCACCGCGTAGATGGGATGCACCACGCGATGCCGCACCCAATCGGCAATCAGGCACCAGATGACGAAGGCTGCGGCGACGGTGGTCTGGATGGCGAGAAAACTTTCGCGCTGGCCCGCGAACGCGATGAGCCGCGCCACGGGCGGGCCGAGCACGGTGATCATGGCCAGCGTCATCAGGCGCTTGTGCACCGTGGGGCGATGCCGGTAGACCACGGCCGCCGCGACCAGCGCGCCGAAGGTGATGATGGCCACCAGCGGCACCAGCACGAACTGCGGCGAGCTCATGCCCATGGGCCGCATGCGCGGCGCGCCGGCGGACGCCACGGTGGTGATCAGCCCTACGGCGACCACCAGCCCCGCCAGGACCACTCCGGCGATGCCCAACTTCATGTGCGCCCGGACATGGTTGGCGGCGATCAGCCGGGTTTGGACCACGTACAGCGCGAACCAGGCGCTGAACAGCAGGCCGTGCAGGTGGAGCAGCAGCGTGATCGGGGGAGCGTCGAACCAGGCACGGAAGTAGAAGGTCCGCGCGAATCCGGCAAGGACCAGCGCCGCCAGCACAATCGCGACGAGGCCATAGAACCGACCGCGGAAAACCACCGCCATGCACTCCCTCCGACTCCAAAAACGTCGGCAAGCTACGGTGCCGGGCGGCGGCATCCAATGACCTGGCGATGATTTCTGTATGAATCGGCCAGCGCCCGCCGGGAACGGCGGTGGCCGCTGAACCGGACTGGCGCAACAGGCTATTTGCGCACGAGATCTTCGCCGGTGAGCCCGACCAGCACGGCTTCGCCGCTGTCGCGATCGAGGCGGAATTCACCGTAACGGGCACCCGCATAACGCTCGGCCGTGCCTTCCTCGAAGAAATAGGCGTTGGTGCCGATCCACGGCTGGCCTTGCCGGATGCGGTAACGGATCCGCAGCCCCGCTCCGTTGGGGTCCGGGCTCAGCGTGGCCACGCCGTTCGGCGCCACCGCGAGGGTCGCGAGACCGCCCCGCTCGGTGGACAACTGCTGCGCGAGTCTGAAGCGCAGCGCCATGTAGTCACCCTGCATCAGCGAGCGCGGGTCGACGGGCGCGAGCTCGAGGTAGATGCGTTCACCAGTCGTCTTGATGCGTTCCTTGGCGACGATGGACACGTTGACCGCCGCCAACACCAGCACGGCGGCGCCGATCATGGCGAGGCGCGCGACTACCGGCTTCATGGTCCCGCCTCCTTCGCGGCTTTCGCGCGCACCAGCAAGCCGGCGCCCACCATCGCGACTCCGAGGCAGCTCATGATCACGGCCTTCCAGGTGAGGCTGGTGCCGTACAGGAAGTAGAACTTCGACAGGTGCACCAGCGCGGCGAACACCGCGAAGCCGAGCAATCCGAGGTTGCGCAACTGGAACGCGCAGTAAGCCGCGAACACCGCCATGGCGATCGCGAGCAACGGGAACAGCGCGTACCAGTTCATGCCGATGCCGATGGCTTCGGTTCCGAACACGGCCCAGGTGAGCGGGTACGCCGCCATCCCGCCGATGGCGAGGCCGATCAGCAGGCCCGAGAGCAGCGGGCGCGCGAGGTTGCGCCGCGCCGTCGCCATCCACACGCTCTCGCGCGTCGTGAGGTACACGGCGAACGCCAGCAGTGGCCCCCACGTGAGCAGCCAGCCGACCAGGCTCCAGGCAAAGCCGGTTCGCGCGGCCTCGCCCTCCCGCTGCCAGAAGAGCGACTCCGGGCTTCCGGGATGCAACAGGAAGTGGATCGTGTAGACCCAGGCGATGACCGCGAACAACGCGGCAATCGAACGTGCGGCGCGATTCGGCATGATCGCGAAAACCACGATTTGCAGCAGCAGCACGGTGCCCGCGATGACGAAGGTCGAACGCGCATCGTCGAGCAGCGCCCAGGCCACGGCGCACTGGCCGGCGATCGACAGCGCCAGTGCGAGTTGATCGAGGAAGACCGTCTCGCGGTCCATGCGATACATCACCCAGGCGGCGAACAACAGCATCGCACCCAGGATGAAGATCATGACGCTCGAATCCGGCTTCAACGTGAGACCGATGAAGAACAACAGCAGCAGGCCCGCGAACCAGCCCGCCACGCCCGTCATCAACGAGACGAACCAGGGACGATGATTGTCTCCGGTGAACGGCAGCGGTGTGTCGGACTTGAGCAGGCCGCGTTCGCGCAGGGTGGCGATCAGCTCGCCGACTTCGGGCCTGTCGATCATGCGGACTCTCCGCGCCAGTCGCGCGCCATCGCCACGAGCACGCGCGCCGACACCGTCGACGTGACGATGAGCCAGATGGCCGTGATCAGCAGCACGCCCTCGTCGGCGAAATTCATCTGATCACCGAGCAGGGCGACGCTCACGATGATGAAGGTCCCCATGACCACCGCGATCGGATAGATGTCCGCGCGGCGGTGTCGCGCGTAGAAGAAGACCGCGAGCATGGCCACCACGAGCAGCAGCAGCGCGCCCGCGGCGCCCTTCTCGTCGCCGAAGATCGCGATGATGCCGGCCCAGGTGCCGAAGCCGAAGGCGCAGGAGATGACCAGGCGCCGCACCCACTGCGGCACGGAGGGAATCTCGCGGATCTCGAATGCGAACCACAGCAGCACGTTGACCGCGCACGCGCCCATGAGGATGTACGCCGGCTCCAGGTGGCTGGCGCCGAGCACGAGCCACAGCAATCCGCCCGTGGGATTCAGGCCGCAGTAGAGCATCAGCGTGGTGTTCAGGACGACGAACCACGCGGCCGAGCTCACGCTCCAGCGCGCCAGCAGCACGAACGGCAGGCCTGCCAAGGTCCAGGTGAAGAACAGCTCGTAGATGTCGGCGCCGGTCTGGTAGGTCTGGCCGAAGAGCGCGAACAACGCGCCGGTGGTGACGAAGGCCAGCAGCAACGCGGCGCGTCCGAGTCCCGACGGCGGAGGCTTGATGAGCGCGGCGACGACGCAGGCCACGAGCACCAGTTCGAGCAAGGCGAAGCGGCCGAAGACGGCCATCGCGCTCCAGTTGGCCGCGACGAAGAACACGATGCCGGCGGCGAGAGACAACACGCCGCCGATGCGCAATACGCGCGCGAGGAAATCCAGGGTGGCGCGGCGACCGGGGCGCGCCTGCGCGAGGTCGAGCAGGACGTCGACGCCCTCGGGCTCGAGCGCGTAGTGTTCGGCGAGCTCGTCGAGTTCCGTGCGATTCAGCTTGGCCTGCATGCGGGGACGCAGTATAGCCGCGATGTGCCGCCACGCTGTTAGGCGGGGGTTCGCGCGGAACGGGTAGCGGAATTCGCGACCGACGGCGTCACCTTATGTGGCATGCTTTCGACCGGCACGCCGCCACCCGAGGAATGCGCATGGCACACGTGCCGACCCGCCTGGCCGCTCTCGCGGCGTTACTGACTTTCACCCAAATCAGCATGGCCAAGAATTCACTGCTCTACATCGGTTCGCAGGACCCGCAGAAGATGGGCATCGCCGTCGCGGAGTTCGACACGTCGACCGGCGCGTTGTCCGCGCCGAAGATCATCATGGAAACGCGCGACCCGGCGCACTTCACGCTGTCGTCCGACCACGAGCATCTCTACCTTTGCAACACGGGCACGCCCGGCGGGGTGAGCGCGTTCGCGGTGGAAGATCGCATCACCGGCGCGCTCAAGCTGCTCAACTACAAGGAGTCGAAGGGGCGCGGCCCAAGCTACGTGAGCGTGGATGAGTCCGGGCGCTACCTGCTCGACGCCAACTACGGCGGCGGGTTCGTCGAGATCCATTCGCTGGCGAAGGATGGCTCGCTCGATCGGCAGACCGCGTTCGTGCAACACGAGGGTTCGAGCGTGCATCCGCAGCGGCAAACCAAGCCGTATGCGCACTGGATCCGCACGGACCCGGGCAACAAGTTCGCGCTGGTGGCGGACCTGGGGACTGATCGCATCGTGGTGTACCGGTTCGATGCGAAGACCGGGGCGCTGTCGCCCAATGATCCGCCGGCGTTCAAGGTGGCTCCCGGCTCGGGACCGCGGCATCTCGCGTTTCATCCGAATCACAAGTGGGTGTACGCGGTGCAGGAGCTGTCGAACGAAGTGCTGGCGTTCCGGTGGGATGCGGGGAAAGGTGTACTCACGCAATTCCAGTCGGTGAAGACGCTGCCGGAGGGATTCACGGATCCCAGCACCGCGGCGGAAATCGTGGTGCGCAGTGACGGGAAGTTCCTCTACACCTCGAACCGCGGCCATGACAGCCTCGTGGTGTATGCGATCGATGCGAAGACCGGAGAGTTGACGCTGCGCCAGCGCACGCCGTCGCGCGGCAAGACCCCGAGATTCTTCACGTTCGACCCGGGCGGCCACTGGCTGATCGTCGCGAACCAGGAAGGCGGGAACCTGAGCGTGTTCAGCGTGGATGCGACGAGCGGCGAGCTCTCACCGAAAGGCGAGCCCGTGCCACTCGTGAAGCCGATGGGAGTGGTGTTCCTGAGGTAATGGGGACATTCCTCGTTTCCTAGCAAACGGGGACAGTCCTCATTTCGTGACTGTCCCCGTTTGCTAGGAAACGAGGAATGTCCCCATTACGGCTTAAGCCAGCGCACGAACCAGGCCATGGCTGCGTCGATAGCCTCGGGGTTCACGCGATGCGGCGTATTCTCCTCGACGATCAACTGCAGGCGCTCCGAGGCATTCGCCGCGGCGTATGCCGGCCGCGCGCTCTCCACCGAAAGCCGTACGCCGGCGATCGGCGTGTTCGCGTCGGAATCCGCGTTGATTACCAACAGCGGCCGCGGTGCGATCAACGGCAGCATGGCGGGCCCATCGAACCGACCGTCGATGCCCGGCAACACGCGCGCGTAGAACTCGCGAACGAAGTCCGCGTTGTCTCCCGGCTTGCCGGCTTCGCGCGCCGAGGCGTCGAATGCCGACTGGAACGTCGCCACACGCGCGCGCCACTGGCCGTTCTCCAGCGCCCACTTGAAACTTTGCACGCCGATGAATGGCACTGCCGCCGCGACTCGCGGATCGGATGCGGTGGTGAGATACGCCTCGATGCCGCCCTTGGAGATGCCGGTGAGCCCGATGCGCGCCGGGTCCACGTCCTTGCGCGTCGCGAGGTAGTCGATGAGCCGCATCACGTCCCAGGTGGTGTCGTAGTAGAGCGGATGCCCCTGCCGTCCCTTGAACGCCCGCGCGATCGCCTCGTTGTATTCCACCGAACCACTGCCCGCCCGGGTGCGCTCGCCGTGGAAGCGCCCATCGATGGCGACGCCGATGAACCCGGCGCGCGCCGCACGCAGCACGATCTCGGCGATCTGGCCGCTGTCCTTGTTGCCGCCGGTGCCGTGCAAGGCGATGACGACCGGGCGTCTTCCCTTGTACTTCGCGGCGTCCGGCAGCAGTAGATAGCCGGGCACGCGCTCGGTGGCCTCCGACGAAAACCACAGGTGCAGCTTCTCGAATCCCTCCACGGCCGGGATCTTCGTGAGCTCGGGAGCGAGCGCCACGCGCGGCCGATCGATCACCGCGAGGTACGCGGCGCGCGTGTCGCTGGTCGAGTCACCAATCGCGGCGAACGAGACCTGCAGAGCCAGCAGGCCGGCCGCCAGCAGACGAAGGCATTTCATGGGAATTCCCGCGCTACTTCTGCACGTACTGCGGATAGAACTCCGCCATCATCCGGTCGCGGTACGCCACCAGGTTCGTCATCGTCCTGAGCTTGTCGCTCACGGGTGACGAGAAGACAGGCGGCAGCGCGGCCGCGATGAATGCGAACACGGTCGCGTCCGCCCAGCCCGGCTGCGGGCCGAGGAAATACTTGTTGTCGCCCAGGATGTGCGATATCGACTCGAGGCCGCGCACCGCGATCGCCGTGGTCTCCGCCTCGCTGTGCCGGCCGATGCCGTGCCGATGCAGCGTGTCGCGAATGCGCTTGCGCACCGACCGGATGACCAGGGGCCGGATCAGCGCCGGCGCGCGGTTGAACCACTTCTTGGGCCCGCGCTCGAAGTTCTCGTCCTTGAGCCAGCGCCAGTACACCATGATCCAGTACATGTGATCCTCGAGCATCTTCTCGACGGTCCAGCCGATGCCGCGCTCACGCGGCGTCAACGCGCGGTCGAGATCGATGCCGTACTTCTGCTCGAGGTACATGCGGATCAGCGTCGAATCGGCGACCACGGTTTCGCCGTCGCGGATGTACGGCAGTTTGCCCTTGGGCGCCTTGCCGAAGCCGCGCGTGGTGGTCTCGTATGGCAGGCCGGCGAGCTTGAGCGTCATTTCGGCCTTGAAGACGAAGGGACTGGGATCGGGCAGACCGAAGTCCGGGCCGAAGGTGTGCAGCGTGATCATCCTTGTTAGTCCTCCACCTGTACGAGTTTCATGCGGCCGCTCGCGCCGCTGCGGATGCTGACCTGTGCCTTGCGCTTACCCAGGCGGGCCGCGACCAGCGCGATCAACGCGGCGTTGGCCTTGCCATCCACCGGCGGCGCCTTGATGCGGGCTGTCCACGTGCCGTCGGCCTGCAGTTCCAGGCTTTCTTCGCGTGAACCCGGCTTTACCTTGATTCTCAGTAGGGGCATGCGTGGCGCGGCGCATTATGCCGAAGACGGTGCCGGGATCAGAATCCGGCATTGTTTCCCCGGCCGCGACGCCGGATTCGGCTCGCGCAAATAATGCCGAATTCTGATCCCGGCACCATCTTCGGCCTTATCTGGCACCGTCTTCGGGCGGGCTGCGGCGCGGCTGGCGCTGCTTCGGTGCGAAAAAAGCGGTGACAACGTGCGACATCGGCTCGTGAAGCATGGCACAGGGTTTGCTCCATCTATTCCTGCGAGGGACATGGAGGTTGGAAATGACCCACGACGACATCCTTTACGTCCAGTCGAGCTGGCGGACGGTGCTGCCCATGAAAGAGACGGCGGCGGCGCTGTTCTACCGCAAGCTGTTCCAGCTCGATCCCTCGCTGCGTGCGCTGTTCTCCCACGACATGGATCAACAGGGCGCCAAGCTCATTCAAATGATCACCGCGGCGGTACGCGCGCTCGACCGGATGGACGCGCTGCTGCCGGTGGTACGCGAGCTCGGCACGCGGCATCTCACGTACGGCGTGCGTGACGAGCACTACGGATCGGTGGGCATGGCGCTGCTGTGGACGCTGGAACAGGCGCTGCGCGAGGATTTCACGCCCGAGGTGAAATCGGCGTGGATCAAGACCTACGGCGTCCTGTCGCAAACCATGCGCGAGGCGGCGCTGGCGCACGAGGCGGCCTGAACGCCCGTGATGAACTAACTACTCCCCCACGGGCCGCAAAAAGAAAATGGAGGCGGAGTCCGTATCCGCCTCCATTTCAAGGAGGCCTGCACCGTGCGGGAAGGTCCCACTCGCCGGGGGTTGCGAGACGATGACGGTGCCGGCCCCCTATACCTTCAAACCAGGCGCGCCGCGCCGGCCTCGAGCAACGCGTGTGCCGCGTCGGCGAAGGCGCGCCCCAGATCGCGATCGAGCGCGAGTCCGGCGCATTGCTGGAATTGGGTCCCCATCACGATGAGGTCGGCGCCGACCAGGTGGTCCGAGAACCAGTTGGGAGCCGGCCAGGGGTACGGCCACTTGATCTTGAAGCCGTTGCCGCAGACTTCATCGACGAAACGGGCGACGTGGTGGGTCACGATCAGGCTGCCGCGCTCGCCGCCGGGACGCGGGATCAGGTCCGCGAGCTCGCAGACATCGGTCATGCGTTCGGTGAATTCGAGGATGACGGCGGCGAGGAATGCGGACCGCGGCGGCAGGGGCTGCGGATTCAGCGCGACGCCCGAGAGGGGGTCGCCGCCAATGACGTCCCAGATCTCGGGATGCTTCTCGGCGATGACGCGCCACAAATTGGTGCCGGTGCCGGCCCCGAGAACCGAGCGCTCCAGCGCCTTGCGGACATAGGGGTCGACGGGGCCCGGAGCTTCCTCCGGGCTGTCCGGATGCGGATATCCGGTCGTCAATTGGCTAACTAACGCGGTCAGGGCCCGCGCGGAAAGGTGCTTCGGCGGGGGCCTTGGGCCCGGCTGGCCAGGGGCAATGCTGCGATGCGCGGTTACAGTCATCATTCCTCCTTTTTGAAGGCGTTTTTCTGGTTGCCTGCCTTCAGCGGGGGGCGAGACTCGCTCCATGGCGCGTTCGAGGCGATGGACGGACGATGAATCGGCGCTGACTTGTCTATGATTCGCTTCCAGAAAGTTCGGCGGATGCATGGAAAAGCGGGAAATCCGATTTGATGGCTGGTGTGTGGACTTCGCATCCGGCGAAATCTCGAAAGACGGTCACACCCACCGTTTGCAGGACCAGCCCCTGCAGATCCTGGACGAGCTGTGCAGCCACGCCGGCGACGTGGTCACGCGCGAGACCCTGATCGCCCGCCTGTGGCCCAAGGGCGTGGTCGAATTCGATACCGGCCTCAATACCGCCGTCCGCAAGCTGCGCAACGCCCTGGGCGACGACGCCGAGACCCCCCGTTACATCGAGACCCTGCCCCGCAAGGGCTACCGGTTCATTGCCCAGTTGGAGCCTGCGGTTGCCGCGGCCGGTGCGTCCGCCCTGGTTGCCCCGGAGGCCGATTCGGGCCCGAAGGTCGGGCGCCGGGCCTCCGACCGTCGTGCGCCCTTGAACCGCCTGGCGCTGGGGTTCGGCAGCCTGTTCCTGGCCGCCATCCTGGCGGTCGTGGCCTGGAACATGCCCGGCAAGCTGTTCCAGCCGACTGCCGAGGCCGAGAAGCTGCCGACCATCGTCGTCCTGCCTCTGGTCGACATGAGCGCGCAGCAGAACGAACAGGCGCTGTGTGACGGCCTGACCGAGGAGCTCTCGAACTGGCTGGCGCACATTCCGACGCTGCGCGTGGTCGCACGCACCTCGGCCTTCGCTTTCAAGGGCAAGAACACCGACGTGCGCGAGATCGGCAGACAGCTCGAGGCCACCCACGTGCTCGAAGGTTCACTACGCCGCTCGGACGACCAGCTGCGCATCACCACGCAGTTGATCGAGGCGGCCACCGGGCTGCACATCTGGTCTAAGACCTTCGACCTGCCGCTCGGCAACATCTTCCAGATCGAGGACACGGTGTCGCGTTCGGTGGCCGAGGCCCTGCACCTGCAGCTCGCGGCCGACACCGCGCAGCACTGGGCGCAGCGCCAGCCGGAGAAGATGGAGGCCTACGAGCTGTACTTGCTGGGCCGCGTGCGCCAGCGCGAACGCACCACCGAGGACAATCCCAAGGCGGCGGAATTCTTCCGGCGTTCGATCGATGCGGATCCGCAGTATTCGCTGGCATACGTCGGGTTGGCGGAGACCTTGCTCAACGACATCGCCCTGAGCCGCGCGCCGCTGGAAGACGTGTCCGTGCAGGTCGAGCCGCTGATCAACCGCGCGCTCGCGCTCACGCCGAACCTGCCGGATGCGCTCGCGACCAAGGGCTGGCTGCTGACCGAGCAATACCGGCTGGCCGAAGCCCTGCCGCTGCTGCAGCGGGCCATCGCGCTGAATCCGAACGACGCGCCGAGTCATCGATACATCGGCCTGCTCTTCGACCGGCGCGCGGATCCCAATTCGGCGCTGAGCCATTTTTCGACCGCGGCTTCGCTGGATCCGCTGGATTTCATCTCGCACGTGTTCCGCTGCCAGGAGTTGATCGATCTCGGCGAGCTCGAGGCGGCCGAGGCCGCGTGTGCGCGGGCGCGCGCACTGGACGCCAACAACCTGTGGGGACCGCTCGCGACGTCGTGGATCGCGCGTGCGCGAGGCAATACCTCGCAGGCGATCCAGTGGGTCGAGGCCGCGCGCAAGCTGGCGCCGACGGATGAGTACCTGGCCGAGCAGATGAACGACCTGCTGCTGTCGCAGGGACGCGTGGCGGATGCGCGCGCGATGCTGCGGAGCTTGCCGAAGCAGAACACGCTGTTCGCGTATGCGCGCGAGGCGAACGTGGTGCTGGCGGAAGGCGGTCCCGCGGCCTTGAAGACATGGCTGGGTGCGAACGGGGTTGCCAAGACCGCGTTCACCAGTGGCGAGTTCACCGAGCTGGCGCGCCTGCAGTACCTGGCGGACGACGCCGCGCTGGCGCGCAGCACGCTGGCGCACGCGCAGCGCATCCTGCCGATGACGTCGGCGGACCTGTTCGATGGCAGCCAGATACGGCATGACTACTCGGCCGCGCTGTTCCAGGCGGGAATCGAATTGAAGGGCGGCGGCGACCCCGCGCGAGCGAAACAGTTGTTGCAGCAGTTCGATCAGCTGCTGGCGGATTACGAGAAGAATGGCGGAAGGCACTTCGGCGCGCAGTCGCTGCGCGCCGCGTCGCTGGCTATGCAAGGGAAGAAGGCCGAGGCGGAAGCCGCGCTGGAGCAGGCGTGGAAGCAGGGCTGGCGCACCACGTGGCGCGCGCGGACCGATCCGTACTTGGGTGGGGTGAAGATGCCGGAATAATGCCGAAGACGGTGCCGGGATCAGAATCCGGCATTGTTTATCGGGGCGCGAATCGCCGGCGGTGGGCGCGTCGCAAGCTGGACTCATCGCGTCGAAATTCGCTTGCCACGCGACTCAGCGAGGCAATGCCGCCGGACACGGCCTCGTCTGCCACCCACGCACGCGCGGCGACGATTCGTCTCACGCGACTGTGCGACCTGAGCTCCTCCTCGGTCACGCCAAAGCGCATTCCGGCTTCGCCGATGAGTTGTTCCAGTGATTTGCGCGATCGGGGGTGCCACTCATCTCCCAACATCCGCCGCGCGAAATCGTCGCCGCCGAGGATGCGTGGGTCACCTGGATTGCAATCTTCGAAGGGCGAGCGGGTACCGCCAGCCCGTAGCGCATCCGCGACGAATCGCCGGTACGCGCAAATTGCACGCCCTCGATCGGCGTCGAACGCCGCCAGCGCGAAGTCGGTCGTCACCCAGAGATCAGCGCGTCTGCCAATGTATGCATGGTGGCTCGACCATGGATACGCCTCGGGACTACGGACCATCCCCGCACGCACCGGGTTCAAATGGATGTAGCGCAAGACTTCCAACAAGTAGGTGTCGGTGTCGACCATCACGGGGTAATAGCGTCGCTCGAACAAATGCCCGGTGGTCTCGAGGCGCGCCTGCGTCATGCGGGCGTACGGGCCGGCGACGCGCAGCATCACGCGACCGAGCGGGACGTCTGCAACCTGGATCAGCGCATGCAAGTGATTCGGCATGTAGCAGTAGGCGTGCAGCCGCGCGTCGCAATGGGCCAATACGTCGGCGAACAACTCGCTCATGCGCGCGCGATCGGTCTCGCAAAAGAAGATGTCCTTACGGTGGTTGCCGCGCAGGGTCACGTGGTACGTCGCGCCCGCGACGTGCAGGCGTGGAGGGCGAGACATAGAGCATCCGTGAGCTAAGGGCTTGCACGGATGTTCGCTGGCGCGCTTCCGAATCGGTGAGCTGGATTTCAGGCGAATAGGAGCTCATTCGAAACGAATAATGCCGGATTCTGACCCCGGCACCGTCTTCGGCCTTATTCCGGTCTCGGCGGGGGCCGCGGTCCTGGGGGGTTCATGGTTGCTCCCTGGTTGATTCTTCTTCGGCTGGAGTATTACGCCGCGTCGCGCGGCCGAGCAAGCTGCCTACTCCGAATCCGAGAACAACGTACATCCCCAACGCCCCGTAATACAACGCGGCCGGATGCGTCAGGTCCGCGTGCACGGGCAGCAAATGCTTGCGCGCGAGGTTCCACAACACCACGCCCAGCGCCATCACCATGGCCGAGTAGACCGGCCAGCGCCAATACGCGCGTGTGCCGGCGCGCATCACCCACAAGCCCGCGAGCATCGCGGCCGCGGTCATTCCATACGCGATCAACAACTCGCGCAGCTGCGAATTCATCGGCCCCGCCCCTGGATCAGGAATCCCCCACCACACCCCTGGTCGCGCCGATCGACGCCGGCGCAATCCAGCAGCGTCCCCGGCGCCCCACCCGGCCCGTCGTTGTCCACGCACTGGCGCACTTCCATCAGCACCGGCTGCCCGCCACTGCCGCGCACCGTGCGACAGTGCAGCGTGAAGGTCCTGCCGATCCCGGGACTGAACGACTCCGCGGCACCGCGCACCGTCGCCGCGTCGGTCTCCCGCCCCGCGAGAGTAGTTAGACGCGCGGACAGCGCCGCGTCCAGCGGGCGCGCGAGCTCGAGCGTGCTGCGGAAGTACTGGTCGTCGTCGAGCCCGCTGCAGCCTCCATGTTCGCGCCACTCGTGCTGGTGCAGGCCATCGGCCATGCCGGGCATGTAGGGCTCGAGTTCGAGCGTCAGCGACTCGTCGAGCGCCAGCGGCGGCGCCGCGCAATCGTGCGGATAGGTCCGCGGCTTCAGGTTCTCGGGCCACAGGCCATGGATGGCCAGCGGACGCAGCGGCTTCACCCGGCACTCCGGCTCACGCTGGTGCCCGTCCGCGCAGAACGCGGCGTGAACCGTCATCGCCAGCAGGTAGAAGTCGAACTTCGGGCCAGCCCCAACCTGCGCGGCCGGCTTCGCGGCGGCGGGAGTGACGGTGACGGCCGGCTTGTCCGTCTTGTCTTTCGGGACATCCGTCGTCCTGAGGGATTCACGCGTCAAATTCCACGCCAGCGCCGCTGCCACGGCCACCACCGCGAGAACCACTTTGCCCTTGTGCGATCCAAGCTTCGACACGATGGGGCAATTTACCCGAATACGTTCCCGTACAAACGCGTCCGGCAGGCAGACGCGATCCTTCGATATATAGTGCGCCGCTCGAACCCTTCCAAACCTTCCCGGAGTCTCATGACGTCTTCGCTGTTGCCGCGTCTTGTCGCGGTCTTCGTCGCCGGTATCACCACCGTCCTTGCCCAATCCCTCCAGCTCGAACCCGCGGAACGACTGCCGACTCCCGTAGTCGACCCGGCCTCGGACGACGCGAAACTCGCCATCAAGCGCTTCACGCTGCCGAAGGGTCTCAAGGCTTCACTTTGGGCCGCCGAGCCCATGCTCGCGAATCCCGTGGCGATCGACTTCGACGAGAAGGGCCGGCTGTTCGTCTCGGAGACGTATCGTTACCGCACCAGCGTGCTCGACATCCGCGACTACATGGGCATGCTCGAGCTCGACCTCGCCTCGCGCACCATCGAGGACCGCGCCGCCCTGCATCGCAAGGTGTTCGGGGAGGAACAGACCAGGCAGTTCTCCATCGAGAGCGAGATCGTGCGGCTGGTGGAAGACACCAACCATGACGGCGTCGCTGACAAGAGCAGTATCTATGCCGATGGCTTCAATACGGAGCTGGACGGCATCGCCTCGGGTGTGCTCGCGCGCCACGGCCAGGTGTGGTTCACCAACATCCCGAGCCTGTGGCTGCTGGAAGGTGACGCCGGCCACGTGAAGAAGACCGAACTGCTGCGCGGCTTCGGCGTGCACTACAACTTCACCGGCCACGACTTCCACGGCCTGGCGCTCGGTCACGACGGCAAGATCTATTTCTCGATCGGCGATCGCGGCCTGAGCGTGAAGACCAGGGAAGGCAGGACGCTCGCCTATCCCGACGATGGCGCCGTGTACCGCTCCAACCCCGACGGCACCGAGCTCGAGCTGGTGCATCGCGGCCTGCGCAATCCGCAGGAGCTGGTATTCGACGAACACGGCAACCTGTTCACCGGTGACAACGACAGCGACCAGGGCGACCAGGAACGGCTGGTGTACCTGGTGGAAGGCGGCGACAGCGGCTGGCGCATCGGCTACCAGCACGCCCCGCTCGGCCACGGCGGTCCGTGGATGAGCGAAGGCCTGTGGAAGCCGGCTTTCGTGGGACGTCCGGCCTATCTACTGCCGCCGATCTGCAACATCGAGGACGGCCCATCGGGCATCGCGTATTACCCCGGCACCGGTCTCACGCGCGAATACGCCGGGCACTTCTTCATCACGCATTTCAAGGGCAGCATCGCGCGCAGCGGCATCCAGACCTACACGCTGAAGCAGAACGGCGCGACCTTCTCGCCCACCAGCAGCCAGCAGTTCATCGGCGGCGTGTTGCCCACCGACGTGACCTTTGGTCCGGACGGCGTGCTTTATCTCGCCGACTGGGTGGATGGCTGGCCGAAGTCGCAGAAGGGCCGCATCTACGGCATCACGCCGGTGACGCCCGATCCCGCGCAGGCCCGCGCCAGCGCGGATGTCGCCAAACTACTGGCGCAAGGCTTCACGCAGCGCAAGGACGCCGAGCTCGCCGCGTTGCTGTCGCACCCGGACCGTCGCGCGCGCCTTGAGGCGCAGCTCGAACTGGCCGCCCGGGGCGACAAGAGCGCGTCGGTGTTCAGCAAGATCGCCAACGACAAAAAGTCGGCGCCGCTGGCGCGGCTGCACGCGGTGTGGGGCCTGACACAGCTCGGCCGCAAGAACCCCAAGATCGCGCCGCTGCTGGCGAAACTCCTGGCTGACACGGATCCGGAAGTGCGGGCGCAGGCCGCCAAGGGCCTGGGCGACGTCGGCGCCAAGGGCGCGCAGGACGTACTGGTGCAGCGGTTGACCGATGTACCGCGCGTGCAGTTCTTCGCGGCGCAGAGCCTCGGCAAGCTCGGCAATGCGGCGTCCGCCAAGCCGCTGATCGAGCTGCTGCGCGCGAACGACAACAAGGACTCCTACCTGCGCTTCGCCGCGTCGAACGCGCTGTCGAAGCTGGGCGCGGACGCCGCGCTCGCCGCGGGCGCGAAGGATCCATCCGCCGCGGTGCGCCTGGGCGTGCTGCTCGCGTATCGCTACTCCGGGGATGGGGCCATCGCCACGTTCCTGAACGACGGCGACGCGTACCTCGTGCGCGAGGCGGCCGAGGCCATCAACGATGTGCCGATCCGGCCCGCCCTGGCGCCGCTCGCCGGCAAACTCGCGAGCGCACCGGTCAAGGACCAGGCCGTCGTGGTACGCGCGATCAATGCCAACTACCGCCTGGGCGATGCGCCGCGTGCGCAGGCGCTGGCCAACTACGCCGCCAATGCCGCGGCCACGCCGGAGATGCGCACCGAGGCGCTGCGCCAGCTCGCGCTCTGGGGCAAGGTGCCGCAGCGCGATCGCGTGGTCGGCATCTTCCGGCCGATGAAGGAACGCGCCGCCGACGACGCGGCCACGGCGCTGACTCCGCTCGCCGCCGGGTTGTTAGGCGGCGGCGTGCCGGAGCCGGTGCAACTCGCCGCGCTCGATGCCGTGGCGACGCTGCAGTTGAAGTCCGTGGCGCCGGCGCTGGTCGCGACCGTGGCCAACGACAAGGCCTCCGAGGCGCTGCGCGCGGGCGCCTTGCGCACGCTCGACGCCTTCGGCGGGAAGGAAGCGGTCGATGCTGCCGTCGCCGCGGAGAAATCCACCGTGCCGGCGCTGCGGCTCGCGGCGCTGCAGATCCTGGCGCAGCGCGCGCCGGACCGCGCCCTGCCCACGATCAAGCGCTTCGCCGCCAGCAAGTCGGTGGTGGAACAGCAGGCGGCGTTCCAGGCGCTGGCGCAATTGCAGAGCCCGCAGGCGCCGGGCTTGCTGGTGGGCGCGATCGATCAGCTCGCCGCGGGCAAGGTGCAGCCCGGCGCGCAGATGGAATTGCTCGATGCGGTGGAGAAGAACGCCGCCCCGGCCGTCAAGACGCGCTGGGAGAAGCAGAAGGCCGCATGGGCCGCGAGTGGGGATGCGCTCGCGCCGTACCGCTTTGCGCTCGAGGGCGGCAATCCGCGCGCGGGTGGCGAGCAGTTCTTCAACAACGCCGTGCTGCCGTGCGCGCGTTGTCATCGCGCCTTCGGGCAGGGTGGCGACGCGGGTCCGGACCTGGGGTCGATCGGCGCGAAGAATCCGGCCGAGTACCTGCTCGAGGCGGTGGTGAAGCCGAGCACGCACATCGCGCCGGGGTTCGACAATGTCACCTTCACGCTGGCGGACGGGAATACCGAGACGGGAAGCGTCGTGAACGAGTCGCCGACGCAGATTGTCGTGAAGCGCGGCGACGGGACGCAGGCCACGCTGGATCCGAAGCAGGTGAAGCAGCGCGTGGTGGCGCCCTCGTCCATGCCCGAGATCTACGGCCAGGTGCTGTCGCGCAGCGAACTGCGTGATGTCGTGGCGTTCCTGAAGGTGCTGGATGGCCGCGGCGTGCCCGGCCAGGCCGAGGAGTCGAACTTCGGCACCACCAACCGCGCGATGCAGTCGGCTGCCGTGGAGGGCGCCGGCGGCGGGCATCCATAATGCCGAAGACGGTGCCGGGATCAGGATCCGGCATTGTTTGTGGCGACACACTCGCTCAACGGACGCCCCCGCTTCGGGGGCGTTTTCCGATGTGGCGCGCGAGCGCCTGACAAGGCCGGATTTCAATCCCGGCACCGTCTTCGGCATTATCGCGATCCATGAGTCATCGCATTACGCGCCGCACCGCCATCGGATCCGCCCTGGCGGCCGGTCTCACGAGCGCTCAGGTCGCCACCTCGAAGGACGCGAAGATGAACAAACCCGCCTGGGATTCCATCGTCATCGGCGCGGGGGTGTTCGGCGCTTGGACCGCCTGGCACCTGCGCAAGTCGGGCCAGCGCGTGCTGCTGCTCGATGCCTTCGGGGCCGCGCACGCGCGCGCTTCCTCGGGTGGCGAATCGCGGCTCACGCGCGGCTCGGACGGCGCGGACGAGATCTACACGCGCTTCGCATTCGATTCGCTGGCCCAGT
>Ga0315910_10000515_pt1 | contig 38317 bp, 29 predicted proteins | sample EdamamesoilMG_FD_204470 | JGI IMG/M metagenome (GOLD analysis project Ga0315910, IMG submission 204470) | Garden soil microbial communities collected in Santa Monica, California, United States - Edamame soil | ecosystem: Environmental > Terrestrial > Soil > Garden | place: USA: California...
GCCGAAAGAAACAGCCGTGCCCGCGCGGATCGGCAGACAGAGGAGGTGCGAAAACCCCTCACAAAGAGGGGGTTCTTCGCACCGGGCTCGCCCGACTGACCCGCGCGGAGAAGCACCCTGCTAGCAGGGAAGTCAGCGATTTGGATCGGCTGGCCTTTCGGCCGGGCAGGTCGGGTTGGGCAGGGCGGTGCGGCGCTGGCACGGCGCGGGCTCGCCGCCGGCACGGTGACGGTGCGCCCCTCCCCAATCACCAACGATGCGCGCTCCGCGGATCCTTTCGGCGCCAAATTGGGCCAATGTCGGCAGGGGGTTCTAGGATTTGCCCGTGAAGGCTCGTCGCAAGTTTCAGCGGGTGCAGGGGGTCGGTGTCCTCGCCAGTTTGCTGTGTTTCGCCGCCTGCGCCACGCCGACGACCTCGCGTAGTGCGGATCCCACGCGCGCCACGACTCCGGTACCAAGCTGCTTTCGGCGCTTGCCGGCGCGCACGCCGACTGGCTTCGCGCGTCAGGTGCCCGAGAAGGACTATTGGGATTTGGTGATCCCCGGGCTGACGGAGCAGGCGCCCACTTCCGACACCGTGGCCTGTAACGGCGTGCCCGTCTTTGGCTCCGACACGTTCGCGGGCAGCACCTTTCAGCCGGCCGCCATCGAGGAGGGCCGACTCACCTACGGCGGCGGCGTCAACCGGCTGCGCGTGCTCTGGCTGCGCTCACACGAAGGTCCGGCGCCGCGGCAGGCTGGCCCACTCGCGCTCGTGCGCGTGATGGAGGAGGGCGCCGAGGTGTACGGCGTCGGCGCTTACAAGGGCCATCCTGAGAAGAGCCGCTTCGGCCTCGAGCGCTTGGGGGACGAGCTCTTGGTGGTGGCCACGGACGACGAGTGCGCCGCTGCAGCGCCGACCGAAGACTGCGACACGCTGATGATCGTCTACCTGCCGAATTCCGGCCGTTTGGCGCCGCTCGCGGTGCTGGGTGTCGAGCGGACTCGGTTCGCCACGGGGCTCGAGCCGGGCATCGTCGGTACGCTGAAGTTCAAGCTCACTTCGTCTCCGTCGTTCCAGAAGGACGGTGTGCACGTCGTCGAGCAGATCACGGTGACCGACAGCATCGGCAAGGTCGTGCGGCGCGCCGAGCTCGAGCGCGTCTATGTGCTCGAGGGCACGAAGCTCGAGTCGTCGGTGCCGTCCTTGTGGGAGCGGCTGTACGAGGCGAAGCTGGCCGGCGCAGGGTCGAAGGATTCGGCCTCGGCTGGTGGCGGAGCGCTCCAGGTCGAGCGGGATGGCGCGGGCGAGACCTCCGACGCGGCGTCCATCGACGATCCCTGACCTTGGGAAAACGGGCTCGGCCTCCGTTCGTTGCTCGGGGCGCTCGGCCTGCGGGCGGGCGGGCGCAGCGGGAAGGACGCCGATCGCGCGACCTTGGCAGCATTCTAGCTGCGCCCTAGCATGCGGCCTGGTTGCCCCCCACGAGCCCCGAGCGCGTGTCGCTCGGTCCTCGCATCGCATCCCTAGAAGAAGATGACCGGAACTCGCGAGCTCTCGTTGGAAGTGTTGGCCGAGATCACGGCGCGCGTGGATGCGGGGGAATCCAAGGAGGCCGTGCTGGCGGAGTTCCAAGTCGGCGCGCGCCAATTCGGCGAGCTGCAGCAGACGTGGCTGGCCCAGATCGGCGCCCAGGTGCTGCGCGGCCAGTTCGACTTGCAGCGGCGCTACGCGACCGAATACCAAACGCATCTCGCCGCGGCCCAGGCCAAGGCCGACGCGAGTCCTGCGGCGCCACCAGTGGCTCCAGCGGCTCGACCACAGCCCCTCTTCAACAAGACGATGGTGGGGACCCCGGAGATGTTTGCCGGACTGCATCAGCCGGCGGTCGCCGCCGGTCCGCCTCCCGCAGCGCCAGCGCCCGTTGCTCCAGCGCCGGTGCAGCCGCCTCTCGCGGGCGCGATGCCTCCGCTCGCGATGCCTCCGCTGGCACCACTCGCGCAGCCGCCCCTCGCGCAGCCACCCGTGGCGAATCCGATGCCTGCGCCTGCGATGCCTTCGGCTGCAGTCCCTGTGGCCGCCGCCCACCCGGCGGCACCCCCTGACGCCGCGCCCGCTGGGCGACCGCGCGCCTTTGCCAAGACGTCCTTCGCGAGCTCGGGCTTCAGCATTTTTCCTCAAGGCGGCGAGCCAGCTGCCGCGGCGCCGCGATCTCCGCAGAGCCCGCCGCCTCCCGCCGGCCCGGCCGCCGTCAGCCCCAGTCCCGTGCCACCAGGGCCGGCTCAGCCCGCGTTTGCGAGTCCTCCGCCGGCGGCTCCAGCGTTCGCACAGCCCGCGGCGCCCGCGTTCGCGACGCCGGGCGCTGTTCCCGCGGCGCCCGCGTTCGCGACGCCGGGCGCTGTTCCCGCGGCGCCCGCGTTCGCGACGCCGGGCGCTGTTCCCGCGGCGCCCACGTTCGCGAGCCCCGCTCCCCCCGGCGCCGTGAATCCGACTGGCCCGACCGCCTGGGGCGGGCAGCCGCCCGCGGTTCCCGCGCCGGTGCAGGCGCCCGCACCCTTTGCCGCGCCCGCGCCCGCACCCTTTGCCGCGCCTGCGCCCTTTGCTGCGCCCGCGCCGCCGCCCGCCGCGTTCGCGGCGCCACCTCCGGCAGCGCCGCCTCCGTTCGAACCGCCGCCGTTTGCCCCGGTGCGCGGCGGCGCCGAGCCGCCGATGGCGCCCGGCTATCGCAACGCCCTCGGTTCGCTGCCGCCCACCCCAGTGCGTCCGCCGGCTGGCGCAGCGCCAGCCGCTGCGGCGCCTGCGCCAGTGGCCCCTGCTCCCGCGCCAGCCTTCGCGCCCGCGGCGTTCCCGGCGCCCGCCGCGCCGGGCCTCCCTTCCCCAGGCTTCGGCGCGGCGCCTGCCCCCGCGCCTGCCGCAGCGGCCTATCCGCCCGCTCAGCCAGCTCCCCCTGCCGCTTCACCCGGTCTCCCGCCCCTCAATCCTTCGTGGGATCGCCCGCTCGGCGGCGGCCCAGCGCCGCTCGGCGGTCCGCAGGGCGGCTTCGGCGCGCCGCTCGGCGGCGCGCCTGCCTTCGGAGGAGGCGCTCCGGCGTCGCCGTTCGGCGGTGGCGCGGCCTTCGGCGGGGGTGCGCCGGCACCGTTTGGCGGTGGCTCGCCGGCTCCGTTCGGCTCGCCCGCGCCCTTCGGCGGCGCGCCGGGTGGCTTCGGTGGCGGCGCGCCGGCGATGCCCGCGGCGGCATCGCAGTCGCTCAGTCTGGAGCAGATCGCCTGCATCCAGGCCGAGATCGACGTCGACCCGAGCCGCTCGGGCGCCGTCTTCCAGGCGAATGGCATCACGAGCGGCGACTACGAGCGCCAGTTCGGCCAGCTGAAGGCGCAGCTTGCCGCCGACGAACACAAGGCGCAGCGCTTCGAGCAGCTGCGCACGTACTACCGCGCCTTGGTCGGGCCGCGGCGCTAGTTGGTGCACATTCATGAGGGAAGCGGGGGCCGAGCTCGAGCACGTTCATCAGCGTCTGCTGCGCACCAGCGCCGCGCGTCGCGCCGCGGGTGACGACGCCGGCGCGGCGAGTGTGCAGGCGATCGATCTGCGCATCCTGGCAGCATCCGACGATCGCTTCGACGCGCTCGGCGTGGCGCGTGAAGGCCGAACGCTCCTCCGCGCGGCCTATGAGGCCGCCGACGAGGCCGGCCGCGCCGAGCTCGCCGCCCTCGATCAGCCGCTGGCCGATCTCGAGCGAACGCTCTCGCTCTTGGGCCATCCTGCCCCGGGGGCGCGCGCCGGCCAGCGAGCCCTCCGGCGGTTTTACCCGCAACACCTCGAGCGGCCACTGGTGGCGCCCGCGCCGGCGCCGCCGCTTCGGATCGAGGTGTCCGCTCCACAGCCGCCGGAGTTGCTGTCGGATCCACTGCCCGCGCTGACGCCGGCCGGCTTTGCGCTGCAGCGTATGGACGAGCTCTTCTTCGACCTCTGCGCGGGTTTGGTGCACCGTCGCCATCAGGGCATCGAGCTCTGGTCGTCGGTCCGCTTCGCCGAGGCACGGGCCCTGCGCGCGCTCGATGCGCTCTTGGCGCTCGACCTGTCGCTGCTCGGCGCGTTCGAGAGCCAGGTCGGGAGCTCCCCCGCGCTCGAGCCGGCGTCGGTGCTCGGATTGACCGTGCTGGGCGGCTGCGTGTCGGGGCGGGACGGCTTGGCGATGGCCGAGCGGCTGCTGCACCGCGCACCCATCGAGCCAGAGGCGCTGGCTGCGCACGTGGAAGGGCTGGTGCTGCTCGAGCATCCGCTGGTCGACGTCATTGCGCGGGAGCACCTGCGTTCGGCTGCGTCCGACTGGCGCTGGGCTGGGGCGGCCATTTTGGCTCGCCGCGGTGTGGCCACTCCCGCCGAGCTCGCGGCGTTTTCGCGTGATGTGCCCGAGGTGGCGACCGAGGCGCTGCTGCCGCTAGCCCTCCTCGGGCTGCCTGAGGTGCGCGATCTCTTGGACGAGCTCTATGGTGGAGCACAAGCCAGCGGCGGCGCGCACTTGCAGGCGTACCTCGAGGCGGCACTCGTCTACGGCCATCCGTACGCCATCGACTTCTTGGGCTCGGCCGCGCACCGCGGCGAAGCGTCCGCCATCGTGCTCCTTGGTCTCTCCGCCGAGCGGGGGCCCGCCGCTGAGCTCTACGCCTGGTGCCAGCGCGAGCCGAGCGCCGCGCTCGCCGAGGCGCTCGGCTGGGCCGGCGATCCCGCTTTCATCGACCTCTTGATTGCGCTGCTCACGTCCGACGACGAGCCGCTCACTCATGCCGCGGCTGCGTCGCTCGAGCGGATCACGGGAGCCGGTTTGACCGAGCTCGTGCCGATCGAGCCGGGTGACGACGAAGGGCCCCCCTCGGCACCCCCGCTCGTCACCGATCCGCGTGATCCGGTGCCCGAAGGCAGCCCGGACCTGATCGAGCTGCCCTCTCGCAATCCGGAGCTCTGGCGGGCGTACGTCCAAGAGCACGAATCGGAGTGGACGCCGGGCGTGCGCACGCGGCGCGGCGCGCCGTACTCCCCGGAGCGCGCCGTCGCCGATCTCCAGGGCCTCGAGTGCTCTTCCCGGGAGCGCCGGCTGCTCTACCTCGAGCTGATGGTGCGCACCGGCTGGACCTTTCGCCTCAATCTGGCCGCGCTCGTCGACGAGCAGCACGCGCGGCTGGCCGAGCTCGGCACGCTGATGGCTCAGTTTCGCGGCACGCCCGGCGAGTGGGCGAGGCCCATGCAGCGGCGCGCACTCTCAGGACCGGGGGCCTGACCTGCGCCCGCTTCCGAGCGGGCGGGGGACCTCACGTGGCGCCGCGTCAGCCCGCGCGCTCGGCGCCGAGCAGCAGCGCCGCGCGCACGCCGGCATCGGTGCCGAAGAGGCACAAGCACTCGGGAGCGGGGGCGAAGTCGCGGAGGAATGCCTCGGCCGCGTAGGCGATTTGGAAGGCGCCGAAGGCAGCGCCCAAATGGCCGAGCCGTTGGTTCGGCATGTCGAGCCACTGGGGCGGGCCGAAGCGATCCTGCAGGCGCGTCATCACGGTCGTCAGTTCGTTCATGCGGAACACCTCGAACGAGACGTCGGACGCGAGCCAGCCGATGCGCTCGCCCCGCGCACGCGGCGCCTCGCTCGCGGCGCGCGCCGCGACCGTGAGGCCCGCCGCCATGAAGGAGCTTTCGTCGTTGTCGGGCCGGGCTGGCTCGTTCGTGAGCTCGGTTGCATCCACCCGCACGCCTACGGGCGCCCCCAAGTGCCGAGGTTCACGCGCGGAGATCAAAAGGGCGACTGCGGCCTCCCCGAGCAGCACGGCGTCCAGGCACTCGTCGCCGAAAATGCGCTCGCTTTGCGCGAGGAGTGCCGTCGTCTTCAAGCAGTGATCGCTGTGAACGGCGACGACGAGCGTGAGCGCGTCGGGGCCATTCATGCTGGCCGCGCGCAGAGCTTCGACCAGGCCGGTGCTCCCGCCGAAATGCACCTGGGGGGCGCGCGTGTAGACGCCCGCGGCCGCCAGCCGTGGGCCGAGCGCGTCGCCGATTGCCCGCCCCGCGTCCCAATCGGGAGTGGGCGGCGGATCGAGGACGAGCGCAAGGCGAACGTCGCGCCCCGCGAGGAGAGGTTGCGCCGTCTGCAGGAGGTCGATGATCGCTCCCTCGGCCAAGGCGCAGAGCCGTGGGATGCCCTCGAGCGCGGGCGACAGCGTGGGCACGAGCCCCATGGTGATCGCTTCTCCCTTGGCATTCGGGATCGAGCTCTCGCGCAGGGCGTTGGCACTCGCCCTGAAAGCAAACGCACTCTCTCGAGCGGTGAGGCCCACGGGGCTCACGATTCCCCAACCGGCGACGAAGGTGCGGGATGGCGCATTCACGGGGGGAGCTCCTCTTCGGTCACGACGATGCGCGCGTCGCGCTGCTTGCGGGGAGCTTTGACCGAGGCGCGCCACACCAGCTCGACGACGGGTGGCTTTTCCGGGCCGAGATTCCAGGTGTCGATCAGCACCGTATCGAGGTGGGGCACGACGCGCTCTTTGGAGCGACCGCGCACGTCGAACAGCACCTCGACGCGCGTGCGGGGCAGCACGAATTGCAGCGGTCCGTCCGGCATCAGGTTGAGCAAGGCGCAGGCCTCACCCCCGACCAGGGGTGGCTGCGCGATGAGCCCCGGCGTCGCCGCCTGATGAAAGCGATCGTCCTCGTCGGGTGGAGGCAGCGGCGCGCGGTACTCCTTCCAAGTGGTGTCGTAGGTGCCCGTGAAGCCACGGCGCGGCAGGAAGGTGCGACCGATCGCGCCATAGCCGGCGGGCAGCGGCCGCTGGCTCGCCCCGCGCACCGGCTCGCCGGGATCTTCCAGCTGGGGAGCGAGCACGTGGGTGAGCGTGTCCGGGTCCCGCGCGATGCCGCGACCGACGGGATTTCGTGGATCCTCGACGATGCGCGTCTCGTCCGTGAGGTCGCAGCCGCCGAAGGCGAAATCGTAGCGCACGTCGAGGCTCAGGATGGGCCGAGGTGACGACACTCCCGCGCCGCGCGTCTCCCAGACACGCAGGCCGTTGACGCGCACGGCCCGGTTCAGTGCGCCCACCCGCAGATAGGTGTCGAAGGTGGGCACGGGCTGGCCGCCCGGCGCCCACGCCGTCACCACGCCGATGACGTCGGTTCCAGGCTTGTAGCAGCAGACATCGGAGGGATAACGCACGCTCTCGACTTCGGGCTTCTCCCACATCTCGTCGGTGAGACGGATGGGGCGGGCCAGCTCCTCGGGAGCGAGCGGCAAAATCGATGCCTCGCGCGTGAGGAGGAACGTCGCCTTCACGATGACGACGAGACGTTCGCCACTCTTGTGCAGGAGCGTCTGCGGCAAGACTTCGAACTCAGACTGATTGTCGAGGCTCGGCGCGTCCACTCTTGGGTCCCCAGTGTCTAGGCCTTGGCGTGCGGCGTCAATTCAGGCGCAGCGCTCGACCCACGAGGCGCAAAAGGCCTCGAGACGAGGCACTGATGCGCGCACCGATCAGATCGACCACACCGTCTTCGCGCAGGCGCAGGGCTGATTTTCCGCTCCTGACCGTGACCTCGCGTGCCGCCGTGATCTCGACGCGATCGCCGGCGAGCTTGGAGGGGTATCGGCCCTGCACCACGCCAACGATCACGAGCCCGCTGCTCGCGGCTTTCTGCAGCAGGACCGGCTCCTGGGCTCGGGCAGCCTCCGTCAGGAACGTGGCGTCGACATGCCCGCCGAGCGCAGCGTCGTGCAGTGCGCCCTCGAGTGACACGACGGCCTTTCGGCCTGCCACCTCGAGCACGACTCCCACGTGTAGGCCCGGCGCGAGTGCGCGCGTGCGCTCGCTCTTGGCGAGGTCCTCGCTCGCCAGCTCCTCGTGCGCCAGCAGTCGCTCGATGGCCGGATGAGCCGAGCCTGCCAGAGCGGCGCCGGGCTCGGCGTCCTCGAGCTCCTCTTGGGCGACCGCCGCGTCACTCTTGGTCGAGCGCTCAGCCATCGGACACGGCCTTCGGTGCTTTGACGGCAGATGCAGTCATGTTCACGATGGGCGACTGGATGGTGACGCCCGAGCCATCGAGGACGACGCTGGAAGCCCCGCATTTCAGGGTGATCTTGGATTTGGCTTTCATGTTGTGCATCGCGCCGACGATGCTCACGGCGGCACCCGCCTCGATCGTGTAGTTGCCGCCCACCTTCTCCATCACTGCGCCGCCCACCGTGAGCTGACGCGCGCCGTGCACCGTCTCGATTTCGTCGCCCTTGGTGACGATCATGAGCGCCGGCTCCGTTTCGGAGGAAGCGCCTTCGACGCTCTCGGCGCGCGCGCCTTTGATCACTTCGATGGACGCGGCTCCGATGGTCTCGCTCATGGCGGCAGAAATGTTGCGATTGACGGCTTCGACGGCCGCCACCATCCGCATGCCACCGACGGTCTCCTTGTAGGTGCCCGTGATCTTGTACTGCGCGTGGCCGGGCCCCTTGGCCTTGTCCGACTCGGAGAAGCCGCCCAAATCACCGGCGGGCCCGCCCTTGTTGGCCTCTGCCTGGGTGGTGAGCGCCTCGCCGCTCTCGCCGGCCGCTGCACCATACGCCTCCTTCATGGCGCTCGCGGCCTGCTGCAGCTTGCCCGTCACGAGCCCGGAGACCGCCGAGCTCAAGGCGATCTGTCCGGAGGACGCATCAGTGCCATCGGCCGCGCGGGCTGCTGCAGGCCCTTGGGCAAACGAGTTCAACATGTCGCCGGCCGTGGGGATGGCGACCGCCCCCGACATCACGCCCGCGGACGCAGACAGGTTGCCGTCGGCAAAGCGATTCATGTCCGCTTGCAGTGCGTCGACCTTCGAGGTCAGCCCCTGAATGGGGGCCGTGATCTTGTCGAGCCCACTCTGCATTGCACCACTCACGGCTGCGAACGCCTTGTCGGCCTGCGCTGCTGCCAGCTCCGCCGCTTTTGCGGTGCCCAGGGCAATCAGCGCGTCGAGAGGACTGCCAATCATGGCCATCCAGTTGCCGCCCACGGTGGTCTCGGCGTTGCCCGCCACGGTCAGGCCGCTGACGGCGTTGACCTCCACGTTCCTGTTGCCGCCCACGCTCAGCGACTGGTTCGCATCGATGGTGGCTTCGCTGCCGTTCGTGATCTTGATCGTCTGGTTGGCGCCGACCTCGAGCAGCGCATTGTTGCCGATGATGATCGTCTCGTTCTTCGTGACGTTCTTCTCGCGATCGTTCGCCACCACGATCGAGGTGTTGTACTGGGAGTTGATCATCACCTCCTCGGCGCCGGCGGCGTCCTCGAAGCGCACTTCGTTGCGGCCGCCGCCGCCCGGACTGCTTGCGGTTTGCAGCGAGGTGCGGGTCTTCCCTTCGGGCAGAGCGTACGGGGGCATGAACTGCCGATTGCAGAGCCGGCCCGCCACGATGGGACGGTCCGGGTCGCCATCGATGAAGTTGACGAGGACCTCCCAGTTCACCCGCGGCAATACCACCGACCCCGACGTTTGCATTTGCTCGACGCGGATGAAGCAGCAGGCAGAATCGTCGTCTTTGCCGTAGCGATCCCAGTGGAACTTCACCTTCACGCGCCCGTGCTTGTCGGTGCAGAGGCCTTCGGGCTCGGTGCCCTCTTTGGCGACGACCGTGGCCGTCTGCGTGCCGTCGATGCGCGGCTTCGCATGGCGCCGGAGCGGCCGGAATGGCACCTCGAGCGGAATGGCCGTCAGGTGCACGAAGAGCGTCTCTTCGCCGCCGCTTCCGTCTTCGCTCCGGCCATGCGCCTCGTAACTATGTCGCAAGTCTCGAGCGATGACGAAGTAGGCCTTCGGCTCCTCCAGGGCGGATTCGACGATGCGCAGCTGGTCGCCAGGCTCGACCGCCAAGCAATCGGTCACGATGGCGAAGGTTTCCTTCTGCCAAGCGAGCTCCTCCAGGCGACGCTGAGCCAGCTCCTTGCCACGAGCGTCCTCGAAGAACGGTTCGCTGAAGGAATAATGCTCGAGCTCCGTGTGCTCGTCGCGGGCCGCTGTCTGCTCGAGGCGTAGCGCCTTTTTGAAGCTGTAGCTGGAGCGGGCCACGCTGCCGGTGCGGATCGACACGCGGCGCTCCACTCCGAAGACGGCCGGCTCGTCACCGTCCATCGACGTGGCCGTGCGGAGATGAAGCGGGCCTTCCAGGCGCTCGGTAGCCGCGGTGCTGGTGTCGTCGAAGACGATCTTCTGTTCGTCGTCGACGCGCGCTTCGAAGAAGTACGTGCCGTCCCCCTCGAGCAGACGCGACACGAACGAGAGCCCATCCTCCTGATAGCGGATGGCGTAGCGGTGCTCGAACGGCGTCTGTCGACCGCGAAAGTCGAGCTGGGCGGCAGGAATGCCGAACTCGTCGAGGACCGCGGTAACGATGTCGGTCGTGGTGTCTTCTTGAAAGATGCGACTGTCTACGATGCCGCGCAGGGGCGCCAAGATCGACTCGATGACGATCTCGTAGGTGGGTGCCACCTGGCTCGTGGCGTCGAGCAGCGGCGTGCCGATCAGCCGGACCTGCGTGACGAGACCTTGCGTTTGGTGGAGCGGCTGACTGCCGACCTGCACGAACAGCGCCGCCGGCTGACCGAGCACCTCGCTCGGTGCCACGTACTTCTTGGCGGCGAAACGTACGTGAATCGAGAATGGTTCGCCCAAGCGCTGCACGTGCCGCACCGAAATGACCAGCTTGCTCTGCAAGCTGCCGGCGATGACGTCGAGTCGAGTTACGCGTGCCATGGTTGGGGCCTTCAGTTGGTGACAATCAGAGGCGCCATCTCGACGACTGCGCCGTCGAGCTTGACGTTGGTGCCAGTAATCGAGGCGCTCGCTGGGGTGAGTGCGATGATCGATGCCCCCATCGTCAAGGTCAGCATGCCTTGCGCTTCGATCACGATCTCCTGGGCTTCGATCTTCTCGATGCCGCCAGCGACTTCCGACCAGGTCGCTGCCGACGCGTCGGAGCGATTGCCCGTGACCTTGGCCATCACGCCGCCGCCAATCGTAGCCGCCAGCGAGCCGACCTCGAGCGCGTGATTCCCTTTGGTCACGAGCATCTTGGCCGCTCCCGTCGTTTCCGTGCGCGCGCCGCCCACCAGGAGCGAGCGATCTCCGCCGACGACGGAAATCGACGCGGCTCCGACCGTGAGGTCCGCCGAAGCCGCTGTTTCATTGGTGATCGAGCCTACGATGGCCATCATGAAGTTGCCGCCGATCGTGAGCTCGCTGTTGGCCTTGATCTCGCTGCGCTGATCGCCACCAATCATCTGCATCTCGTTGCCGCCGACGCTGGCGGTGTGGTTCCCCGTGATGTCGTTGACGAGCATCGTCGCGACCGAAACCTTCTGGTTTCCGCCGACATCGATGGTCTGGTTGGCTCCGACTACGCACTTTTCGCTATCGATGACGGTCAGGCTTTGATCGACGCCCACCTTGACCTTGTGATCGTTGCCCACGTTGTGCGTGGTGTTGTTGCCGACGTCGACCTTCATGTTCTTCGATGCGTTGAAGAACATCTGCTCGTTGCCCTTGGTGTCGTCGAAGCGCATCTCGTTGCTGGAGCCGTCGCCCGGCGACGTGGCCGTTTGCAGCGAAGAGCGCAGTGCTGCACCGGGCAACTCGTAGGGGGGTGGCGTGCCGCCGTTGTAGAGGCGAGACAGGACCATCGGGTGGTCGATGTCGCCTTCGTGAAAGCCGACGGCGACCTCCCAGCCCACGCGCGGCAGCAGCATGGCGCCGCCCGTGGCCAGCTGCGCGGTGCGGATGGGCATCGACGAGGTCTGGTCTTGGACGCCCGAGCGATCCCAGTAGAAGTACGCCGTCACTTCGCCCGCGTCGGACACATCGATTTCCTCGCCCGAGGCGCCGGTCGTTTTCGCCGTTTGAATGCCTTCCACCTTGCGGGCGAGCGGCACGTCCTCCGGGCGAATGACGACGTCGGTGGGGACGGCCACGAACTCCAGCGTGCTGATGTTTCCGGTCTCCACCTCGGTGGCTGCCTCGCCGCTGGCGTTGAACTCGCGCGGAAGCGCGCCGATGAGCGTGACTTCGAGCACGCGGAACTCGCCGTTCAGTGCCTCGTAGGGGTGCCCCTCGATGTTGACCAGAGAGAGCGGTGCGATCGCGAGGTTGCCCGCCACGCCATGAACTTCCTGGCCGCGGAGCAGGTGGCCCGCCAGCACGGCCTTCGCCGCCTCTTGGTTGGAGGCATCTTCCGGAAAGCGACCGAGTGGCAGGTAAAGCTCGTTCGCGCTGCTGTCGGCGGCGGGTTCGGTGGCCGAAATGGTGAGGCGCGGGTGTTTGGGATCGTAGGCCGTCATGACGACCTTGTCGGGAGTCACGCGTCGCGTGAGCTCGAGGTGGGTCACCGCCAGCCGTGAGGTCTCCTCGCCGAACGTGGGGATGTAGGGCATCACCACGACCTCGTCGCTGAACGCCTGCGCGTCCTCGATGAAGTGAATCTTGGCGCTCTTGCCGGCGGCCACCACCAAGAAGGACGCTCCGAGGCTGGCCAAGAATCGACGGAGAAAGTCGCTGTCGTACTCCTCGAACTGTACGACGAACTCGAACTCTCGGTCGAAGACTGCGCCGCTATACTCGGGCTGGGCCGTGATCTTGGCCGTCTCCAAGAGCTCACTGATGAGCGCCTTGGCCTTCTTTTTGCGGAAAATCTTGCTCTGATGGCGACGCTTCAGCGGCCAGAGCGGAGCTTCGATCAAGAGACGCATGTGCGAGGCGCCGTCGCTCGCATCTTCGACGCCAGCCTGGGTCACCGTCCCGAAGAACTCGACCGGCTGCGCAGCCTCGTCGGCGTAGCCGACCTTGAGTGTCACATCTTGATCCAAGTACGCGGTCGGATCGGAGTTCGAGTCCTCGAGCGTCAGGTTCAGGAGCACCTCCGCTTGCTCCCAGACGTTCAGGCCGCGGTGGAGGACGTAGGAGATCGGTCGATGCGCTTTGTCGCCGACCGAGAGGGTCACGTTCAGATTGGTCTCCGCCATTCGTTCTCGTCCCCTCTCACCCGAGCTTGATGGATCCGGCGGTCTTCTTGATGACCCCGGCCTTGATGGTGATGGTGCTGCCCTTCATCTGGATGGGGCCGCCAGACATCTTCACTTGCGTGCCGCCCGCCTTGAAGGTGCCCGTGCCACCGGTCAGGCTGATCATCGGCGCTTTGATCGTCAGGCTGCCCGTGATCTTGCGCTGCGCAATGCCGCCCACCATGTGAGCGACGGCACCATCGCAGCTCGAATTGAGTGAGCCTTTGACGATGGCGGCCACGGCCCCGGCAACGGTCATCGATTTGGCGCCGGTCACCACCTCGCTGCTGTCCTTGCCCACCAGGTGCATGCGCACCGCGCCCGAGGTGGAGCTCGACGTGCCGCCGATGTTCTCGCTCAAGTTGGACGCCGTGCACAAAAGGTCGAGGCTACCGATGGTGGTCGTAATGTTGGAGTCGACGTTTCGGCGCTCCCCGTTCGCGAGCATCATCTTGTTGCCGCCGATGGTCACCTTGCGGTCGCCGGTCACTTTGTTGAGCTGGTTGGCCGTGGCGTTTGCGGTCTCGTTGCCGCCCACCGACACGTCTTGGTTGCCCTTTACCTTGCAGGTGTGGTGAGCGCCGTACGTGGCAGTTTGGTTGCCACCGATCGTTGCCGTGTCGTCGACCGTCACCGTGCGTGACAGGTTGAGATTGACCTGCGTAGTGTCGTTGTTGGTGATGTCCTCGGTTTGGTCGTAGCCGGTGGAGAAGTTGAAGTCCTTCTGCGCCTTGATCGAAAAGCCCTGGCTTCCGCCGGAGTCGCCGATGGAGATTTCGTTCTTCCCGGCCCCGCCGGGAGACGACGAGCTACTGATCGCGCCCGAGGCCTTGTTGCCCGGCAATGCGAGCGGCGGTGCGTTCTCAGCGTTGTAGACGCGTCCCACGACGACGGGCTCGTCGGGGTTGCCGTCCAAGAAGGCGACGGCCACTTCCCAGCCGACGCGAGGCAGAATCATCGAGCCGCCGAGCGGCACCTGCATGACGCGCACCCAAGTGCTGGCCGTATCGTCCGCTGGGTTCAGGCGGTCCCAGTGGAAATGAACTTTGATGCGACCGAGGTCATCGACGAAGATGGATTGATCTTGGACGTCGTCGCCCACGACAACCGCCGTCTGCACACCGAGCACCTTCGGCCGCCGGCCGCGGCGAGCGGGCAGGTACGGCGTTTCGCCTTCGACGGCGACGAAGTCGACGTGGACGGCGTTGACGTAGTCGGCGCTGCCTTCTTCTTCGTGCTGAATGCCGTGAGTGTGCACCTCCACGAAGCGCACGGTGGCGGCCAAGTCCGCTTCGGCCGCGCCGAGGATCTCAGCCGTGCCGGTGAGCGTCGGGCCGGCCACCTTGCAGCTCCCATGGAAGAGGTCGGCATCGTGACGCAGCGAGCGGAGGAGGCTGTCGGCGATGCCCTTGCCTTCGTCGCTGACCTTGAAGCGGCCTGGATACTGGAAATGGGGCAGCTGAATGGGGCTCTTCGCGCTCGAGCTGGCCTCCGGAAAGACGACCGGGTTGTCGACGTCGAAATCACGCAGCTGGACGTCGGACGTACGCAGAGAGACCTGCCGACTCAAGGATTCGAGCGGCTGGGCGATGCCGCCGGTCGGCCCGAGCGACATCAGCAGCGGCTCGGGCGCGTTCGGCACCTCCTTCAGGTCGTCGGCGAAGACGAGGCGCGTCTCTTTCTCGGTGTGCGTGAAATAGTAAAAAATGCCGACTTCTTCGCACAAGCGCTGCAGAAAATTCAGCGTCGACTCGCGGTACTGGACCACGTACTGGCGCTCGGCGTACGTCTTGGTGAGCGCGAGATCGCACAGGTCCAAGAGGCCGGCTTCCTGCAAAATCGACTCGAGGATGACCGGGATCGTGAGCTTGGGGACGTCGGGCGTGGGCTGGTAGATCCGGGTGTTTTCGCGCACGCCGAGCCAGGCCAGCTTGGGCCGCAGCGTGAGGGAAAAATGGAGCTTGGTCCCGACGGTGCGGACGAGCGAGGCCTGCCAGACGTCGCCGCGAACGTAGCGGGCGCCCCCGGGCGCCGGGACGGTGAGCAGGAGCTGGGTCCCGCTGGCGTCCACCAACGAAAACTGCTGCTCGGTCGAGAACTCGACCACGGCCTGGTAGGGAGCACTGAGCCCTTCGTGCGTGCTGTACTGCAGGACCAGGGCGTCGGACGGTAGCTTGTCCCCGGCTAGTTGGATCAAGTTATCCTGAGACGAAGGCACGGCGAAGGCATCCTACACCGGTTTACCCGTCCAAGCGAAGCCGGGAAACCACGCCGGTACCCTTTTGTCGGCCCCGAGGCCGAGCGCCCGCCGCGAGCTAGCCGCCTTCGACGAAGGACTCCTCGATCGGAGGCGTCGCGTCCTCGAGGTTCTCGAGATAGCCCTCCGGCAGGCTGACCTCCTGCGTTCCGGAGGACTTGCCGCGAGGAACCCGCATGGCGTGCACGGGGAAGGGCTCTTCTGGATCCAGCGTGCGCACGACCTCCTCGAGCTCGCTCAAGGACGCCACCGTCATGAAACGCTGCCGCGCGGCGGCGCTGCCGCGGAACCCCTTGGTGTACCAGGTCGCTTGCCGACGGAACGCGCGGAGCGCCGGCCCTTCGCCCCACCAGGCCGCGAGCAGGCGCGCGTGCGTGAGCATGACGTCGCCGATTTCGCCCAGCCGCGGTGGATCGTCCGGCTCTTGGCCAGCGAAGACGCGAGCGAGATCTCGGAAGAGCCAGGGACGGCCCAGACACCCGCGCCCGACCACCACTCCATCGCAGCCGGTCTGGCGCATCATCCGGAGCGCATCGTGCGCCTCCCAGATGTCGCCATTGCCGAGCACCGGGATCGACAGGTGACGCTTGAGCTCGGCAATTCGGCTCCAATCGGCCTCGCCGTCGTAGAGCTGCGCTGCCGTGCGCGCGTGCAAGGCGACGTACGCGCAGCCTTCGTCTTGTCCGATTTTTCCGGCATCGAGGAAGGTGAGAAGTTGGTCTGATACGCCTAGCCGGAACTTGATGGTGACGGGCACACGGGCTGGCTCTGCGGCACGAACCGCTGCACGCACGATGCTGCGCAGGAGTGCACGCTTGAGCGGGAGCGCGGAGCCGCCGCCCTTGCGCGTGACCTTGCGGACAGGGCAGCCGAAGTTCATGTCGATGTGATCGACCTTGCCTTCACCCACCAGGCGCTCCACCGCGCGGCCGACGTAGTAAGGATCTACGCCGTAGAGCTGAAGGCTGCGCGGGCTTTCGTCCGGGCCGAAGTCGGCGATGCGCAGCGTCTTCTGGTTCCCCTCGACCAGGGGCCGAGCGGTGATCATCTCCGAGACGTAGAGCCCCGCGCCGTAGTTTTGGCACAGCTTACGAAAAGGGTAGTTGGTCACCCCAGCCATCGGGGCCAAGACCACGGGTGGCCAGATCGCCATCGAGCCGAGTGGGATGGCCTGAAATTCGCCGGGGCGCGCCGGCAAGACGTCGCGATTGACGTCGCTCTTGTACTTGGGATCCATGGGGTCAGCGGCGAGTCGTGAGGCGACGCTTTACCGCCCCGGGCAAGAGACCGAGGACGAGCTCGCCAGCGCGTTTCGTGCTCGCGAGAACGGGCGTCTCGAGCAGTACCCGGGTGAGCTCGCGCGCGAGAATCACGGGCGTGGCAGCGTCTGCACGCAGGTCGACGCGCTGGCCGCTCGTGCGATCTTCGAGTGCGCCCCGGGCGATCGTGCGGGTGCCGTCAGAACGAATCTCCACGACCAGGCGGGCCACCACCGGGGGTAGGCCCGCCTCTGCCTCCAGGGCAGTTTCGTTCCGATCGCCTGCCGGGGGCGCTTTCTCGATGGGCGCAGTCACCGCGCGCACTTGCTATCACAGCCGCGGCTGCTCGCCAGGTAGCGAGGTGCGTGGCTGCTTGCCGCGCCAAGGCTGCCAATGCTCGGGGTGGACCAGCGCATCGTCGCAAGCGGGCGCCGCGCCTGCTCCGGCCAGGCGGAGCGTTTTTCCGTCCTTGTTGGCTGATTCCAAGATGCGTTCGTGCTCGTCCATGAAGTAAGCCGCCGTGTGGGGGGCGTCCGCGCTGGTGGGCCACGCGTAGGCAAGGAACCGCCGTTCGGCGGCTTCCTCGTCGACTGGGTCGGTCGGCGTCGTGGCCCAGGTGCCGTCCGGACCTGGCAGGCAAATGATGAAATAGTACCCACCCTGCTCGTGGGCGGGACCGCTGCGCGTGCTCGCGCCTGGAGCCAGTCGCGGTGCGAGCGGAGGAATCGGGAGCGGACGCCCGCCGCGTGCGCCATGCACGCCGGTGAGCTCACCCAGACGGCCCGCGCTGCCGATGCCGTCACCATCGGGGTCGATGAAGGCGTAGCGACGCATGGCGTCTTCCGCGAAGAGCAGCTCTCGCAGGATGGACACGGCGCGCGCCGACGAGTCGCGACCTCGAGCCTCGATGATGCCGCTCAGCGCATCGCCGAGCACGAAGCGCGTCATGCCACCGAGGCAGCAGAGGCCAGTGACGATCAGCATGGGTCGGACCCAGCGCCGCATGGGGTCCGCCATGCGCGTCGTTGCGGCCAGCGCGATGACGTGAAGGAGTACACTGAACACCGAGAGCGGCACGAAGAACAGGCTCACGACGCCGCTCAGCGCGACGCTCAGGGAAAGCCAAGGTTTGGAGACAGGAGGGGAATTCATGCGCTCTTGGTGGCCGAGGCGGTGGACGGCTGCCCGGCGGGGCCGGCTTGTGGGCTGTTTGGAGGCGGGTTTGGCGGGAACGGCTGTCCTTCACCGCGCCGCGCACGACGACGTCCCCGTCGCCACTCGGACTCGAGCGCTCGCGAATACTCGGCCGGATCAATCTGCATCGTGTGGCGACGAGACGACACGTAGCGTAAAGCGAGTTCGGTTTGCTCGCTTGCGATGTCGGCGGCGAGGTCGGCTGCGGGGGGTAAGTGGTAGTCACCCGCCAAGTGAGCCGCGATCCAACGAGCTTGCAGCTCGGAAATGGGCATGATGGCTCCGAGTGGCTGAGCCAGGCCAACGAAGAACAGGCGGCGGTGAGTCGGATGGAACACGCGGCGGAAGAGCGGCAGGTGGTTGTCGACTGCCACCACGTGCTCTGCGTCGAAGAACGGGAAGGTCACTCGGTACCCAGTGCAAAAGACGATGGCGTCCGCCGTCGTCTCCGAGCCGTCGACGAACCGGACCTTCTGGCCATCGAAGCCGGCGATGGCGGGGCGGACGGCGATGGTGCCCGCGCGCACGAGATCAGGCAGGTCGTCCGAGAGCGTCGGATGGGCCTCGCCGACCAGGTGATCGGGCTCCGGCAGCCCGAAGTCGGTCATGGCGCCCCGGGTGTGACGAATCGCGAGCGTGCTGATGCGCCGGCGGAGCCCGGCCGGGAGCCAGAGCGGCAGCAAGCGCCCCTGGTCGATGGGACGTCCCCAGAAATAGCGCGGCAGGACCCAGGCGCCGCGCCGTACCGACAGGGTCACCCGAGTGGTGGCGTCCGAGCGGCCGAGCTCGCACGCGATGTCCACGGCACTATTGCCGAACCCGACGACGACCACTCGCTTGCCTCGCAGAGCCGTCGGGCGGTCGGGATTCCGGTAAGAGTGCGAATGTAGGACGAGTCCGTCGAATGGGCCGGCCGGCATCGGGTCGGGGTAGGCGGGGGTGTGGTGGTGGCCGTTGGCGACGACGACGGCATCGAAATCTGCGCTGCCCGAGGCGCCATCGTCGAGTTGGGTCCAGTCGACGCGGTAGCCGTGCTCGGTGGGCGAGACGCGCTGGACTGCCGTGCGAAAGCGGATTGAGCGCCGCAGGTCGAAGGCGCGGGCGTAGTCGCGAAAGTAGGCTGCTACCTGGACGTGCGAAGCGTAGTCGCCGCACTCGGCCGGCATCGGAAAGTCCCGAAACTGCATGGCCAGTCGAGACGTATTGATGCGCAGCGAGTCGTACACAGCGCTCTTTCGACTGTCGCTATCCTGCACCCAGAGGCCCCCCACCTCCGACGCGAGGTCGAAGGCTTCGACGTCATGGCCCACTTCGCGAAGTGCTTTGACGCTGACCAGGCCCGAACAGCCAGCGCCGATCACGCACACGCGCGGCCGCCGTCCCACTCGGCTGGGGCCGGGGCTTTGCGCCATCTGGGCAGCGCTCGGGCCGAGGGGGGGGGCCACCACGGGCCCGACGTTGCCACTTTCTATGCAAAACCAAAATGTTGGTACCATGTACGGATGACTCCCGGGGTTCGAGATCGTGCGCCTCAGCTGACACGCTCCCTCGTGCACGGGCTGGAGGCGGGCTGGAGCAGGCTGCTCGGTACGACCGGCACCCCGAGACGACCGCACGAGACCCGCCCGACGCGAGCAAGGCAGCTGCCATGACGGACGCCATCGATCGTGGCCGCGAGGAGTTCCTCGCCGAAGCCCAGGAGATCGTCGAGACGTTCTCGCGCGCACTCTTGCTCATCGACGCCAACTTCAAGAAGGGGACCAGCGATCCGAATCTCTTGAACGAGTCGTTTCGCGCCATCCATACCCTCAAGGGCCTGTCGGGTCTGTTTGGTTTGACGGCCCTCGCGTCCATGACGCACCACTTGGAGAACCTGCTCGATGCGCTGCGTCTCGGGCGCATCGATGTCTCGGCCGCGGTTCTGGACGTGCTGTTCGGTGCCGTCGACGCCAGCCACCGCATCCTGGCGCATCATGATGACGCACAGGACCCTGCAGTTCTCTCCGCGGTCAGCGATATCCTGGCCGCGATCGAGCGAGTTTCTGGCCAAGGCGTGGTCAAGGACACCGGCCCGTACGAGATCGATCCGGGCATCATCGCCGTCCTCACGGAGTATGAGGAGCATCGGCTCCAGGCCAACTTGAAGGCCGGCCTTCGCCTCTACAAGATTCGCGCCTCGTTCGACCTGCTCACCATCGACAAGGCGCTCGAGGCGCTCAAGGATCGCGCCCGCAAGTTGGGAGAGGTCATCACGTACCTCCCGACGGGCGAGTCTTCGTCGCTCGATACACTCGATCTCGACCTACTACTCGCGTCGGGCGAAGACCTGGCCGTTCTGATCGGTCAGCTCGGCGGCGATGCCATCGTGGTCGAGGAAGTGCAGCGCACCAGCTCTCCGTCGTCGACGAGCATGCAGGGGCCGCCATCCATCGGCCTGACGCCCCTCTCGAAGGGTTACTCGCATGTGCCCCAGCTCGAAGAGGATGCCGATCGCCCGCAACGCGCGCGCGAGCAAGGCATGGCGCGGCGCGCTGTACGCGTGGACATTCGTAAGCTCGATCACCTGATGAACATGGTGGGCGAGCTCGCCATCTTGCGCAGCAACTTGCTCCGCGTCGCGCAAACGGTCAAGGCCGAGCATGACCGCGCCCTCGGCGGAGAGCTCCAGCGCATGCAGCGAACGCTCGAGCGCCGTCTCGAGGACCTGCAGAACGGAATTCTGGAGATGCGCATGGTGCCGCTGGGGCAGGTCTTCGACCGCCTGGCGCGCGGTGTGCGCCAGGTGAGTCGCGACCTCGGCAAGGAAGTGCGGCTCGTCATTACGGGATCCGACACCGAGATCGACAAACTCATCGTGGAGGAGTTGGGTGACCCTCTCCTGCACATGTTGCGCAACGCCATCGACCACGGCATCGAGTCAGCGGAGGAACGCAAGACGGCCAAGAAGCCCGCGAGCGGAACGATCGCGCTGAACGCCTATCAGAAGGGCAACCACGTCATGATCGAGGTCGAGGACGATGGTCGCGGCATCGACGAAGCTCGGTTGCTCGCGCGGGCGCAGCAGATTGGTGCCATCGCACCCGACGTGGAGCTGAGTCGCGAAGAGCTCTTGGCTTTGATTTTTTTGCCCGGACTCAGCACGCGTCAGGACGTCAGCGAGCTCTCCGGTCGCGGCGTCGGCATGGACGTCGTCAAGACCAACATCTCGCGCATCGGTGGAGTGATCGATGTGCACAGCGAGCGTGGTATCGGCACCAAGCTCACGCTCATCTTGCCGATTACGCTGGCCATCGTCCGCGCACTGCTCGTCAAGGTAGGGGGACAGACCTTTGCCATTCCGCTGGCGGCGGTCTCGGAGGTGGTGGGCCTCGACCCAGCCACGCGCAAGGTGGACGGTCGCGAGGTGATGACCTTGCGCGGCGCGACGCTCGCGCTTTGCCGCTTGCGCACGTTGTTTGGCCTGGATGGCAACGTCGGCCCGCTTCGCGCGTTCGTGGTCGTGGCGCAGGTCGGCGAACGTCGCCTTGGCTTGGTCGTCGATGCGATAGCGGGCCAGCAAGACATCGTGATCAAGGCGCTGGGGCCGTCCCTACGTGACCTGAAAGGCTTCGCCGGCGCGACGGAACTCGGGGACGAACGCGTGGGGTTGGTCCTGGACGCTGCGGCCATCGTCGAGGAGATGTTTGCTGCGGGCGAAGGTCGGCGGAAGGGAGCCCTGCATGCCTGACATCGTCGTTCGCCGTGGCGCGGCGCTGCGTAGTCGCAGCGAAGGGAGTCTCGATTACCTGTCGTTCAGCTCCGCGGGCGAGAGCTATGCGGTGGAGCTGCGCAGCGTGCAGGAAATCGTGGTGCCTCCGCCCATCACCTACGTGCCGCGCGCCAAGCGCGTCGTCTTGGGGGTGTGCAGCGTGCGAGGGCAACTCGTGACCGTGCTCGACCTGCGGGCGTGCCTCGGTGCTCCTCCCATCGACATCAATCGCAAGCGCCGCATTCTCTTGGGGCGCACGGCGGAAGACGAGCTCATGGGGCTTTTGGTCGACGAGGTCCGACAAGTGGTGCGTATGCTGCCCAAGGAGATCGAGCTCAGTACGGGCGCCGGTGGAGGAGAGTTCTCCGAGGTGGTGCGCGGCATCGGGCGACCCCATCGTGGCGAGCTGCTCGTCCTGCTCGATTTGGCGCTGCTTTTGGCAAAGGGGCGCACATGACGCGAATCCGCCGTCAGAGCGTGGGGGACGATCGCGGCTTCGTGGCCTGTGCAGTCGGCCCAGCGACGTACGCGGTTGGCATCGAGCACGTGCAGGAAATCGTGCTGCCGGTGCGGCTGTCCTCGCTGCCCGAGGCTCCCGACGGCTTCATCGGTGCGGTGGACCACCGCGGTGAGGTGGTGCCGGTGCTCGACCTTGGGCTCAAGCTCGGCTTCGGGCCGACCACCCATCCCAAACGCAAGTGGATTCTGGTGCGCGTGGGCGGTCGTCTGCTCGGCGTAGTGGTCGCGCAAGTGTTCGAGGTCTTCCGCGTTGAAGAGCGGGCCCTGCGCGCGGCGCCTGCCTTGGGTCAGAATACCGTCAAAACCGCGACTCAGGTCGTCGCCTTCGATTCGGAGCTTGCCTACGTGCTCGACACCGAGTCGCTCGCGCAACTGGCCGAACTTCGGATGGAGCCACTCCGGGCATGAGTTCAGGCGAGACGTTCGGTCCGGCGACGCTGAGTCGCCCTGATTTCCAGCGCTTGCGACAGCTGGTGAACCAGCGCGCAGGCCTCAGCTTCGAGGATGGCGCCCACGCCATGTTCGAGAAGCGCGTGGGCGAACGCCTGTCTGCACGCGGAGTCGAGAGTTTCGGGGCGTACCTCAAGGTGGTGGAAGCCGATCCCGAGGAAGCGGATGCCCTCTACACCTTGCTCACCACCAAAGAGACGTATTTCTTCAGACAGGACTACCAGCTCCAGGCGTTCACGAACGAAGTGCTGCCTCTCGTGGTGGCGCTCAATGCTCACCATCGACGCTTGACCGTGTGGAGCGCTGGCTGCTCGACTGGCGAAGAAGCGTACACGCTCGCGATTCTGCTATCCGAATCGCCGCTTCTGGACGGCTGGTTCTTGCGTGTGCTCGGTACGGACCTCTGCCGCCAGAACATCGACACCGCCAACCGCGGCGTCTATCGGGCCAGCTCCTTTCGCACTACACCGGAACGCCACATCAAGTCGCATTTCACGGCCTTGCCGGATGGCAGCCACAAGATTTCGGAACAGCTGCGGCGCATGTGTCATTTCTCTCGCGTCAACTTGCTCGACCCAGGCGCCGTGCGCACGGTGGGGCGAGTCGACGTGGTCTTCTGCCGCAACGTCATCATCTATTTCGACGAGAGTTCACGCCAACGGGTGATGTCGCAGGTGTATCAGCGCCTGCTGCCGGGAGGATATTTGTTCTTGGGTCATTCTGAATCGTTGCTCAACGTGGAGACACCGTTCGTAGCAACACAGCTGCGCGGCGACGTCGCGTACCGACGTTCGGCCACGATTCCCCCTGCAGGGAGGCCCGCATGACGGAAACGCTTCGCGTACTGGTGGTCGATGACTCGGCGGTGAACCGCCGAAGCATCAGCGACATGTTGGCCGAGGTGCCGGAGGTGCGCATCGTGGGCAAGGCCGCCAACGGTGAGGAGGCGCTGCGGCTGGTGCACGTATCCGAGCCGGACGTCATCACGCTCGATCTGGAAATGCCGCGCATGGACGGCTTTACGTTCCTGCGCATTCTGATGGCCAAAAAGCCGCTGCCGGTCATCGTCATCTCCAGCTATTCGCAGAAGGAAAACGTGTTCAAGGCGCTCGAGCTGGGAGCGCTGGATTTCGTTGCCAAGCCCGATCTGCTGGTGCCTGGCGATCTGTCGATTCGTGCAGAACTCGTCTCGAAGATCTTGATGGTGCGGGGCCTACACAAGCTCAAGCGGCCGGACCCGCAGTTCCTTCGCACCCGGCCACCCAGCATGTTCCCCCCGGCGCACGCGCCGGAGCCGAGTCGCGTGGTCGTGATCGGAGCGTCGACGGGTGGGCCCGGCGCGCTGATGGAGGTGATTGGTGCGCTGCCCGAGCACACGGATATGGCGGTGCTGATCGCGCAGCACATGCCCGAGAAGTTCACGCGTACGTTTGCGGAACGGCTCGACCGCAGAAGCCACCTCTCGGTGCGCGAAGCCGAGCACGATGATCCCGTCGAACCCGGTACCGTGCTGATCTGTCCGGGCCTCCGCTGTATGGAGCTCGTGCGCAGTCATGGGGGGCAGCTGCGCGTCCGAGTGTTTCCACCGGCTTCGACCGATCGCTACTACCCGAGCGCCGATCGGCTCTTCTCTTCCGCGGCCAAGGTCATCGGCAAAGAGACGATTGCAGTGGTGCTGACGGGTATGGCCGACGATGGAGCCAAGGGAGCGCTGCTGGTGCGTCAAGCGGGCGGTCACGTCATCGCCGAAAGCGACGAAACGGCGGTGGTGTACGGCATGCCTCGCGCAGCGGTCGACATCGGCGCCGCGCACCGCTCATTGCCCCTGCACGAGATCGCCGCCGCACTCGTCAACATGGAAAAAGGCGGAGTTCCGAGCGGGAATGGACGCGGAGGCGAGGTGGTTTAGGGTCTTCGAGATGCCTCGCCGCCGTTCCCCGTTCGCCCTTCGCGTCGCCCTTCGGAGGGCACCTTTCGTACTGGCCCTCGCCATCCTCTCGCCGCAGGCGGCCTGCAATTCGGCCTCTGCCAAGCCTCCGGAAGGGAGCGCCGACCAGGCTCATGCAGGCGGCCCCGTCGGCGCCACGCCTGCACTCACCGCGCTCGGCATCGAATCGGGCGCTGGGCTCGCCGACGTGGTCGAGCGGGTGTTGCCGTCGGTGGTGAGCGTGGCGTCGAGCCGTGCGGCGCGGCAATCGTCACCGTTTCACTATTTCTTCGGGCAGCCGCCGAGCGAGCAGAAGCAAGAGGGGCTCGGCTCCGGCGTGATCCTGTCGAAGGACGGCTTCATCGTTACCAACAACCACGTCGTCGAGGGGGCCGACACGCTCAAAGTGCGCACCTACGACGATCGCGAGTTCGAGGCCAAGGTGGTCGGGACCGATCCGAAGAGCGACCTGGCAGTGCTACGTCTAGAAGGCGACGTGTCGGACCTGAAGCCGGCGTTGATTGGTGACTCGGGGGGCTTGCGCCTCGGCGAAGTCGTGCTGGCGATCGGCAATCCATTCGGCGTTGGGCAAACGGTCACCATGGGCATCGTCTCGGCCAAGGGACGCGCCGACATGGGCATCGTCGACTACGAGGATTTCATCCAGACCGATGCCGCCATCAATCCAGGCAATTCCGGGGGCGCGCTCATCAACGTGCGCGGCGAGGTCGTCGGAATCAATACGGCGATCCTCTCCCGGAGCGGGGGCAACATGGGTATCGGCTTCGCCATCCCGACCAACATGGCCGTGCCGATCATCGATGCGCTGCGGACGGATGGGCACGTCACCCGCGGCTGGCTCGGCGTTGCCATCCAGGAGCTCACGAGCGACCTGCGCGCGGCGATGAAGCTGGGCGATGCCGATGGCGTACTCATTTCCGAAGCGCAGGCAGACGGGCCTGGTGGCAAAGCCGGACTCAAGAGCGGCGACGTGGTCACCGCCGTGGACGGCAAAGCGGTCGATTCCACGGGACGCTTCCGCAACTTGATCGCGGCATCCGGCGCCGAGCGGGTGGTGCGATTGACGGTATTGCGCGGGGGTAAAGCGCTCACCGTGCCAGTGACTCTCGGTAAGCTGCCGGACGGCAATGCCGCTCCAAAGCTGCCTGGATCTGGGCCGGGCAGTTTGCCCGAAGTCGACGGGCTATCGCTCAAGGACCTGGACGCGGAGCTGCGCCAGCGGCTCGCGGTTGGAGACGACGTCTCCGGCGCAGTGATCGTCCAAGTGGCGCCGGGCTCGCGGGCGGCGCAGGCGCAGCTCAGGCCGGGCGACATCATCCTCTCCATCAATCAGCAGGCGGTGACATCGGCCGCCGCCGCCAAGAAGCTCTACGGCGGCGCGAAGGGCGCCAAGCTCCTCTTGATCCTGAGGCAGGGCGCACGCCTCTACGTGGGCATCAAGTGATCCAGCGGAGACCGGGGCCAAGATCGACGCCAGCGTGGCGGTTTGTCCCCCGCCCGCACGGAATTTGACCCGCCCTGCCGAGTGGCGTTACGGAAGACGGCGGGATGGTTTCCTCCCGTCGCCGGTTCTCGTTCGTCCGATCCGGCCCAGTCCGAACGGCGCACTTCTGCTTCGGCCTGGTGCCGCTGTCGCTGTGCGTCCTCGGCCCCGCCGTCGCGAGCGCAGACCCGCGTGATTTGCGGCTGGAAGCCGGCTCCCGCCGAGTGGACGTCGCCCCCGTGAAGCCAGCGCCCGCGGCGACGCCCAAGGATCCGCCGCAGCCCGCGGCGAAGCTGGCTTCTACAGCCAAAGCGGCCCCATCTCACCGTCGGGGGCCCAAGCCCAAAACGCCGGCTGCCACGCTGCCGGACGAAGTGCCTTTACCCCAGCCAAGCGAGCGTGCTCGTCGAGCCATCGCGCTCGGTCCCACCCGCCAGCAGCTGGCCGAGCCGGTGAGTCCGGAGCTCGCCGAGCTGCGAGCGGCAGAGAAGGCGCTCTTTCCCGAGGCGCTCCCGGGCCTGCGAGTGGGCTGGTCGTTCAGTCTTCCACAAGCGCTCGAGCCGCGCGAAGCGACGCTCGGCCTGCCGATGTCAGCCGAGGTCGGGCGGCCAAGTGACGTCGCGCCCGAGGATGCCGAGTGGATCCGCTCCCTCACGATGCCCGATCTGCCGATCGTTCTCGATCGGCGGGTGGTGACCTACCTCAAGTTCTACAAGGACAGCCCCCGGGGCAGGACCATCGCCGCCATCTGGGCGCAGAAGAGCGGCCGCTACATCGCCGCCATGAAGGCGGCGTTCCGGCGCGCTGGACTTCCCACCGACCTCGTGTGGCTCTCGATGATCGAAAGCGGCCACGACCCGAACATCGCCTCTCCGGCGGGCGCCGTGGGGCTCTGGCAGTTCATGCCCGAATCGGGTCGCATGTACGGACTCACGGTCGACCAGTGGGTGGACGAGCGTCGCGATCCGGCGCGAAGCACCCAGGCGGCCATCCGCTTTCTCAGCGACCTCTCCGCTCGCTTCGGCAGCTGGGATCTGGCCCTGGGTGCCTACAACATGGGCTACGCGGGCATGTCGCGGTCGATCGCGAAGTACAGCACCAACGACTTCTGGACGCTGTCGCGCCTCGAAGGGGGGCTGCCTTGGGAGACGATGCTCTACGTGCCCAAGGTGTTTGCGCTGGCCATCGTCATGAACAACCGTCAGGCGTTCGGCCTCGGTCGCGTCAAGGCAGACCCTGCCGTCGGCTTCGACACGATCCTGGTCCAGCCGAGCACCACCCTGGCCAAGGTTGCAGCGGCGGCTGGCTCGACGCTCGAGGTGATTGAGCAGCTCAATCCCGAGTACATCGCCGGTCGGGTGCCGCCTTCGGAGGCCCGTCAGCCGTCGAGGTCGTTCGCGGTCAAGGTCCCGCTGGGCACGGGCGAGCGTGCGGCCAAAGGCGCGCGAGGCGGGAGCGCACCGAGGGTGATCGGCGTCCGCGTTGGGGATCGCCTGGCGACTTTGGCGCAGCGCTTGGCGATCAGGCCCGAGCGCTTGGCGGAGGTCAACGGCCTGGCTCCCGACGCGACCTTGGCCCCGCGGACGGTGCTCCTGGTACCGGAAGGCGCCCAGGAGCCGGCGCGCGATCGGCCGGCCGGGCCCATCGTCGTAGGCCGTCCGGCGCAAGCGGGGCCCGGCGAGCGGGTGGTCTTTTACGAGGTTCTGCCGGGTGACGACGTTCGGAGTCTGGCGAGCGCCTTCGGCGTGAGCGAGACCGAGCTCTTGCGCGACAGTGCGGTCGACCCGCGCGCTCGTTTGGCCGAAGGGATGATGCTCCAGGTGGTGGTTGGACGTGATCTGGATCTCTCGCACATTCGCCATTTCGAGCTCGGCGACGTGCCGGAGGCGTCGGTGCTGGTCGCCGGAAGCAGCGAGTTCGTGGAGCACTTCGAGGGCCTCAAGGGCAAGAAGCGCTTGGAAGTCGTGGCCAAGCCGGGGGAGACTCTCGCCGGGATTGGCAAGCGCTACGGCATGACCGTGGGCTCGATGGAGCGCGTCAATCAGCGTTCGCGCAGTGCCGCCCTGGTCGCGGGCGAACGCGTCGTCGTCTACACCGAGCGAGCCGGCGGGGGGGCGGCGCCTGCGCTCGAACCGGCAGCGCTCCCAGCACTCGAAGCGCCGCGGCCGGACTTGCTCCCTGGGCCGCTTGCAGGAGCCGAGCCGCCCCAAGGCAAAGCGTCCACCGAAGTCAAAGTACCATGAAGGATCTCGACGTACTGGTTCTGGCGGCTGGCCGCGGCACACGCATGAAGAGCCAGCTCCCGAAGGTGCTGCACCCGATCGCGGGTCGCCCCTTGGTCTATTATCCCGTGCGCGCCGCACTCGATCTGGGCGCTCGCTCGGTCGTCGTCGTCGTGAGTCCGGACGCACGCGACGCAGTGGAAGCGGCGCTCGCTCAGCACTTGCCGGGGGCTCCGCTCGCCTACGCGGTGCAGACCCAGGCGCTCGGTACCGGCGATGCCGCAAAGGCGGGTCTAGCGAAGCTTCCTGGCAGCGGTCACGTTCTCATCTTGTACGGCGACACGCCGCTCCTCGAGGCTGCCCATCTGCAGCCCGTCTTCGAGCCCCTCGCTCGAGGCGCAGCCCTCTCGTTTCTGACGTTTCTGGCCCCAGATCCGACGGGCTACGGTCGCGTCGTGCGGGACGCGTCAGCGCGCGTGCAAGCCATCGTCGAAGAGCGCGATCTGCAGAGCGACGCTCAGCGCAGCATCGCCGAAGTCAACGCGGGTATCTATGCGGGTCGCGCGGACGTCCTGCACGCGGCGCTGGCTGCAGTCGAGCCCAAAAACGCCCAAGGTGAGTATTACCTCACCGACGTGGTGCACGAGGTCGCGCGCATCCACGAGGTGGGCACCGCACGCCTGGACCCGGAGGTGCTGGCCGGCGTGAATGATCGGCAGCAGCTCGGGCAAGCGGAGCAGCTCATTTTTGCCCGCATTCGTGGTCGACTCGCGCGCTCGGGCGTCACGATCGTCGGGGAACCGCACATCGACGACACCGTCGAAGTGGCGCCAGACGCTCGCATCGAGACGGGCGTTCGCTTGCGAGGGGCGACGCGGATCGGCGCAGAGGGGCTCGTCGACGTGGGCAGCGTCCTCGAGGACGCCGAAGTGGGGAATGGCGCGGTGATCAAGCCCTACAGCGTCATCATGCAGAGTCGCGTGGGAGCAGGCGCAGTGCTCGGTCCATTTTGCCATTTGCGTCCAGGGAGCGATGTCGGCGACGCCGCACACATCGGCAATTTCGTCGAGACCAAGAATGCGCGGCTAGGTCCGGGCGCCAAGGCCAACCACCTCACGTACTTGGGCGATGTGGACGTGGGCGCGCGCAGCAACGTGGGCGCTGGCACCATCGTGTGCAACTACGACGGATTCGCCAAGCGCCGGACGACCATCGGCGAGGACGTGTTCATCGGCAGCGACTCACAGCTGGTGGCGCCCGTCAGCGTCGGCGACGGGGCCTACGTGGGAACGGGCACCACGGTGACCCAGAACGTGCCTGCCGGTGCTCTCGCGATTGGTCGCGCGCGACAGGAAAACCGACCCGACTACGCGCGTGGGCTCCGCGAGCGTCTGCGCGAGCGGGCGGCAGTCGAGAAGAAGCGCTGACCGGGACCGGCCCGGGCGCGGCTCAGCGCGGGGCTCGCTCGGCGATGACCGACCAATGAGGCCCGACGGCGACGCTCGTGGGGCCAGGGCTGCGGTCGTGGCCGCCGGCCAGCACGCTCACGAGGTCGCGGCCGAAGCGCGCGGGGTTGTCGGCAGGGGCGTGGCCTTCGAGCCCTGAATTCGGCAGCCGGCTGGGCGCCGAGAGCGTGCCGAGCGGTGGACGTTCGCGAGGAGGTTCGGTGGACAGGAGCAGGCCGACACCGAATGCCGGGAAGGTGCGACCGCGCAGCAGTCGTCGCGGGCCAGGCTCGTCGGCCACGAGTACCAGCGCTTGGCCTCCGTGACAGCCGAGCCAAGAACAGGCATCGGCGAGCGTCATGGCCAGCGTATCGTCTCCCGCCGCGATGGCCGTCGCGGGCGCGCGGTTCTCGGTGGCGATCGACAGCAAGCCGGCGGCCGTATTGTGAACGCTGGACTGGAACTTCGCCGGCGACACGGTCGTTTCCACGAGCATCTGATCGAGCAGCAGAATGGTCGTGGACATCTCGCCGTAGGCCGAGCCGAAGAACATGGGGAGCTTCGCGGCGTCTTCGGGCTGGATCAGCCGCCCGAACAGCTCCGCGAACATGCGAGTGAGCGGACTGGCTCGACCTCGAGCCCGCGCTGGAAGGACAGAGCAGGGGAGCTCCGGATCGTCCCCTTCGTCCAAGCTCGCGATGCCGCAGACGTAGTATGTGGGTGCGGGCCGAGCGCCCACGAGCGGCGCACGTTTCACCCTCTGGAGCGCGACGGTGACGTTGCTGCCGCCGAAGGCGAACGAGTTGCTCAGGATCGCCGCAGGTGGTCGCGGGCTTCCAGCTCCGCCGCGGACGATGAGCGGCTGTCGACGCAGGCTCGTGTCGACCCGTTCCGGAGCGCGGTTCAGCGGCAGCTCGCCGTGCATGAGCGCCATCAGGCTGATGATGGCCTCTGTGGCCCCGGCGGTTCCGAGTTGGTGGCCCGTCCTGTCCTTGGTCGAAGAGAAAGGGACCAGCGAGCCCAGCGCGCGGTCGATGACGAGGGCCTCGACCTGGTCGTTTTGCGCAGTCCCGGTGCCGTGCGCATTCACGTAGTCGATTTGCTTCGGGTCGAGGCCGGCGTGCTCGAGACAGCGCAGGAGGGCGAGCTCTGCGCCGAGTCCATCGGGATGCGGGGCCGTGGGGTGGTACGCGTCGCCTGCCTCGCCGACTCCTGCGAGCAGGTACTCGGTGTCGCTGTCTCGTTCGAGCAGCAGGAGCGACGCTCCCTCGCCGATGCTGATGCCGTCGCGCGCGCCATCGAAGGGCTTACAGACCGTCGGCGAGAGAATCGAAAGGCCTCCGAACCCGCGCAGCGTCAGCTCGGACAAGCTGTCGACCCCGCCTGTCAGCACCGCATCGCAGACGCCCGAGAGGATCAAGCGCTGCGCCGCCCCCAGCGCTTTGCCCGACGAGGAGCAGGCAGTGGACACCACGAACGCAGGACCGTGGGCACCGAACATGGCCTGCGCGACGCGGATGAGAGCACTGAAGACGTGCGCCTCCTCGAACACGTAGTCGCTCGGCATCGCGCCGGTGGTCGCTTCGGTGCGCAAGGCGTGCTCCGTCGCATCGATGCCGCCTGTCGAGGACCCGAGTACGATGCCCACCCGGCCTGCTCCGTAGCGTTCACAGACGGACAGGAGTCGCTGCCGGAGCGGTAGGAGCGCTTGAACCAGGAGCTCCGTGGCGCGGCTACTCTGCTCGTGGAGTGGGGCGGGTAGGGCCGCCACCTCGATCGAAACTCGGCCCCAGTGGCCTTTGAGGCCGAGGCTCTTCGGATGCGGCTCGAGGGCGGCCGTAGACGCAAAACGGGGGACCGTGCTCGGACAGCCGACCACGAAGTGCGCCATGCCGGTCGCGTTGAGATAGGACCAGGCGCTGATCCCAACCGGATCGAGCTGACTCATCGAGGCTTGGGGCTCAGTGTTTGGTGCGGCCGAGGTCGCCGGGCAGCAGGTGGCGGAGCCGGTCGCGCTTGACCGTCAGGTAACCCTCGGAGTGTGGGTTCGCCCCGGTGTGCAGGGGAATGCGGCCCACGACGGGGATGCCGAGTCGTCCGAGAGATTCCTGCTTCTCCGGGTTGTTGGTCATGAGCTCCACCGAGCGCACCGACAGTGTCCGCAGGATGTCGGCGGCGACGTCGTACTGACGGGCGTCGACGGGCAGATGGAGGCGCTCATTGGCCTCGACCGTGTCGGCGCCGTGGGCTTGGAGGGCGTAAGCCTTGATCTTGTTGGCCAAGCCAATGCCCCGCCCCTCCTGGCGCAGGTACAAGAGGACGCCGAGCCCGCGCTCGCCGATCAATGCTTGGGCCGCGTCGAGCTGCTCCTTGCAGTCGCACTTGAGCGAGCCGAATACTTCGCTGGTCAGGCATTCGCTGTGCACCCGGACCGGAACGTGGCTTTGGCCGCTCACATCGCCCATCACGAGCGCAACGTGCTCATCGGAGAGCGTGGGATGCGCGCTCGGGTCGTCGTAGCGAAACACCAGCATGCGGAAGGTACCGTTCCGTGTGGGGATCGGAGCCTCCGCCAGGTGTTCGAGCCGAGGTTTGATGATCGTGTTCAAGGGGTGCCCCGGCGGGAAAGATGCTGCTCCCCTGGGATTCGGTCAAGCGGCGACGGGGGCACTTACCCCGGGAGGCACAAATCGAGGACCATCCGCTCCATGACGGCCTCCGGCGGCCGCCGCGTTCCGCCCTTCAGGTCCAAGTCCGCTGCGGCGAGCACTTGCAGCCAGCGCGAAAGGTGCTCCGCAGTCAGCTGGCGCAGCTGCTCCTCGAGATCACGCGCCTTGAAGGGCGGTGCCCCCGCAGCTTTTGCGGCCTCGCCGGAATCGAGCCCCTGTTTGCGGGCCGCGTCGAAGCGCACGAGCTGCCGGGTCGCCCAGGCCAGCACGGAAACGAGCTTCAGGCCGCGATCCGAAGGATCGTAGACATCGGCCAGGACGGCGAGCGCTCGTCCGGCATCCCGCCGTCCGACCGCAGAAACGAGCTCCCACACGGTGTCGGTCCGGATGCGCACGACCAGCTCGGAGATCGCTTTGCCATCGATGGTGCCGCCCGCCCCCACGTAGAGGCTGAGGCGCTCGATCGCGTCGGTCAGCACCGCGAGATCTGGCCCCGAGAGGTCCACGAGCAGCTGCGCATCGTTTCGCGCGATGCGGGCGCCTCGAACCTCGACCTGGCGCTGGATGAATTCCGGTAGCTCACGTCGGTCGAGCGGCTCGGCGGTGACCAAGTAGCCGGCCTTCTTCGCGGCCGTGTAGAGGCGCCGTCGTTTGTCGAGCTTGGTCGCCCAGAGGACGAGCACCGTGCTCGGATTGGGGTCTTCGGCGTAGCTCGCCAAGCGGTCGAGCGGGGGTTCCTTGGGCGCCTTCTTGCTTGCGGCCTTGCCGCTCTCTTTCTCACCGTCCCACTTGTCGAGATCGCGCACCAAGAGGAAGCGCCGCGGAGCCAACATCGGCAGCGTGCGGGCAGCAGCCAGCACGCTGTCGACGCTGTCGGGCCCGGCCGTCATGGTGTCGTCGTTGAGGCCTGCCACGCCGCTCCGTTGAACGTGCTCCCGCAGGCTGCGGACGACGCGCTCGGCGAGATGTCGCTCCTGCCCGACCACCAGGTAAACGGGCCTCAGCGTCTGAGATTCGATCTCGCGGATGGCTTCGTCGGGCGTCACGTCGGCCGCTCGGATATGTCAGAGGGCTGGCCAGAAGTGTAGGGGCTTCGAATATTGCATGACTTTTGCGATTTTTGGCGCCTCTGGTATCGACCCCCGGACGAAGATGAGTTCGAGCCCCGGTGCTTCGCGGCCGCGCCTGCTGGTGATCGGCAATTTCGATGGCGTGCATTTGGGGCACCAGGCCGTGCTGAATCGCGCGCTGCGCGAAGCGGAGGAGCAGGGCTTGGCCCCGACGGTCCTCACCTTCGACCCCCACCCCGCGGTCGTCCTGGGGCGAGAGGCTCCGACCATCCTGACGCTCCACGAGGACAAGGTGCGACTGCTCCGCAACCTGAGTCCGCTGCTCGAGGTCGTGACCTGGCCGTTCACGCGGGAGCTGGCTGCTACGTTGCCGCGGGAGTTTGCCGAGCAGGTGCTGGTTCACGCTCTTTCGGCCCGCATCGTGGTCGTGGGGCAAAACTTTCGCTTCGGTCGCGGTCGTTCGGGCGACCTCGCGCTGCTCGGACGCTTGGGCGAAGAGCTCGGGTTCGTCGCCCGTTCCGAGGCGCTCCAAGGTGACGATGACGGCCCGTACTCCAGCACCCGGGTGAGAGCGGCGCTCGACAGCGGCGACGTCGCCCTGGCGCGAAGACTACTTGGTCGGTGCCATTTCGTCTCGGGCGTCGTCTTGCGCGGTGACGGTCGCGGCCGAGGCTTGGGCTTTCCGACCGCCAACGTGGGCGGCGTGGCCGTGGCCGTGCCGGCCGATGGAGTCTACGCCGGCTGGGCAGACTGGGGGCTCGGGCCGCGGCTGTGCGTCATGAACGTCGGCGGGCGACCGACCTTCACCTCCACGCGAGCGCTCGAGGTGCACATCGTCGGTAGCGCCCCAGATTTGTACGACCAGGCGCTCACGGTGCACTTCCACGAGCGTCTACGCGAGACCCGCCGGTTCGACGGCGCCGCGGCGCTGGTCCGGCAAATCGGAGAGGACGTCGCGCGTGCCCAGCTGCTGGAGATGCCCGTCCTCTTTCCCGCGGCCGCACCTTGATCTAAAGACTCGGACCCGCGCCAAGGTCGGAGGAGCGCGGGCCCCCACCCGAGCCTGGTCATGACCATTGCGAGTGCCCTCGAGTACCGGAGCCGCTACGAGCTCGTGGAAGAGGCGCGAGCCCTCGGCGTGGAACGTCCCGAGCGCATGACGATGCAGGAGCTGAAGGACGAGATCCTGCGGCTCAGCCTGAGTGAGGAAGAGCAGCGGGCGGCACGTGGCCTGTTTGGGGTCGCGCGGGCGATGCTCGCCAGCGTCGTCGAGGCGGGCCTCAAGATGCCCGACGCCGCCAAGGTGATTCGGGGCGACGTCACGCTCGACCTGCCGGTGCGCAGTCGCTCACCAGTGGCCACGGTGACGCTCGCAGAAATCTACGCAGCGCAGGGTCATCGGGCGCGCGCGCTGTCGGTGCTCGACGAGGTGCTCGCGGTCGAGCCGGATCACGAGGAAGCGCGACGAATTCAGGGCGAGCTCCTGTCCGGCGAGGGCGCGGGTCGCGCTGCGGGGGGCGGCGCCGGGGTCAGCGGCGGGCCTGCCCCCGCTTCCCCGAGCGGCGGAGGGCAGCCGCCAACGGTTTCGGCGGCCAGCGAGGCGGCTGGCGCAGGCGGGGAGACGGGCCCGGTCGCGCCCACCCCCGCGGTCGAGATCCCGCCTGCTCCGCTGCCGGAGACCGCGCCCCGGAGCGCCTTCCCGTCCACGGAGTACGTGCCGCTCGAAGTTGTGGAAACGACGGGCCACGAGGTCGCGCTCACCCCCCTTCCGGGCGCCGTCGAAGCTCTGCTCGATCGGGAGATGCTCGACCGGGAGATGCTCGACCGGGAGATGCTCGACCGGGACCCGCGCACAAGGCCTTCGCAGGCGGGCGCGTCCGACGCGGTGCCGGAGTTCGCGTCCGACGCGGTGCCGGAGTTCGCTCGTGGCGGGGCGGCGACGCCTGCATCCGAGTGGGTGCCGGCCGAGAGCGCCCCGGAGGAAGGAGCTCCGGCAGAACCGGACGCCGTTGACGCGACCGTCACCGAGCCCCTGCTGGTCACCGAACCCCTGCTGGTCACCGAGCCCCTGCTGGTCACCGAGCAGCGCGGCACGTCCCTCTGGATCTATTGGGAGCTGCCGCCCGAGGTCGTTCGGCGCTCCGGTCTGGCCGAGAGCGAGGGTGAGCCAGCAGTCGTCGTCGTCGCCTTCACGCCTTCGGGCCTGAGGCCGGTGCGAGACCAGCGGACGACGCGGCTCGACTGGCAGGCGCCCTACACCGGCGCGCTGATCGTGCCGGATCTCGCCCCCGAAGCGGCGGTGCGCGCTGCCGTGGGCTGGTGGGTGGAGGACACCTTCCTGCCGCTGGCAGTGGGGCGCTCGCTCGAGCGCTGGGCTACCGATTCTCCTGCGGTGGCCGAACGAGCCACACGGGCGCTCGACGTCTTGGGCTGACGGCGTACGGAAGCCGCAACCGGCCGAGGCTCTGTCCGACGGAGGTGCATGCGTGCCCTCCGAGTGAGTCGACCGTGGATTTTCGTTCTGGCGCTCTTGGCCAGGCCAGCCGCCTCACAAGAGGTGTTGGACGACCAAGATCCAGTGGATCTCGACTGGGTTCCGGCTTGGGATGCCCCTTTCTGGCCGGCACCCAGCGGCGCCGCGCTCGAGATCGCGGCCGGTCGGAGCGGCGATCCTCGAGCCGGTACGCTCGAGGCAGCGACGGGTGCTGCTGCGGGCGAGTACTTCCTGGCCCTGCTCACGCTCCCCCTGAGCGGGCGGCCCCGAGAGCTCACGGTTCGTGACGATGCTGGTGGAAGCCATGGCGGTGCAAGTCATGCTGGTGGAAGCCATGCCGGCGGCAACCATGGCGGCGCTGACCATGCCGGCGGAGGCGATGTTCCCCGCGGCGATGTTCCCCGCGGCGATGCTCCCCGCGGCGATGCAGATGGCGTCAGCTCCGCTGGTGGGGCCTCTGCTACCGGTGAGCGCGCGGCGTCCGCAGGGTCTTCGCCAGCTCCCGCGGGATCTCCGCCACCTCCGCGCCCAGTGGCGGCCGACGCGACGCTGGAGCTCAGCCACGCCGACGACGGCTTGAACGAGGTGCCGCTCGATCTCGTGCAGGCGTGCATCGACCGAGCGGAGCAGGCTGCCGGCTTCGCGGTCGCGCTGCGGCGCCTGTCGGCCATCGGTCAGCGCTCCCGTTGGTCAGGCCTTTCTCCCGAGCTCCGCCTGCGCGGCGCCACGGGTATCGATCAGACGCGCTCGGTCGATTCCGCGGGCATCGTTCCTGGCGAGGAAACACTGCGCGATGCGAGCGATGCGCTGGTCGAGGTCCGTTTGACCTTCCACCTGGAACGACTGCTTCACTCGGGGCAGGAGGTCGCGCTGGAACGTGCTCGTCAGGACGTGCTTGCCGATCGGGCGGAGCTCCGTACGCTCGTGGGAGACGAGCTCGTGCAATACGTGAGTGCCACGAGGAGACTCGAGCGGGCCGCGCAGTCGAGCGAACTCGAAGACGACGAACTCGAGAAGCTCCGCCTGGTGGCGGAGCGGGCGCGGCTGTCGCTCTACCTTCTGACGGACGGCTGGTTTCGCGGAGAGGCCACGCTGCGCCGCTACCGGTCCGCCTCGAAGCCGAGGGCCGCAGAGCCGCGTGCGATGCCCACCCGCGATCCTTGAGCTCGCTGTCGGCGCCTCCCCGGCTATAGTCGCCACATGGTCACCCACATCGTGTGCTTCGACTTCTCCACCAGCGAGCAAGCAGAGACGGCGCGCCAACTGCTCGCGTCGATGAGCGGACGCATTCCATCGCTGCTCGGCATCGAAGTTGGGCTCGACTTCACTCGCTCGGAGCGCTCGTATCACCTCGGTCTCGTCACCAGGCATGCCGACCGGGCTGGCCTCCTCGCCTACCAGGACCACCCGGTGCATCGCGAGGTCGCGGCCTACATTCGGGCTCATTCGACGCGCAGCGTCGCTGTCGACTTCGAGGGGGCAGGGGGCCACGGGGGCTGAGGCCTGCGAGCCTGAGCTTGCCCGAGTGGACTGGGGTTTGCATCCGGGCCCCGAGCGGGTAAATGGCCCGGACCATGTCCGCCGAAGCAAGGGCGCAAATCAAAGATCTCCAAAGGCGCATCGATGCGCTAAGGGGGTCTCTTTGACGTCCCCAGGCTGAAACGAGAAGTCGACGAGCTGGAGCAGCTCTCCACCGCGCCTGGGTTCTGGAACGATCAGGAGAAGGCCCAAGCGCACATGCGGCAGCGCGCCATCGCGCAGGCCAAGATCGACCTCATCGAGTCGCTCTCCCGCGGGGTGAATGACTCGGCCGAGCTTCTGGAGCTCGGAGCGGCCGAAGGCGACGAGAGCGTCGTCAGCGACGTGCTGGCTGAGCTGCCAGCACTCGAAACGCGCGTGAAGAAGGCCGAGCTCGAGCGCATGCTGTCCGGCCCGGTCGACCACGCCAACGCCATCGTCTCCATTCATCCGGGCAGCGGCGGTACCGAGGCCAAGGACTGGGGCGAGATGCTGCTCCGCATGTATCTGCGTTGGGCAGAGCGGCGCGGGTTCCGCACCGAGGTGCTGGACTACGAACCGGGCGATGAAGCGGGCATCGCCGGCGCGTCCATCTTGGTGACGGGTCAGAACGCCTACGGCTACTTGCGTGCGGAGATGGGGGTGCATCGCCTGGTGCGCATCAGCCCGTTCGATTCGGCGGCGCGCCGCCATACGAGCTTCACCGCCGTCGAGGTGACCCCGGACATCGACGAAGAGATCGACATCGAGGTCAAAGACGCGGACTTGGAAATTTCGACCATGCGTGCGGGTGGCAAAGGTGGCCAGAACGTGAACAAGGTCGAGACGGCGGTGCGCATCAAGCACATTCCGACGGGCATCAACATCGCGTGCCGCGCCGAGCGCAGCCAGCACCAGAACCGCGCCATGGCCATGAAGATGCTGAAGGCCAAGCTCTATGAGCTCGAGGAGCTCAAGCGCAAGGATGCCCAGGCCGCGTACGAAGCCGCCAAGGGCGACATCG
>Ga0315910_10000516_pt1 | contig 38306 bp, 32 predicted proteins | sample EdamamesoilMG_FD_204470 | JGI IMG/M metagenome (GOLD analysis project Ga0315910, IMG submission 204470) | Garden soil microbial communities collected in Santa Monica, California, United States - Edamame soil | ecosystem: Environmental > Terrestrial > Soil > Garden | place: USA: California...
GCGCCAGAAGGATGCACAGGAGGGCGAACAGTGGCACCGACGCCATCATCGGTGTCCTACTGCAGTTGGTAGTTTCCCACATCGACTCTGCCTTGATATGGAGTGCCGATCACCTGCGAATAGGCATCAGAGCGAAGTTGATTGAGTGCCTGGATTTCGTCCTGGGTCAATCCAAGCCTACCGGCCTGTTCGATCTCCCTGTCCAGCGCTTCCACCTCGTTTACGTAGAATCCGGTTCGCGGCTTGTTCGCATAGTTACCGCTCGCTCGCTGACCGATATGAATGACACCTTCGTGGTACGCCGTGGAAAGCAGCGATCGTGCGCTTCCGAAGTGCTCTGGATTGAAGGTGATCTCGATGTCTCCATTGGTAAAGAAGTCGGTCGCCGCCGTATCCTCTAGTGCACGATCCAGGAATACGCTGGTAGGCCTCGCTCCCCAGAAGCGCACCGCGATCTCCGCAGCCCGTTGAGGGTTTCGATCGCCTGCAGGGCCGTGCAGCGCTCGGTTGATAGCGTACTCCGCGCCCGCGAATCGTGATCGGTCTGCGAGGGGATCTGGGGGCGGTCGCGGCTTTCCGCCCCCTGTCTTTGCAAACATAGCGCGCTCTGTGGCGGTTCCCGTCGCTGTGAAGCGCCAGTATTGATGAGCGATCAGGGAAGGTGGGAATTGGGTAACGCCGTCGCTCCTTTCTGGATTTGGATGAGCCCATGTTGAGCGAGCGCTGCCTGGATGGCAAAGCGCTCGGCGTGATCTTGGGAGGGGGCGGAGCGTGCGAGCCGAGCGGTGAGTTCGGCGACTTCCGCGCGGAAGGCCCCGCGGTCGATGGCGAGCTTGGCTCGTGAAAACCATGCGTCTGCAGCACTCCGGTAGCCGAGTCTACGCCTCGGCAAGAGCGAGTTGAAGGCGTTCCTCATCGCCTCGCATTGCTCGTCGAGCTCCTCGGGCTCGAGCACGCCGACGGCTCGGAGCCAAGCCCGGTGCTCGCGGTTCTGGCGCTCGAGCTGGCCGTAGAAGCCGGGATGATGCGGCGGACCCTGGAGCACGACGACGCCGAAGCGATCGAGCACCTCGAGGACTTCGCCGGTCGCATGCTGACGGGCTCTGTCGCGCCGCCAGACCAGAGGGGCCCCGTGCTCGACGAAGTCGCTCTCGACGGCCCTGGCGACGCTCGGACCGTCGTAGCGCTCGGCGCTTTCGATGCTCGTCCGGAAGGGCACGGCCGCGTCAGCGGAGACGAGCAGGTAACGACGGTCTCGCGAGGTCTCGACGTGCATGGCATCGAAGCCTCGGATGAGGCCGGGCTCGGCGACGAGCACACGCTGAGAGCGCTCGAGACGCTCTCGCTCGATTGCGGTCAGCGTTTCACGTTTGATGCCGAGCGCTTGGCGTCGCGAGACGCCCGGCACGGCCTTTCTGAGCGTGTTGGCGCCGATGAGTCCGCGCAGCGCGCGCACCTTGGCGCAAATCTGTTCGACAACGTCGGGCGGCAGTGGCGGGCGAGCAGCACTTCCGCGTCGAAGGCTCGGAGCAAGACCGTGCCGGACACGCCGTTTCCAGCGTCGAAGCGTCGCCGGGCTCACGCCGGCGACAACAGCACAGAGCGGTGTCTTGGCTCCAAGTCCTCTCATCGTCTCCACCTTCTCGAGGCGCGCTCGGGCACCGTCAGGGTCCTCCTCCTTGTCCGGCTCCGCCGCTTTGGTCGGTTCCGGCTTCCGACCCCGTCGCCAGCGTGCCGTCGTCCGCACTTTCAGCATGTCCGACGCTGCCGAGAGCACCTTCTCCGCCGTCTTCGCCTGCTCCGAAAGGCGTCGGTTTTCCGCTCGGAGCTCCTCGTTCTCCGCCTCGAGCTCCCTCACCCGCTCCGGTTTCGCCGGGCGGCCAGGCGAGTGCGGACTGATCGCTTCGATCATCGCCGAAAGTCCCCGATTCACCAGCGAGTGCACCTGCTTTCTCGATAGCCCAGTCAGCTTGGCAGCTTCGGCCACGCTGATCTTCCCGCTCGCCGCCGCCAGGATGAGTAGCAACCGGTCCTCGTGCATCGTCGAAGCCTCCGGCGCTCGATGGTACCCGCTCAGCTTCCGCCCTCGCTGCTCCATGTTGACCCTCCTCTGGGCGTTTCTCGTGCGGCGCCGTGGCCCCGGCCAACTTTCGGTCCCAGCTCAGAGCGCGCCCTCGGTAGGCGTTGGGGTCGAAGCGCTCGGGGCGGGTGAGCTCGTCGAGCTCGCGACGGAGCCGGTTGAATTCGGCGTAGCGGGCTTCGAAGCCCTCGAAAGCTTCTTCCCAGTGCCCGTCGAGCTCGGGCCGCGCCGCTTCGCTGGCCTCCCCGCCGCCGTCACAGGCCCCGGCCTCACCACTTGGCGCGTCAGAAAAAGCAGCCGGTCGCTCCGGCGCTTGTCCTGCTCGAGCCGCCTCACCTTCTCCTCGAGCTCCTCCACCCTGCGGGCCTGCGATTCGGCCTGACTCGTCGATTCGCCACCCGCGGGGAGCAGCGCCGCGAGCATCGCCCGAAGTGCCCGTGTCTCCAGGTGATAGTACGTCTGCCTCGACATCTTCGTCTCCTCCACCACCTCCGTCACCGGCCTCTCGCCGCTCAAAACGCTCAAAATCATCAGGCACCGGCGGCGTGCCACCTCGTCGACCTCCGACTCCGCTCGGCGGAGAAAACGCGGCACTGGTCGCGCTCGGTGCTTGCGCTTGCCCGCCGCCCTCTTCGCCTTGGTAGCTTCTGATCCTCGCTGGGGTCGCTTCTTCTTCATGACGGTCCTCCTTCGGTAGCTCGATGCGTTTCGGCTCTTCGTCGCCCACCTGCACCCTGAGCCCGCTGCCCGCTGCAGCGATGGTGAGGTCCCGATCGCCGAGCCTGCCCACCAGGTAGAAGGGCTTTCGCGTCGGCTGCTCGAGTGACAGCCTCATGGCGTTTTCCTTCACGCTCCGCTCAATAGCGTCTCGCACCTGGGGCGCTGCTCGGAAGTAGCGGTCCGCTGCCACGAGGCCCCCGAGCGCCTGGTGCGGACGCTGGAAGTTGTACGCGTCGATGAAGAGCACCAGCCGCCGCTCACAGTCGGCAAAGTCAGCAAAGACCGTCCTCGACAGAAACTCGTCCCACAGCGTTTTCCAGAATCGCTCGATTTTCCCGAGCGTTTGCGGGTGCTGAGGCCGGCTCTTGATGTGTCGAATGCCCTCGCGCCGAAGCTCCTCCTCGAATTCCGTGCTCCCCCGCCATGCCGTGTACTGCCGGCCCTGGTCCGTCAGGACTTCCTGCGGGTTGCCGTAGGCCGCGACGCCGCGCCGGAGCGCCTCCATCACCAGGCTCGACCGCTGATGATGCGCCACCGTGTGCGCCACCATGAAGCGCGAATGGTCGTCCATGAAGCCGACCATGTAGAGCCGCTCGTGACGGCGCAGGAGAAACGTGAAGATGTCCGACTGCCAGAGCTGATTCGGCTCCGCTCGCTCGAAGCGCCTGGGGCCGTGCTCGTGGGGCTCCGACGCCGGGCGTGTCTCCGGCATCAGCCCCTCCTCGTGCAGGATCCGACGCACCTCTGTCTCACTCACCCCGAGGCCCTCGAAGCGCGACAGCACCGCTTGGATGCGCCTCGTCCCGTACTCCGGGTGCTCCTCACGGAGCACCTTCACCCGAGTGCGTCTTGCCTTTTTTCCCGCCGTGTCTCGCCTCCGGCCGGGCCCACTCATGCCTGGCACCAGCGCCTCCACTCCTCCCGTCCGGTACGCCTTCGCCCAGGTGTAGATCGTCTCTGCCGACACCCCGAACGTTTTGGAGAGCTTCGTTACCGGCGCCCCGCCTTCGATGCCCCGCACAATGCGCAGCCGGAGCTCCATCGGGTACGGCACCCCGACCGGCTTTGCTCGTGCCCGCCTCAGGCCATCATCCGCGCCCTGCCTCGTCGCCGACTGCTGCCCCTGCTGCTTCCTTTTCGCCATCTCCGTCTCTCCTTCCGAGGACTCGTGTCCAGCCGGAAAGGGCGACGGTGTTACCTATTTTCGACCTAGCTCATGCGCTCATCAACTGGTGCGCTGCACATCAAAGTCCAGAAATCGAGTCGAGTCGGACCATCTGTTCAGGCCCGATGGTAAACTCTGGACCTTGGGCACTACGACCTGGCGGCGCATCGGGAGCAGCGTCCTCGTGACGAGCGCGATGCTCGCATGTGGTCAAAGCGACAACAGCGGAAGCGTGGGCACCGCCGGCCAACCGTCGACCGGTGGCATCGGCGGAAACGGCGCGAGCGCGGGGATCGCAGGGAGTATGGGAGGCTCAACCGCCGGAGGCGGGAACGCGACCGGCGGCGGATCGTCGGGAACCGGCGCCGGTGCGTCAGGAATCGGGGGAGCGACGGCGGGAGTCGCCGGGAGCGGAGGTGCAACTGCCGGCAACGGTGCCGGCGGAAGCGGGGGCAGCTTGGCGGGAAGCGGCGGTAGTGCGGGTGGAGCAACGCTGCCCGAGAACGAATTCGCACGCGGCATGGCGAGCGCGATCTGCGACAACGCTGGTGAATGCTGCGTGAGCGCGGGGTTCGCGCACGATCTTGCGGCGTGTCGTGCCAGCGCTGAAGCGTATTTCAACCAAGTCGTCGCGGCTTATGCGACGCGAGCCGTCAGGTACAACGCCAGTGCGGCCGCGGGCTGCGCGGAAGGCTACGCGACCTGGCTGCGCGCGTGCGACGAGACGCTGGGCGACGACTGGAGGGAGAGCTGTTACGCGACCTGGGAGGGAGTGCGGATGCTCGGAGAGACGTGCGAGGAGGGCTTCGAGTGTGAGGGCGAGAACCTGGGTCGCACGACCTGCTTCGTCGAGGACTCCGCGATGCCGGATGGGCCGACCATCTGCATCCAACCATCGTCGGCCCATCCGGATACTGCGGTCCACGGAGCGCTCGGCGACCCCTGCTTTGCCACGTGCAAGATTGGGGTGGGCGATGCCTACTGCCGGGACGTCGTCGCGACACCGGCTGCCGGAGCCAAGGCGTGCTTCAGCCATGAAGGCCTCGAGTGCAAGGTCGAGAGTGCTACATGCGAGCCGCTTTCGGTGTCGGGTGAGCCCTGCTTCGACCTGTGCGCTCCGGGCGCCTATTGCGCGGGTGGGTACTGCGCCGAGAAACATGCCAACGGAGAGACCTGCTACGACCAGGGAGCGTCCTGCGTGAGCGGCGTGTGTCTGGACCGCATGTGCGGCTATGCACCGGTCGCCACGGCGACGCTCTGCGCCGGTGACCCGAGGGACAGCTGATCGAGCGAACCGGTCGCTCGCGCTGAACGCGATTTCCCTAGTTCGAGTTCATCTCGACGCGCAAAAGGCGCCGGCCGATGAAGACGTAGTCGCCGTGGGAGAGCGGGCGCTCGGCCTTGAGGCGGACATACGTGCCGTTTCGGCTGTCCATGTCCGTCAGCAGGTATTTGCCTTCGCGCTCTTCGACGTTCGCGTGGCGGGCGGACATGAAGACATCGGCCGGGAAATTGATGTCGCCGTCTTCGCGGCCGATCTGGATCGTGGTCCCGCGGGTGCACACGGTCATGCCGATCGCGCCGCCCTCGAGGATCTGGTTCAGGCGAAACGCGCTCGGGTACTTCGGCGACGAGTAGAAGAACGTGCCGTCACCGTCCGCACCGTCCGATGCCTTCGGCGTCGGATCGAGACGGAACACCTGCTCGCCGACCAGGAACATGTCGCCCGGAACGATCTCGACCGTGCCGCGGATGCGGAAGAACACACCGTTCAGCGAGCCTTCGTCACGGACGACGAGGCGGTTGTCGCGATAGAAAAAATTCGCGTGGCGGGGCGAGACGAACGGATCGTCGGGGAACTCGACCTGACCCTGACGGCCGACGACGTGCTCGTCCGCCTTCAGGTGGTACGAAAGGCCATCCATCCCTTCGCCGCGGATCAGGATCAGCCGCGCGCGCGCCGGATCCTGCATGTCGCTGTAAAAGTCGACGGGCTGGTGGAGCATCGTCTCGGGGACGGGCGCACCGCAGCGGCCGCAGAACTTGTGCCCACTCGGCACAGGAGTCATGCAGGCTTCGCAGACGTAGTACCTCGCTTGATCCATCGCTTGCTCCTTGGGCTGCCCGACCGCACCGGCCGTCGCAGCTGTCGACGCGCCGCCTGACCTTGCCCCGAACGCCATCGATTGGGAACGGGGTTTCGATGAGCTCGGGCCCGACGAAACCGCCTGAATCGTCTGGCCGGCCGTTTGGACGGTCAAATCCGCGCTGCATTCCGGGCACTGCTCGGTGCCGCGGAGCGAAAACCAGTCGCATTTCCCGCATGCGACCCCGATCTCCGTGCGCTCCACGCCAAGCATGGTTCAGGTGGCCCGAAAAATAGCGCCTGGAGCGGCCGGCGTCCATGGCTCGATCGCATCCGCCCTCGCCGTCACCCTCGCTCGACCGTCACCACTCAGGGCCTCATCGAATGTATTCGAAGCGAGTGGCTTCGTCGAAGAAGCCCCTGCCGATCAGGCGGAAGAACACCATTTCCTTGCACGTCGCGCGATCGACCGGGCCGAAATCGCGTGAGTCGTAGGGGAAGCGCCGGTTGTCGCTGACGAGCAAGACTTCGCCGTCGTCGACCTCGGCCTCGAAGGGGGGAACCTCCGCGGTGGCTTCGGCTTCGCCGCGCATGTGGATGGTGCCGTGGGCGGCCTCGAGCGAGCAGCGCTGCTCGATCTCGTTGCCGCCCTGCGGGGGATCGACCTTGAAACGGGGCTTCGCGCAATCACCCTCGGTGTGAAACGCCTTCTCGCCGACCATGATCCGCGAGCCTTCGACCGACACCTTGTCGCGCTCTTCGCCGATCATGCGCCCGACGACCCAGCGATCGGCGTGCTTCGGCTCCGGACAGATCACGAGCGAGCCGAGCGTCGGCTCGGTGAGGCGCCAGAGCAGGACCCAGTCTCCGCCGTTCAGGCTTGGGGCGACCGACGCTTCGAGAAACGGGTCGTCGTCCGGGACCTTCCACCAGCGGATGGCGGTCGCCCGAAGCACCCCGATGAGGAAGACGAACCCGATCAGGCTCCAGAGCGCCCAGCGCCCGAGTACGCGCATGCGCTAGAGGATAGCCGAACGGCCGCCGTCAAAGCGAACTACGGGCACTCGACCGGGGGCAGCTCGCTCGTGCTCATGCCCTGGACGACGAGCTCGGCCTGGGTGAAGAGCGGGCGCCAGGCGTCGATGCGCGTGAACTCGGCCAGCCCGAGCGTCTTGTCGCTCGCGTCCATCGCCGCCGCCGAGATGACGCCGACGATCTCGCCGCTCTGCACGTCCACCGCCGGCCCGCCCGAGTCGCCGGGGCAGATGCTGGCGTCCAGCCGGAACGTGCGGTGATGCATCTCCTTGATCGTGCCGCCCGTTCGCACCGCGCGGGAGCCGACCGACGAGCTCCACACGCAGCGCCCGAACCCGATCGGCACGATCTCGCTGCCGACGACCGGTGGCCCGTTCATCCGCGCTCCCCGCGTCGCGACCCCGACGAGCTTCCGCTCGAGCACCAGGATGGCGATGTCACCCTCGCCCGCCGCGTACCCGCAGGTCGGGGCGACCACGGCGCGAACGCCGACCTCACCCCAGGCGAACGGGTCGCCCCCGAGCTCGACCCGCAAGGAATCAGCCGGCAGATCCTTCGGCATCATCTGCCCCTGCGCGTTCCGCTCGGCGATGCAGTGGTGGGCAGTCAAAACCCGCTCCTCGTCGATCAGCGCGCCGGAGCAGGTGACGGACCCGGCCACCACGCGCACCACGTAGTCTTCCGGCGTGGTCAGGGCGAGGGGGAGGCCGCTGTCGTCGTCGATCGGGAGATCGGCCTGGCCGAACGCCGCCGGGGCAACCGGAGCGTCACGGCCCGGTAGTTTCAGGCAGCCGGAGGCTGCGAGCACCCCCACGCAGAGTGCCGCCGGGACCAGCGATTTACCCTTGTCTCCCATGCAGTCCAAGCAGTGACACGCGCGCTCGCGCGAAGTTCCGACACCGAGCAGTACGCTTCAATGGGTCGAAAGTTCGATTCGGGCGCACGAACATTCTAACCCTTCGCCCGCCTACATTCACCTACCCGGCCTAGCTGGCAGTCACCCCCGAGGGTCACCCTCATTCGGTGATCATGACGACGACGAGATCGTCCTTGTGGACAACGACGGCGTCGCGCCCGGCGCCCAGGATTTCCGTGAGCGCAGGCCCCTTTTTGCCGGCGACCCGCGTCGCGTCGAGCGCACTCAGCCGGGCGAGCCCCCGACCGACTTCCGCACCGTCGGGCCCGACTAGCCGCACTGCGTCACCAACCCCGAACTCGCCACGGACGCCCACCACGCCGACCGGCAAGAGGCTCGCCTTACCGACCCGGAGTGCCACCACGGCCCCGGCATCGAGCTCGATCGTCCCCTGCGGTCGCAGCGTGAACATGATCCAGTGCTGGCGCGCGCGAAGGGGCGTGCCTTCGGCGGGAAAGAGCGTGCCCACGTCCTCGCCGGCCAGGATCGCGCCGAGCGCGCCCGGCTGGAGCGCCGCGGCAATGACCACCGACGCGCCCGAGTGGCAGGCCTTTCGGGCCGCGTCGATCTTGCTCGCGATCCCGCCGCTCCCGACCGGTGCGCCGGAAGGACGCACCTTGCCGAGCTTGTCGCCGTTGCGCATCACGCTGATGCGCTGTCCGGACTCGTCGAGCACGCCTTCGACGTCGGTAAGGAGCACCAACAGATCCGCGCCGAGCAAAGGCGCCACCATCGCCGAGAGCTGGTCGTTGTCGCCGAAGTGGATTTCCTCCGTCGCGACGGTGTCGTTCTCGTTGACGATCGGGACGGCGCCGGCCGCGAGGAGCTCGAGGAGCGCTTCGCGCGCGTTGTTCATCCGCTCGCGCTCGGCGAGATCGGCGTGGGTCAAAAGGACCTGAGCCGTCGTCACGCCGACGGCGGCGAACGCCTCGTCGTAGCGGCGCATCAGGCTGCTCTGCCCGGCGGCTGCGGCCGCCTGAAGCTTCGCGGTCTCCTTCGGCCGGCCCCGGTACCCCAGCCGCTGCACCCCGAGCGCAATCGCCCCGCTCGACACCAGCACGACACTCCGCGACTCCGAACGGATCGCCGCGATCTCGCGGGCAAGCCGAGGGATGAGCTCGGTGTCCGACGCCAGGACGCGCGACCCCACCTTGACGATGACGCGGGTCGCCTTGGGAAGGTCTGCTCGAGGGTTCACGGGGCGGACGGCATAGCACCGGTCGTGTAAGATGCCCCACCCCGTCCGCGTTGAACCCACCGATGACCCTCCGCCTCGGCGCGCTCACGCTGCTTCTTACGTCGCTTGGCTGCGGCGGCGGCGGCCCAACGGCGCGCACCCTGCCCGCCGGACCGGCGGCCCAGAAGAGCTCGACCGGCGCGGCCCGCGAGAAGGTCTCGATCACCGTCTACAACTCGAACTTCGGCCTCGTGCGCGAGCAGCGGACGGTCGAGCTCGGGAAGGGGAGAGTCGAGCTCGCGTTCGCCGACGTCTCCGCCCACATCCAACCCGAAACGGTGCACCTGACGAGCCTCACCCGGGCCGACGCGCTCACCGTGTTCGAGCAGAACTACCGCTATGACCTTTTGACTCCCGAGAAGCTGCTCGAGAAGTACGTGGGCAAGCGGATCAAGGTCATTCGCTACCACGAGATGACCGGCACCGAGGAGACCAAGGAGGCCGACGTGCTCGCCGTCGAGGGAGGAACGGTCCTCCGCATCGACGGTGAGGTCGTGACCAATGTCGGCGGGCGCTTCGTGTTTCCCAGCCTGCCCGCGAACCTGGTCGCCAAGCCCACGCTGGTCTGGCTCCTCGGCAGCGACGAGCCGAAACAGAAGGTGGAGGTGTCGTACCTGACCGCGAACCTCACCTGGCGGGCGGACTACGTCCTCGTGCTCGATGCGAAGGACCGAGTCGGAGACCTCACCGGCTGGGTCACGCTGACGAACGGCACCGGCACGAGCTACCCGCGCGCCGAGCTGAAGCTCGTGGCCGGCGACGTGCAACGCGTCGCGCCCCCGCCGCCCCCGCCGATGCCGATGGCGGAGATGGCCGTCGCGCCGATGGCGTCTGCCGCGCCACAGTTTTCGCAGGAAGCGCTGTTCGAGTACCACCTCTACACCCTCGGCCGCCCGACGGATCTGCTCGACAAGGAAACCAAGCAGGTGACCTTGCTCGAGGCGCACGGCATCAAGGTGAGGAAGAAGCTCGTCTTCCGCGGCCAGGATTGGTGGTTCCGCGGCCAGTTCGGCGAGAGCAAGAACCAGAAGGTCAGCGTCTTCGTCGAGTTCGAGAACAAAGAAGCCGACGGGCTCGGCATGCCGATGCCGAAGGGCACCGTCCGCGTCTACAAGGCGGATTCGGCCGGTGCCCAGCAGTTCGTGGGTGAAGACGCGATCGACCACACCCCGCGCGACGAAAAGCTCGAAATCAAGCTCGGCGAAGCGTTCGACGTCGTCGCCGACCGCAAGCAGACCGAGTGGAGAGTGCTCGGCAACTGCGCGAGCGAGAGCGCCTGGGAAGTCGCGATTCGAAATCACAAGGACGCGGGCGAAGTCGTCGAGGTGATCGAGCCCGTGAACGGCGATTGGGAAATCGTGCGCTCGAGCCACGAAGCGAAGACGGAAGACGCGCAGACGTTCGTGTTCAAGGTCGACGTGCCGGCGCGCGGCGAGACGAAGATCACTTACCGAGTGAGGATCCGATGGTGCTGAGTAGGGCGAAGTGGTCGCGGGCGGCGCTCCTTTTGGGGCTCCTGTCGAGCGCTCCGGCGGCGGCGCAGGTCACGAAGACCGCGGCGCCGGCGAGCAAGGTCTCGGGTGACGCCGATCGCAAGGTGGTGAGCATCACCGTCTACAACCAGGGCTTCGGCCTGGTGCGCGAAGTGCGCGAGCTCAAGGACCTCGGCACCGGGCGCGTCGCCCTCGAGTTCGCCGACGTGGCCTCGACGATCCAGCCCGAGACGGTCGCGGTGCGCTCGCTCGGCGGTGGCCTCCGCGTGCTCGAGCAGAACTACCGCTTCGACCTTCTGACGCCCGAGACGCTGCTCAACAAATACGTCGGGCGGAACGTGCGCGCGTACCGCTACCACCCGATGACCGGCAAGGAAGAGGTGATGGACGCCAAGCTCCTCTCCGTCGTCGGCGGCCCGGTGCTCCAGGTCGGAAAAGAGATCACCTTCGGCACTCCCTGGCGCCTCGGGTTCACGGAGCTACCGCCCGACTTGATCGCGAAGCCGACTTTGGTGTGGCTGGTCGAGAGCGCGCAGCCCAAGCAATCGGTCGAGGTGTCGTACATCGCGCAAAGCATGTCTTGGAAGGCCGACTACGTGTTCGTGGTGAACGAAGCCGACACCAAGGCCGATCTCGTCGGCTGGGTGACGCTCCAGAACCAAACCGGCGCGAGCTACAAGAACGCCGAGCTCAAGCTCGTCGCCGGCGACGTGAACCGCGTGCGCGACGAAGAAGCCGACATGGGCCGACGCGCGACGAAGGCGATGGCGGGCGGCGCCCCCGGTGGCGGCTTCCGCGAAGAGGGCCTGTTCGAATACCACCTCTACACGCTCGGCCGCCCGACCACCGTCCTCGACAAAGAGCAAAAGCAGGTGACCCTGCTCGAAGCGCAAGGCATCGGCATCGAGAAGAAGCTCATCTTCTCCGGCCAAAGCTACTGGTACCAAGGCCGCTACGGCGAGCTCGCCAAGAACCAAAAGGTCGGCGTGTTCCTCGACTTCAAGAACAGCGAAGCGAACCGCCTCGGCATGCCGCTCCCGAAAGGCACCCTCCGCGTCTACAAAGCCGACAAGAGCGGCGCCAAACAATTCGTCGGCGAAGACGCCATCGACCACACCCCCCGCGACGAAAAGCTCCACGTCAAAATGGGCGAAGCCTTCGACGTGGTCGCCGACCGCAAACAAATGGACTGGCGCGCCCTCGGCAGCTGCAACTCAGAGTCGTCCTGGCAAATCGAGATCAGGAACCACAAGGATGAGGCAGTAAAGGTCGAGGTTAGGGAACCGGTTAGCGGCGACTGGACGATCGAGCAGTCGAGCCATCCGGCCACGAAGGAAGACGCACACACGTTCACGTTCGACGTCGCGGTGCCGAAGCGGGGGGCGACGAAGGTGACGTATCGGGTGCGGGTGCGGTGGTGTTAGGCGCTACGAGGCCCTGAGCAGGTCGAGCAGCGGCATGTCGGGCGAGGCGGGGTTGACGGTGACTTCGCGAGACTTCGGATCGACCACGAGATCCAGCCCCTCGAGCGGGATCTGACCGATCAGCGCGGTCGCGCCGACCGGCAGGACGACCGCTTCGCACGTCGTCGTGCGGCCGACGATTTCCACGTAGAAGTCCCCGACGAACGCGAACTCTTCGATCTGGCCGTTCGCCAGCCGCACCTTCCGCCTCGCGAGCTCCCGCAAGCCCAGCGCCGCAACGGCATCTGCGGGGATGGCGAGGGTCGTCGCTCCCGTATCGACCAGTGCGTCGAGCTCCACCCACCGCACTTTTTCTCGCGGCAGCGTTCCGTCCTCGGCGTTTCGGAAGTCCAAGGAGTTCGTCAGCTTGATCTTGGTCATGACTTTGCCCATGCCTTCCTAGTCGGACGGGTCAGACCCGAGTTGCGCATAGCTTACCCGCGCATCCCGCGCCTCGCCACGCAACCCACCGTCCGCCGCGCCCGATGCTCGGGAACTGGCAACAGAGCGAATCTCCATCGCGACTATCGAGTCTCACAGCACCAGGACGTCACCGGGCCCGCAATACCGGTCATACGAACCCGCTTCCTCCTCCGTAGGTCGCTCGAACCGCCCCGAGTATTCGAGCAGTACTTTGCCTACGAGAAACGCGGCGTGCGGGCCGCCGCGCCGGTGAACTCGTTGGGCCAGCTCCTCGATCGGAGCGTCCATGAAGTGGAGCTCGGTCGCGGCGTTCGTTCGAATTCCGACTAGTCGGATGGCGTCGCGTTCGGTTCGAGCCCAGGAGCCGAACTCGATGATCACGCTCACTCCGGCGCGGAGGAGACCCTCTGCGTGGCGCAGCATCTGGGGTTCGAGTTTGAAACGGAAGTCGTAGTCGATCAGGCTGACACCTAGCGCCTCGAGCCACTCGTCGGGGCAGAGCCTGATCGCACCGGTCGATTTGGCTATCTCGAGCGCTCGAGTGGTCTTGCCGGCACCGGGTAGGCCGCAGACGAGATACAGGCGACGCGTCATCCCGGACAGCTTACCCGTTGCTGTCAGAGCTCGTGAAGGACGGCGAAGCCGGCCATCGGGATCAGGAACGGATGAGATCCAGCGGTTTGGTCGATGCCTCCGTCGTCGCCCGCGCGGCCGTACCAGAAGCCGACGTCCACGCCGATCCGGATGCCGCGGTCCGGGAGGCGGTACCCGAGACCGACCCGACTGTGCCCGAAGCCGAGGTAGGCGTTCGCCGTCAGGATGCAGTCTTCCCCTATTTTCTCCTCGCAACCGGGCCTCATGTTCTCTTCCGTCGTCCAACCGAAGCCGAGGCCTGCGCCCGCATACGTCGAGAGATTGCCTAGGATCGGTACGTCGACCACGACACCGGCGCTGCCGTTCGCCATCGGCGTCGGCCCCCAGACGAAGAGCCCGGCTTCTGTGTAGAGCGGACCGGCGACGCGGATGCGACCCAGGAGTTGGAGGAACGCCGTGCCTCCAAGCTGGGCCCCGATCATGAAGCGATCGCGCTCGGGGGGTGAGTCCCCGTGAGCTGCCAGGCGCGCGGGCGGCTCAGCGTGCGCTCCGGCGCACCAGGAGAGGATGGTCAGGACCGCGCACGATCGCCTCGTAAGAAACCCCTGCACGAACGCCATGAAGAATAGGGCGGCAGCAAGTGACTAACCGCGAAACCAGAGTGGAGGCTGGCGCGCGAATCAGCTCACTCTAGGCGCTCACGGCCAGGTCATCTTCATGACCATGGCGTCGATCTGACCCTGGTTCGGGCCGTTGAGGCTGCCATCGGTGTAGCCTGCCGTGTAGACGTTGCCGCTCGTGTCGATCGCGAGGCTGCCGGCGCTGTCGTTCGCCGGACCACCGAGCAGTTGCGCCCAGCGGAGCGTGCCGTCGGGAGCGTATTTCAGTAGCAGGCCGTCGGCCAGGTCCCCTTCCTCGGGAGGCGTGATCGTGAAGCCGGAGACGTAGATGAATCCGTTCGCGTCCAGGGCGACGGCATCGGCACCTTCGTGGTCCGTCGACTCGTACTGGTGCGTCCATTGGTGGGAGCCGGCTGCATCGTACTTGCGCACGAAGGCGTCATAGCGGCCCTGGAGCGGGTGGACGAGATCGCCGTCCGTCTGGCCCACGACGTAGACGTTGCCGCAGGCGTCCGCGGCGACAGAGTACGCGGAATCGTTGCCCGCCGATCCGAATTGTCGCGTCCACTCGGGCGTGCCGCTGGAATCGAACTTACACACGAAGGCGTCCGTCGCGCCTTGGGACGTGCCTTCGAGGTCGCCGCTCGTTGAACCGGTGACGTAGATCTTGCCGTCCGCACCGACGGCGACGTCGGCGCCGCCCTCGTTGCTCGAGCTCGCACAGTACTGCGTCCATTGGACCGTGCCGTTCGGATCGTACTTGCGCACGAAGGCGTCTGTGTTGGCTACGGTAGACTGGGCCGGAAGGAAGCCACTGACGTAGACGTTACCGCTCGCGTCCACGGCGAGACCGTAGGCCACCTCGTTTTCCGGGGTACCGAACTGGCGGGTCCACAAGGGCGTGCCGTCGGAACCGTATTTGCGCAGGAGGCAATCGGTCATGCCCCCGTTCGTGCCTTCGATGTCGCCGTCGGTTTGGCCTGCCACGTAAACGTTGCCGCTCGCATCCGCGGCGGAAGCCCACAAATAGTCGCCGAGCGCCGTGCCGAACTGCCGCGTCCATAGGTGAGCGCCGGAGGAGTCGAGCTTCCGCACGAAAGCGTCGTACGAGCCCGCGTTCGTGCCTTCGAGGTTACCTGTCGTGTGACCGGCAACGAAGACGTTGCCGCTCGCGTCCAAGGCGAGGCGCCCCGAATCGATGCCGGGCGTACCGAATTGCCAGTACGAGGTCGAGCCCGGAGCATCGCTCGCGCTGCCTGCCTGGTTGCCCGATCCCGCCTGACTGCACGTTCCCCCTTGGTTCGCCGATCCTCCCTGGTTGCCCGATCCCCCTTGGTTGCCGGATGGGCCGCCGGCTTCTCCAGCGTCGCCCGCGCCGGTCGCGCCGCTCGACGAGCCGCCCACTCCGGGATCGTCTCCGCCCTCTCCTGATCCGCCGCCAGTTCCCGTCGTCGATCCCCCGACGCCGGGGGACGAGCCGGCCATGCCTGTGCCTCCTGCGCCGGACTTCCCTCCTCTCCCGGCGCTGGCCTCTTCGCCCGCTTCGCCACCCTCGCCCGGAAGCACGGCGGCTGCCGGCTCGGCGTCGTCAATCGTGCACTGCGATGACAACAATCCGAGCGACGTGGCAGCCGCCAGAAGGACCCTTCCCGTTCCCATCGGTCTTTTTTAGCGCGCAACGTCTCGATCGGCAATCAGCGCACTCTAGGGTTCGTCCTGACTGCGGATTGCTTGGTCCTTTCGTAACAGCACGACGGTGACGATCATGCTCGGGATCCAGACGACCAGGCCAAACGCGGTGCTGTTCATCGCCTCGGAGAGGCCTTCCGCGAGCAACCGCGCTTTGTTCGAAGGGTCGACGCTCTCGCCGCCGACCGCGCCAAGCGCCGTCAGCACGCCGAACACGACGCCGAACACTACGAGCAGTGCGCTTGTCATGACCAACGACGCTCCCATCTTCAGGGCAAGCCCGGGTCGAGAACGCTGCTTCCACACTCGACGGACGAGCCACACCGTGCCGACTCCTCCCGAGACCCCGATCAGGAGCCAGACAGCGAAAATCGCCGCGGCCGCGCCCATCAGCCGATCGTAGCTTCCTTTCGATGCACGAGTCTCTCGCCCCTCCCTCCGTGCAGGACGCAGGCTAGCTTCCGTTTACAGGAGCCGTCGCATCAACGCGGCCGGAGCAGCTGGAACCTGGTACGCTACCTAGGCGAGGTGGCATGACGAACGGTCGATGGGCGTGCACCTGGCAAGGGCTTCCCATCGAGGTTGAAGCGTCCCATAGGGGCCTGCGCTTTCGGGGTCGCCTCTTGGTGGACGGGCAGGTCCTCGACGAGGAAGACGCGAGCGCCACCTCTGGCCCGTACCTATGCGCACGCGTGTTGCTTCCTGGATCCAGTCACGTGATCGACGCGTCCATCGGGTCGGTTCCTGGAATACCCATGGCGTGCAAGATCATGGTCGACGGACGTCGTGTCGGTGGCGATGACGTCCCGTCGCTCGAGCCGCCCGAACCGCTCGTCTGGGCCGAGACCCGGACCAAGGGACGACTTCGTTACCTTCTTGCATCCTGCGGATCATTTGGGCTCGGTGCAGTCGCTGCCGTCGCGCTCATCGCAGTGATGTTTCGCGGGCATGCACCTGCGGCCATGTTGAGCGGTGCGCTCGGCGCTGTCGCAGCCATGGTGGTCAGAGCGGATTCGCGCTGGCAGCTAGCGGAGCGCCGCTACCAAACGCGGTTGAGGAAACTGCAGGATGCCGGTTGGGCGGGACCGGAGGATCGAGGCCTTCGTCGTCTCGTCCGGCTATTTCTTTTCGTCCTGGGGGCGTTCCTCGTCGTAGTCCCGGCCGCCGTGACTGCTTTCGTAGCGTCGTCCGTGGATAGCCTCGGCGCATTGGTAACCCCGACGCTGCTCCTGCCTGTTGGGTTCATAGGACTCGGACTTGCGTTGCTCGCGGCTTCTCGTCAGATGGACCCAAACAGGGCGCACGGTGATCCCCCAGTGTACGAACCCCGGCGCCAGCCGAGTGAGAACGAGTTCCCCTGCTCAGCGTGTGGCAGCCCCGTCCGACTCGGTGCCTCTCATTGCCATGATTGCGATCAGCCCTTCGTCTACCAAGAAGGTCGACCAACGGTGCCGCCTGGCTGGCGCACCCCAAGTTAGGGAAGCCAATAGGCGGGATCAGAGCCGGAGGAACGTGGTCACGAGCGCCTGGGCGTCAGTCGTCGACATCGTGCGCAGGTGGCCGTGGCGAGCCCCCTGGTTGAAGTCGTTGAAGAAGCCGACGCGCCCGCCGAGGATGTACGGCCCTTGCTCGACGGTCGCGAGGTTGAGCTCGGTTGCCTGGCCGTAGTTCATCCACGCTTGCAGCCTGTCGCCGTAGAAGCAGACCATCATCGGCGTCGTCGAGACCCAGGTGCCGGTCCAGGTCGCGCTGGCGAGGGTCGTGCGGTTTCCGTTCTGGTAGCGCTGAATCCGGGCGTAGTTCGACTGGTCCTTTGCCACGAACATGTAGAAGTTCGAGGAGTCGAGGTAGCGGAACACGATGCCTGATTCGTCGTCGTCGTCGGTGCGCACCGTGGTCGACACGCAGCCGGTCTCCATCACGGTGCGTGCCACCGCCAGGTTGGTGTCCACGTTGTTCCAGGGCGTGAAATTGCCGTTGCTGAGCTGCCAGCCGGGTGACGACGCCGCGGAGAGCAGTACGATCTCGAAGTCGTTGGCCTCCGCCGCCGCATTGAACTCCCAGTCCTTAGCTTGAATCGGGTAGGGGCTGCCTGCGTTGCTCTCGTCGTTGTGAAAGCGCGCGGTCCATTCGGACGGCGTCGGACCCTGGCCGTTCGAGCAGAAGGACTCCCAGGTGCAGCCTTCACTGCCGGAATGGACGGCGAGGAGCCCGGGCGGCTTGGTGCGCTCGGTCCACACGCCGGCGCCCGAGTCCCCGCCCTGGGTTTGGCTGTTGCCGACGCCGGTGTATTTCTCGGTGAGCCCGCCGACGTTCCCGCCCACGGTGTTCGCCGCGTTGATGGCCGTCACACTCATCGTGCCGAAGTTGAGATCGAAGTTGTTGGGGTCGTTCGGATTGAACGGATTGAAGTTGCCGTATCCGGCGATCTCGACGATCGACCCGACGTCGGACGGCAGCGGTGCGAGCAACGGGACGTAAAGCGTGTCCTCCAGTGTGCCCAGGCGTGGCTCGGCCGGGTCGAGGTAGAGGATCGCGAGATCGGAGACACCCTTGGTCACGTACGTCTTGACCGTGGTGCAGTTGGTCGTCGCAACGCAGTCGGCCTTCGTCGCGGGCAGGTCGAACCAGCTCGAAAGCCCGGGCCGTCCGATCAAAAGCTGGGCGGGGGGCACCGCGGTGCCGACGATATTCCCGTTCGAGTTGAGGCAGTGAAGCGCGGTGACGACGATGTTGCGGCGGATCTGCGTACCGGTACAGGCGCTGGGGCCGCCTGTCGCCCCGATGTTCTTGATCGGCACGGAGTGCGTGCCTGCGTACGCTTGAAGCAGCGTTTCGGGCTCGGTTTCCCCGAAAATCGGATCGGCGAGGCTTTCTGCCTCGGGCTCGAAGTCTTCAGGTGAGGCAGAGCAGCCGAGCAAACAAGAAGAGACCACGGTGCCGAAAAGCGCGCTCTTAATCGGATGAGTCATCTGACGTCCCTTTCGCCCTCGCCGTCAGGTTCGGAAGTATCCGCGAACCCGGCGTGCGATCTGAGCGCAGGCTGTCACGCGAGCGCGCTGCACGAAAGGCGCGCACGAACACTTCAATCGTGACTCGCGCTCACGAATTTCGCGCAGGGGCTCGGCAAGGGCCCGGAAGGACGCTACGATGGAGCTGTCGCTGAATGACTCGTTGGGTTGCGCTCGCCGGGATGCTCGGGCTCATGGCCTGCGACCCAGATTGTTCGAGCATGCTCGAAGTCGTGGTCGCGGACGAAGACGGCGAGCGTGTTCCAGAAGCCAGTTGCAGGATCGACGACATCTGCTGCAAGTCGATGTCCCCACCGGACTGCGCGAAGCCCACCAATTCCGATGGCCGTGCGATATTCCATTTCGCATCCGCGGACTGCACCGTCGTGGTGGAAAAACCCGGGTTTGCCACCGCGACCGAGAACCACCGGTTTCCGGGCTGCAACGGCATCGTCAATGCGCGCCCGGTGTTGCGCCGGACGTCTGGCCAATAACGGCGCGCGACCTTCCGACAGCCCGCGGGCGCAGCGGAACCGTTAGGTCACGGGCGGCGGAGGAGGCGGTGGCGGCGGTGGAGGCGGCGGAGGCGGTGGTGGCGGTGAGCCACCGGGCGGTGGCGGCATGTCGATCGTCGGCGGTGGGGGCGGGGGCACGGGTGGCGTCGAGTCCGACTGGATGCACGACGAGAGGTCGAAGAACATGAACTCGAGCGCCTTCGCTTGCGGGGTCATCGGGCGCGTGGAGCAGCCGGTGGGGAAGGGCTTGCTCGGATCGGAGCTGTCGCCGCCGCCGTCGCCGACGCGGGTGCTGATGTGCAGATCCGTCAGCGCGACGCGGCCGCACTGCATGTCTTCGGGCGCTTCTACCGGTGTGTTGAAGGTGAGGTATTCGACGGCGGGGCGCTGCGGCATCGCTTCGTCGTTCAGGTTCACCGGGACGTAGATCCACTGCTGAGTCGGTGGGTTCACGGCCGTTTGCGAGTGCTGGCCTTCCCAGATTTCGAGCTCGCCGCGGACGGTCGAGGCCTGCGTGAACATGAGCCAGTCGGCCATCGCGTTCCCTTTCGGGAACGTGGTGTCGACCAGTGCCGTCGTCGGCTCCGGGAGCTTGTCCCCCGCGCTGCCGAGGTACGCCGCCGTGCTCGGGAAGGGCGCGGGGCCGTCCTCGAACCAATCCCAGTGGAGGTGCGAGGCGAACACGCGGCCGCCGGAGTCGAGGTACTCCTTCATTTTCGCGCGGTGCGGGGCCTTCTCGTCCTCGTACTGGCTGCCTTCGCAGGACTGCACGAGGATGTCGTAGCCCTGCATCTTCGGCACGCTCGACCACAGCGTGGTCGCGCGCGGGAAGTCACCGCCCGTGCTGAACGATGACGTGCCCTCGCCGTCCGAATCGGGAGCGCCGCCCAAGTACATGTGGACGCGGCCGTTGCCGGTATCGAGCGTGAACTCCGAATCCGCGATGCCGATGCGGCGAAGGAGGCATTCGAGCGCATCGGAGCCGCCCGTCGTCAGCGCGATCAGGGGCATATGGCCCTCGGCCTGCGTCCGCGGGAGGCGCGTCACGTCGGTGTTCGTGATCGCGGTCTCGGCGCACGAGGCAACGTTCGGGATCGTGTATTCGCGGCGCCATTTGCCGACCTGAATGACGAGCGGGATGTTCGCGCCGGTCGGCACGCCGGTCAGGCGGAAGCGACCCTGGGTGTCGCTGAGCGTGGAGGTGATCGGGCTGCCGGAAGCGCTCACGTCGCAGCGGCCGCAGGACGCACCGGTCGGGATCTCTTCGAGCGGTGCGTTCGGGACGTAGACGACGGCGTTGTAGATCGGGTTCACCCCGGCCGGATCCAAGACGGTGCCGGTCACCGACGTGGTGCCCGCGTTCGGACAGGCGTCGACGTCGCACGCGAGGCCGGTGCAGGCGGGGCCTCCCGTGCCGGGGCACACGTTGGCGACGCCGTCGCCGCCGCAAGTCATGCCGTTCGCGCACGTTTCTGGGCATTCGACGACGCCGCCGCAGCCGTCGCCGATGCGGCCGCAGTATTCGCCGCCGCCCGCGGCCGTGCAGGTCGTGCGCACGCAATCGGGCGAGCCGCCGCAGACGTTGGCGATGCCGCCCCCACCGCACTCGCCGCCGTTCTGACACACGCCGCAATCGAGCACGCCGCCGCAGCCGTCGCCGATCTGGCCGCAGTACGTTCCGCTCGCGGTCGTGCAGCTGAGCGGCACGCAGCCCGGCGTCACGCACACGCCGCCACGGCACTCGTCGCCGTTCGCGCAGGCTCCGCAATCGACGCTGCGCCCGCAGCCGTCACCGATCGGGCCGCAGAACGTCGACGTGCCGACGGCGCAAGCCGTGGTCGCCACGCAGCTTGGCCCGCCGACGCAGAGGCCTTCCTCGCAGGTCCAGTCGCCCGCGCACGCGCCGCACATGAGCTTGCCGCCGCAGTTGTCGCCGATCTCGCCGCAGTAGTTGCCGCCGGCCGGCGTGCAGGTGGCTGCGACGCAGGTGGAGGTCCCTGCTCCGCCGTCGGGAAGCTGCACGCCGGTGCCCGCGGTGCCGACGGCGCCGCCGTTGCCCGGAAGCTGCACGCCTCCGGTACCGGACATCACGCCTCCGGAGCCGCCGCCGGTCGCGCCGCCGGTCCCGGAGATCATCCCGCCGTCCGTCGCGGGCGACCCGGCGCTGCACCCCGCCCCCAGCCCGAAAGCGACCCCCACGATCAGCAGCCCAGCGTACGTATGGCTTCGGTTCACGACAGGTATGCCGGGTTCCGCGCGACCGATCACGAGGCAGCCCCGGCGTGTGTCAGAACAGGAATATTCTGACTAAAGTGCAATTGCTCGGCTCGGCTAGACTCCTTTTCGTGGCGGTCGGGTCGACATCGATACTCGTCGCGCGAGTAGCGGTGACCGCCCTCGCCATCGCCCTGCCGCTCGGCGGCTGCTCGGAGGGGACCGTCGAGCGCCCGTACGCGGAAGCGGCGGAGCTCTACGATGCCAAGCGCTGCGCCAGCTGCCACCGCGACCACTACGAGGAGTGGTCGGCGAGCATGCACGCCTACGCAGGGCGCGACCCGGTGTTCATCGCCATGAACCAGCGCGGGCAGGCGGAGACGGACGGAAAGCTCGGCTCGCTCTGTGTGAGCTGCCACGCGCCGATGGCGCTTCGCACCGGTGCCACCACCAACGGCCTGAACCTCGACGAGGTGCCCGACAGCCTGAAGGGCGTGACTTGCTACTTCTGTCACAACGCGGAAGCGGTCGACGGCACGCACAACAATCCACTGCGCCTCAGCGGCGACGTGACGATGCGCGGGCGGATCAAGGACCCGGTCGACAACGACACGCACCGTTCCGCCTACTCGCCGCTCTTCGACGGCGGGCATGAAGACAGCGCGTCACTCTGCGGCGCCTGTCACGACATCGTCGTTCCGTCGCCGCCCGCGCCGGCCGAAATCCATCTCGAACGCACGTTCGAGGAGTGGAAGGAGTCGGTGTTCGCGCCTGCGAATTCTCCGACGCCTTCGGCCTCCGCGACCTGCAATTCGTGTCACCTGCCGGTGGTCGAGCAGGATCTACCGATCGGGCCTCGGGGGCCCGCGCGGGCACGGCACTCGCACCACATGGCCGCCGTGGACGGCCCGCTCGAGCCATTCCCGGCCACGGACGACGCAGAGCGAGACGCGAGGCTCGCGGCGGCGCAGGCCGTGGAGCGCGCGCGGGTGCTGGACGCGACGCTGCGCATCGAGATCTGCGTGCAGGAGCTGGCGATGAATATGGCCGCCGTTCACGTGACGCTCGACAACGCCACGGCGGGCCATCACTTCCCGAGCGGGGCGGCTCAGGATCGACGGGCGTTCGTCGAGATCGTCGCGTACCAGGGCGAAAACGTTCTCTACCAAAGCGGCGTCGTGCCGGAGGGCGGCGACGTGATGGCGCTCGACGACCCCGATCTCTGGCTCTTCCGCGACGAGACGTTCGACGAGGAGGGCAACGAGACGCACATGTTCTGGAACGTGGCGACCCTCGAGCAGCACACCGTCAAGGCGCAGGTGACGGCCGATCCCTCGGATCGTCGGTTCTACGAATCGCACGCCGTGCGGCGCTTCCCGCTCTCCATGGAAGAGGTCATCCCGGGGATTCCCGATCGCGTGACGGCGCGCGTGCGCATCACGCCGGTCGGGTTCGACGTGCTCGACGATCTGATCGGGTCGGGCGATCTCGATGAGGGGGTGCGCGGAGCCATGGGGACGCTCGATCTCTTGCCGCACCGGCGCCTGGCCGTCGCCGACGACTCGCCGCTCGCGAGCCTGCGCACGGTTTCGATGGAGTACAGCGCCGCGACGCGCGAATCACCGCTCTTTCAGGCGCGCGACGACTTCACGGTCACGCCGTCGCTCAGCTGCGTGGGTTTGCCGCGACGCTGATGGCCCCACGCATCACCACGCCGCTGATCGTGCTCTGCCTCGCGTGCGGTGGGCTCTCCGGGCGGGCCGAGCGTAACGCCGCAGGGGGCGGTGGCGAGGCCGCTTCGCCGGCAGGCGCGGCGGGGGCGATGGCTGGGGCGACTTCAGGTGGGAGCGCCGGGGACGAATCATGTCCTGTCGAGACGCAGCCGTACTGTCTCGTGAACTGTCAGATGGTGGGCGACGTCGACGATCCCAGGAGCACCTGCGAGCAGGGCGTTTGGCGATGTCTCGAAGGTGCCACTCCGTTCGAGGAGTGTCCGCCCGGTACGTGCCTCGTCCACTACGCGACCTGCTGCGATCCCTCGAACGGCACGTACTCCTCGGCGATGTGCGGGCCCAGTGGTTACGGGGAGCGCTGCTCGGCGGGTTTGATTCGCGTCGGTCGCGGCGGACCTTGTGTGCAGGCGCCGGGGCAGGCGTGCGGGGAGACTCAAGCCGACACAGAAGGAAAACCCTGCCCCATCGAGCACGCGGACTGTCTCTACGACCTACCCTGCGGCACCCAGGCGTGTGTGTGCCGGCTCGGTGACGACGGGCTCGTTTGGGATTGCTCCGACAAGTGCCTCTAGAGGCAACCAACCGAACGGCGGCTGCGGCGACGGAGCACGATCCCGGCGCCGAGGAGCACGTAGGCGAGAAGCGCTGCGTTAGGCACGCGGCGGCCGGGAATGCTGCATCCGCATGCGCTCTCGAGCGGTGTTCGCGGAACGCAGACATCGCCGTTGCAGTAGTGGTCGCTCGCGCAGTCGGAATCGACGGAGCACGCGGTCCCCGAGCCGTCGCCGCCGGCGCCGGGATCATTCCCGCCGGTCCCCGAGCTGCCGCCAGTGGCGCCGGAGCCATCGCCGCCGGTTCCCGAGCTGCCGCCCGTGGCGCCGGAGCCGTTGCCGCCGGTCCCTGAGCTCCCGCCGGCGCTCGTCCCGGCGCCCACGGAGCCACCCGTCGCACTGCCACCCGTGGCACTGCCACCCATGGCATTGCCTCCCGTGGAATTGGCCCCGCCGGTGCCGCTTCCCGACGAGCCTCCCGACGATTCGCCGCCTGCCCCCGACGTGTCCTCCTCGCAGGTTCCAGACGCGCAGGTGAACCCGCTGGCGGTACAGGCGCTCTCGCAGCAGATCCCCGCGACGCAGAAGGTCGACTGGCATTCGTCGCCCACCCCGCACGAGCTCCCGTTGGATTTGTCCATGTACAGGCTGGCGCTGCTGAGTGCCGAATCCGTCGTCGTGTTCGGGCGCCCTCCCATGACCAAGACAGAACCGTTCGCAAGCAGGGTTGCGGCGTGGTCGAGCCGCGCGCCGGTCATGGTCGTCGCACTCGGGAAACTTTCCGTCGCGGGATCGAACACTTCCGCGGACGTGAGACCGACGACGCCGTCCGGCGTCCCGCCGACGACCAGCACTAGCCCAGAGTCGAGGACCGTAGCCGTTGGCCACCGGCGCGCCTGGGCCATCGTGCTGGTGATGGGCATGAACTCCCCTGTCCCCATGTTCACGTCGTAGATCTCCGCGGTGTCCAGCGACTTGTTCATGCCGACGTAACCGTCCCACCCGCCCACGACGAGCGCCCTTCCAGAGCCGAGAGAGACCGCGGCGTGTTGGGCTCGATTCCCGGCCATCTCGCCCGTCTGGGCAAATAGCTGGGTCGTGGGGTCGTAGAGCTCGCAGGTGCCCGTGCTCTCGCCACCGGCGATCAGCACCCTGCCGTCGGAAAGAACGGTCCCGGTGTGGAGCGAGCGAATGCCGTTGAGAGGACCCGTCTCATCGAAGGTTTCAGTGGCGGGGTCGAAGAGCTCAGCGCTCCACAGGAAGCCGCTGTCGGCGCTGCCCCCGGCGACGAGGACCATGCCCGAGGCGAGGAGGTTCTGAGAGTGCGCCTCGCGCGGGTACGACATCGGGCCAGCGGTGGCGGACCATTCCCCGGTTTCTTCGTCGTAGATCTCGGCGGAGGCATTCCAGCTGTCCACGTCGCTGCGGCCGCCGGCGACCAGGATCTTGCCCGAGACCAGGGCGGTGATGCCGGGCGACCCGCGAGGAACGCTCATCGCGTTCGCGTCGGCGAAGGTTCCCGTCGTCGGATCGTAGATTTCCGCGAGGCGGAGCGGCACTTCGTCATCGACACCGCCCGCGACCAGGACGCGTCCCGACGGCAGTCGCGGAGCCTCCCTGATCTCGGTGCGTCCAGTGGACATGCTGTCGGTGGTGCTCCAAAGGGGATCGACGAGGATCGGATAGTCGTCGGCTTTCCACCGCACGCTGACGACGCACGTCCCCGCGCCCGGTGCGACCGTCGGCCGTCCCCACGGCGCGCGAGGATCGGTGTCGACGCGGCAGCCGTCGACGCCGAGCGACGCCGGATGCCGCTTCCCGCCGCGATCCAGGAAATAAGGGGGAGCGACGCGGAGCCGCGGTGTGCCCGATGCGTCGAGAAACTCCAGCGCGGTGCTCACCTTACGAAGCCCCGCGACGCGCGTTACCTCGACGCGGTAGCTCAAAGTCTCGACGGCGGGACGCTCCGCGAACGCGATGAAGTCCTCGACGCTCGCCGGGAGCACGCGATGGATCTCGTCGACGGGGGCGTTTTCATTCGAATAGAGAGCGAGCCCCTTGCTCAATCCGATGGGCGCGCTCCCCGCTCCGATCCGAGCGAAGCGAAGTCCGAGACGGGAGGGGACGTGCTCGAGCTCGACCCAACCGTCGAGGGTCGACGGCAGCGTGACCCTCACCATGGCGTTGCCGGAAAACTCCGCTCGAACGCGCCCACCCTCGACTTCCCGGAACCGGGCAGGAGACGGCTCGCCAAGCAGTGGAAACGCCGCTCGGAGCTCCGCGACGCGAGACGCTGCGCGTGATGATTCGGGAAAGCTGGCTCGGTCGGTCGATGCTGTTCGGTTCTCGAGCGCCACGCCCTCGCAGCCGAGCGTGGAGAGCCCGAGCCCGATGCCGAGGAGGAGGGACACCTTCATCGCCGTGGTCTGAGCTCTCATGCTGGTGCGCCCCTAGAATCGCCCGAGCAAGTGAAGCGTTCCGGGTCCGACGGCGAGGGCCGTCGCCTGCTCTGACGAGGATTTGCCTGAGGAAAGGATGAAAACGAGCCCGCCTCCGACGACCAGGGCCCCGCCGGCGGCGAACAGGATCTTGGACGTGTTGCCGAGCTTTTTCGCGTCTTCGGACAGGCGCGCGCCTTCGTCGTCGCAGAGATCGTTCGGGCAGTACGGCTTCGCGTCGTCGTGTTTCGACAGGGCGCTGAGCCCGACGAACGCACCACCGACCGTCACGGCAGCGCCGACGCTCGCGATGACGAGCCCGATGGTTCGCGGCGTGCTCCAGAACCCCGATTCCGTGGCCGGAGATTCGTCACTCGGGCGGTTCGCGGCGTTTGCGTCGGTCGTCGCGCTCGCGGTGAGTGCTCCCGATGCTGGCGGCACGGTGCCCTTCGCGGGGAGTGTGGCGGCGACGAGCTGATTCTTCTGGCCGTTCAGGACGACGGCATTGACCAGCACCTTGCGACCGTCTTGGGAGCTGAATTCGAACGCGTATTTTCCGGGATCGAGCTCGCGGGGACGGCCGTCGACGCTGCCGCGGAACGCCGGGGCGCTCGCGGTCGTGACCACGACCTCGGTGGCGTGCTCGCCGGCCGCCGTCTTGATGGCGAACACCACGCTCGGGATCTCTCGCTCGACGGTGGCGAGCCATTCCGTGCAGTCCTTTACGATGAACGCCGTGCACGTCGCGTTGCTGCAAGTCCTGAGGCTCTCGCGCGCCGCGAGCAACGAGCTCGTTTCCTTCAGCTCTTGTGCCTTGGCGTACGCGTCGACGCAGGCTTGCTTGTCATCGGCGTAGGCCCCACGAACGAAGCCGAAAAATACGAGGAGAGCAGCGGCGAGCTGCCAGAGACGCTTCACAAGCACCATGCCTTCGGAACCTTGTGGCCGTTCGCGTCGATGGTGAACGGAGGGTCGCAACTTTGCTTCGCAGAAGCCGGCTTTGGAGCCTTGGTGGTCCGAGGCGCCGTTCGCACGCTCGGCGGCTTGGTGGCCCTGGCTCCGGCGTCGGGCGTTGCGGCGGGGGGAAGCGCGCTCGGGGCTTCCGCGATGCGCGCGGGTGGCTCGACGGCAACGGGCGCCGGGGACGCCGCGGGAGCCGTCGATGAGTGCGCGGTGGTGTCGACGCCCGCCGCGGTAGCGCTCGCTTCGGGCTCTGCCGCGGGGCTCGGCCCGGTCGCCGCCCGAAAAGCCGCGGCACCGAGGGCGACGGCCACGACCAGCGCCGCCCCGAAAAGCCACGGCCTACGCGTGTGCGGCGCGTTCGTCTTGCCCCACGACGACGTCGCCCCGGTCGACGCCAAGTACACGTTGTCCGAAGGTGTGGACACCGCCAGAGCGGATCCGGAAAGGCCGGACCCACGCAAGACTCCCGAGATCCTCGCGACGGAGGCCTTGGCGCTCGCCGGCCCGAAGGGGAGCAGCGCCACCGCGAGCTCGCCGATGCTCTCGTAACGGTTGTCGCGCCGTTTCTGGAGGCACTTCTTGATCACCGCTTCGAGGCCGGCGGGAACGCCGGGGCGCGCCGCCCTCAGCGGAGCCAGCTCTCCGTGGACCACTTCGAGGACGAGCTCCGGCACGGTGTCGGCCAGGAACGGCGGGTCACCGGAAAGGAGCTCGTACAGGATGATACCGAGAGACCAGATGTCGCTGCGCGAGTCGACGTCGCGGGGCGTCTGCATCTGCTCGGGCGACATGTAGAGCGGCGAGCCCATCAGCGCCGACGTTTTGGTCATCCGCACGTCGGGCCCGGAGCCGACGAGCCCGGTGGTCTTGGAGATGCCGAAATCCAGGACCTTGACAGACAAGGCGCCGTCCCGGCGTCGAGTGACGAAGAGGTTCGCCGGCTTGAGATCGCGGTGGACGATGCCGAGCGCGTGGGCTTCGGCAATCGCCTCGCACGCCTGAAGCACGAACTCGACGGCTTGTTCGACCGGGAGAGGGCCGTCACGGTCGAGCCACGCGGCGAGGTCGCTGCCGTCGAGGCGCTCCATCACGATGTAGGGCGTGCCGTCCTCGAGCCGCGAGACGTCGAACACGCGCGCGACGTGCTCGTTCTGGATCTTCACGGCGGCGCGCGCTTCGCGCACGAATCGGACGACGGCGTCCGGGTGACCGAGGACCTGGGGGAGCAAGAACTTGATCGCCACCCGCTCGTCGAGATCGATGTGATGTGCCGCGACGACCATTCCCATGCCGCCCGCGCCGAGGATCCGATCGATCCGATACTTTCCGGCGATGACCTCTCCCTCACGCACCCCGGGAATGGACTCAGTGCTCATCGTGCTCGACGTTCGGGCGCTCGGAGGGCCGTTCCCCTCACCGGGCTTCCGTAAAGTGGCCCGAAGCAGCTCCCAGGTGTCGCAGAAATGCCAAAGACTTCCAAGCCCACCGCCCGGCCTCTAGGCCGGTGGTCGGCTTTGACGCCCGGCTGGCCCCCTCAGGACCCGATGCAGAACCCGAACAAGAATGTTTCGCCGTTTGCGGGCGCGCCCTCAACGCCCGTCGCGCTCAGCGTCATCTCCCAGTAGCCCGGCATCGAGATGCCGATCGGCGCGATCTCGTAGACACCCGGCTCGCGTTCGACGGCGGCCTGTGTTTCCGGCGGGTGCGCGTGGTCGATCATCTCCCAGCGCGCGGCGACACCTGCGCCGGTCACCTCGTCCCCGGTGTCGGTCTTGAGCTCGATCGTCCAGGCGTTGTCACCGACGTTCGGCGGGAGCGGCGTGGCGGCCGTGATCTCGGCGATCATCAGGCCGTCGGCGCTCTCCTTGCTGATGCCAACGGCGACCGGCTCGCCGCGCCCCTCGCAGCCGGGCTCCTGGGTCGTCGCGACGGGCTCCGGATCGCTCGCGCAGCCGGCGGTGCCGGCGAGGCAGACGACGAGAAGGAGCGCACGGCCCCACATGCCTCGGAGCGTACGCCCCCGAGCGCGGTCGAGCAAACGACGGGCAGGGGCTCGGATCACGCCGCGCGCTCCTTTCAGCGCGGCGACGGTCCGTAGAGTGTCGGGCGCTTCTGGAGGTAACCGAACGCGCCGCCGATCGGCCAGAGGATTTCCTGGAGCAGCACGCCCTGGGCGTTCACTTCTTGGAGCACGCCCTGCGCCGAGTAGCCGATCACCGTGTTGCCGTTCGGCAGGCGCTGCGTATCGCCGAGCACGTCGTTGTTGATCGGCGGTACGGCCGCGTAGGTCCAGACGCGCGTCGCCGTCATCGCCGTCAGATCGAGATCGAGCTCGTGCACCTGCGCTCCGGTCGGGTTGTTCCCCATCGGGCCGTTGTTGAAATAGAGGAGCCGCGTCGGGCTCAGCACGTCGATGCCGTGCTCGCGCTCCCAGCTCGCACCGTCGCCGGTGAACATGTTCGTGTCGCCGCCGAGCACCCACATGACCTCACCCTCAAGGGTTACTTTCGTGTAGTTGTTGTGGTTGTCGTCGGAGAAGACGAGCGTTTGGTCGTCAGGCGAGTACTCGATGTGATTGACGTGGCACATGCCCGGCGAGCCGTGAGCGTCCTGCGCATTGACGATCGTTTCGATCCTGCCGTCCGCGTAGCGGCGTTTGATGTCGGGGCAGGCGCCGTCGTGGCCGTAGAAGATCACCGATTCGTCCGGCAAGACCGTGATCTGGTGATCCTGAAAGCCGAACTCGTCGCTCAGGTCTTCGTCGACGAGACCGTCCATCGTCACGCGGTGGATCAAGGCCTGGCCGCTGGTGGTGTTGTCCGTGCCATTGATCCACATGTATTTGCCGTCGTAGCTCATGCGGACGCCGGTCACGTAGTTGCCGACGGCGATCGCCCACACGAAGTCGCCGTCTTTATCGAGGATGTAGGCGGGCGAGTTCTGTCCGCCCTGCGCCTGGTATTGGCCCGTCATCACGAAGCCGCCGGCGAGTGCCTCCGGCTGCATGGTCGTCACGTCCAGGCTCGGCAGGATGTTCGGCAGCGTGCCGGTCATGATCGTCAGATCACCGCTCGAGCATTCCGTCGCGCCGCTACCGACGACGATTTGGTAGTGGTACTCGCGCGACTCCTTCATCCCGAGCAAGAGCGTGCGGTAGCTCGGCTCGGTGAGGCTCACCGGCGCGGTCATCCCGTACGTCGTGTCGAGCCCGAATTCGATGCGCGCGCGATCGATACCGGCCATCGTGGTCGTGAACGTGACGATGCCGACCGTCGCGATGGCCGAGCTGATCTCGGCCGTCGACGTGATGCAGCCGCTCGCGCCCGCTCCTCCCGTTGCACCCGCCGCGCCCGCGCCGCCGGTGGCCGCACCCGCCGTGCCGCCGCCGCCGCTCCCCGCGGTGCCGCTCCCGCCCGTGCCCGCGCCCCCGGTGGTCGCACCTGCTGTCCCGCCGGTAGACATTCCGCCCGTCGAGATTCCGCCCGCTCCGGAACCGGCCTGGGCGGCGCCGCCTGAGCCGGCCCCACCGGCGCCCGGGTCGCCGTCGAAGGGCGTCTCGTTCGATGTCCCACAGGCGAGCGCTGCCGTGGCCAACGAAAAACTGAGTATTTGCGAAATCTTAGAGGTCCGTTGCACCAGTTCTCCTCGGGCTCGGGCCGCCCTGGGGGGCTCGGCCGCTCACGATGGGTCGCTTTGAACAGTCGCCGGAGGCGGCCGCGATCAGTCCGCGTTTTGGGTTAACGACGCACCCGACGCCGGCCGAAGGCCCCAGCGACGAGAGCGAGCAACCAGCCCGCGGTCCGAGGATCGGCGTTGGCGGTCCGGCATCCGCACGACGCGTCGCTCGGCGGTGGCGCGGCGGGCGGGCTTTCGCTTTGACCACCCATGCCGCCCTCGCCGCTCGCGCCCGGCGTGCACGAGGTGCCACCGCCGCCACCGACCGCGGGGACGCCGGCGTCGCAGTTGCCGAACACGGCGCAGCTGTCCGCCCAGGCCGCCTGACACACGGCACCCGAGCTACACGCCGGACAGTCGAGCGGACCATTGACCCGTGCGAGATCGAGTAACGGCGTGAACGGATCCGGATCGGTGACGTCGAAATCGGGACGCTCGGTGAAACCGAGCGCGTAGCCGAGCTCGGTCTGCGAGGTGCACGCGTAAACGCCCGTCATCGACCAAGTCAGGCACGACACCGCGCCTGCGAAAATACGTACAAAGGCGTAGTCGTCGGCAGAGGCGCGGAAAATTCCGAGTGCAGCGGGATCGACCAGCCGTGCCGCTTCGACCGGGTCCCCATACCCGGCGATGAGCTCGCTGCCGTCCGGCGAGAGCGCGAAACCGAAGAGTTTTCCGGCCCCGCGCAGGATCTCGTGAAACGATTCGCCACCGTCGTCTGAATAGAAGAGCGCGTCGTTCGCGAGCAGCGTGCCGTCGCCCTGGTCGATCCATCCGTCGGTGCGGACGTAGAGAATGTCGGGATCGGTCGGGTGCACCGCGGCGAGGTACCCGAACCCGGGCGCGACCGGGAGCGTCGTTGCCGTCCATGTCGTTCCGCGATCGTCCGAGCGCGCGAACACGGTGCCGTTCGTCTGGCCGATGGCGGTGACGTAGACGCGCTCGGGGTCACTCGGTGCGGCGTCGACCGTGAGCCCGAGCGAGATCGTATCCTCGGGGAGGAACGTACCGATCGCTTCGAACGTCTTGCCCGAATCGTTCGATTCGTAGAGCCGGTTCACGGGCCCCCCGCCGTCGCCGCGCGCGACGCGGAGCGCGAGCACGCGCTCTTGCGCGACGCGATCGAGCGAGAAGTCGGCCACCATCTCGGCCGGCGTTCCGCCGAGCACGGGCTCGAACGAGCAGTACGGCGCGGGCGAGCGGTTCAGCGAGCGGGGCGCCTGGACCAGCAGCGAACCGTCGGCAGGAAGCTCGAAAAGCGGGTCGATCTCGTCGATCGTGAACGCGAACCCGAGCTCGCAAATGTGCCGCCAATCGCCGCCGCGATCCGCCGTTACCAGCAAGCCGTACGTGGCCGCGAGCACGAGACGCTCCGGATCGCCGTGTTGCTCGAGCAGGCGTTGAGCGCGCGGGAAGCGGCCGTTCGACAGCGCCGGGGTGGTCGTGGCGAGGGCGGAGCTGGCGAGGCCGAGAGCCAAGACAAGCGCGTGACGCATGACGCGATTCACCCGGATCCCTACCACGGCGCATGCTTCCGTGCCGAACGCGCCTATCCGATTGACAACGCCGGCACGCGGTGTGAGCTTCGCTGGCGAGGAGGCTCCGGGACTCTGCCGTGCACGGTCTGATTCATCTCGAGCTGCAGAAATTCGTTTCGGCGAACTACGGCGCGCCGGCGTGGAATACGTTGCTCGCGAACGCGGGGCTCGGCGCCGAGGTGTACACGCCGCTCGCGAGCTACCCGGACGAGCAGGTGGGGGCCCTGGTCCGCGAGGCGGTCAAGCTGACGGGGCTCCCGGCCGAGACGCTGCTCGAAGCTTTCGGCGAGGCGCTGGTTCCGGCCTATTTGTCGCTCTACGGCTCGCTGATCGCGCCCGAATGGCGCACGCTCGAAGTGCTCGAGCACACCGAAGAGACGATTCACCGCGTGGTGAGAAAGCGCCACCCCGGGGCCGAACCGCCACGCCTTCGCACGGAGCGGACGAGCGGCCGTGAAGTCGTGATGACCTACGACTCACCGCGCCGGCTGTGCGCCGTCGCACGGGGCATCGCGCGTGGCGTGGCGAAGCACTTCCAAGAGTCGATCGAGATCGTCGACCGCGAGTGCATGCATCGTGGCGCTCCAGCGTGCCTGATCGTGTTCAAGGTCGCCGGCGGCCGGTCGCTTTTGGGCTAGAGAGGTCAGATCTCGACCAGCTCGACGAGCGGCGCGCCCGCACGGCGAGCGGCGAGGACGATGTCGTTCGGCGTCTTCCCGCTCGGGAGCTCGAGCACGAGCTCGACGGGGTCGGCGCCGGGCGCGGCGTCCGGCGGTGCCGGCAGGCGCGTCGTCGTGGCGGGGCGGAGGCCGAGCTCGGCGAGCGCGGCGACGAACTCGGCTTCTCGCCGCGTGACGATGGTGACGAAGCGGAGCCCCGGCCGAAGCGCGCGCGATGGCGGTCCCTGGTCCACGATGCGACCCTGCCGTTCGACGACGACCCAGTCGGCGCGAGCGACGAGCTCGTGAGCGGGTCCACTCGTGCTCCTTTCGCGGCTGGAGACGAGCAGGCGCCTTCCGAGCGCCGCCCGCTCGAGAACCGCAGCGACTTCGGCCTGGCCGGCAGGGTCGAGATCCGCGAGCGGTGCCTCGGCGCACAGCACTAGCGGGCCGCCGAGCACCGCATGGGCGAGGACGAACGCCCGGCGAAGGGGGACGCCGAGCTGGCCGAGGCGATGACGCGCATAGCCTCCGAGGCCGAGCAGCGCGAGCACGGCGTCGACCTCGTTCTTCGCGTGGCGCTCGCTCATGCCCGTGAGCCGCGCGCTTTCGAGCAGGAAGCGCTCGGCGGTGAAGGACGGCACGAGCTCGGGATCGCAGAGCGCAAGACCCGCCACTCGTTCGCGGACGGCCTGGTCGACGGGGGTGCCGAGGAGCTCGGCGCGGCCGCTCGTGAGCCGCGTCGACTGGGCGAACAGCCGAAAAAGCGGGCGAAAATTGCCGATCAACGCCACCGTGCGGACCCCGCCTCGGGCATCCAGCGGCGGTCCGCTTTCGCCCGCCGTCTCGATGCGCGCGCCCTCGAGCAGGAGCAGCGGCTGGTTCGTCACGGGCTCGGCCAACAGAATGCCTCGTTACTCGTCGTACGGCATGTACTCCATCCGAGCGAGCGGCTTGTCGGGCGGATGGATCGCGAACGGTGCGAGGGCGCGAGCGAGCTCGACGAGTTGGGGCGGGAGGGGCAGCCCGTTCTCGACGCGCAAGCCTTCGATGCCGAGGAGCCTGCCGAGGAGCGTTCCCTCGCGCGGCGGGAGCTCGACCAGCGGCGCGTTGTCCGGCAGCTTGGCGAGCTTTCTGGCTTCCTCGAGCGCCTGCCGCAGCCCGCCGATGCCGTCGATGAGCTTCCGCGACGCCGCTTGCTCTCCCGTCCACACGCGGCCCTGTCCGACCGCGTCGACCTCGGCCTTCGACATGCGCCGCCCTTCGGCGACCCGGCCGAGGAACATGTCGTAGAACTGGCCGACTTTCCGCTGCAATTCCGTGCGCTCTTCGTCCGTGAAGGGGCGGAAGATGGACTCGGCGTCGGCGCGCGGCGTCGTCTTGTACACCTCGACGCTGACGCCGATCTTGCGCAAAAGCTCGGCGACGTCGGCCTTACCGTAGAAGATGCCGATGCTGCCCGTGATCGTGAGCGGGTTGGCGAAGACGCGCGTGGCGGGGGTGGCGATGTAGTAGCCACCGCTCGCCGCCGCGCCGCCCATGCTCACGACGACCGGCTTCACGCGCGCCGTGAGCTGAACCTGGCGCCAGATCACGTCGGCCGCCATCGCCGAGCCACCGCCGGATTCGATGCGCAGGACCACGGCGGCCACGCGCCCGTCCTCGCGGACCTGCTCGAGCGCGTCCGCGATCGTGTACGAGCCGACCGTTTTCACGCCGACGAGCGGTACCGTCTCGCTTCGGCCGTCGATCATGTCGCCGTCCACGTAGACGACCGCGACCGATTTCCCACCGCGAAAATCTCCGGGCGCGCGCCGCGCGCGGTCCTCGTCGTCGACGAGCCTGAGCGAAAAGCCGACGAGTTTGCCGACCTCGGCTTCGAGCTCGTCGTCGAACGCGTAGCCGTCGACGAGCCCTGCCGCTCGCGCTTCGGATGCGATGAACGGTCCGCGGGCGATACGTTCACGTAGGGTGGCCGGTGCGATCCGGCGGCCGGCGGCGATCGAGAGCGTCACGTGCCGCTCGAACTGCTGCAACAGGTCGATCTTGTCCTCGCGCGACACGTCCGTGGAGCCGTCGCGCGTGAACATTTCCGGGGCGCTCTTGTGGGCGCCGATGCGCACGAAGTCGGCGCGCACGCCAAGCTTCTCCAGCAGGCTGCGCACGTAGAAGTAACGCGTCTTCAGGCCGGCGAAGCGGATGCCGCCCGCCGGGTTGACCAGGATGCGGCTCGCCGCCGAGCAGAGGTAGAGCGACGCGCCGTCGGCATCCTCGAGGTGGCAGAGCACGCGCTTGCCGCGCTTGCGCAGGTACCAAACGGCGTCGCGCAGCTCTTGCACGTGCGCGAGCGATCCGCCCGGTGCGGTCCGCAGCTCGAGCACCACAGCGGCGACGGTCGGCTCCGTGTCGGCAATGTCCCAGAGCCTGCGGAGCAGGACGACGTGCTCGCGGTTTCCCGGCGTGTCCTCAATCCTGAGCTTCACCGCGTGAACCGCGGGTTCGGAAGCGATTCGCGCGCGGTGGGAGCGGAAGGCCACGTCGGTCGTCAGGTTCTTGATCGCCGAGGTGTCCTCGCCGAGGCCGCTGCCGAAGATGGTGCCGGCCCCGAGCTCCATCGATCCGCTCGTGGCGTTGAGCCGGAACGCCATCTGGACCGCGGCAATCCACGACTGGTACCCGGCACGATCGTCGGGGTCGGCATAGCCGAACTCACCGCGCAAGAGGCCGAGGCTCGGGATGTTGACGCCGAGGGTGGCGCGCGGGATCCAGAACGGCTCCGAGGCGTCGATGAATTTTCCCTCGAGGCCGATCTCGAAGGCATCCGACGTCAGCGGGCGCAGGGCGACGCCGATCTCGTACGAGCGCGAAAGAAAGCCACCGCTCCGGCTGCGCGGCGCGTTCACGTCGTGCCCGACGAACGCGAACGCGACCTGATTCACCGGCCGCACCGTGTAGCCGAGCGACCAGGAATCGAAGCTGTCGATCATCGAGTTCTCGGAGTAGGCGTGCTGATACGACACGCCGAGCGAGCTGTTGCCGAACCCCTTCGCCATGCCCATCGTGAGCCACTGGTAGCGAGAGTTCTGACCGTAGCGAGCTGGCGGATCGCCTTCCGGCGGATCCACGAGGTCCAGGCGCAGGGCGACTCCGAAGTCGATCTCGCTCACCGGGACCGCCAGCCCGAAGGAATGGCCCTGGTACGGAACGCCGGCGCGCTCGTCGAGGAACACGGCCTGCCAGCGCAGATCGGCACCGGGCAAGAAGGCGAGGTTCGCCGGGTTGTGGACGAGAGTCGTCGAATCCTCGTTCGTCACCACGCTGCGAGCGAAGGGCGGAAGCGGTGTCGGGCGATCGACCAGGAGCTGGGCGCTGGCGCCGGCTGACGCTAAAAAGCAGACGAGGGCGGTGAGAACGGGTCTCGGGCTCAAGGAATCATGCCTCTCTCTCGAGCGACGACTTCGATCTCCGGGCGCCGGCGCTCGAGCTCGGCGGGGTCCTTGACCGGGAGGAAACGAGCTTCCGTGCCGTTGCGCGGCAGGTGCAGGTACGCGGTCCGCAGCTGGTCCGTGATCTCGTTCAAGATCCGCTCGAACTGAATCACGTCGGCGTCGCCGACGCGTTTCTTCACCGTGTAGAAGCGCCAGTCCATCTCGAGGTCGAGCAGCGCACGCGCCCCGACGTGAAACACGTTGGTGTTGAAGACTCGAACCGTCGCCGGATCGAAGGTGCTCGGGATCCGGAACTCCTCGAGCACGCGGAGCTTGCCGTCGACGCGCAGCGGGATACCACCGCGATCGTCCGTCACCTTGTCGACGACCTCGGACGTGACGTCGGCGCCGTGCGCGAGGTGAAAGCCGATCACCGCTTCGTCCAGGGTTCCGCCCATGTTGTCGAGGTTCGTCAGCATCAGCGTGTGGCCGCCGCGCTCGACGAACCGGGCGAGCAGGCCGCTCCTCACCAGCGCGTCCGGCAGATCGCCGTGGCCCGGTGCGTGCTCGCTCGGGCGTCCGCTCTCGTCGAGAAAGAGTTTTCCCTTGGGTGTCAGCCGGAGCGAGAGCTCCTGGACGAACGTCGCCACGCGGGTGCCGTCGTTCCGTGCACCGAGTGCGGTTCGGATCCCGGCGTCCGTGCTCGCGCTCGTCATCAGCCAGAGCGGCGGAGCCTTGCCGTACTTTTTCTCGATCGCGCGCACCTCCGCCAAGCGAAGATCGAGAAACGTTCGCCCCGGTAGCGCCTCGACCAGCGCCTTGACGACGCCGCCCATGCGCGTCGCCATGCCGCCCGCGAGCACGACGAGCGCGACCTCGCCGGCCGAAAGCGCGGCTTTCCCGCGCGCCTCGAGCTCCCGCCGCTCGGCGCTGCCGCGCTCGGGAAGCCGCACCACGTCGCCCGCACGGGGCGGCTCGATGGTTTCCGTCACGACGCCGCTGTCGTCCTCGCCGCGCTCGAGCCGGGCCCCGAGTCGGGTCAAGCGCGCGGCGTCGAAGCCGTGCTCGGCGAGGCGCGCGGTCACGTCGGAGGGGATGCTCTTGAGCTCGTCGGCCAGGGTCGCCATAGGAACGCGGAGCCTAGCAGACGAACCGTGAAGCGCGGGAGCGAGTCGGCCCGTGAAAGAGCGTCGACGATGCTAGGCTTTTGTTCCCGTGACCTCCGCTTACGAAGCCAGGCTCGAGCGCGCTCGGGAGATCCTGCGGGCGGCGCGCGGCGCGAGCGACGAGGCGCTCGGTGCGCTGGTGCCGGAGCTCGCCGGGGAGCTCCTCGGTGCGAGCAACGCGGGGACGGAGACGAGCGAGCGCGAGCGCGCCGAACGCCTACGGGCCCTGCTCGACGACCCGACGGGGCAGGCGTTCGTGTCCGCGTTGACCGATCGCGCGCACCGAAGCACGAGCGGCGCGCGTCTGGTCGCGCAGGTGGAGGGTCTGGTCGCTGCGCTCGGTGCGCCGCGGTCGCTCGCGTCATGGGATCGGCTGGAGCTCCGGGCGCTCCGCGCGTTCGGCAGCGGTGTCCCCGAGCTCACCGCGCGCGCCGTCCGGCGGCGCATCTACGAGGACGCGGTGCCGTACCTCGCGCCGGCCGACCCTCGACGCCTCGCGGCGTTTCTCGCCGAGCGCGCCGAGCAAGGCTTGCGCGTGAACCTGAATCACCTCGGCGAGGAGGTGCTCGGCGACGGTGACGCGGATCGCTTTCTCGCCACCGTGCTCGATCTGCTCGAACGGCCGGAAGTCGACACCGTCAGCGTGAAACTCTCGTCGATCGACGCCCGCATCGATCTTTTGGCCTGGGAGGCAACGCTCGCGCGCCTGTCGGAAAAGCTCGGGCGTGTCTATCGCGCGGCGCTCGATCACGCGGTGGTGCGCGGCACGGGGACCCGGGAACCGAAGCTCGTTTACCTCGATATGGAGGCGTACCGCGACCTCGAGCTCACGGTGGAGCTCTTCACGCGGGTCCTCGATCAGCCCGCCTTCTTCGGGCTCACCGCCGGCATCGT